>Ga0065711_1006589_pt1 | contig 16896 bp, 11 predicted proteins | sample Hoacrofraction12_FD_59098 | JGI IMG/M metagenome (GOLD analysis project Ga0065711, IMG submission 59098) | Hoatzin crop microbial communities from Cojedes, Venezuela - Epithelial fraction 12 v2 (version 2) | ecosystem: Host-associated > Birds > Digestive system > Esophagus > Crop | place... | reverse complement strand
CCCCCGCCGGGCCCGAGGCCAACGGCGTGCTGCGGGGCTGCGAGGCGGCCAAGGGGGGAGCCGGGGCCGGAGCCATCGCCGCCGCCATCAACATCAACGCCTCGACCTCCAAGTTCCGTGAGTGACCGCCCTGCCCTCCGCCCCGGGGGGGTCCGCGGGGCAGCCCCCACCACCTCTGCTTCTGCGGCGGGTCCCTTGCCCCGGGGGTCCAGGCCCGAGAGGCCTCTGGTTGTCCCCCGCGGGGTTCGGGCCCGAGAGGCCTCTGGAAGCGAAGTCAGCTGGGTTAAGGCGCCTTGGGAAGGAGAAAAATGACATTTTTCTTGCAGGCACCGCAATTTCTGCCGCTGCCACTTTCCTGTGACGGTGCGGTGATGTGCTGGGTCTGGCTGTAGAGCTGGGAGAGTGAGCGAGGGCAGGGGTTTCGGCTGTGCAGAGGCACCGACTACTGCTCGCCCTGAAGCTTTGTGCCCAGGTTGCGCTCTTTCCGCCTGAGAATCCCAGAGATGGGTCGGAAACCTGTCTGTGGTTTGCAGAGCCCCTGGGAGGGCTGTGCTCCCCTGGAAGGGACGTGTGTCTGTGGGGGCCTGAGGAGAACAACCGAAGGTGATTTCAGCCTCCCAGAAAAGAGTTCCAAAACATCCTTTGCGCGTAGCTTGGAGCAGAAATGGTGAATTTTTCTGTTGTGTCGCTGAGCTGAGGTTGAGGGGAGGAAAGACCTTTCTGCTGTTCTCTTTGGACTCTACTTTTATTCCCAGAGGTCAGGCTTCTGGGCAAAACATGCCGTTTTCTGCAGGAAAACTTGGATTTGGCTAGTTAAAAGTATTCCTGGAAATCTAACCATGCAACTGCCATGATGAAATTTTGGTGGCAAATGTGCTTTTTTCCTTTGTTCCGCCCCCACTTCCCCAGCGCTAGCTCACCTGTCGAGCTCCTCAGCAGCTCGGCTCCAGAGCGGATCAGAAGCTCGAAGTTCAGGCTCCTGTCTCCCTGCTTCTCTGGTAGCCTGGGTTTCACAGCTCTAGACACATTGCCAAGGCCAGCAGCTTTGAAGTTGAGGCTCCCAGACTCCGTGAACTTTCTGGCTCCCTGCCTGCCTCGTTTACCAGGGCTCCAGGTAGCTTGGGGTTGCTCGTAAGCACTTGAGTCTGTTGAAACGAAATGTGATTTGGCCTTGTTAAACTAAGCACTTGAATCCCCAATCCAGAAACCTGGAGTCGTAGTTTTTCCTTCTGTTTCAGAATGACAGTGTTTTTCAAGCTGGATCTTCACCAAACGGGAAGGTGACTTTCCAGTTAATCTGCAGTTCGTGTCTGAGGGGACGAAGAAGTGGCTGTGCATGATTCTGCTTAGAGTGTGGCTTTTGAGTTCTTGTTTTCACTTCTCCAGTGTTGGTATCCCAACACAATATCTGTCTTACTGCTATTAACTGTTGTTTTAAAGAAGACTAAAATTCCCGTAAAATACAAAATTCTCTGATTTAAGTTCATTAGACCTTTTCTGCATCTTTGTATTGTGGATAATTTTCATGGTATGCATATGTATGAACAGAACAAGTCCAGTGAAGCAGTATGGACTGAGAAAGTACATCAGCTGAGTTGAGATCCTGCCTGTTCTAATTCTCGCTCTGGCAGAGAATCCCTGAATCTCCCCTGTTTAATTTTCATGTATAGAAAAAGGGAGAAAGGTCACTTTCAGTGTAAGGGTGCAGTGAAAAGGGAGACAGCGTGTGCTCGATCTCCTCCTGCCCGCTCTGTCTTAGCGATGGCAGAGCAAGTGCAGAGAAGCTGATTGTCAGTCTTAAGCTTGATAGGAATGTCGTCTGTTCTCTGCTGCATGAGGAACTTCTGCAGTTGACTAAGCAAGGACTCATGCCTTGCTTGTTTCATGATGCAGAGGCTTAGTCCTAGACAGGTTATCCTACAGGTGACCTTCAAAAATGTGGGTGACGTGCGATTTCCAACAATCCTATGAAATTCTGAGAGGTCTCTCCCTCCTGATGCTATTCTCCACAACAAAAAATCCAGTGCTTGTGTTACAATATGTAATTACTTGCAGCGTGTTGGTTTTGTTCGTGTTCATAGTTGCAGACTGAAGCTGTCTGGTGGGCCTTTTTTGGTCTAATTCAGTTGGCAGAATAATGGAGGAAGAAGGTTGGATGGAAACCCTTTAAAGTCTTTCTAACGGGCCAAATCCAGTTCTCCTCCCTTGAGATTTTGGTGAGACTGAGAACTAAAATCAGACGTAATAATGCATAGTTCATTTATTAGCTTTTTAAAGAAAGTTTTGGTAAACTTATTACTCAGCATTTACAGTTGATCAGCTTCAGTCATAGTTATGGATTTATAAAGCAAGAGTGTTATGAAAAATATTTTTCATAGGCCATATGGGTGAAAATTAGACTAAGAGCGTCTAATACTTTCAGCAAAACTCTTCCGTACTAGTAACTGCAGCATGTCTGAATTGTGAAGAAAACGAAGAGTTTTTTTCATCCTTTTTGAGGAAGGATGGTTATAAATGCATTTAACCCCGGTCCCATTTAGGATGGGCACGTGTGGCTGCGGCCGTTGGCACAGCCATTAGATCTGTTGACTGCCCTGTTGCGTGAGGTGGTTCGGCGCGGTGTGTGTGCTTTGCTGCGTAGGCAAACCGTCTGATGAAGAAGCTTAATGTTACTTTTACTAACCAGTCAACGCAGGCTGAGAAACGTAATACAAATAGAACAGAATTGAAAGCAGCCACAGGGCAGGCTCATAAACTTGCTAATGTATGCTAGGATGTGTCGGGGGGGGGTATATAGCAAAATCTGTCCTGTAAGCATGCACGTGACGGCTGAGGAAGAGGACAGCGTAGCGCCACAGCGATAGCTACAAGTCTCTAGATTAATTAGCCTCAGACATCTGCTCGAAGAGTTTGTACACTTCAACAAAATATTTTGGAATTGTAGGGTGCATGGCTAATTAAGCAGTAAAGCTTTGTATATGTCACTTTGCGATGAAATAAAGCTTCTGAAAGATGCCTGGCTGCTTTCTTTGATTTGTGTTGTCAGAATAAATGACAGATAATTGTCAGACCGGTATCTGCTTAGTTGACAGTAGGTAGGATTACCTGCCCTGCTCCGTTCTGTGCTTTTTTAGCTATAGTTTTGAAAGAAGGATGTTTTACACGTGAATGTAGTAAGCGTTTTGAGTAGCTTTTCATGTTAAGTTGGCTTGTCTAAATAAAAAAACCCAACAGTATCAATGATTTTTTTTTAATTATTATTCTGTTCTTTACATCCTGTGCCTGTTACTGTTCCAGCATCTTTTTTGAGCTATGTGTGTTTGTAAGTTGTTCTTATCAATGTCATGGGGCATGTATACCTACTTTCGGACTTCTTGCATTTTTTTCTAAGTCTGTATTTTTTGCCATTCTTCTGATTGAAGTTGATATCAAAGAATTCGGTAGCTTGGAGTAGGTTACGTTTCAATTATGGCTATGATACCAAAATATTTAGATTATGGTATGAAGCTCGTGTATTCTTTCTCATTTAAATGGTTTCACTGCTGTGTTTGACTGGAACAGTTTTTCTTTTGAATTTTTCTGTATATGGAAAAGCAGCAGTTGCTTCTCAGGCTTTGCTTGTGAAGTCTTTTGTAATTCACTGGAAAATACTGGCTTCCTTTCTGTTCGATCAGACTGGTTTCTCTCCCAGCCCCACCCCAAACTTGCTGTAGTTGGATGAAATCGTGCGTTCTAGCATGCTTTGTTACAAAATCACTGTGTCACTTCCAAAAAACTCAATAAATCTCAGTGAAATGAAGGTCATCTTTTAGTATCACACTTCTCTTGTTATTTGGAAACGGAGGCTGTTGGACAAATGCTTTTAAATTGTGAATGCCTAATGTAGGGATAAACATTCAAGAATGACATTCTAAAAAGATGGAAAAGTAAATAACTGAAGGAGTTTCTAAAAGGGCAATCTGTCTTTTCTTTTGAAGCATTTGTGTGATTCCTTTCCTTTCTGGTCTTGAGGGTGTTCTTGCAGAGTTCGTAACTGGAGGGTGCTACTTAAAGTCATCCTTTGCTTTTTGCATCCGTGTGCATGTGTCAGCACTTCCAGAAAAGAAGGATGTTACTAACTTGTGACAGTTATTAAAATTTTGAAGTAATTTGTCTTCTAGATTAGAAGAATAAAAATCATGATCGTTCAGTGTGTAGTCTTTGCGCTGTTAATTGTATAAATATTGGCTTAGTTTCGGAACTGAAGTGTGGAAATTGAATGAAATGGTGCTTGTAAGAGTACTTCATAGAAACGAAGCTTTTCTAGAATGTTACTTTCGACTCATCAGAGTTTCCTATACAAGTCTCCCGGGGCTGTTTGTAAAAGCATTTTGTCCATTACCTGTGCAGCACTTCTCATGGGCAGGCCTTCCTGCCTGCTACTTCTTTATTTTGCCATAATGTAAAAAAAAAACCAACAAAACCCAAACAAACAAAAAAACAAACCCCAAAACAACAACAACAACAAAAAACAATAAACAATAAACTGACATCTCAACAGCCTGTTAAAAAATTATTTTGCAGTGTCCTCAATTCTTACTTGACTATTTTCTTTCAAATTAATAGAGGTCATTTAATATGTTAAACGAGATGTGGGTGTGATTATGCATCGAAATCTTAAATCAAGACTTGGTCGATACTTGTGTCGACTTCAGTTTAATGTTTTCTATGGAACAGAGCGCTTCTGTGGAGACCTGCCCTTTTTTTGGGTAACAAAGTGAAATATAAATGCTCAAATTTTGCTGCTGAGTGTGAGCATGAAGAGCAAAGCTGCTCCTGAGAACACCTGCCCAGAGCCTGGGCTCTGTGAGGGACAAGAGCTCGAGTCATTGCGAGACAGCTGAATGAGGGGTGAATTTACTGTCAGGCAGGTGTTGTGCTGTGCCTGGCTGCACCGATGCTTTTACCTCGTGGAGCTGTCTTGCTGGACCTATTAACTTATGTCCTGGTAGTTGTGTGCCCAGGTCCATAACTTTTATCAGCTGGTTAGCAGACAGCATTGTGCTGTCCGATTGCAGGCTCTAGGGTTGGGACAGCGCTTGGTGGTGGTGACCCGTTCGCTGGTCGGACATGTACAGTGTTAACTAGATCCATTTCTGTAGCAGGTATGAAGCAAAAGTGAACCAATGGCTGATTGGGTGAGGAGAGGGCTAGGAGTACTGCATTAACATTCTTTGCTAAGCAAGGTTTCTGGCTGAAATACCCTAAAAAGACAGGCATCAGGAATCTGTAATACCTCCTCTTACAGATAGCGTTCAAACGCTTTCTTGTCTTCACACCTCTATTCCACCTTCTCTTATTTTTCTCATGGTAGCTGTTAACTGGTTTGCCTGCGTTTCCCTAGAATTGTTCTTCATAATGCTGCCAAAAGTGACTTAGCTCCTTTCAGCCCCATGTGAATATGACATTTCAGAAGTCTTGCTCCTCAAACCCAGCAGCGAATCTACATTTACACCTGTATTCAAAATCCAGTCCTATTCAGAATATTTATTTTCTGTGCAGTGTCTAAACCGAATTGTTTAGGGTGAGAACTCTCTTTATTCTCTGTTCCATATAGCCCAGACCCACATGTGGATTTCCTGGGCTGGATAGTTGTCATATGAAGTGTACCCAGTGCCGTTCCTTACCAAGGGCTTTGTTCTGAGCGGCTGCTGGGAAGCTATGGTGGTGTGGCAAGCCAGCAAGGTAGTCCTGCGAGTGCGTCCCCGCAGGGAAGGTGTTAACCCTCCTCCTGTGGCTGCTATTGGAAATGAGCCACGTGTGGTTAGTGCAGCAATCCTCCCGGAGAAGAGATGAAAGCTTCTGTGTCTGTGAAGGCACACGGAGTGGTTTGCGCAAGAGGGTGCAGCTGGGAAGCTCGGGAGGAAAATCAGGGAGTCATGGGGAACGCTAATTTAAATGCCTTCTCTTCTTCCTCGTCTTGATTCTTATCTGGAAAAGGAGTACTGTTGTGCCTGCTAGAGGGGGAACTGTAATATGGAGCCAAAAAAGTTGCCTGGGAGCCTAACTGCCATTGAAGGCAGAGGGCATTGCATCAGCTTTTAAGCCAAGGAAGCTGCTGCTCCCACCTGAGACTTGTGAAATTAATGCATCTGCTGGGAAGGACTATTCCAAACAGTGTGAGGGCCCAGTGTTAATTGTTGATTCCAGACTCCCACAAAGTTTCATGATTTACTGATCTGAACTAACTACTGAACTACTCTTTTGTGTTTATTATTATATAGTCATGCTAGAACTCCCAGGAGCTTGTTTTTCCCTTTTGCTTGGGCCCCTAAGAAATATCCAAGCGGTGATATGGCAGGTTTTCTGATTTTATTGTATTTTCCATAAATGAAAAGGTACAAATACAAGTCTGGGCTTCAGTTTTAGATGAGATTATCTTAGTTGAAGTGAACTGTTCCCATTTTTTTTTTTGGCCAGCTTATTAGGTGATCTGAAATTGCAGAGCATTCATTTACTTCCAGTCTTTTAGCTGAAGTTACTAAATGTAGTTTTGTCTTTTTCTTGTAGTAATGAATGTTATAACAATTGAAGACTATAAGAGCACATATTGGCCAAAGTTGGACAGTGCCATAGATCAGCTTTTAACTCAGAGTCCTGGTGACTACATCCCTATCTCCTATGAACAAATATACAGGTAAGGAAATCTTCTAAGTGCTACATTACTTTTTTTTTTCTTTTTTCATTTAAAGTTAAATGTTCATTTTATCTTGCAGCCTGTGCATATGCCATATTTTGTATTTATGAGGAGTAAAGTGGGAGGGTTATGTTAAGTACAATATTGTTTCAGTGGTTGAAATGAGTGAGTAATAGATATGTATCTTGACAGCCCATGTTGACAGGAATAAATGCTAAAGAATTAAAATGTGTAAGTGCAGAGAACATTAACATTACAGTAAGCTCCACCACAGCTGCTTAGTGTAATGTATTAAATGTGTTAAAGTCTCAACATCCCTATCCTCAAAGGGGAAGAAGAGACTGGCATGGTAGGCGTTTGACTTGATGTTTCAAAAGGCTGCTTTGTCACATCTAGTAGGAGGAACTGGTTTGGTGTGGTAGAGGTGCAGAATAAATAGAAGCAACTGGTGCCAAGGTGCATCAATAGAAGCCGGTATTTGTGTGTGTTGTGTCAGGTAGATTTGGTCTGATTTCCCTCTTGCCCAGCCATCCCGCTGCATGTGCCGTAGAGGCTGGCTGAAGGACTGACACAAGGTTCAGTCCTTTGTTTGATCTGTACCTGGCCTGGAGCTGCAGTTCAGTTTGCTCTGAAAGGGATGTAGTCACACAGCAGAACGGCCCTGCGGACTAAGCTGCTGCACGGTAGTGGGGATGGTAGGGGATTTGCTTCAAAACCACAGTACTGCTCGAAACCAGAATGCTAAATGCTTTGGAGACCTGGCAGTTTCTTAAGAGGTTGACTAAAATGGAGATTTCTGTTTTGCAGGTGACAGGTATCCAGGCAGTGGGTAAATAGGATGGAAACTTGGTAGCTGCTGCTGCATTTACTGGCCAAGATTCCATTAATACTAGCGCTTACCAGCAGCACGGATGGTGGCACTGCTGTCTTGGTTTTCTTTACCATAGTGTTGCGCTCTGTGAGATGACACTGGCAGCTCAGTCAGCAATTGCCATTTTCAGAGGCTTTAAGCTCTGTTGTCTCCTGCCCATTTGCTCTTAGCCACTTTGTCTTTCCAGTTTGAAACTTTGGATTAGGGAAACCGGATCCAAGAATGGCAGGTGTCTAGTCTTCCCTCTTAAATGCGGTTAAAAACTTTAATGAATTTCCTCTTTCCTCTCCAAACTTTTGGAACTGCTGTTATCAGGACTTGGGCATCAGCATGTGTATCAGTAACTGAGCTGGTGAATTTGAATTAAGAGACATTTTGCAGCTTTGATGTAAGTAATCAAAATCCTTTTCCAAGTTTGAAATCACCGATGTCCAAACAGCCGTCAGTAGGAGTTAAGCCAACATCTCCCCATAGTTATCCCTGATAAAGAGTAGGTGTGCAAAATTAATGCTTGAATACCTAGAGTAAATCTGGACCTAGTTATGGTTTTCAGATAACTGCTGTTTATCTTTGCTATCTTTTTACTGCTCAGAAGCTTTATTTATTAAAGGAATAGTGGATTTTAAGTTTCTTGTAGATAACCCTTAGATGTCAGGGTGACACTTGATGCAGTGCTGTAATGATGCACAGATATCTATTGCATGAATTTTACCAAAAGAAAAGATTGTCTGTATTTTAAGTGTGTCAGTTTTTTAAGTTTTCTTTTAAAAATTATGTCTGCAGATGTAATTACTCTGACACAGCCTCTTCCAACCAGTTTTTTTTTAATTTTATTTTAGAGGATGTCCCTTTGCTTGATGAATGGTCTAGACAACATAGACTGAGGATGGAAGAAAAACTGCTTTTTTTGTTGAATTTAATGATGGTGCTTGCTTGGAGTGTTACAGAAAGTCTGTAGCAGACTTAAGGTTTAGATCCTCTCTGCTTCCCTAGGCTAATTCTTTAGTTTGAAAATGGGTTGGTTTTTTTTTTAAGTGGTTCAAACAGCTATATATATATTTTTTTTTTCAGTGAAACTGAGCTGAAAATGCAGTGGTCTTTTTGGTTGTCTTTGTGCTGACTAAAGGAATCAAGGTTTCCATAATGCAAACTCAAAATACATTATTAGATACACAAACAACTATTTTTGCCATGATCACTGATAACTGTAAGTGTCTACTCCACAGTAGTGAAGGCTAGGAGATAACTTCAAAGGTGTGCATGCAGGTGTTTACTATGGATCAGTTCACCCATAAGGTACCAAAGTGTGATTAGTGACTTTTTCCATCTTTGAGTCCAAAGCCTGCCTGTGCATAGTCACTTCTGATTAAAAGGGTTAAATGGATTGACAGGGAGAAGTGAAGCAGGCATTCAGATGAGGAAAATGTGGAGAGCCAGGTTGTACTTCTGGCAGCTATTACAGCTGCCTCCCCAGTACAAGGCAATTAGATTGCTGTTCTTCAAGACAACGTGCAGATCTGAGACCTTCATCCCTTTCAAACTCTTAGCTTCTAATGTCCTGCTTGGGTCTTCCTTTCCCTCAGGTGTTTGGTTATGCTAAAGGATAACAAGCTGCTGGCTTCTTTTGGGTAATAGCAGGGCAAGGATGATTCACAGAGTCGGCCCACAATCAGGAACTGAAAACAGGATCTGAAAATGCGGAAGGAACCTCTAAATATAAGCGTTGGGATAAAATGTAATACTCTCTACACATGCATAGGAGGACTGGTGTTTGACTACAGAACGTGTTGCAGAAGTAGCTATAGCAATATTGTATGTGACACTGGGCAGAGGTACTTCAAAATTCAGTTTGGGTACATTGTTGCGAGTGAAGAGGTCAGCTTGTGGAAGTGGCTTTATACTGGTTCGTTATGGAGCAATTAAACATAGGGGCATGTGCTGTTGTTACCTAGCTGGCTGGTTTGTAAGAGATCACGAAAACCAGTCTGGCTTTTCTTATCAGTGTTTCTGTCTTTGACCCAAGTTCGGTTGATATTTTTGCTGTTGTTGCATCGTACCAAAATGTCTTTTGCGCTTGCTTGTTCCAAAATAGGATCTGCTATTGGTAGACTTCATGTGAAAGAAACAGGATGACTTTGACTGTTATCTAAATAATAGCAAATGACAGATACTCAATTATTTAAAAAAATACAGTAGCAGGAGAGGTGTGGGGTGTCTTTTGGTTTTTCAGAAATAGCGTGGGTTGGCAAATGAACAGACTGCGTAGGGCTGAACACTATTTTTGGGGCTTTTGAAGTTGTCAAGCGGAATAAACATAAACTTCTAGAAGCTATTGATAACTTCATTTGTAAAACCTTCATCCAGAAGACTTTGAGAGCGCGGTTATTGAATGAGAGCGCTGCCTTGGTCCCTGAAGGCTTGGAATTGGTGCCTAACCTCTCACTTGGGTTACAAAATGCCAATAGTCCATAGCCTACGGTTGTTTTAACCCCATCTTTGCCTTTTGTTTGTTGCTGTACCACCTTCGCAGTAGAGAATCGGAATGCCATCATTCCCCTGCAGAGACAGTGTTGCTGTACCATAGCTTTGGGCTTTTGGTGCTGGTTAAAACCTGCAGAATTCAAGTCTGGAATCTGGACCTTGCTGAAAATAGTTCATTTGCGCATGTCCTAAGGAGCAGTCTCTGGCCTAAATTGCTCGCTGTTACAGTACCCTGCACAGAGGGAGGGAGGGAGAGGGGAGCAGAACGGAGGCATGGGGAGGAGATTTGGCTCGCCCAGGATATCGGGTGAAGTCTTCCTTGTGCCTCTTCATTTTTGGTAGCTAGCTTTCAAAATGCTGACTTCAAAGAATGAAAGCACTCGAGAGAAGTAAAAGCTGCTTGGTACAGATAATGCTGGTGTTAGTCCTGACAACGATGACTACCTTAGTGTAACTTCTTGCTGAAAGTAATTTATGTATTTGTTTTACAGCTGTTGTAAATGTATTTTCAACACGTAGCCTTATTTTGCAGATATGTTATATTGCCGTATGAGAGCAATAAAATGTTCTTAAAAAAACAAAGGTAACACTGAAGACCAGACTTAACACAGCCAAGCCGAGGAATGTAGAGTTAAAGTTTTGTTGCTCTTTTTCTGCGTCTTTGTTTGCTGTGAAGAGGTAGGGTTTTCTTATAATTTAAGTAACAAAGGATGGAGTAACATGCTTGGATCTGTAACTTTAGAACTTTTACCATTTCTTCTTAAAACGCTAGCATGGTTTTGGTGCAACTTCTGTGACTGCTTGTCAGTATGGCCCTTCTTTTAAAAAGGGTTTTGCCCTAGAATATGCATATAATCCTAAACCTGCTTATTTTAATGGAGTCTTCATTGATGTAGGAGGGGAAGGCCATAATGAGGAGTGTGCTGTTGACAGAATTATCCTAGCTGTTCTGAAGTGCACTGTTAAGAAAACTCATTGTAAGTGAGGTTGGGGATGGGAATGGGACGGACATGCGGGGACCTCCAGGGGAGACTTAGGAGTCTTCTGGAGCTCATTCCAAGCTTAGGGCTTATTTAAAAGTTTAGCAGTCATTCAGTTAACCCTGTTATCCTCTAAAATGAGACTTGAACAAAGTATTTTGAAGTCTGTTACCCTTCACTGCAAACTGTTGTAAGTTCATTGTTTGTTCCTATATTTGTTTCTGCAGTTGTGTGTATAAATGTGTATGCCAGCAGCATTCGGAACAGATGTATAGTGACCTAATAAAAAAGATAACTAACCACTTAGAGAGAGTCTCAAAGGAGCTGCAGGTAAGAAGCTGCGCAATCTAATTTTGTCTTTCCTGGGATCTGTGATTATATCAGAGCAGCATGTAGATGGCCCATGGAGGGGATGGTCCTTAAGACTGGTTTACAGTAGCTTATGAAATTGTGGACTACTTCATTCGCTAACTGACTGTCAGACAGAATACCAGCGACTAGATCCAGTTGCATGGCACTGATTAAACTTAGAGATCTGAACCACATGGAGAGCAGTGGCTAAACTTGAATGTGTGATGCAGAATCAAAGATTAGAGAACAGGGTATCTACAATATAAGGAATCTATATGTATATAAATCTACATATACAAGATGTAAATGCATCAGTCAAACATAATCTGAGCACACGACATGGATGTCTGTCATTGCTGTGTTGATGTAAACAGTTCATGGTCCTCGTGCATCACAAGCAGCACAAAAGGGAAAATCTGAAGGAAAAAGTTCAAGTGAATTAAATATGAATTGTGAAGTATAAATTAGGAATTATTGCATGTGAAAGTTTTGTGCTACTGTTTATTCTGCATTTTTCTTGCCTATCTCTAGATGTCAGTGGTTTACAGCAGTCCTAATACAGTTTGTATATCCTTATTCTTCTTTGCATCTTAATTGTGCATCCATGTTTGTTTTCATGTATGTTCCTTGCTGAAAATTCCTTTCAGGCTAGAATCTCCAGGCACGTTCTTGAAATTGTCATTGCTGTAGCTGCTTTACTTCCCTGCAGCTTTTGTCGCTTCCGTAGCTGATGTTTGTGTTCCGCACTGACTTGCAGTGCATCAAGCAGAGATGCCAAATACAAAGGAACCCTAAACCACAGCATCTCCTTCAGTGCTTCTAACAACTGATAACTGATTTATGTCAGTCAGAAGCAGTCTTACTACTTTTAACTGTATCGAGTAGTTCTGGCTAAGTGTGCGTTCCCATCAGAAATATATAGCACTGTGATTGCTCCGATGTCTTTCTCATTTCACTCTCTTCCAATTGGTGCTTTCCTTATAAAGAAAAATAACCACCCTGCATTTAATGGGCTCGTCTTTCACTATAAAATACCTGGGTTGTCTTGAGCTATGTTCTTTGCTTCTTTTCTCTTACAATTTCTTTATTCCTCATGGAATGAGAGCCTCACTCTTCTGTTAAAATTGCTTAGAGTAGATGGATGTAACGTTTAAAATAGAGCCTTCCCTTGTTTCTGCTGAGCTGGTGCAGCCTGTACATTTTTCTTCTGCTTGTGAGAACTACGAATTGTTGCAGCTGTACAGGTTTGGTCAGTTCTGCTGATACGTCCCGTGGTAGTGTACTGCATTACTTTGCTTTAAGTTGGGGAATATCTCAAATCCTTTACTTAGTGGAAGTCCTTGATTGATTCCTCTAACCTTTCAAAACTGAGACCGCTGCTTTTGAAGTTTGCTTTAGCACATATGTGTATTAAATGCTTCTGCCTGAAACCAAGGCTGCCTTCTGAACATCAGCTGTTGAAACAGTAATTGAGACAACTATTTAATGCAATCTTTGTCTTGCAAAAGTTTCCTTACGTAGGTTAGACACACCTTGTGGCAGGTGGCAAGAGGACTAATACAACGTGATACCATCTTTGAGTGTATTACGTGAATTTTGTCCGACACGAACATGACTTTGGTTTTGGATGGTAAATCCATCTTTTTAAGCTGCTTGAAGTAAAGCTGATGTGCCTCAGGAAATTGTCCTCTACAGAAACTGTTTTAACTGTGGGTTGTGAAAATTACTTGTAAGAAATTACTTTACTACAATGTATTTTGTTATCCTGATGTTTTTTTGATCTTAATACATTTTGGTGACACTCAATCACTTGGGTTTTATGTTGAAAATGTGGTGCTAGATCTTTACTATAGCAACAACAGCAAATTACTTTGTAAATGTTGGTCAGTTGGAGGTTTCTGGGTCACATAGCAAACAATAAAAAATGCCTATATATGGGAATCCTTTTAATGCACAATATTTGGTGTTTTGCTTTTTCTGACAAACTCATTCCACCTGCCAACAATATTTAATTTAACTGCAGACTTCTGTTTAATTGGCGAGGTGTGACTTGATGCAAGATAACTTTTTTTTTTTTTACATGGAGAGATGTAAATGTAGCCCTATATAAGCAGGAATGCTGGTTTGTGTCAGAAAGCAGATGATCATGAAAACTGAAATGGCAGGCAAATGCAATGTCTTATTCTGGACAAGTCGAGCAACTTCTTTGCATAGAAGTGCAACAGTTTAATGGCAAATGGATTGCAGAATATCTGCATGTAACCAGCATGCCAGAGCAAGCTGTTTCCTACCAGAACCACTCATCCCCAGCAAAAGCAGTAAAACTGTCAGATATTAAACAATAAAAGCGGGAGCATCTCAGGGGACCAGTCAGACTTGCTCTTGCATGGTTCCAGCTGTATTGGAGTTTATGTTCTTTCTGTGTGGCATTCGCTGCAGAAATTCCCTATGTTGGGTTTTTTTTTTCCCCTGTGTGCTTAGCCCTTGGCTTGCCTGTCCAGCTGGCCTTGGCTGATGCTGGCAGAGTGGTAGGTGTCCGGGTGTCCTGAGCTGGGTGTCTGGGATGCTGAAGCTGGGACTCCGTGGTCACACAGGGCATGCATACACTCCCTCTGCGTGAATTCTGCTCTTCCAGACCGCAAGATACCTTCTGTGTATTGGTGTTTGTCACCACACGTACTCCCGAAGATCTGCTTCACAGGTTTTCACCTAAAAAAAAAAATAAAAAAATTTCAGTGGTGGCAGAGGCATTAAGAAGACGTGGGTGGGCTGATGTGTTTTCTGTTGGGTGAAAAGCAGTGAGCGTTGCCTGCTGAGTAGTAGTACATTTAGATGAGATGAATTCCTTATCATCAGACCATCAGCTGTTTGATATGGGACCTCCCATATCCCNAGACATTTCTAGCTCCCTCCTTACTGTAAATAAATCATAGAATCGTTAAGGTTGGAAAAGACCTCTAAGATCATNAAGTCCAGCATTCAGCCCCACACCACCATGTCCCNAAGTGCCACATCTACACGCTTTTTAAACACCTCCAGGGATGGTGACTCCACCACTTCCCTGGGCAGCCTGTTTCAATGCCTGACCACTCTTTCAGTAAAGAAATTTTTCTTAATATCCAATCTAAACCTCCCCTGACAGAACTTGANGCCATTGCCTCTTGTCCTNTNGCTAGTTACTTGGGAGAAGAGACCAACACCTGCCTCACTACAACCTCCTTTCAGGTAGTTGTAGAGAATCATAAGGTCTCCCCTCGTCCTCCTCCCGACTAAACAGCCCCAGCTCCCTCAGCCGCTCCTCGTCAGACTTGTTCTCCAGGCCCCTCACCAGCCTCATTACCCTTCTCGTAGTGAGGGGCCCAAAACTGCACACAGTACTCCAGATGCGGCCTCACCAGTGCCGAGTACAGGAGGAAAATGATCCTCTGCTCAGGCTCTTTCCATTATGGAAAGACTCCGAGCAAGGACTGCCTTCCTTGCTTGCAGTCGATGTCTGACCAGTTTCTCTGCATTAGTAAGACTGAGTTTTGCCATGTGGAGCTTCCAGTAATTGAGAATTAGATTACCCTAATTCTTGAGTTGATCAGGATTTTGGATTTTGTGTGGTTAAAAACAAAAAAAAAGAGTGGCTGCAGAAAACACAAGTGGACATGTTTCCTGTTGTCCTGAGGTCTGTGAAGCCTGTAGTTATACAGATGATTTTTCCAAGATGCTTTATTTGGAAACATTTTACTGGTAATGGACATAGCCATTATGCTGTGGTTTAAAATAATGGCAGCTGTTAAGTGCTGAGTCATTCAGGTGTATGAGGTAGGGTGGATACACAGGCGTATGCTTTCAGATTAAATACATCTCTTTTTAAAATGAATAAAACCATATTTGCATTAGGCACTAGTGCTTCTGGCTTACCTTATTCTTATGCACTCTGATAAAGTCATTTAAAATTGACTACTCTGCCCAGTATCTATCTCTTCAGCAAAAGACACTGGAAAGCTCTTTAAACACTGGCAATCAAAATACACTGAGGCATTGAGCTGGCCCATGACAAAAGTAGCTTTTTTTTTGTCCAAGTGCAGTGAAATATTTTCATTTTATTTAGAATAATCTAAATAATTCCTTTAGGAACTGAGAGCTGAAAAGCAGTTCTTTGTCATGTTGCACCCTCTTTTTATTTAGAGAAAAGAGAAAAAGGGATCTGTTTGGTTTTGTGAACAATATATTTTTTGTAATGAACATGACTGAACTGAGCAGTCGCTGGTGTTGGTAGATAATTTGCATGGTTGCTGTGTGAGCCCCAGGAGCTGCAGATTTGGGGTCTTCACTGTGCAATGCCAGAAAGCTTTCCTGCCTCATATTAATCCTTACAACTTCTCAGCCTTCTGTCTTGTCAGCTCGCAAACCAGTCAGTGCAGTGTATGAAAATATCTCCTCACCTGTTGTTTCCTTGGAAGAATATGCATTGCAGACGGGTTACTGTAAAAGCCATTCCGTGATTTTGAGGACTGCCAAATCTCTGGGAACTGAGTGCCTTTTGTCACGTCACTGTCTGTTGCCATCTGTTCTTAAAAATATGTCAGCAATAACTGTTGCGGACAGCCTGTTCCTTCCTTGCTTTTTTTTCTTTGTGTCTCGCGTTTACCTTCCCCTTGTCCCCTGTGATTATAGGGAGTTTTGCCATCCGGCGATGAGCAGCCTGTCATTTTCTGCCCCAACTCTTTCTGAAACGTTAATCTGATGCCTTACTCCAAACTTCAGATTAGTTTCTGAACTTTCTTATTTGTCTTTTAGAAACACTTGTGTATCCTTAAGTATTTCTTCTGATTACAGGAATGAAAATGTGAAGCTAAAGTGTCTTGTCACATTTGCCTTGGGAGCTTTGCATGCAGTCAGAGTGGTATAAAAATGCATTCAGATCGTGCTTTGAGGGACTGGTAAAACTGAACTTCTGGCCATGGGCAGAGTTATGTACTGGGTACCACCTCACAGCAGTTCTTCATATTTGTACTTTGAAGTAATTTTACCCCTCATTGTTTTGTAGATGCATTTTGCTTTCCTCCCAAGGTACACTGATGATTACATTACCTTTATATAGTGCTGTATTGCAATTGAACTGTTGTGCCAGTCTGTAAAACAGAAATTTCGACATCATCATTTATGGCGGTTTTTTGTGTAAACTTAAAATCAGATTGCTAATGGAGTTGTGATTAGACTTTAGTGATGTATTTATGGGAGGCCAGGTTATATACTCCATTGAAGTGAAGAAGCCCATTCCTATTACGCTCTATGTGGGTGTTGTCTGACTTACTAGCCAAATGAGGAACACAGAATCACAGAATGTTTGGGGTTGGAAGGGACCTCTGTGGGTCATCTAGTCCAACCCCCCTGCTGAAGCAGGGTCACCCAGAGCAGGCTGCACAGGACCGCATCTAGGCAGGTCTTGAATATCTCCAGAGAAGGAGACTCCACAACCTCCCTGGGCAGCCTGTGCCAGGGCTCCATCACCCTCAGAGGGAAGAAGTTCTTCCTCATGTTCAGCT
>Ga0065711_1040496_pt1 | contig 16897 bp, 22 predicted proteins | sample Hoacrofraction12_FD_59098 | JGI IMG/M metagenome (GOLD analysis project Ga0065711, IMG submission 59098) | Hoatzin crop microbial communities from Cojedes, Venezuela - Epithelial fraction 12 v2 (version 2) | ecosystem: Host-associated > Birds > Digestive system > Esophagus > Crop | place... | reverse complement strand
GGCTGGAATATCTCCAGAGAAGGAGACTCCACAGCCCCTCTGGGCAGCCTGGGCCAGGGCTCCGGCACCCTCCGAGGGAAGAAGTTCTTCCTCCGGTTCAGCTGGATCTTCCTCTGCTTCAGTTTGTGCCCGTTGCCCCTTGTCGTGTTGCTGGGCACCACTGGAAAGAGTCTGGCTCCGTCCTCCTGACACCCACCCTGCAGATATTTGTAAGTATATATTAGGTCCTCTAAAGATCTAAGGAAGCACCCAGAAAAGCTGCTCGCTTTTGATCTTCAAGCAAGGCAAACGAGCAGAGCGGAGGCAGGCGCGGGCGGGCAGAGCAAAGGTGCCGCGGGCAGGTCCCGAGACGCAGGGGGTTGCAGCAGCCCCCATTTCCCCTGACCTTCACCCAGCACAGAGGGGTCCGACCCTGCGTAGCCCTGCACCATGCAAACAGCGCAGCGACAGCACGACGGGCACTGTCACCAGCCAGCACCGCAGACGACAGCGGCGAAACCCCCGCGTCCACAGTGGGGATCTCTCTAGTGAAAAATAACTCTCCTGGTGATACCTTCATCGCCGGCATCCAGGTTCCTGGTGCACCCAGGCGCTTTTTTCCTCTGCAGACCGGAGCAGCAGACACGTAATACCGGGCAGCCACTGCCTCTGCGCGGTGCTGATACGGTGTCAGCGGCACACGTGTGCTGGGAGGACGCAGAGATGCTGGAGCGAGTCTGGGCGGCAGCCGGCATCCGCATCCGGCGGCACCACGGACCTGCCCTGGCACGCAGGGGATGCATGCTCACTAAAATATAAAATTATACCATACACGTATATATATATAAAATAAAATACATATATATAAATAAAATCAAGCAGGCCAGCCAAGCCAGACCTGCACGCAGCACCACGCCTTTGCCGTGAGCCTCAAGCTGACGCGCTTGCCGAGACACCGTGAAAATGGGTTTTTAAGCCGTGACTGATGGTGCTGCTCATCTTGCCGGTGTTGGAAGGTTCAGTCTGGGTCACGGCCAAAGTCTAATTGGGGTAATTATATTCCGCTGCCAGTTTAAAAAGCCTCTACGCATTCATAGGGAGAGATATGTATCTATCTTATCTGTGCATGTGCACAGTACAGTAAAACAATAATTATGTTAGCATTAGCCATACAGAAGTGTTTAAACCTTCCTGTTACATATTCAAGCAAGTAATGCACTACTAACCGCCTTTCCCCCAGCGCCGGAACACGCCTGCGTCGTATCACAACACTAAATTTGCCGTGGCTGCTGTGTTCGGGGGGTTGTAATTCCGTATCCTCGCCTCTGGCCGCATCCATCCGATCCCGCTGGAAGCCAGGCAGCCAGACTTCCCGGCAGCGCAGGGCTGGGATCAGATGACACGGCCCGGCATCGCTGGAGATTGCCGTTCCAGCACTGGTAATTAGTGGGTTTGCAGCAGCCGTACTCGGCAGGCACCGATGCCTGCGATTATCAGCAGGGAACGCGTGTTGCAAACCGGGCTAGGTGAATAATTGATTTTTTTGGTGCTCTGAAATCTGGGAGTTTTTTTTAGAAAGTGGAAAAAATGATGCTTAAAAAATTAGAGATGTATTAGAGAGCCGGTGAGAATAAATGAAACATTTTTTTCAACCTCAAACAAATTGTTTTGCTTTGGATGAAAGGGTTTTTTCTAGAACCATGGCAGACCAAAGAACATTCATAAGTGAAAAAATAGAAATCAAGCTGAAAACTACAGTCAGACTTCAAGAAACTGACTGAAAATGTTTTGACACCTTCAAAATCTGTGTTTTGATTTGTTTTCTCCTGGCACAGAGTTTTTAGCAAGACGCGAGGCGTTCGCAGCAAGCTCTGGCGTGACGGAGCCCGCGCCGGGCACTGTCAGCACGGAGGGGAGAAGAGGAGAGAGACCCCGCGCGGGTCCCCCACCTCCAGCCAAACCTCGACAAGTAGCTACAGCAGCTGAATAAATCAGGGCTTTTCCCTTCAGGTTTTTAAATAAGAGTAAACAGTTGTTTATATGAAATATGTGCGTTGTTTTATACGCCTGTGGAAAAGGCTCAGCCATTATTACCAACGATCTGATATACAGTTCTGTGTTTTTATAATAACAATCGATAAGGTAGGCAGGCAGCTGCACGGGGGGAGCGTATCACCAGGGATCTAATTAGTTTTTATTACTGTAATAACTCAATGGGTGGACCTGATGCTATTAAAAATAATGAAAGCTTTATCTCTGTGATAATTATTTTTCCTGTGAAAGCATGTACGGATGCGTGCCCGCACACACCTATGAACTGGAGATAAGAGGATGAGCTCAAGTGATTAACTCTGAATATGAAATCTGGATTTGTTTTGTAATTTCACTTCTAAGCCGAGAACTTCACAGCATTCGGTGGGTGCCTTCAGCCACATCACAGCGTGGAGAGGGACCTCTCCGCCATGCACCCTGTTCAGTTCCCAGGGGTCCACCTCTCCCGCTGCCCAGCGCAGAGACGAGAGGACCCCGCAGACAGACACGCCACACGCCCCGAGGCTGGGGTGATGGCTGCAGAGGGGGGGGATTTGATGACTGGTGACCATGGAGCCTCTGTCCCCACTCCTGCCGTGGGACAGTGTGACTTGGCATGGCATGTCTTGGTCCCCCCGGGCTCTGTGCCTGCCTGCCCTGTGACCCCGGGCGGATCACTTCGTGCCTCTTTCCTCTCCTGCCCTTTTCCAGCTGTTTTTCCCTAGCGAGGCTCGGACCGTGCCCTCTCCCATGCCCAGCACCGTGCAGCCACGCTCTCGGCTGGGACTGCTGGGATGAACCTGAGAAGGAGCCATAATCACTGCCAAGTCCTTTGGCAGATATAAAAGCAGAAAGCATTTGTCCTAATTACATTGCTGTGAAAGAGATGCGTGCAGGCATTTCTGGGATGCTCGGGGAACGTAACAAGCATTAACGCGCACAGCGGTGGGAGCCGGGCGAGGAAATTGCCGAGTGACGGAGGCAGACGGAGCACTAATGCATCCGGCTGCCTCTTTAACCCAGCTAACAAGCAGCAGCTCCGGCACTCGTTGTGACAGCACCCATCTATCGCTGGGTCGGGGACCACGGCGGCGGTGACAGTCCCACCTCCATCATCTGCTTTGCCGAGGGGCTCGGGGACTGGCACACGGGCCTGGGGAGGTCACCGGGACGGGACGGGGTCTCTCCCCTCTGGGAGTGGAGGGAGCAGCTCCTGCCTGGGTCGGAGCAGCCCCAGGGCTGCCATTTTCCCTGCTGTCTCCCCCTGCTCCATCTGGTTTTTCTCCTCTCCCCTCAGCAGGAACAGACAAGGCCAGAAGAAACCTTTGCTCGGCTCCGAGCTGCCTCCCGTGCCCGGACGCCGCAGGGCTGCTGCTCCAGTGGTGATAAATCACCTGTGCAAGAGGCCCATCGGTGCTATCCATAATCACCGACGCCTCCCGATCGGAACGCGGATGGGGTCTGCAGCAGCACAGCCACCCTGGAAACCCATCATGGCTGGGCTGATGGTACAGCCTCTCCAGCCCCGGGCACCGTTGTCCAGCGGAGAGACCTGCGAGGCTGCTGGCCATGCTTGGGGACCTGATGGCGTTTATCTGACGATGCTCCGGGCAAGAGGAGAGAAGGGACAAGGCAGAAGGATGAATTTTCAGCTCCCCTGACCCCCACTGGGCTCCGGTACGCATCACAGCAGTTCTTAATGAAAGGTTATTGCTGGAATATTGCACAACTTGGGGGACTGACATGACACAGCCACTCCTGCTGCTGCTGCAAAGCCACCTCAGGTTACCGTTTGCAAGAAAAAAAAGAGATAAAAGAAAAAAGGAGTCTATCAGCGTCATGCTGTAGCACGTGGCGGGGAGGTGGGAATGGGGACCAGCTCACAGGAGGGACCACAGCCGCTCCCCAGTTTGGAGAACGCAGCTCAGCTCTTGACCATGGTTTGCTCTCACATACAGAAAGTGTAACTGAATCCAGCACCCCTTCTCTTAGATGGGTTTTTCTATCACACTTTACTTGCAAGTTCCCTGGGAATTTATGCCTTTGAATAGCTCTATCTACCAGTTCCTTAGCAAAAGCCAGCTCTGGGGGTTAATCATCTCCCCCATGACAGTGCTCAGATGGACCCGGGTGCAGCACCTTGGTGCCAGTTCAGCAGCCAGACGTCCCCACGCAACCTCAGCCCTGCTCCCAGCACACGAGTCGGCAGCTCGGGGCCGGCCGCTCGCCCCAGCTGAGCCTCTCCCACCCAGCACAGGCGGGAGCGGAGATGGAGGAGCTCCTCGGGTGCCCCAGCACAGCCACCGCCTTGGAGTACGGGCTCGACCCGGCTCTGGCAACACTGAAGGATAGCAGCTGTGTGCCCTTATCGTGTAAAAACCTCTTTAAATCTTAAAAGTTTCTGCAAGCTGCAGCTACTCACCCTTCAATCGGCGAACGCCCTGGAGCCCCTCATCCCTGCGGGCTGTGCCCCCACGGCCTTGCTCAGCATCTTCTAAGGGGAGCCAGAAACAGGATTTGGCCTAAAATATAAAGTTGTATAACCTAATTGTGCACATTAAATGGTGATCACTTCATACAGTGGTGATTCTCATCTAGTTTGGATGAAGTCAAGGGTAAAATTCTCAGTAAATTACCTGAGTAGAAGCCGGTGTTCTCATTTGCAAGAAGCTCCTATTTCTTTATTTCAGCTTGCACGTTAACACACCCATTGCCTTATCTTTACACTGTGAATGAGCGCAGGCACTCCTTGATTCTTTCTGTTAATTTTTAATAGAAGCCTACAGCAACCTGCCATGGGGAAGCAGGCAGCATGTGGGCTGGTGGCTTTCCCTGATTTATCACATTATGCCCTGCCCAGCTTCAGATCCTCTGTATATCACGGCGTGATCCATAAATCCGTTAGCAATTGTGGTTATTCGGTGTGTCAAGCTCCTGCTCTCGCTTTTCTCGCAAGCTTGCAGGAGCTAGCTTACATGGGGTGTTGTTACTCCATCCCTCCTCAGCATTGCTGCAGGAGTTATTTATTGCTCTCAGCTTGGGGTAATTGCCAGAAAATGAAGTTCTGTCTGGTTTTGCCAAAAGGAAGAAAGAAGATGGGATTCAGGAGAAAGCCCTTTTGCCGTGCGGTGCGATAGCCGACTCCTCCAGAAGCCCTGATCAGATGGCTGTCCAGATAAAATAGTCTGCTCCCCTCCTAATGAAGCCTCTGTGCATTCCTAGTTAGAGCGGTCGCTCACTCACAGTTTGATTTAAAGGAAACCCAAAGCTATTTGGGATTTCAGGCAATCGTGAATTTCCAGCTCGCTGGTGCACACAGCCCGGGTGAGTTAATGGGCTTCAGGAGAACGAGCTTTGCTACAAGCTCCTTCGCGCTCTGCGTCCGGCTGAGCTCCACCTCCAGAACCTCGGCTGTGTGCAGGGCCAGATCCTGCTCTCCTGTCCCTACCCGGCTCATCCAGGCTTGCCTCTTCTACACCACCCTTCCCCCAGCAGGAACCATTTCCCTCTCATCTCCGCTTTGAGAAGGAAGATGTACCCGAGGCAGAAACACTCCCAAAGATGCTCAGACCCTCTCCATGGCTTTGCGCAAGATCCCGGGTATCTCCATCCTTCAGCATCCCTTGCTGTAAACCCCAGCAACTCTGCTGCTAAGCCAGCTCCCTCGAACTCACTCCACAACCCTCAGGAGGAGCAGGGTTGCAGAATAGAAGCACTCAGGTGCTGCCCACCCCTTCCCCAATGCAGTAAGTGCCCCCCTGCACCAAGGGCCCTGACCCATGGCTATGGGGTGCTGGGGATCGGGAGCCTGGGGCTTTGCTCCCTCCAGCTCAAACAAGGCAGCTCCCAAGGGAGCAGCAGCACTTCGTCTCCTGCTGATGTGTATCTTCCCTCCGGGTAATGTTTTTCTGACAAAAAAGTGGAGTCTTAGATGTATGCATTTCTATTCAGAGAGCTCAGGAGGGAGCAAATGTGATTTGCATGAAGTTTTCCCCTCTTGGAAGTGTAGGGTTGGAATTTTTATACTTAAGCACCAAGAATACATTAACAGAAAAAAAGAAACAAAGAAGAAAACGAATTGCAGAAGCCCTTTCCTATGGCACGGCGGGACTGGAGGAACCCAGGGACGGAAGGTGGATGCGGTCGGTCACAGACTGGGTGCCAAGGTAAGGGCTGGGTAACCCATTCCTCTGCAGTCACTCTGGGGCACCGCACTGCCCAGGCGCGTGGGGCCTGATGAGGAGCCGGAGGTTACCTGTTAGCAGCCCTCTCCCCAGCCCCAGGGTCCCCAACACTCATCCTGGCCTCTCCAGTTCAGCCCCGAGTGCTCGCAGGAAGGGTTGACCTCAAGGTTTGCCCCTCCTGCTTCTGGTCCGGGTCCCACCAAGGGGACAGTTCTCAGCAGCCTCCTTGCAGCTGCTTTTCTACCTCTCTCCTACAGTGGGATAATGGCTTTCCTCTGCTAAAAACAAATTAGATTTTCTTGTCAAGAGCTAAATTGCAGGACTCTTTCACCAGCGGATCAAAGGGCTTGTATCATTCCTTGCTCCGAAGCGCTCCATACAGCTGGATGGCAGCAGAAGGAACCCACCACTCCCTGCACTGCCCCTATTCACCTTCCACGGGGTTTTTATGCTGATGCCTCTGATCAGAAATGAACTTCTCCCAGCAGCGCTATTGAAGAGATACTAAGATGCTATTAGAACATCACCTTCCCTGTCCTTTAATTTGTAGAGAGAACTAACCGAGGGGAAAATCAGCTGGTGCAGTGGAAAAGACCCCAAAGTTAGCTGCCAGTGGCTGCAAGGATACGATGCTGCTGCAGGAAGTCTCCCAGTATTAAGCACAAGTCCCTGAAATGTGCTACCGCTTGGCAGATTTCAGATTATTTATGGCCTTTTACGCAGAACAAACCTGCCTGCCTCCACAGGCTTCCCCGTCAGCTGGCTGGCAAACAAGCTGACATGAAAAGCTTTATAAATAACACATGGAAACAGAAAACAAGAGAAATAATACAAGGTAGAGGGGAAGAGAGAGCCACCATTTAAATAATTCTGCTGTATTGCCACCTGTCATAAATCATGGAGAACGGCAAGCGGGCCAAGGTGAAGCTGGGGCGCAGCTCCGGGGATGACTTGCTCAGTGGTAGTGATCTGCAGCCTCAGACCCTCCTGGGATCGCTCTGGCAATTTGCCTTGGCTCATTTGAACTAGTCTTTGGGTCTGGTCTTAGGTAAAGATATCTGCTTCTGGAGGCAGGCCTGCTCTGTGGTGCTGGTGGGAAATGATTCAGCATCTCCCATACCTCCAAGCCTTCAGCATCTCCAGCCACTCCACCACCCTCTGCATGTGCTTCTCGCACCTCGTGCTGTGACTCGGAGCACATCTGGGAGCTACACAGAGCCAAACCTCTCCCTTCTCTCTTCAGCACCTTCTTTCTTTCTATTTTCATCCACAGCCTCCAAAAAAACCCCTGGCATCCCTTTAACACCACAGCCAGGGAAACGCCAGCCTACGAGGAGCTAAGCCCCAAAGGCAGATGTTGAACAGAGCCTCCCTGAGAACAGCCACTTAGGTGAGATTTCCCTATATGCAAGATTAAAAGGGATTTTAGTAAGGGAACTCTGTAAGTCTGGTGTGAAATGAGCAGTGTTTGCCACTCCTTCCCCCCTGAACGAGCTGCTCGTCCCAGGCCTTGCTTGCTCCGTGGCAGCCAGCGCAGCTCAGAGCAGGAGCATCCTCCTGGTGTTCCGGTCACCGCCGCAGAGCCGCCTCCAGGCAGCCCTGCAGTGCCCACTGACAGGCTTTTGAGGATGACATGGAAAATATCCCCTCCAGCTTGTTCTCCCCTGCCCTAATTCTCCCCTTCTGAGTGGGAGTGTGACACTGTATTTTTCTCTCCCTGGGCTGAAGCCATCAGCTGTGCTGGAGTCAGAAAGGTGAGGAGCCTTTTTCTGTCACCGTGTGCTGTATCTGTCACCCTGCTGCACCGCAGTGTAGTCCCTGTGCTGCTCAGCAGATCCATGGCAGAACCTGGATCCATACTTTGCTATGAAATAGGGTAAGAGGCACCATTTCAGCCTGGGGAAAACCTGTGAGGTCCTCCTAAAAGCAGTTTTTCTTGGAAGCCCATGAGAGAGTCGGCGTGCAGGTGAGACTCCGCAGGCGTTTCAGGCCAGGGGCCCAGGATCCTTTGGAAATGCAGCTCCCCAGCCTCCCACCACACAACAGGTTGCTTCATCTGTGGGTCTGGACTGCCTTCAGCCATCCAGGGAAGCACGGGGAGAAGTTACCCACGCTCTTGAGCATCGATATACGCAGAGAGAAGCAGCTACGAGGTGCAAGCGTGCACCACCACCTAGCCCGGAGCTCCTCCGCGGCGACGTCCCCTGCGGTCACACGTGCTGCCAACGCCCACGTCCAAGCCGTAGGCAAGGACGTAGGCCAGCAGCGCAGTTCAGAGGCGTTTTGCAGTCATTCCCCACACCTTGCAGCCCAGGGCTGATCTTGGCCAGCATCCTAAACCTCGTTACAGGGAAAACTGGGGTGGTGGGCAGCTCATTCTGCAGGGGCAGAGCAGGGCTGAGCCTGCCTGCTCCCCAAGCCCAGTCCTGTGCTCTAACCAACGCAAAACGCCAACCCGTTTGTCCAAAACGTGCTATCCTCATGACCAAAGCAGCGAGAATTATTGTGCCTGTTACCAAAAAAAGCATCACTTGATTTTGTAAGCAGTAATGTGATAGCTATAAATGTTGTCTTCCAGCAGAAACCGCCACAGAGCACAGTTAGGGGCTGGCTACTGCAAACCACGCGCCGCAATTCGTTAACATTGGTGATCCCCCTCCCCCAAGCATATGTTGCAATTTGATTACATCCAAGTAAATCTGTTTGTCAAACATTAATAGCCTCCCTCCATTCTATTACTCCTTTTCTACCAAGCACAGCTATGGCATATAAATATTTCAAATCATCCCACTCAATAAAGCCAGTCCAAGGGCATCACGACCTGATGATTTCAGATTGTTATTGACATATTTATTGGCGGCCGCTGTGCTGGCAGGGCGCTGGCCGGTGCATGAATAAAGATGTGGTTAGCAAGCAAAGGGAGGGAAGCCAAGCACAACAGCCCAGAGGAAAAGGGTGTCGTGCTCTGTTGGGCCAGCACTTGGGAGCATTGATACACTACTCTGCTTGTACTGATGATGCCAATATGACAAAACCCTGACCTGCGGATACCATCCTCTCCCTCCTTCCTGTCCCATCAGCAATTAATGTCCCAGAACCTCTCAGACTAGCCTGAGACCAACCACGTGTTTTTAAGTTGAGATTGAGTCGGATCTGGGATGTAGCTGGGGGCTCCCATCCCTCACGATGCAGGACGCCCTGTTACGTGCTGGGGATGGGCCTGGGTGGAATCGCTCTGAGGGCCTCAGCCCCTCTCAAAACCAGCCAAAATAACATCATTATTTCAGGATGCCTAATTTTGACTCTGAAGTGCCAAAGCTTCCTATGTTGAAATCTGGAATCTCAGCTGCAATATTTCCCTTACCAGATTTTTCATTCTTAATAACAGGGTATAATTGATGCTAATCAATTGAAACGCGATGAGCAAGAATTCCAGTAGTCTCCCTGCTGCTTTATCTCCTCAGCTAAGATTCATTGCTGGCTGCTTAATCTGCACTGACCAAGGTCACAGAGACAGAACCAGCTCCTGCTCGTTGGCTTGTCTGGATGGTGCTGGGTGTCCCAGGAGTGGACAAGCAAGACCTGCATGGGAAAATGCCTGCACGCACACCCGAGAGCTGGAGCAGTGCCTGGCTGCTGTGGTGAGGATGGTCACTGGTCCCAGCGTGGTGCGTCCTGAAAGCTGGACGGAGCAGAGCTGGTACCATCCTTCACACCTTTGGGTGGAAAACAACTCGTCTTAAAACACTTACCCCTCCGCCTGAGCAAGCAGGACTGGGTTCGTCCCCACGGCTGCGGCAGCACTGGAGCGGACAGTGTGGGTTGAAGACTGCCTGACGGCACGGGGACTCCTTGCTGACCTTGTCCCCAGCCAGGTGACAGCCCTGAGGCCACACCAGAAGAGCCAGGTCCCTCCTGGGAACAGCAACGCGTTTTCCACTCCAGGCTGCTGGCGACCGCCGCTTGCCCCATGGAGATACTCATCTGTGGTACCAAAGAGACCGCGACTGAGAACCGATTCCTTCTGAAAGCTTCAGGCTGGTCTGTAAGCACCCACCCTTCATCCCTCTCTTTGCTGGTACCAAACTGCCAAGGGAGCCGGGCTGGGTACCCTGCAGGTGTGTTCTTTCTAACCAGATAACAAAAGGGTTGTGAAATAATGAAAGAGTTAATGAAATGATCAATAAAACACAGCCACTGTCTGGCAGAGGACAGGAGCCGACGTGCAGGGTCACAGCTCCTCAGGAGCTCTGAGCCCTGGCTCCAGCCACAGCCAGAACGAGCTGCTTTGGATGCAGGTAAGAAAAATAAAACCCCTGCAGGAGTCCGTTACAGGCTGTAACTGGGAGACCGGGAGGAACGTCTTCCAGATTGGATGGGTCTAGAAGGGACGTGATTCTCTAAAGCGCAATGTCTCCCGCTTCTCTAGAGAGCTGGTGAGAAGAGGGAAGCACTAAATTGTCCTCCAGCTCATCGTAAATGGTAAGAAAGAGGCCCCTCTCCATTTCCCTAAGATCAGAAGTCACGCAGTTAATCCGTTCCCCCTTGTCTCACCTCAGGACCTGGCAGCAGTCGCAGCCCCGTTCCTGGGCGGAGGGGAACTGCTCGCAGCCGCCCGGTCACGGCCGTGGAGCATCACGCGAGCTCTGGGGGGCTTGTGGCTTGAAATGACTTTTACCAGGTCTGAAGGCCGTTCCTGGCTGTTCATACATGTCCATAGGCTCGCGCTGGGGTGAAAGGCACCATCCCTGTCTGTCTATCCATTCCTGGATCCATGCGCTTGAGAAGTGGCCCCAGACCCGGGCCAGGAGCCAGGACCGGGCACTCTGCCGCTGCAGCCGTCGGCTCCGTCTGGAGGCTGGGCTGCGGATCAAAGCTCTGCGCTTGCCTGAAGGTCCATCCACGGATCCAAGCCACCTTTCGCTTCTCCAGGGCCATTACCTGGAGCCCTGTACTGGGAGCAGGCATCTGCCCAGCTGTGCCAGGAGGGACCTGCATCGGCGCCTGGGAATGACAGCAATATCTGGCCTGGCATCCCTCACCACCACTCGCTTGTTCTCCTGCTGATTTTGATCAGATCTACCGCTGTCACGCCAGTTGTTTCAGCTGCATCTCCAGGAGCCTGGCTTGTCGCTGTTTTCTACTCCAGCTTCCAGGAGCTGAGCCTGGAGAGCTGCTTGGCGAAGGGCTCTCTGCTGCCTGCGGAGAGGGTGGAGGCTGGAAGTCCAGGCTGTACGTGGAAGCCCCCCAGAACACTTCACTAGTCCACGACGACTCCCATCCTTTCTGCCCAGAGCAACCCAGAGCCCAACAGGGCTCTGAAGGTGAAGAAATCTGCCCCCACGGCAAACTGCATTTACACAGCTGCTTTTCCCTGTGCCCCAGACCAGGCTTCTTGCACTTCATTAATTCAGACAGACTTTTTAACTTCTTTTTTTCCCCCTTCCAAAAGCTGCTGGATCTTATCAAGAGATGAAAGATTGAAGGACATGCATAATTAATGGCCTGTTTTTATTTAAATAATTTAATTTTGCCGTCACATCTGCATTCTTCAGGTATCAATTTAATTCTTTAATTACAGAAGAGCGTGCCACAGTGCTTTGCCTGATTAACAGTTGAAAATTAAGGCTAGATTGGAGTGGAGGAGAAGGTTGTGTCGATACAGTCATAAGAATATAAAGTAGCTTCATGAAGAGGGTCTTCAGCTCAGCAAATCTGTCTACTTTCACAGTCCTATATTCCCAGGGCGTTTCCAGGAGGATTCCTGCCCCCAAAGACAGCTTGAGGGGTCCCAGGGAATGAAGAAGGCTCCTTTGTAGGTGGAAATTCCCTGGCAGCCTGGGCAGCAGAGCACGATGCCCACCCTCTCCTCTCCCCAGCTCCGGGCGGCGAAGCCCGATGGGTCTGGGTAGACCCTGAGGCAGCCCAAAGGGAAAAGCGGACTTTGTAGAAAGTTTTGCAGAGCTCTTGCTGTTAGTGCTGAGTTGAGACAGCAGCACTGAGGCTCTGGGAACAACAGAAGCTGAATTCTCTAATCACAAGCTGATATTTTCAACTTCTAGAAAGGAAAAAAAGAAAAAAATCCCCATGTCAGTTCAGGCAAGTGCGTTTGCCAGCCATTAGCCAAGGTCCGACACCGGTGCCAGCCACAAAGCCGGCTTTTCCCCTTGGCTGTTCCCAGCCCAGTGCCGAGCAGAGGTACGTCAAACCGGGATGGCAGCAGACAATAAATAAGTAGTAAAAAAATATCTAAAGAGAAAAAAAAGCACCTGAAAGGACCAAGTGTTGGAGCTTCTGCATGGCCCAAGACCGGCCGACACGTGCCGCTGATCCCCATCCACGCCGAGCATCCCCGGGGAGCTGCAGGACACCCGGTGCTGCGGCTCCTCCTGCCCGGGGATTTTCGCTGCCTCGACTCCCTGTTCTCTAAGCTTATCTTTTTTTCGGGAAAAGCTTCAGGAAGATGTTATTTTCTGTATTTTCTGTGGGAACAGCCACTCCCAGCGCGGAGGGGAAAGGATTTGCTCGTGGCTGTGGTGCTCCCTGGACCTGTTCAAAGCTCCCCCGGGACACCCGGACCCATGGGTGCCCAGGGAGCCGGCTCGGCCGTGCTGCCCTACCCCTGCCCGCGTCTGCAGGCAGCGACCTCCACCATGGACCACGGCCCCTGGCCCCTCCATCAGCGCCGAGCAGAGCTGCTGCTCTCACAGGCTGGCCAGCGCGGGCTATGGGCCCCGACCGGCGTACGCGCATAGCCCTGGAATATTAATATAATGATTAATTATCTCACCTGCCTACAAGGGGAATAATTTTCTCTTTACTGGAATAATGAAACCAGCTTCTTTTACACACTAACAGCACTTTACTGTCATGCAGCATCTTAAATCTAGGCACTTCACACCTATTTGGCTAACGAGGACGCGGTGCTGACGAGGCTGGCTGAAGGGCTCCCCTGGGACCGCTCTGCCCCGATATACGCAGAGAGAAGCAGCCAAGGCAGCCAGTGAAGCCCGTCCTGCCCTGAGCTGCCGTTTTCAACATCCCCCCCTCTGCCATGGGATTTTCATGTGCCGACTTCACAGCCACAAATAAACCCCAGCTTCCTCCCCGCTCCGACAAACCCCTGCGCAGCGATGCTGAACGACAGCCCTGCCTCACCCCCGGCAGCTGAACGCTTCCAGCACCCCCAGCCCCAGCCAGGCAGGCGGGGGGGGCCTTGCCTGTACCTCACAGTGCAACTACAAATGAAATGTCACTTTTTTTTCTTTTTTTTTTTTATCTTTTTTTCGTCTTCCAAAGTCTGGAAAATGAATTATGCATTTCCCCCCCTAGCGCTGAACTATAAATTTTCCTTTTAGTGCTTGGAAGATTTCTGCAGAAAAGAGGCACCCTGGCTGCTGCACCCTCCTCCCCCCAAGATGCAGAGTCTCACTTAAATAATACAAAAAAAAGTCATACTTGGGTTTTTCATGTAGGTGCAGATTTACTGTGGTTGCTGCTTGTCTAACAGCCCCCTGTGATGGATTTTATATCACTCATCTGTTCAGATGAGGGTGGGAGGAATTAGTACAATCTCAGCATCTTCCTAGGAGATAGTGGTGCAGCTCAAGGAGACGCAGCATCATCCACCACAGCTGAAGTCCTGGAAACCGCTTCTGCCTTTGCTACCAGCTCCCTGCATCCCCCAAGCCCCTCCCTTTCCCAGCCTCCCGCATAACTCCAGTAACTCTTCTCAGGGGCTTAAACCGTCCCCCAACCCCCCAAACTATGGCTTCAAAGGCTCTTTACACTCAGTTTTTCCATATCAACCTCTTCTAAGGTTTTCAAATCCCCCGGCCAAGAGCACCTGAAAGCCCAGGTGCAAAAACCCGGGCAGCTACAGAACTTACACAAGCTGTTGAGCGTGTGAAGACCATGCTCTGTATTCCTAGTCTGGGGCAGCTGCATCCCATAGCTCCCACCATCTCTGCAGGAGCTCAGATGCTCGGCTGAGCCCTGGAGCCGGTGGTGGAGCAGCATCACCTGGTTTCACACGTCTGTGACAGCCGAGGTCACCTCACCACCCTGCAAGGGGATGCGTAAGAACGAGAAACGCTGATTTGCAGCAGCCGTCCCACAGCTACTGTGTGATCTCCATCTCCATCGTCACAGCCCCAGCAGACCGAGGATTATTTCCCCATCTCAGAAAGCCCTTTCATTTTGTTATTATTATTATTATTATTTTATCGCTGTCACCGTGCCAGAAAAGCCGATTGTTTCCAGCCTTTAGGAAACAGCCAAGGAGGGCGGCGGAGCAATTCTCTGTAGGACACCCCGCTGCGATAACGCGATGAGGAAGGCTGAGCTCAGAGACTCTGCAATTTAGCCCTCTGGTGGGGGTTGTCTTCTCGGAAGCGGCACGCTCGGGCAGAGCCCACATCTGGGTGCTAAAGCTGGCGAGGGGAGAGGGAAGCGTCTCGGGAGCCGGGCCACCAGCGGAGAGACCGGCACTTCGCCCACCGTGCCCATCAGCTCGACAAGAACGGGGTGACGCCGAGCCCGGGGCTGGCGCTTGTGCCTGCGATGCCAACCGATCGCAAGGTGAAGGCCGAGCGCTGGGGGCCGTTCGGTCCCGGAGGTGGAAAAACTTGTGTTTAACCAAGGAACTCAACGTGCCAGGCTGAACGCTCGGCAGCGGGTCAGGCATCGAACCCCATCGCCGTTTCTCTGCACGTGATCGTTTATGATCCTGGTCTTGACATGCATTTTCAGCAACAGCCATTTGAAGGGGGAAGAAAACAGACACTGACTCACTTGGACTGTTAGGAAGAACCAAGATGAATTTCCTGCATGCTTTCCAAGCACGGCGCATCAGCGATGCTCGCAGCGTGGGTCGTTTTGCAGTGATCCAGTACGGGCGTGGAAACAGCACCCAGTGAAGGCGGCTCGACCCAGTATGGGCGTGGAAACAGCACCACCGTGAAGGCAAAGCACGCCTTTCATTAGCACAGAGCTGGTCATGAAATCCAGCAGAGGCAGATCTGATCATGACTTTAATATATTTGTTAACTCCTTTCAATAATGATAGGATTAAAGGCAATGGCAACCTGCTGTTTGACCCCAAACCTATGCGTGCTGTGAAACCACAAGCCAGTGGACGCGCTGGTCCAGACTGTGACAGTCTGATCTTGGGGATGGTACCCAGGATGGAGGCAAAGATGAGGAGCAGGCACACAGAGCACGTGGCAGAGCCACAGCCCCTGCGCAGGATGGCCACGCACGGCCCCGGTCCCACCGAACCACCCATCTCCCGGCCAGCTGCAGCCCTGACATCTGGCCCACGGAGCTCATCCTGCACGCCGCCAGCACCCGCTCCTCGCTGCCGGCTGACTGCCCTCTGCAGTTAATTATTCCAGCATTTCATTACTCACCTCACTCGCTATCTTCCTCTCCCCAGCTGCAAACGCGTTTCCAAGTGCTCTGTCGAGTGCGGCGGAGGGAAATCGGTGCTGCCGCGGCACGGCTGGAATTCACCGGGAGGAGGAAGAGCAGAGCCTGCCCTGCCCTGGCCCCGGTGCCCACAGCGGGATGATGCTGAGGGGGACGCAGGAATGCAACGGCATCTCTGCGGACCCCGAGCCAGCAGCGTCTGTCAGCAACAGAACTCAGTACCACCCCAGCCTCCGCGTGCGGGGAGGGCTGGAGGCAGGACCAGGGTGACTGCTCGATCTAACTGAGACAATTAGTACAACATTCTCTTTCTTCAGGCTAAGTTCTGCCAAAACGCAAAGGGAGCCAGAGCCACGGGTGGATTGTGTGTCCGGGACACCCCGAAGAGTTAATCACTCATTTACAAAACGTTGATATAAATTGCTGTTAATTAGCTCTGTCAGTGCTGAGTGTGCTGGCTACATCAGTACCTGCTGGAAGGGGCTGGATGTGCCAATGCGGTTTCCATGCTCTCTGTTTCCCAGGGGACTGTCTGCAGAGGGTTTGGGAGCCCGGAGAGATGGGAGGGCTACACAGCCCCTCTCCCTGCCCTGACCTTGGGTGTTTCCTTGCTCATTTGTTTTCTGTCGTCTCCTTCGTGATTTAGGACGAGCGGCTAGAGAGGGCCACGGGGTCACATCCGACACTGCTGGGCACCAAGGCGGTGCCTGGAGACCTCCCGCACACTCAGACTGTGCCTAGTGCTACGGGACCAGGGCTGAGCAGCCCCCACCATCCTTGTCTGCACGCTGAGGATACCAGCAAGAACCTAAGAGGAGATACCTTATTGACCCAAAATCCCTTTGCAGAAGATTCCAGTGCTAAAACCCAGTGAATTATCACCTCCAACAGCAGCCCCAAGCCCCCAAAGCCAGGAGTTGAGCCTGCAGGATCAGACCATCTGTCCCAGAACCAAAGGACCCAACCAAAGAGGGCACCCACGTGAGCTAGAAGCAGAAAGGACTGACAGCAACCTACTGCCAAAAGCTCTGTGGAACTCCAAGAGGCTGTGACCATCCTTCCTCCGTCACTGTCCTCCTAAATCCAACAGGAACGTTACCATTGCCTCAAAATTCAAGGCAAAATGCATCTTGGGCTCATGATGCCGTGAACTTGTTGTCCCCAACTCTGTCGCAGCCCAACTCAGAATCACAGAATCACAGAATAGTAGGGGTTGGAAGGGACCTCTGTGGGTCATCTAGTCCAACCCCCCTGCCGAAGCAGGGCCACCTACA
>Ga0065711_1008136_pt1 | contig 16897 bp, 32 predicted proteins | sample Hoacrofraction12_FD_59098 | JGI IMG/M metagenome (GOLD analysis project Ga0065711, IMG submission 59098) | Hoatzin crop microbial communities from Cojedes, Venezuela - Epithelial fraction 12 v2 (version 2) | ecosystem: Host-associated > Birds > Digestive system > Esophagus > Crop | place... | reverse complement strand
GGGGGGGGGGGGGGTGTCAGTGCATGAAGTCCCTGCGCTGTGAGTTTGTCACCAGCAAGCTAGGGCTGCCTCCAGATTGCTCCTACCTGGGGCTGTGTCCAAGCTGCTGAGTCTGCAAATCTACGGAGACTGAGGGGGGAAAAATAGACTGGGGGCTGTGAGGGCCTCGTAGCCAAATGCCCCATCGATGGAGCTTTTTTTCTTGGCCTTTTGCAGTAGTTTTGTTGCTGGGGAGGCTCCTGTGAATCCTGAGTCAACCTTAGTATCTAGGCTTCCAGGGAAAGGGGCAGGATGTGGCCCTGGGGTTAAATAGCTTCTCCATGGGAATCTCGCAGCAGGAATGATGCTGCTAATCCTTTAAGGTGCTGCATGGCCTCTGAGGTCCTGGGAGCTCCCCGGGATCTCCAGGCATCACCTGAGAGCCCATCACCAGTTAAAAACCTGTCTGCCCAGTCTGCTTTTCACCCGCCTGTTTTTCCAGTGATTTCACCGCCTGAGACAGGAATGTAGGTGATGATTGATGGGATCTGGAGTAAACCAGGCACACAGCCCTGCAGCGGAGAGCCCCGTGGGACAAGACTGCAGGGTGGGTGGGTGCAAGGGAGCTAATTTAGAGGGGTGACTTATCTTCACCAACAGCATGCTGTCCAGGCGCGAGGGCGGGGGAGGAACACGCCTGCTGATGTATTTTCTGGCTATGGTTTGGCCACCGTTTCCAGAGGGCTGTCGGCCAGCCAGGGCCTCCCGACACTGTTTGCATTTTTCTACTTGTTTGCGTAGAACAAATTCTTTCCTGGGTTCAGTCAGCCTGAACCTAAGGGAGATGACATCCCGGGTGGGGAACCTCTCCAGTGCTGGCAGGCTGCAGCTTTGGGATCCAGCTTCCCAGGAGCAGGGAGGGAGCTGAAACAGCCCCACCAGGACTTGTGCCACCTCGCTTTGCCCCAGGGAAAGGCTGTGCTGGTCATCTGCTGTAGGACTTTAAATGTAGAAAGATTTGGGCTGTGGGAGGGAGATGGAGAATCCCTTTGGAAGGGAGGGTGGCTGTTGCCTGTCCGGGAATGCGTGGCAGCAGTTCCTGGCAGTGTTGGGCTGGGAAAGAAATTCTTCCCATATTTGTCTTCATGAGAAACCGAAGCAACTGGAGCCCTTCTGAATGCACTGTGATAAGGGCGAGGAGCCGGCAGCTTTCTAGGAAAGGGCTGGAGGCCCATGGTGACTCCACACTTTGTGCTTCCTGCCCCTGACAGGCACTTGGTGGCTTTTCCCACAGCCCGATTGCCTTTTCTTTCTTTCACTCCTTTTTTGGTTCTCCTTTCCCCCGGTCGACTCCATCCAGCAGGAAGCTGGAGAGCAGGAGATAAGCCTGAACCATTCTGAGACAGGAACCAAGCACCACTTGATGTGATGAGCTCACCCACAGCAGGCCTGTTCCTTGCCTGTGGCAAGATCTCTAAGGGCACATGTCGAGAAAATGGGGGGGAAAGGTGGCTTGTCTTTTGCCAAAGTTTAGAAAAACAATAAAAAAGTTCCAGACTCTGCCCCTCATCCTCAGCCTGCCATGTTCACATCCCACTTCACCCTCTTCCAGCCATCCCATGTAGACAGGCTTTTCTTTCAGCTTTGCCAAAAACCAAGCCTGAGGCTCCAGCTGCTAGGAGCCAGGAGGGGGGTTGGCAGGGATCTGTTGTCCATCACTCCTTCTTGGCAGGGGCTGCTGAGCTCCCTCGCGGAATACGGCAGACCAAAACGCACCCTGAGACCCAGCAGGACTTGCTGATCCCAGAACCCCTCTGTTTGCCATTTCCCTCAAGCAGAGACCGCGAGCCCCAAAAAGCCTCTAATGTCGGTCTTGCGTTAGGTGTGATAAAGCTGCAGCTCTCCATGAAAAAGCAGCCTCCTCTCCTCCTCACGGCATAACCCCAGGGGTTCCTGCAGGAGCTGGCTCCTGATGGTCTCCCCCTTCCACAGGTCTTGGAGCAATCTTTCCCCCGGTGCGACCTGTATATCAACCTCCTGCAAAACGGCTGTGAACAGGACCACATCGAGTTCCCCACCAGCACCGTAACCGTCCTGGAGGACCGACCCCTCAGCGACAAGGGCTCAGGGAGCTCCACCACCACCCAGATGAGCCCCCAGAAAATACAGCTGAACCTGCGGCCGGGTAAGAGCCCCTAGACTACTGTGGGAAGGGGAGATGCGGTGGGAATAGCCCAAAAGGCTGAAGGGATGGGTGCGCTGCCACCCTGTCCCACTCCCCAAGGTGGGGGCAAGGCCAGGCTGGGGGCTGCACCGAACCCACCAGGGACATCCCCGATGGGCAGCCAGGCTGTCTACAAGCAGATTTCTGCAGTTTGGTCTCTTGGCTCAGTCCTGCAGTACATTGAGGGGCAGGATGGGATGCGACCTCACCAACACATGAGCTTATTCTGTAAAGCCTTTAAACCTTAGCCACCGCTGCTTTGCTCTGAGCGCTTTGGTGAAAGTCAGCTCATGTCTAACGAGCCGTAGAGCAGATGGTAGGGTTGGACTGCCAACAGGTCCCTGTAATTTCCCAGGCTGGAGCCAATTAACTGCTATGGTCCTTTGCCAGTGTTGAGGAGTTCCAAGCAATGCCAAGCAGGAGGCAAAACTAAGGGGTGTCACTTGCCCCAGGTCACAAAACTGGTTTGGGGACCATGGAGTGAAAGGTGCCATCACTATGCTCTGCTCCACGCATAGCCACCCCCAGCCATCCATTCACGATGACTCTTCCAGTCTCAGCAGGAACAATTTTGGTTCCTTGTGCTCATTAAAGTCCTGGGGCCAGATATCAGTGGCTGATAGCACACGGTGTGCTGTGCACATCCCTGGGCCTGGCCAAGAGGAGTCCTGACTTGTCTGAATGACAGCAGTCTGAAGCGTTCCTGCGCCATGGGGACACGTAGCTACTAAGTGGTCCTGGCTCTGTTGAGGTCTGAAGATATTTGGCAGGAGGCAGGTAGGTGTGCTGCTGGAAGTCCCTGTTCCTTGGAAGCAGTAGAAGAAAACCCCAGCTTGATATCCTCTCTGCCCAACCAAGGCTTGGCATGAGACATCTGTCTCGACTCGTGAATAAAGACCAAATGTTGAAGGCTATAAGTAGGACAGGTCACAGCCCGTGTCCCACAGGCTTAGAGTCCTCATGGTTTTAGCTCAACAAGGAGAAACAAATGCTCTCTGAGCACAAAGTTGGGACCCCTGACTACGTGGTGGTGCTCCAGCGATGCAGCTGGAGGGGGGATGGAGCTCTTTGGGCTCTCATAGATTTTGAAGTGTTCTCCATCCTGAAGGACAGAATGTGACATGCAGATTTAGAAGGAAATATGAAAACAATAACAATTTAAGCTCAATTAAAGCTTTTTTCCTCAACATTTGAGGTGTTCTGAGAAGGCTGCAGCTGTGCACCAGCTTACATTTCAAAGACGCCATTTCAAAGAACAGCAAGAAAGAAACTTTGTCTTTCTTAGAAGGCAGAAAGAAAAGGTCAACCCCAAACGTTTTCAGCTGCTTTTTTTTTTTGAAGTGCAAAAGTCATCGAAACTGGCCTGTTCCCCAGAAGGTTCTCTCTAAGGGGGTTTTTGTTTCAACAGAAAATGTTTCACCAAAAATTTCCCAGAAGGAGCTGGGAGGACCCAAGAGGAGAGGGAAGGAACAGGGATGGGATGGGGCCCAGGGAGATGCTCAGAGTCCTAGGGAGCCCAGAGAAGCCTGAAGCAGCCACACAACCCCCTGGTAATCCCTGTAAGACCTGCTGCCCACGTGTTTGGTGTTTCTCCATCCAGCATGTGTTGGTTGCACTGTTTATGCAGGACAGCTTGGGGGGTCAGCTCTGAGCAGGAGGATCTGCTCACATCCTGGTAACAACGTTTGGAGAACACGAGCCATAAGCCACATTTGCCATCTCTAAGGGGTGCACAGCTTATGCCTCACACAAGCACCCTGCCCTAAGGGCTTTGCCCCTTTGTGTCTCTTTAATTGTGGTGTTGTCCTCCCAGGAGCTTTAAACCACCTCCTTGGGTTCCTTCTGACCCCATATGTTGACTTTCTCCCTAGTCCTGTGTTGAGCCCACTTTGCTCCTCCCAGGAGAGGATCTCTCACTCCGCTGTCCTGTCACATTCCAGACGACTCCCAGATCTTTCGTGTCCAAGTGCGTCAAGTGGAAGACTACCCTGTGGACATCTACTACCTGATGGACCTCTCCAACTCCATGAAGGATGACCTGCGGAACATCCAGAACCTGGGCACCAAGCTGGCCAGTGAGATGCGGAAGCTCACCAGCAACCTACGCATCGGCTTTGGGGCCTTTGTGGACAAGCCCATTTCCCCCTATATGTATATCTCTCCTCCGGAAGCCATCACAAACCCTTGCTATGAGTAAGTCCCAGGCTGAGGGAGTCCTGTAAGGGCCAGAAGTTAACGGGACATCTCTGGAACATGGCTGGAAATCCATGGTAATGGATTTCAGCAGAGAGTTGAGGGTCTGATTCTGGGCAGGGTTTAAGCCTTGCTCCACTGCATGTTCTGCTGGCACAGGGAGGAGGAGCAGGTCTAAACTTTGAGGTATCACTGTCACTGAGAAGTTCTTAAGGGAACAATTTCCCACCATTTTTCAGGAGACATGCTGAAGCTCAAAGAAAGTGACTCCTAAAAATCCCAGCAGTACAGAGGCTGGGAGCTGACCGGAGCCCAGCATCTCTAGAACACCTCCAGCTGTGTCCTCGGGCTCTTGGGGTGACTGGGTCCCTCCAGCACATCCCAGACAGGACCGTGGGACATGGGATGATTGCAGGGCAGGGATGGGAGCTGGAAGACGCCTGCGAGCCTCATGCCCTGACTGCTCTCCTCCTGCAGGATTGGGGAAACCTGTCTGCCCATGTTTGGCTACAAACATGTCCTGTCGCTCACGGACGAGGTGACCCGCTTCAACGAGGAGGTGCGGAAGCAGAGTGTCTCACGGAACCGTGACGCACCCGAGGGCGGCTTTGATGCCATCATCCAGGCCACCGTGTGCGATGTAAGGAGCAAGAAGGCCTGGCTGGGGCTGGGAGAGTGTTGTCAGGCTGGGCCTGGTGGGTTGGCAGAGACCACCCAACCCCACCAGTCCATAAACCCTGTGGAGCTGCTGTGCAGCTCAGATCTGGAGAGGGGGAACAATGAGCAATGACATTTCTAGACCAATATCCGAGGCAAGGGAAAAGCAGGACCTTTATGTGGTCCTGGGAGGAGAGAAGAGCAGAGCAGGTGCTGGGGAGCTGATGATGATCCCATGTCAGCCCTGCAGTAACCAGCCCAGAAGGAACATCTTCTTCTGTGCCTGCACTTTGATTTTGCTGGAAATAGGAGGGGTGGCATCCCTCAGTCATTGGCCACCTTGATTAACAATCTAGCAAATTAAAACCTGTCTTTCACCTGTACAAGCAGCCCATGCCCACCTGCCAGGCTCCACAACCCACATTCCTGGCATTGCACTTCCCTGGAGGAGCGATTGCCCTCAGTTCCCTCAGCAGGGGCAGGTTGGTCCCTTCGGCCAATCCATGACCCGGGGTGGCGGTGCAGCAGCAGCGGGGTGCTGGCACGTAGGGCTGTCCTCGGCACGTACTGCCGCATGACCGGGAGCTGCCTTTCGCTGCAGGAGAAAATCGGCTGGAGAAACGACGCTTCCCACCTGCTCGTCTTCACCACGGATGCCAAGACCCACATCGCGCTGGACGGCAGGCTGGCTGGCATCGTGCAGCCCAACGATGCCCAGTGCCATATTGACAAGGACAATTTCTACTCTGCCTCCACCACACTGGTAAATCTTGACCCATGTGTGGAGTTGTGGATTTCAGAGCTCCTGTTGAGGATCACCATGGGTTGGGAAAGGTGGTCCAGCCCTGGTTGGAGAGCATGATGGGGACCAGGGCAGTTGGGTGTACATGCTCCCAGGGTATAGCCTCTCTCCATTCCTAGGACTATCCCTCTCTGGGCCTGATGACTGAGAAACTCTCGCAGAAGAACATCAATTTGATCTTTGCTGTGACAGATACGGTTGTTGGCCTCTACCAGGTAATAGCTGCTGTGCAAAGCCACCTTCATGGGGGGCTGGCGGGTCCCAAGGAGCACCCTTTGCAGCTGGCCATGGGTGGCCGGACATAGCTTGGTGGTCTCCTGTCCTATCAAAGCTCCCTGGGAAGCTCCTGTGTGCCCAGACATGGGCTGGCCCAGCTGTGGCACATTCACACGTCACGAGCAGACGATGCTTACAATATTCCTCCAGAACTACAGTGAGCTGATCCCAGGCACAACCGTGGGCACCTTGTCCAGAGACTCCAGCAATGTCCTGCAGCTCATAGTGGACTCCTACGGGGTGAGTGTGCAGTGCTACCACGTCCCATCCCCATGGGCAGTGCAGCCCCAGCCCTGCCTGGGTGGCTTGGAGGGGCCAGCGAGGTGCAGGGGGGCTTTCTTCTCATTTTTTGGAAAAGCGATCACCCTTGCAGGGCCCAGAGCCTTGCCCTGGGTGTCTGAAGGAGAGCTATGTGCTGTGACGGCCCCACAATCGCTCTCTCCCTCCCAAAATAGCCACTGCTTCATGCTGCAAGCAGCCCGTACAGATTTGGCAGCTCCCCCAGCCCCGAGCATCCTCCCTGGACCAGCTGCGAACATCTGCCTCCACCCACATGTGTGGGGACCCCAGGGAAGCGAGATCACATGTTTGCTGCCTGCCCCTTCCCATCCTCGAAGGCATTTCCCAGTGGGGAACGACGTAGCCGAGTCCTGAGCAGGACTCGGGGCACTTGGCTCCTTTACTGCGCGCGCGGGAGCGTTGCTGCAGCATGGCAGCCGCTCGGGGAGGCCCCTCCTTGGGACTGAGCCCTGCCCAGCCTGTGCTGTATTCTCCATCTTTCCTCCCTCCTCTCCCACAGAAAATCCGCTCCAAGGTGGAGCTGGAGGTGCGTGACCTGCCTGAAGAGCTGTCCCTGGCCTTCAATGCCACCTGCCTCAATGATGAGGTCATTCCCGGGCTCAAGTCTTGCATGGGGCTCAAGATCGGGGACACGGTGAGGATCCTCTTCATGGGCTTGGTTTTTCTCACCCTGTATGTAGCAGCGCTGCCAGCTGATCTGATGCTCTCCACCAGCACCATCTGCTTGCCCCACCACCTCCCAGGTGACACAGACCCTGTAATCTTTGCAGTAGAAAGAGGGGTCTGGCCGGGTGGAAAAGGCTTTTTAGTCTGCTGGATGCAAACTCTATGGCCTCTTAGCTCAGCCTGGGCTGCTGCCCACAGTGCGTGGGATTTAGCCTGGTTACTGTGGCAGGGAGGTGCCCTGACCCCAACCGTGCTGGGACAGCTGTGAAAAGCCCAGAGAGACGTGGTGGGTCCCATTTCTGGGCTCCTTAGGCTTGGGCATGGACTAGAGCAGGTACCCCAACATCGTGCTGGTGGCACCGACACCCAGATGCACCCCTCTACCTTCCAGGTGAGCTTCAGCATCGAGGCCAAGGTGCGGGGGTGCCCACGGGAGCAGCAGAAATCCTTCACCATCAAACCCGTGGGCTTCAAGGACAGCCTGACGGTGGTGGTGAACTTCAACTGCGACTGCTCCTGCGAGAGTCAAGCCGAGTCCAACAGCTCGTCCTGCAGCCGAGGCAACGGCACGCTGGAGTGCGGCGTGTGCCGCTGCAACCCCGGGCGCCTGGGCTCGCACTGCGAGTGCTCGGAGGAGGAGTACAACCCCTCGCAGCAGGACAACTGCAGCCCCCGGCCAGGCCAGCCCCTCTGCAGCCAGCGCGGCGAGTGCATCTGCGGGCAGTGCGTGTGCCACAGCAGCGACTTCGGGAAGGTGACGGGCAAGTACTGCGAGTGCGACGACTTCTCCTGCGTCCGCTTCAAGGGCCAGATGTGCTCAGGTGAGTGCTGGGCTTGGAGGGGAGGCAGCCCAGGGCATGCACGCTGCCCAAGCTCGTGGACAAGGGAGACGACAGCTATTTTGGGGCTCGTCCCATGCGGTGTCCCTACTTCTGGCTTGCTCAGCCCTGGCTCTGAAACAATGGCGGGGGAATTACTGCCTTTTTGGCAGCAGGTATCACCTCTTGTGCCCGAGAGCTGTGGCAGGGTGATGGGCTTAGAGGGTTAAAAAGCAGACCTAGGTCTCTGCTTCGACTCAGGAGTCCCATCAGGGGGGCTGGTAGGCACCCAGGGAAGTAGCCCAGGGGTGTGCAGGGCAAGGACCCTGCTCGATTCACAGCCCCGACACATCAGAGGTGTTGCTCTGCAGAAGGAAACCCCAGGGTGGAGGGGGAGGGGTGAGGAGAGACACCTTTTATCCTCCACCCAGTTCTTGAAGACTTCCTGTTGGCAAAAGAGGTGGGGAAGCAAATCCTCCCCCCTCGCTGGCCTTCCAGCGTCTCCCCTCCTGAACATTCATCTCTTCCACGTGCTACCAGACTGTCCCGCTCCAGCCCCAGCCGCTGCTGCTCTCAGTCCTGAGGAGAGAGGACCAAGTCCTTGGGATCTCCTCCCACGCTGGCGTCTGGGGAAGGAGCCCCTCTCTGCAAAACACCCGCCCCAACAGCAGTTTCACATGTCCTGATGTGCCAGGGCCTCTTGCCCACCAGGAACCTCCATCTAGGGTTTTTCCCACATACATCTCCAGTAAGCACTGGAGATCTGAGTGAATCCCAGTGCTCTGCCCACCTCTTGGTTTTTCAGGGGATGTGAGAGGGGTGGCAGTGCCCAAGACTGGGGCGTGAAGCTGTGGCATGTCCCCTCCAGGACCAGAGCACCCCAAAAGTGATTCAGGGGGAACAAGAGAGGGGTGGCCACCCCCACTCCATAAGCCCAGGCGAGGCACCTGCTAACCCAGTGCCGAAAAAAGCACTGCTTTCCTGCTGTGAGCCCAATAAATCCCCAGGAGAATGTCAGTGGCCAAAGCTGATCCCACTCTGCTGGAGCCCAGCACGGGTGAGATGAAACCTGCTGGCCAGGTGACACTCCGTTCCTGCTCCCCGATGTCCCCAAGCTGGGTTTTTCGGATCCTGCCTGCCCCCCAGCCCAACTTCATGGCTCATAGCTGCCTCTGTGCTGCTGGGATTGATCCTTTATCTCAACAGCCTGCTGATAACAGAGGTGGAAACGCCAGGTTTTCCCCCACCCTGAACAGTCAGTGCCCTTGGTGCCCCTGGGGAGCGGGGAGCTGGGCGCTGATCCCTGCTGCCTGTTTGCACAAGGGCTGCCGGATCCGGCCGGCGAAGCGCGATGATGAAGCACTGCCCCCAGACTGGGCGAGCTATTAATTAACCCGATCTGTATGGCCCTGTTGGCATCCGTCCCGTCCCACTGAGCCACTTCTCCCCAGCCTCCCCGTCTGTTTCCACGCCTTGCCACCCAGCACGGCACTGTTTTTCCTGTGACTCAGCCCCAGTTCCTCATTAACGGGGTTACACATTTATTTCTCACGCCGGTGCTCCCGAGGCCATGGCGGGGACGGTGCCTGGCTGATCCCTTGCCCGGAGCAGCGTTCCCGACGTGCCCCGGCGCTCGGGGCTTGGGATGGGTCGGCGCGTGCCGGCTTCGTGGTATTTCCACCACTTACCATGTCTTGTCTTTGAGCTGAAATCAAACCGCAATCCAAATAGCTCCAGGCTTTGGCAGGATTTGAGCATGTCTGTCTGTCTGTCTCCCTGATTAAGGCAGTCTCTGTGAGCGTGCAGAACATGTTGGGCTTTTCCCAGCAGTCGGCTTCCCCTGCCTGGTCGGGGAAACGAGTGGGATTTATTTGGGGGTTTTGACCAGATGTCCTGAATCAATTTTAATTTCAATCTGAAATTAAAAACCAAAGCTTGACGAGCTCAGGGACAGATCTGACTGAGCATCTCCAGCTGCTGCCACCAACCTGCCGGAGCTGGGGCAGCTCAGCCTGAAATTTGGCAGTTTTTTCTTGTTCGGGTGCAGCAAGAGGAGGGTTGGGGACACGGTGTAGGTGAAGGTTTGATGTGAGCTGCCGTGCGTCCCACCCCAAGGACAGTGGAAAGGGTTGTCCTGGGCGGCTGCTCTGCCTTGCCGTGCCTACGGAGGTGGAGCTGCCGCTCTGGGTACATGGGCATCGCATATGGGTGATCTATGATCATCGCCAATGGGGACACTTGAGGGTCCTGATGCCCTCTGGGTTGTCCCCAGGCCACGGGCAGTGCAGCTGCGGGGACTGTCTGTGTGACTCGGACTGGACTGGTGACTACTGCAACTGCACCACCCGCACCGACACGTGCATGTCCAGCAACGGGCTGGTCTGCAGCGGCCACGGCTCCTGCGTCTGCGGCAAGTGCGACTGCACCCAGCCCGGCTCCTACGGCGACACCTGCGAGAAGTGTCCCACGTGCCCAGATGCCTGCACCATCAAAAAGTGAGAGAGGGCAGAAAGCTGGGATGGGTTGTACCCCATCGGGGAGCTGCAGCGGTGCTGGCAGGAGCTCTCACCGGCTGCAGCTCGGTTGGGTTGGGATTGCAGTGATTTCCACAGCCTGAGACCGAAAAGTGTGATGGTCCCCTGGGGAGAGCATGGAGGAGCTCACAGTACCTCTCTCCTCTTCCTCAGGGAGTGCGTGGAGTGCAAGAAGTTTGAGCGGGGAGCGCTGGTGGAGCAGCAGTCCTGCAGCCGCATGTGCCGCGACGAGATCGAGACCGTGCAGGAACTGGGTAAGAGAGGAGACCCAGCGCCCTGCTCGAAGGCATGGGAATCCAGGGGGCTGCATACACTGTCCTCTCTCCCTCCTTGTGTGTATCCCCCCGGCATGGGGGGCTCTGAGCCTCTCACTCTGGCAGGTGACAGGGGCAAGGACGCTGTGAACTGCACCTACAAGGACGAGGACGACTGCGTGGTGCGGTTCCAGTACTACGAGGACTCCAGCGGCAAGTCCATCCTCTACGTTATCGAGGAGCCAGGTAAGACCCGGCAGCTGCGGTTGGGCTGGTGGGGTGTGGAGCCTCCTGTGCTGGGTTTCTGTGCTAAATCAGTGGATTCTGAGTCCCCTGTGCATGTCCCACCCCAGCCAGGCTCCGCAGTCGGGGGCTGAGAGGGGCTGAAGAGCTGCTTTGTTCCCAGCTCCGTGCCACCGGGGCTGTGGTTTCCTGCCTCTCTCACATTTCCCCACCGTGTTGCTTGGTTATTTCATGCCTACTGGGGCCGAGGATGGGGGCTCAGCCTTCCCACCACCCTGCTCCTGTTTCTGATTTTTTAGGGAAGCAGGTAAGAGCTGGCTCCGGTTAGGCAGGCAGGAGCAACACCCAGGGCTGGGATACGGCAGCCCCCTGCCATGCACAGCAGCCCCGGGGTCTCCAGCGACCTCAAGGTCTGATTTCGAGCTGAGCTGGGGGCTGTGTGGCCACAGACCCTTCAAGAGCAGAGCCACCAAGGCAGCCGCCAGCTCCCGTTACTGCTGCAGCCCACCCTCCCTGGCCCCCGCACCCGGAGGGGAGAGGCAGGCGAGGGCTGGGGTGGCTGCACGGCCCCGGGCAGCGTGTGGGGGGAGCAGGGTGGCTGCTGGGGTCCGCACCGGGTCTCGCCGCCCCCGTTTGCCGGCGCGGTGTTGATGCACAACCGGAGAGTGGGAGCGGTGTGGGGTGTCAGCCGGGCTGGTGGGTTGGGGATGAACTTCCACCAGCCCAAGGACTTGGTCTCCAGTGTCATCCCCCACCACGGGAGTGATGCCCCTGACCTGGACTGCTCCAGGCTTGGGTACAGACCCTCACCCTACAGACAGGAGCTCAAGGATCTCAGCACATGCACCCCACGGATGGGATCCTTCTTTTTTAGAGCCTGCTGTGCTCAGCGATGGATGCTCCTGCTCCCTAACAGGAGAGGATGAAGCCCTCCTGAGACCAGAGGACCTCCATGTACCCGCAGCCAGGCAGCCCAGAGCTGCTTTTAATTGCCTCGGGGGTGCCAAGCCCCCCTAACTCTGCCCTCTTCCTTCTGCCAGACTGCCCAAAGGGGCCGGACGTCCTGGTGGTCCTGCTCTCGGTCACAGGTGCCATCCTGCTCATCGGCCTCGCTGCCCTCCTCATCTGGAAGCTCCTCATCACCATCCACGACCGCCGGGAGTTTGCCCGTTTTGAGGAGGAGAAGGCCAGGGCCAAATGGGACATGGTGAGGGCCAGCGGGTCGGCTGCAGAGTCCTGCCTGTGCCGGGCAGGAGTCCCTGAGTCCCACAGCCCCTGGGCTGAGTGGATCCAGAGCCCAGTGCTCCCAGCACGAGAGCCCAGTTGCTGTCTGTGGTCCTGGGGCATGGTCCCTAGGGCCCAGCTTGCCCCATCCCTCTCTGAAGCATGGCACAGTGTCACTGGCAGGACTTGGGGTGACATTGTCAGCCTAGACACCCCTTCCCCGAGCCCACTGCGGTCCCAGGGGCTGTGCACAGGTGACAGCAGATGTCCCAGATGATTTTCCCACCTCCAGCCTATGCCAAGCGCTTGTCACCAGCGTGACCCTCTTACTCACTGCCCACACCAGTGTTTCCACCCTGTGAGCGAGGCGGAAGGTCCCTGCTGCCACGGGATGCTGGAAGGGCTGAGGCACCTGGGGCACGAGGGAGGGGGCTGGGATGGCACCGGTGCCTGTCCCCCACCTCTCCTCCGCCTCCCCAGCAGGAAGGGATGGGGTGGGATGGGGTGGCCCTTTCAGGAGGCCACTCTGCTCCTGAGCTCCTGCTGCCTTCCCTCTCCTCCACAGCAGCTTTTCCCTGCTCTCCTCCATGAAACCTTATGGGGAGCCATTAAACTGCGCAGCCGAAACCTTGAGTGGACACACGGATCCACCACTCAGTGCTGAAATGGTGCCTCAGTTTCCCCAGCTGTAAATTTGAGTGAATGCTGATGCCAAGCACAAAGTGATGACGCTCTTTCTCTTCCTTCTTCCAGGGCCACAACCCTTTATACAAAGAGGCGACGTCTACCTTCACCAACATCACGTACCGCGGGAACATGTAAGGATGCCGCATCCAGCACTGGCCATGGGATCAGCCGAGGATCCGTGGGATCTTCTGGAATCCAGTTTACAGAAGAGCTTGTGTCTGTCTGTGTGTAATTTAACAATCCCTCGACTGCCTCCAAGGCCCTATTGTCCATCACCCCGCTGTAACTGCAGGGACGTGCTTTCCACAGCAAACCTCTCGTCCTTACCTCGGCGGGTCGCCTCGCGGGAGCCGGCGGCCCCTCCATACACTGAACGCGGAGAAATGGGACGTTCTCTGCCTGGCGAAGTCTGTGAACTGTTAGGTGCTCATCGGGCCAAGCGGATTTCAGGAGCGTTGCTTGAACCAAACACCGAACTGTGCTCTCCTCCGTGGCCCGTGCTGGTGAAGCTCTGCCCGGTCGGAGAGTCCCCTCGCGCACTGGACAGATGCGGTCCCTGTGGGGGCAGGAGCCATCTCCACGGTGGACAGGGCAGCTACGCTGGCTGCCAGCAGGCAGGAGCTGTCACACAGCTCTGGGTTGAGGACACCACTCGAGCAACCCAGCAGTCCCCTGCTTCTTGCAGCCACGTGTTTCTGGCACTGCTGTGGCCTGGGACAGTGAAAAGCAAAGGCCTTGGCATCGCAGTGCCCTTCCTCATTCCCTCCACACGCCCTCAGTTTGCACCACCAGCCAACTCTCTGTAGCATCAGCTGCGCCGGTCCCAGCTGCAGCCTGGCTCAGCCCCTGGGATGGTGCTGAGCTCCCCATGTTCCCCCCCACCATCACCACGCCACAAAGCACGTGGGTGTGCAGGCAGCAGCCTGGGAAGGGCCGTGATGCCTGTTCTCCCTTGAGCCTGGCCACCTCCCTCCCTTTGCTGTGCTTTTTGGGCTGCGTAACTGCACCACAGTTGGTTTTCTGTGTAGCTCAGGGTTCCAGAAGAGCAGGCAGGGTTCAGGCCACGTTGTGCTGCCTGGGGCTGTGCATCACCCATGGTTTGGACCCTGTGGGAAAATAAAAAAAACATCCCAGTAGCAGAGTCTGGCTGTCACAGTCCTGCTGCCTGGTCCATGCCCCAGCCAGGCTGGTGCCTCTGCTCCCCTCGATTGCACCAAAAAGAAGCAGCGACCTTGTGCTCTGTATGGAGCTGCCCCCAGGGCCCCAGCAGTGCAGTGGCCAAGCTGGCAGTGGCCGTGTTGCGTGGCCAGCCCGTCCCCAGCAGTGTAGGGGCAGGGGCTGGCTGCAGGCAGCAGTCGCTGGCGCTGGGGTGGGAGCTGGGGCTGAGCCCCGAAGCTGGGGCGGTTGCATGGGCAGCACCGGAGTGGCAGAAATTCACACCACAGAAATAAAAATAAATTAAAAAACCCCTCAAACTACTAACAGTGTCAGTGTCCACATCAGCAGTCTGTGCCAGGCTTCCTGCCCCATGGCCCCCCAGCGTGACCTGGGGAGCTGGGGTGGACTGAGGGATGGGGGAGCCAGTGCAAGCAGGGCTGTGGGCCCCCCATGGGGGGGTCTCTGCTCTGTTACTGGTGCCCTCCAGGGAGTGGAAAATACATTTGGGGACATGGGGTGGGCCAGAGTCCACTGCAGACTGTGGTACTCCTGGCAGTCACCTCGCTCCATTGCACGTGGGGTGAACCCCAGCACCGCTCCATCCTGCCCCAGAGGTCCCTGCGAGCCCTCCGCTGCTGGAGAAGCCCCCAGATGAGGGGAGCTAAGCTGGGACCACTGCAGGGCCGTCCCAGGGCAGCTGGGGCCTGGGCTGAGGGTGGAGGTGCTAAACCTGGGGGCAGGGTCCTGCCTGTGCCCCCAGCACCCAGCCCATGCACCCGCTGGGCACTGCACACGGCCGCAGGGACACCCAGCAGCCACCCTTCAAAGCAGCATTTTGGGGCCATGGAATGTGCTGGAAAAACTGTTTGCTCGGCTCCCTGACACCCCTTCGCACCCCCTGGGTGCCCCCAGCCCATGCAGCGGGTCCAGGCACCTGGGGCAGCACTCAGTGCTCCCAGCTGCACCGGGCGGGGGCTCGGGGTGGGTGTTAACAGCACCCAAGAGGGCTGTGGGGTGGGGTCGGGTTGGGCTCTGCTGGGTTTGGCCCCAGGAGCAGCATTTCAGCTGCAGGGTGAGCTGAGGGGAAGGTGAAGAGGTGCCCAAGGCAGGGCCTGGGCATGATATGGAGGAGGAGGAGGATGAGACCCTGCAGGCTGGCTTGGTGGGGGGGGCCCTGCTGCACAGCACCCTCCTGCTAGGCTGCCCCGGGCACTGCAGTCACCTCCTGCCCGGCCACAGACACCGACCTCGGGGCTGCATCCTTCCCAGCCGCGCCCTCGGCCACAGCCCTGCTGCGTGCGAGACCTCCGGGTGCCCATGGGTGCCCCTGTTCGCAGCAGGGCCGGGACGAGGAGGGGATGGACCCCAGCAAGCCACCCAAACCCTGTGGCCCCGCAGACGCCAAGGCTCAGCAGCAACCACCACAATGCGGCTCAGCAGAAAGCCAGGATGCATCTGCCTGCTGCCGAGCCCCGTCGGTCCCCAGCAGGACCTCCACATCCAGCAGGACCTCCACATCCAGCAGAGCCTTCACGTCCAGCAGGACCTTCGTATCCAGCAGGACCTTCGTGTCCAGCAGAACCTCTACATGCAGCAGGATCACCAAGTCCAGCAAGAAGTCTGCAGCCGGCAGGACCTCGAGGTGAGTGAGGGGGTGCCTCCTGGGGTGGAGGGAGCCCACGTTGTCCGTGTTTTGGCCTCCCCATGTTCCCTGCTTGTCCTCAAAGCTGAAAAGCTGCAGGGTAGGAAGGGAAGGGTGCTGGAAGATGGTGCTAACATTGCGGGGGGGTGCCCCGTGATGCATGGTGCTGATGGCCGAGACGTATCCACCCAGGCAAGTGGTGTGTAGGAAGGACATGCCGAAGGCAGATAAAGCAACGCAGTTGAGGGTGGGCAGCGCTGACCCCCGCACACATCCACATGAGTTCCTTTGGAAGTGTGCCCACACCCCAAAGCTATGTGCCCATCACCCACGCACACAGCCCTCGTCCACAGGGCTGCAGCTGGGTCATCCCAGCTCTCCCGGGATCTCCCTCTCCCGGGAAGCACAGGCAAGGATTTGGCTGCTGCTGAGCACACTGGTGTGACCCAACCTGGGGGAGACTCCCACCCAGGAGCTGGGGACCCTCCAGAGATTGAGGACTGGACCCTCCCAGAGACCCCCAGATGGGGGCTGCCAGCTCCATCCTATTCCCCTCCCTGGGCTCAGCCCATACTCGGACAGCGTTTGACAGTGTGTGTGCTCTCGGCCCCAGACCCCCTCTCCCTTTAAGGTGTTACAGAAGAAAAAGAAGAAAAATAAGTACATGAGCAATGGCCAGGATCAGCTGCAGCAACGAGCCTCAAGGGCCAGCAGTGCCTCGGAGAGCTGCTCCCCAGCATTGCAGCACAGAGCTGCCAGCCCCCCCGCGGCGGCTGTCGCACCCCAGGGCAGGTAACGCAGGGACCGTCTGGGGTTGGGCCAGTCCGACCCCGGCGTGTCCCCCCAGGGTGATCTGACCCCCCAAGGCAGAGGGTTGGGTGCCAGGCAGGGTCATCTCACACAGGTCCATCTGATCCCTTGGCAGGAAGAGCGTGTCCAGCCTGCGCATGGATCCATACGAGGAGGGAGAAGAGCAGGAAGAGGCTGTGCTGGAGCCAGAAGGTAACCCTGCTCCTCCCCATCCTGTTCAGCTGTGTTTGCTCCATCGTGCTCCTCTGAAACCCTCTGTCCCGCCTTGATGACTCCAGCACATTGGAGAAACCAGGGTGATGGCACATGTGCAGTTGAAGCAGAAGATCTCCATTTCTCAGAGCAGGCTGCACAGCACCGTGTCCAGGCGGGTCTGGAATATCTCCAGAGAAGGAGACTCCACAGCCTCCCTGGGCAGCCTGGGCCAGGG
>Ga0065711_1007347_pt1 | contig 16897 bp, 8 predicted proteins | sample Hoacrofraction12_FD_59098 | JGI IMG/M metagenome (GOLD analysis project Ga0065711, IMG submission 59098) | Hoatzin crop microbial communities from Cojedes, Venezuela - Epithelial fraction 12 v2 (version 2) | ecosystem: Host-associated > Birds > Digestive system > Esophagus > Crop | place... | reverse complement strand
GGCCCAGCCGTTCCACTCACTGCCCCCCCCACCCCGTACAACCCACCGGCCGGTTTCCCGCTGCCCATCTACCCCGCGAAGGCCTCGCACGCGAGCACACTCTCTCCTGGGGATACCTGCTGCCTCCCCTCCCCAACGAGCCCCAGCATAACCCTGCGCTGCAGCACGGCAGCGGGCAAAAGCCAGTTTGCAGCACTGTGCAAAGTTCTGCTCCTGGAGAAGAGCGTGGCAGGACAGCTGGAGAGTGCCCACCCCACCCCCCAGCACCTCCCCAAAACCAGCCACAACTCTCTCCCAAAGCCCTACAACACAGAAAGCTCCTGAGCTAGATCGTAAAAAAATTCAGAGTTTTCTGCTCCCTCTGATTAAGAGCACCGTACTCGTAACATTTTGTTCCACATTTGTTAAACCTATGGCAGAGCTTCGATAAGAAATAAACAACTTCGTTTTAGTTACAGTCAGGGAAAAAACCCACCCAAGACTGCAACGTGGCAGAAACGAGAAGCTAACGACTTGGGCCATTACAGCCACCTAGCACCAACCCATACCAGTGAAGCCCCAACGCTCCTCACTCAAGCAGGAGAACTTACTGTAACATGCATATAATGGAATAGCTGGGCACAATGGTTTTAACCGAAGAGTGAATGCAGCCTTCATTGAATTCTTACTTTGAGACTACCACTTGAAATCAGTGCTACCTGCAGAAAGCGTAGTGTTGAATTTTATGTCAAAGGGAATATCGTTCAACTTTTAATACTCTTTCCACAAAGTTTGAGAAAGACCGCAATGGCTTTTCGTATTTAATTTAAAAAGCATATTAAATATGTGATTTAACTCGACTTCTAATGATTGCTGAGGGGTATAAATCAGATTTGTCTTTATGGTACACAGCCGGGCAGTACCATCATCTGAGACGAACACACAAATTCTACCAATCCATAATAATCAAAAGGTGAACTGACAATGTGACAGTGTTATACTACAATATTTAGTTTGCAAACTATAATGATAATTGCATGCCAGATAACCATGGAGTTCAACCTTTTCCCTTCCCTCCCATCAAAAAAATGTAAGGCAGTATTACCAAAAAAGTGAAATGAGACTATCATAGCAAAACAAAGGAAAATGCAGAATGGCTGAGTAAGACTGAAATTGATGTCTTGCTCTTCGTTTTTCATCAAAGTGATGTTTAAAGGATCTTCAATGATTTCTATATTCTGTAAAGTTACAACACATTTGAATTAAGACACCGGACCAAGAAGCATCTCTACTCTCACTGAAATGTCCCTTTTGAACAAGGAAGAACAGCAGATGCCAGAAAACTTCTACTTAACATCAGCTTGAAAGTTGAGTAAATCAAAACACATACCTGGAAGAAAAGAATCACATCTTGAAACACACGTTTTAGCCTCCATCAAAAATTAACGTGCTAAATACCTTACCTATACTACAAACAGTAAGACACTGTTTCCACTTACTTACAACTAATCATCATTGCCAAAACCAGCAAGAAATTTCAGCTCACAACTAAAGCCAATGGTAACACAAGGCCCAACTGAGAACACCTGTCCCAAACTCTCCTCTTACATTTAGGACAGCTTTGGTTTAGTAGAATCCATCACTAAAATTAAAGCTAAAGAATTTGGTTCCTATTATTTTGGTGAGTTATTTCCCTTATAGCAGTGGAAAGGGCATCTCCAAATTAAAATAATCTTGAAGCAGAGGCTAAAACAAGCCAGCGGAGCTTCTCTGTCCAAACCCACGAGTCGCAGGACTGATGACTATGATGCCAGCCATTAACAATCAGTTTTAGACTTTATCATTCAGGAGTGATTTAAAACACCCACCCTGTCTCGCTGCTGCAGAAGCAACCGTAAGGCAGGGGATTGCTAAAGTAGTAATCAAGATTTTGAAATGGGACTTGTTGTCTGACACACCTTCCAGAAGGCTACTGTCTCCGGGAAACTCCCTACTGGAAACCAAAATGGTTTTTATTGGGCACAGCCACACGATGCACCCGGTTGTAATTCCAAGATACCCGAGTCTTTTCTTCAACACTAGGTTATCTTGGGTTTTGAGATAATGGTGAAAATGGAGGGTGGTAGCTGGCCATGCCTAGGACCCCGAGAATACGGGTAAGCACTCCCCAGAGAGGGGAGACTGCAGATAAGCCAGTCAACATCAGAAGAGAGAAAGCTTACTGAAGTCCTGGGCAAAAGGACAAAAGCCACAGGCTCCGAATGGTATGCTGGTGGATGCCTGTTGTATCGGGAAAGGGCTGGAGGAGGCCATGGCGTAGACATTCAGGTCTGAGCAGTCCTGGTGGCTTTACTTTCTTGAAAGCATTTAAACCTCGGGAACAGCCCTGTAAAAGCCCGAGGTGAAACTTCAGAATGTGAAGGCCACCTACAGTAGTGCTGGAGTGTGGCTGGTGTTTGTCTTTCCACACCACTTAGTGTACTGAGATTTAAATTCTCCTCATAAGAATACCTTCTGGAAAAGCAGATTCATTTTCATCTCCTCTTCTGCTGATTTTGTCTTTATCAGCCTGATTTACCCAACGGCACCTGCGCACACAGATACTATGGTACGTCTGAAGAATCTGACAGTGCAATTTCCACAAAAGATCAGTAAGGATCATGGGTGTTCAAGATACCTGATAACCTGCAGAGTAGCGAGAACAATCCTAGAAATCCTTGGGATCCGATCTTCAGTTCCAAAAGAAGGTTGTGTAGCAACACACAAAAAGGAATGACTGAAGACTTCCCAAGATGGAGATGAGGATACGGATTCCTCCCCTTCAAGTTCCACCAGAAGCAGGCTGGGAACAGATTGATTTTCCACCAGTGCTTAATACAACCATGTCATGGTCTTGGCACTAGGACAGTTTCAGTGCTGATCGTTCAACCAGCATTGAAGCCAGTAAGGTAGCTTGACACCAGAACAGTTTTTGTTGGTGTATTTTTTGATCCCCCCCCTCCCCTTTTCTTCTCTCTTCAGTACCGGAGCATCCTTGGAACGGGCACTGATGCTTGCTGACATGCCTTCACAGATCCACTGCCTTCAGATTCCTTAGAGGACCTGTGGGATCCTAAGGAATGATGGTCCTGTCTCCTCTTCTCAGTCTCTTGACACTGAGGAAGAATGGTGCAGAAAAAAGACTAAGCCCACACCATTTTCCTTGTCTTCTATACTGACCAAACTGTAAAGATGGAACAATTTCATCAACCCACAAATCTCTGAAAGCCAGAAGGAATAATCAGACACCTTATGACTGAACATCATGCGTCATTATGTATCCATCCAGTCACCCCTTATCTATAATGATCTGTGTTGTCTAATAATACCTTCAGAAAGGCTTTCAATCTTAGAGATGAAGAATTCAACTTTTTCTCTAGTTGTACGGTGGAGCAATTGTGTTTATTTGCACCAGTTCCCACTTACTAGTTTATTTTCAGCTTCCAGCAATTGATTCTGGTATGTCTCCTGATAACGGACTTGGCTCAATTTTTTGAGCATCAACAGAACCTGTTTCTCTATTTTGTTTTTTAATTTTGCTTTTAAAGGGGGTAGCTTGCAGTTTAATACAGGTTACAGTGACAGCATAAAGCACATTACTCTGGATGCAACACAACAAAAAGTGCTATAGAGAATCAGCCACCCTCTCAGCCACTTCAGTTTAGCCAGCAAAAGGGCATCTTCTCACCACATGGCGATTCAGTGCACGCATGCTAAGCCAACACCTTAGGTACACTTGCATACCTCAGCTAACTTTGTTGCCTCTTTTGATAGCTAAATAGTCAGCCACATTATATTCCTCCCTTCTTTCTCTCCCCAAACATACAGTTGGAAGTTTTAATCACAACAGTCTTGGATAAGTTAATCACCTTTAATAAAAAGGTATCTCTGCCTTCTGAATCAGTGTTTTTTGTCCAAGAAGAGGTTACCAGAACTGGATGAAGCAACCTTGTATTTCTTTAACTTCCCAGTCAATCCCTTTAGCACTAAAGGTTTAACACTGACAAGTCTTAGATACATTTTGAAAGCTTCAGGACTTGCTATCTAAGTGTTGCACCTCTTCACAGTAAAACAACACACTGTCCAATAAATAAATGTTGAGAGAACTCAAATCATACCACCGCATCTCTGAAGATGTATCACTGTGCCCACAAGCCCATCTTCTTTATTCACTCAACACATTAGGCCAGTGTTCCACGGCAATTATTCAATTATTCTCTACTTGCTTGACTTGCATGCATGACTACATATTTCATGATCAATGTTTTTAATTTATGCATTAATTTGTTGGTGTTTTTTTTGGTTTTTTTTTTTTTAATATGAAGTACTTGAGTCTTGTGTTCACAGCCTATACCACCCCTAGGAGGGGCATATGCTGACAAGAATGCCATTTGCTTACACCTGTACTGAGGAGCACACCTACTCCAGTGAGTAAGTTTTCAAGCATCAGATATGTTACATTCACTTTGCACCAGTCCTTGAGGTACATGAATTTTCAGCCCTCACTGCAGCCTTCAGATTTCAAGACTTGGTATAATCTGAGAATTCTGAGCGTTTCCCTAAACAGCGCTGACTTTAAATACTAGCTTTAAAATTTGAAACTTAAAAATTGGCATGTATCTTCAATGTATGAATTTTGTCAGTACACAAAAGTAGCATACAAAACACAAAGGAAAATGCTGAACTGTCTTAGAGTGGCATCTACCCTCGACTAAAGGAAATAAAGTTTGTGTAGCAGCATGCCTTTCTTCTTGTAGGCTCACTTGCTAATGTGGAAATCCTGATGCAGCTACAATACTGCCTGCCACCTCTCCCCACAGCCCCAAACACCCAGCAGAAGTGCAGGGGCTCACACAAAACAGTGAAATATGTGCTCACATTTATATTGACCAACAGCTAGGAAAATCCAAAGCAAAACCCTACAGAGCTGCTGATGCAGACTATTGAGACTTGAGGTGCAATTAGACTTACGCACCGAGTCACAACCAAAGTGGGACAGAAAGGAACGAATCATTACGTTACAGCAAGAACAGCAATAAAGCTATTTTGTATGCAGACAAGTTACAGCACCAGTCCTGCTCAGGCTCAAACTCTGAAGACCCTACACCAGTAAGCTACTTTAAATGAGAAATACTAGTCCCTCAAAGGACAACTTCAATTCTAGAGTTACTACAGAACAGGTCTAGTTAACATGATTAGAGTTGTACCTAACTTTCCTATATTTTACAGAGAAAAAAACCCCAAAAATTTTGACGCACTTAACTTTGCATTTTTCACTGCAAAACCAGCTAGCGACTAAATACTAACAACTATGGCCTTATAATTTCCAAACACTTTTTAATTAAGGAGCATAATTAAAGTGAAAAGCTTATTTTAGGTGCTTTTACAACTGATTCCTAATTTTTTTCATCTTCCACCTTATGAGAGGATTTTTTTTTCTTTTATTAAAGCTCCAAACCAATTTAAGAATGAAAGAAGATGTGCCAAAACTCCACTAAAAATATTAAAGAACAAACCAGGTTTCTGGCCAGAGTCACATTAATGAGCTGCATACAAGTTAGAGGATCTGATTGTTTAACAGCAGGTTTGGGGTTTTGTGCTACCATCCAAAACAAGGAAGTACACCCTGCTCCAGAAAAACAATTAGTCACATTTGAGGTATTTGCATGTGACAGCAGACCTGCTATGCACTCTCTTAATCCCTCAGTTCATTACCTAAGAAGATTTGCTAAGACAGAAAGCTAGCATGAGACTTCAACCAACACACAGAGTAAGCTTCATTTGGTGAAACTACTTCAGAGTGAAAATAATCAACCCAGAACAACACTAAGTAGTTGGCTGTTCAGTTTTCAACTACTAACTGCTTCTGTTATTTGAGAAAACATGGAACAGACATTATTAAGATCAAAGCTAGTAAGAAAGCAAAAAAAAATTATGAAGGACACAGAACTGGACTCTATCGAACTCTAAAGGTTAAGATCAAGCTTTTCATAATTAGTTTTAGACAAACTCTTTGGATAACAGATGGTGAAGATCATATCAGACAAATAGCATCACCTTCAATTTTACTAGAAAGGTAAAAAAGGACTTACAGAAGCGGTTAAAAGTCACTGACCTCTCACTAATTGCGTACATTTCACAACATCTGTGTGTGGATGTTCAATGGTAATCTCAAAACCTGAAGAGTTACGAATACATTTTAGAGTTATACATTTGCATCTGTAAAATAAAAAAATCAAACCCCTTTGTTTCCCCACAGACCTAAAATGCTTGCTAAACTTCTGCACTGCAGATCAAGTAACAATATTTAACCACCTTTTACTCTGCACCTTTTCATACTTTCGAATGGTAGGTGGTATGGCCGCTTCAAGATCAATTAGTAAAACACTCCTTCAGTACTCTCCAATCCTATATATACATATATAACCTGGGAAGTTACCATATTTTTAAAGTTGAACATATCCAAACAATTTCTAGTACATTAATCAGTCAGCAATGGCTATATCACAGATACGCTGAAATACATGTGTGTGCACGCACACTTCATTCATTGGTATTTTGTGATTTCTGGACTTTAAACATGCTGCAGCTATGAAATTACAAATTAAGTCAATTTCTAGGTCAGTGACTTAAGAAACCTTTCATTGTTTATTAACCTATTTTAAGAATTAGGTCACTACTTTTAGCTTTTTTTTTGAAAAAACTATATACTCAAAGCGGTATTTAAGAATATTTAAGTCAGTGTTCTCAGGCCCGCCAGCTGCAACTGTCTCTATTTATGTTACTTTAAAGTCAAAAGAGTTTCTTATCAGAACACTCCATTTCAAATTTTGGAATGACCTGAATCCATTAAGTGGTCACACCATGACCTGTGATGTTCAGAGGTAGTAACCCTGCTCACTTACATCATGTTCTTCTGCTAAAAGGCAAAATGTCGAAGAGCACTTGGTATACAGCTCTTTCCAGTTGTTTCAGAACACATACGTAGCTAACCTAGTACAACACGTCACCTTATACAAAGGCATATCAACGTGGTCACTACTCTGGAGTAAAGGGTACACATTTCTACCCCATCAAACTGTCACAGACACCTATTTCGCAGGTATAGATATGCCTTTTTTCCCCCCAAAGTGAACACAACTGCCAATACACAAATGCTACATTCACAGGTCAGAAGTTGTATACAAAACCAGTAAAATTCCAGTGTACCAATAGCACATCAAAAATCCAGTTACTTGGGTCCCATTACTTCTTCACGGAAAGCTGGCTGCACAGGAGAGATGTAGAAAGACATACCTAAAGTTTGAAGCATTATTGTTTCAAGTATAACCAGCTCTTGGGCTTGCTGAAGGTATGCCTGAAACAAATAAGCAAACAGGTCAAGACGTAGCTATCTATTGTCTCAAAATTTTAATCATACACTTCCTATGTGAATAGGTATTAGCAACACAAGTTAAGACTACTGCCCAAGCCAGTTTGCACTGACAACTCGGAACACTTCACTGTGGCAATACTTTCTTCTGCCTGTGTAAGCATCACTGCAAATTCAGTCACACCAGCCGAACCATCTCTCACAGCAAGATTTACTTCGTCTGGATCTCATATAACCTATTCCAGCAAAACATTTTTGGGAGAAGGGAGGGGGATGCTATAAGAATTATGAGGGCTTGCCAGTGCTGTATCAACTCAAATATCTCTAGGCAGATAATCCATTTCACAAGTACTTTAAAATATAGCTGTAGATACTCAGCTAGCCCATGTTAAGCTAGCTGAAGCTTGCAGCCTCAAATGTGTGTGTATACATATATATGTGTGTATATATATACACACACACACACCTCCATGCGTCATTCCAAGAACTGGAAGCATAGAAAAAGTGCTCAAGTAGTTTTAGACATCAGCTGAGGTCCATCAGGGCATAACTAGCTCAGTCTGACCTTCTAGCAGAACAGCTCTGGGGCATTTCCACCATATTTCCTTGTGTGTTTGGTTTCAGGAAGACTCATCTCAGGAAAGAAAACGTGAACTATAAAGTAAATGGAAGCTGTACAAACTTTGGCAAATGAAAAGAAGACCAATGCACAGCAGAGGCAGCGGCTGACAACTGTATCGCATCCTTTAGAACAGAATGTAGGCAGCGGTGCACAGTGAGCCCCTGGCTGAGAAAGACTCACCAGCCAGTGTCCTGAACTCCCCTCTGCACCAACTGTGTAACTCACAGAACCACGCATGAAACCTCTTATTTAAGGTCTAGCCTTCTACTATACATGTAGAAGTCTTAACAGTAAGGCAAGTTCAAGAGGAGCAATCTCTTCAAGTTTCATAAAACAAATACTTGAATTTTTAATAAGTTATACTAAGTAATACAAAAGACTTAAATGGTGTAAAAACAAAAGGTTTTTTTCTAGTTTGCAGACAGCAATAATTCAGTCAAGACAATCTAACAGATTGTTAGATGAAGAGTCATCTGATTATCTTTAAAACTGTGACTTCCACCTACATCACTCTTTGTATCCAGTTGTGGCTCTTGAGGATGAAGACAGGCATGTGCTACTTTAATAACATGTTCAAGTTTCCGTGGCTGTTCTTCCACTTTTGCAGCCAAAAACAATGCCGTAGGAGATATTATCTGAAGAAGAAAAACATATATGTATTTTTTTAAACTTTTTACAAGTAGGACTTCAATGTTTAACGGAGAGTCTAAACTGGTAATTAGGGCAGGTTTAAAAAGTTGGATTTTTCCTTTAAACAGTTCTGAAGTCACGCAAGACAACAAAAAATAACTAGTCATGTTTTATAACTGATGTAATCCTCTCAGCAGCACACCGAAGGAGTAGCATAAATGCTAAATTACATTTGTGAGTAAGATGTCTGAGGTCAAACTAATTCTAGTTCAACATACAAAGAATAGACTCAGTCCTGAAGATTTAGTCACACTAGAACAGGCTGTTTCAAGTTAAATACAATTTGTGAGAAAGTTCATTTTATTTCTTGCACAGTAGTGAGCCATTACACCATCTTTTCAGTCAAAGTCAAAACAATTGATCACAAGTTCTGCTAGTATCTGATTCTCCTAAAAAGCAAGAAACTTTGCTGAGAACTTTGCGGAAAACAGCGTGTTATATAAATACAGGTTGTGTAAGTAAAAGCTTACTCTTAGAAACTTCACTATGTACCCAGCAGCATCTGGAGAACAAAGCACAGAGATTCACAAAACAGCAGTTACATCAGCAGTTAGTAAAGACTACAAATTACATTTAACGATGAAAACTTTTATAATACTCCAGGTGCCAGCAGTTCCGCATCACCTAGGAGTTAGCTGTGAAGTCAAGTTCTGATGCCCAGCTGTCAGCTGGAATGACTGGTGCATACACATACAGAACACAGCTATCCATAAACGACTTGGAAGAATCAGGGTCCTCTTTGTATGCAAAAGTCGCCCATGTTAAACAGGAATTAAAATGACAGTAATAATCTTCACATAGACATGAGCAGATTGAATTGGTTAAAATATAGTCAGTATAAAGCATTTATTCAGAGACTGAAATAGCTGCTTGTTGAGTATTTAATGAATGCATGGTACAAGCAGTGCAGGTATTGGATTTCTCATTCAACGCCCAAGTAGAACCAGACTGAATGAACTGAATAGCAGCCATACTCCTCCCCTGAAGTGAGGTTTGCTTTTTTTTTGGTCAGCAAGCAGCCATTCGTTATGCCAAAAAGAAACATTTGGTATAAAAATTCACAATATATGAATAACTGCAACGAACTAATTAGAATCGAACATTTAGGTGATTACCCATTACATTTCAGGAGCTTTCAAATGTATCGAGCGAGTACTTTTTGCCTCCTTAAATTCCTTTGAAATGTCCACTTGGATCTTAAGAAAAACTTGGAAGTTGGCAGACTTGAGGAAAACCGACACCCTGGGAAAGTGATACCCTTTGATGCACAGAAATGTGCCATGAAGAAATCTAGTATTCCAAAAAAACCCAAACCACCCAAAATAAGTCACAGGGAGCAAGTTCTTCCACAAAGAAGACAAAAGAACTACTTTCTTTTTAAGAAGCTCGTAACCCGAGCCTTACAAATGCATGAAATAAAACCCTGAAGCCAGGTGTTGCTGAACAAGGCCATATTAACACCATCATTTAAGACTTCTGATGATTTTTGAGAAGTTCCTACACACGTTGCTTGAAGTAATGATTTGAAATTCTTGGCTAAAGACATACTACTTGTAATATGTCTCACTTAAGCTGGCAGATAAAACTTTTAAACACTAAATGTGAAGCAAAGACTTTGTGGAGTTCAGAAAGCTAGAGTATCCACAGCTCTGAAGTGCCAGAAGATGTACAGCACCACGCACACGTATAACCCAACACAGGCATGCCATATGAAGACATTCTACGGAGGAGACAAACTGTGCTCCTGCCCAGTAACGCATGCACCCAGGCAAACCTCTCTCGTCTACGGTGGTTTCATCCATACAAGCCCTGTGCTAAGCTCTCCCCAGCGTGCTTCAGTGATTTAGGGTAGGCATAACCGAGGAAGGGGTCTGAGGCTGGCCCCTTCCACACCAGGGCAAGCCTAAGGGGAAGGACTATGTTCTCAGATATAATCCTGAGCTTCTGGGAAAAGCCAGATTAGCAGACAGGGCCAGGAAGCCAGAGGAACACGAATGAGTGAGAAGGAAATTGGGAATGTTTAAGAATCAACAGAGCTATGAAGAAAGAAGTTTGACAAGAAGACGTTGGACAGAAACAGGGAGGTATTAATGAGGACACCAGAGGGACTAGAACTGTTTTTAGTTTTTACTTAGGAAAAAGAATACAATGAGGTAGACCATCACAGATTGAAAACTAAGACTCAACGTAGTGAAGTCACTGAGGAAGGAAAAGTCAAGTCATGAAGTGTATAGAATCAGAAATAGAATGGATGATGGGAAGAAGCTTCAATGAAAAATAAGTAGAAGATCCTTTCCATCTCCCCAGGATCACACAATTGCCCCCCCCCCCTTTTTTTTTTAAGTTAGAAAGACTCCAGACAGCTACTCAGTCAGTAACCTGTAGCAGTGCCTTACTGCTGGGCTGAAAAAGAACAAAAGCAACTGCACTGTGAGGAATGAACTGTTGCTGCCTGATGTTCTTCCCCTCTCTCTAAGCCTTACCATCCCCGCCAGGCATCACACACTTATCCCCAAGCACCTGCGCTCAGACCTTACAGTTCTTCTAGCTTCGTCTAAAAGTTTAATTGAAATACATGCTAACACAAAGGTACCTTTCCACGCAGTTTGTGGGTGTAGTTGCATGTACATGGAGTTTTCATAATTTACCTTTCTGAAAAAACAACTGCTGACAACTACCACGAATGAAAATGTTTATATTTCATGGAGACATTTTTTGAACCAAGTCACCAATAACCGCACAACTATCTCATCAGCAAATTCTCACTCACTATTATTCTATGCCTGACTGCACTGAAGTTTTACTTCATTCCAAAAAAAGCACCTTCTTCAGCAGGCTGACTTCAGGATATCTTCTAATTTACTGAAACAGATCAGTTCTGGCCAAGAAGTCTCCACACAAATCCTGATCTCCAAGACCTTACATAAAACACAGTTCCAGAGGCTGATTTAAGTCAAACTGATTAACTGGCATTTAACTCTGGTTCATCAGAAATCTACATACACCCCAATTATCCATTTTGTTCAAAAAGAAATGGTGGCTTCTGGCCAAAGAATTTGTCTTGTCTAGGACTAGGGCGCTCATTCCCAGTTTAGAGTAGGTCAGTATTTGTGTCTCCCTTGGTATTTATTCAGGAAAATAGACATCCTAATAAAATTTCAGGCTTGGCATGCATACAGTCTTCAGTGAAGACGACACACCCTGCTAAGTATATAACTGGCAAAGTTACTCAATCGCTTTCATTCATTTTCAATTCTCAAAAATGGCAGAAAAAGCAAAGTAGAACAAAAAAGCAAAATTAAAGACTCAAACTTGACAAAGATTCCTACATATAAACATCTTCATTTAATATAAAACAAATGAAATAAAGAATATTTTGGGTGCATGGCAGATAACTTCTTTAAGTCTTTGAGAAATATCTTCAGAAGAACACAAGTGATTTGTGAAATGACATCCCATTTTTGTAATAGCTGAGAATCTCGGAAGCCAAGTCCCACTGAAACAGACAAACCAAAATGCAAGAGCCTTATTGCAACAGTCACAGAGCATCATGCAGCAAGTTTTATTGGTAAAGGTGGTACAAGTCCTTTTTCACTTAACAAGCACAAGACATATTGTAAAAACAGTGTCCAGGCATTTGGAACAATCTCAGCATACATACACGCAGCTTTTCTGAGAACTCCCTCTCCCTTTTCATGTCAGCATCAGTTTAGACTTCACACAAATTAGCTTAAGACGTTAAGCGATTCCACTCTACAACAGAGCTTTTTCAGGTGCTAACACAAAGAGTTGCAAGGCTTTTTTTTATTATAACCAGGAGCTCACACTGCATAAAAACAGCAAATAGGTTAAACTGCAAGATTAAAAACAGAACTGAAGTACCCAAAACAGCCTCGCTGAAGCTTGGTGGCTATTATGAAAGTTTTAAGAACTTTGCATAACTGCAAAGTCAACTGTTTGATACTGCAATTTGGACGGGGCCAAGAGACAGGCAGTGAAGACAGAGGGATGGGAAACACAACTCACCTACCTTGCGCTTCAGGGAAAAAAATCCTCCTGCAGACTTCTTTAAGTACTTTACTATGTTCCACTGCATGTCACACAAAAAAAACCTTGACATCATCAAACATATTTTCAACTGCTTGTTTGGTATTCCACATAGCATTTCTAGGGATTATATTTAAAAATACAGCTACCATTTGGATGCCTTACCCCTCATTTCCAGCATACCAAGGATTTTTCCCCCTTCACTGTTCTTCAAATCACAGTATGCTGAAGAATAAGCCTCTAAAAGAGGTATTTTCTATATAATAATATCAAACACACTAAGTACTACAGAAACAGTATTTACAGGAGAATTTTGATTTTCAAGATACTTTAAACGATAAAGTCAGGCTACTATTTCCTACAAAACGCCAGCAAGCTCCCTCCCTACCCCAATATTAGCACTGACTAACCTTATACTCAGCAAACCAAAGTTACCACGCCCTGGTCAACAGCAACATAGAAAGAACAATTTGTACTACTGCTGAGGAGATTCATATTAGTTCCTGAAATGTCATTTGCATGGCAAGGGAAAATTAGTAGAAAGAGCATCCAATTCTGCTTTACCAGAATTGGTACATCAAGTTTCCACTCTATGACTGGGGCACAGCAACCTTGCAAGGTCTTAACTGGCTTTGACTGCAACATCAAAACCTCAGTAGATTCTTCTTTGCACCTAAACGTATGTATTTTGTAGATAATCCAATTCAAAAGTGGCTTACTAGCCCACAGTAACTTCACAAAAATAGGGATATTTGGCCATTAGAGCAGTAAGTGTAATACATTCAAAATGAACCAAGACTACATTAACTGGTGTGTGCCACTCTTGTGGCTCTACTGACTGAAGATACTACTGTGGATTTTGTTCCCTATTCACAGCTGACTCTTGAAAGCCTGTAAAGCTGTTTAGCAGTAACTTCTATTAAAGAAAAAAACAAACCTGAAGACAATAGCTATTCAGTAAATGAGCTTCCACTAGAAGACCTGCTTATTAACAATTAAGCGCACGTGACTTGGAAGCAAGACATACATGTGTATTTGTACAGCCCAGCAATTATACATGACGACAAATATGCAAGTGTTTATTACTTGACTAAAACCACTAACCTACCAATAAAGCAAGAAAACAAAAGCTACATTTTTTCAGCTGGAGATCATAAGGCATTCTGACTAATGGCCACCTAATTTTCTAGCCCCAGCCTTCAGATTCCTTCTTGCCATGGATAAACACCACAACATGCACAGAACAAAGAAATACTAGAGATATACTCCATATACTGTAGAAAATTTTAGCTAGGTCTTAGCTGCAATACTGCCAGCATCTTACTATTTAATTTCTAAGAGTTAGTTTCCTCTTGCAGTGGATGAATATTGTTACATTTTTTAGCTTGCCAAGTACTCTGCAGATTTGATATTAAGTATTTATTACAGTTCTTGGCTTTTGCTTTCTCTACAGAGAACTTGCCAGATGGTTTGGGAGTATTTTAAAAGTGACTCACATTCACCCTGAGAACACCCCTTTTGCCCTATAGGAAAATACATATGAAAATGCATTTTCCCTTCAGTACACACCCAGAGCTGCTGTCTGGCCATACGCTTATTAAGAACTACAGAAAGTAATTCAGCAGGAATCAATATTACGGAGTGCTAACTTGCAGTGCAGCTGCCTTTAACTTTTATTTGAATACCATTACCTGAGAATTAATTTAACAATACACTTCCCCCTACTGTAACAGTTGCAGTTTCCATGGCATTCAGCCCTTACATGGCTTACTTGTGAATTTTAAGATTCATAAATATAACTTCAGGCATAGTTTTTGTAACAAGGGCACTATATACCCAAATGCTACTGTGCTTCCAGTTCCAAGTGACCAGCATTTTCCAGTGTGCAGCGAAAACCCAAACACGGCAGCCAAAGCCTCTTGCTACCTAACTCTCTCCTAGACTACCAGACGACAGCAGGAACAGTAATCTCACGGGCGATGTATACAACTCAGGCCCCAGCTACAGCAGCTCTGCACAGAGGAACCTCTCTGTTCCAAGCAGCGCTGCCTAGTTTAACGAGTCCACAAACCATCCACGGCCACAGAAAACTTTGGATGCCTCACCAGCTCCTCTTCGCCTGGCTCCTACAGGTTACTGCTACATGGGCAGCTACGCGGAGGGGACGGAACAACTGTTCCACTGCCTTCGCTCGGTGTGTCACAGCAACACCTTCAAAGGGCATATTCCACCACAAAACTTGATTCTCACGTGTGCTATTCTTGCTGTAGAACTAGAAAACTGTTTTAGGGAAGTACATTTGGATTTATATGTACATCCATTCAATACAAAACTCTCTATCACTACATAAGCAACCACCTATATTATATATTTCTTTTGGTTAAAGTGTTTCAGGCTTATGCATGCTTAGCTCAGGCTGCACTTAAACACTTAAGGTTTTATTACAAAAGGATCTGTAACCCACTGCAGTTCTGGTAACAAAATTGCTGCAAGATTGAATTTACCTCAGATTTGCACAAAAAGAATTAAATACACTTCTGAAATGTACCTACAAACTAATCCGTATTTCTTGCCCAAGAAACACCAAATAAGGTGTCCATCTGCTCAGCCAGCAATGGGAAACAAACCCACTAACACTGTAACCCACTGCGTACTTGCCCAAATTTCAGACAGCGCAAGGTCTGCAAGATTCTACCCCTTGGTGGACCAAGCTCTGCTCTGGTCAAGACTGTAACATCTGTCAGTCTCAATCTGTTCAGTTTAACCTGAAATCCCAAGAGCTGAGAAAACTCATCCTTGCCAATTAGTGATATACCACCACAACTATTAATTGTTCTTGCAAAGTTGATATTGATACAAAGTACTTCAAAAAAACCAAAACACAAAAATACCTGGAATATTACTATTTTTCCAACTACACCGGACATGAAAAAGCATTAAAATTTTCCAGTTGGGATCTGCAGCTCCGTACCTGCTAGAAAACCACTCAGCTACAGAGGGTACAAGATGATTCAGTTCCTCCTAACACACTCCATATTCAGATTCAGCACGCTCAGTTCATTTGTTGAAACAGAGGCGGCATTTTCTCATCAGATTTAAAGATTTTTCTCATCTAACGTGACTTATCATCAAGCTGCTTAAGACTAGACTAGTTAAATGAATTTACACTGTTTTTTAAGAACAGCTACATAACCCATACGGATACACACATAACCACGCTATAATTGTCAGACACGCTACCACTGACTTCATTAAGAAAAACGTGTGTTCCTGCACACCAGCCTGCCAAACCACAGCGCGTCAGCACCAGCCAGACTCAAAACACCAAAACGCATTCTTCGCGCATCTGAAACGTGTTTGATGATGGTGCCTATTTTTTTTTTAATTGGCAGAAGGTAAAATCTGATTGTCACTAGTTAGAATAACTCAAAGTTGAAAAGAAGTATCATTATTGGTTCTAAAGCACTGATAAGGAGCTAGAATTCCTGTAAAGGGACCAGACTTTACAATCTGGCAAAGGAATATAACACTTGTCAGTCAGACTGCCAAAACTGCAGGCACGATATCACCGCGTACAGAATCATACTTACATTTCGATTAAATTTGGTGAAGGAATGATGCATATAAAACCTGTGCATGTAAACAATTGCAGTATTTATGGTAAGCTGAGATCTGGAAGGTTAAATTAAGGAAACACGACACGTTAAATAAACTGTTTACGAGAACCAAAAGCGATGCTCTTTATCCGTCAGTCACCGCGTCCAACGCCCCGTCTTGGGCCGAGGACGCACCGCGGAGGTGACGCTTCGGAACCCGGCCGGTACCGACGGGGCCCCGGCCGCTGTCAGCTTCCCCTCGGCTCCCGCACCAGCCCAGCCACCCGACCAGCCCTCCGCGGTGGGCCGCACCCCCCGAACCCAGCCGTTTCAGCAGGGGGCTGGAGTTTTCAGTCAGACTCTGCCCCCCCTGCTCTCCAAAAGCACATCGGTTTGGAGAAGCGCCGGAGAGGGGGTGCCCGTCCGACGGGCCAGCAGCCGGGGCGGAGGGGCCCGCCCGGACCCCCGCCCCGCCTCACGGCGACAAAGAGCGGGGAGCGGGGGCTCCGCCGGGCCCCTCCCCGCGCCCCCCGGCTCCCTCACGGCGGGGTG
>Ga0065711_1010441_pt1 | contig 16898 bp, 8 predicted proteins | sample Hoacrofraction12_FD_59098 | JGI IMG/M metagenome (GOLD analysis project Ga0065711, IMG submission 59098) | Hoatzin crop microbial communities from Cojedes, Venezuela - Epithelial fraction 12 v2 (version 2) | ecosystem: Host-associated > Birds > Digestive system > Esophagus > Crop | place... | reverse complement strand
CACTTGGGGATCGAGAGCTCTTGCGCTCTCTGGAATACATCCTTAAAGACCTGCCAGCTCTGTTCTGTTCCCCTGTTCCTGAGGACTGTTTCCCAGGGAGTCCTTCTGACTATCTCCTTGAAGATGAAGATTGTGTAAGGACAAATTCTTTACTGTGAGGGTGGTGAGGCCGTGGTACAGATTGCCCAGAGAAGATGTGACTGCCCCCTCCCTTGAAGTGTGCAACACCAGGTCAGATGGGGCTTTGAGCAACCTGGTCTAGTGGAACGTGTCCCTGGCCATGGCAGGGGACTTGGAACTAGATGATTAGAGTCCCTTCCAACCTAAACCATTCTGTGATTAATCTTTGGATTGTAGAGAAAGAAACAAATTTTTCTTTCCATATTTTTCTTTGGGAAGCTTTCAGTTCTTTGGCTGACCATCTCAGTTGCTGTCAGTTGCTGGATTATGACTGAGAGATGTTTAGCAATATTGTCTCCGTATGTTTCAGAACTAGAGATTCTCTGAAGAGTCTTTTTACTCCACAGGTTAGATTTTCCAGAGTCCTGCCAATTGATTTTCTGATTTTCTGAACCCATGAGAAAGAAATTTGGTAAAAATTGTTTCCTCGGACAACGTGAGAGAGTGAGAGCCTTTTCCTTCCTGAATAGTCCAGGTGGCTTGATATCAGGCTGTTCTGATGTGTGTTTGATGTAGCAGGCCCAGAATTCGATCTGTTTCCAGATCTTTTCTGAATGCACTGACATCCAAAGTCAGCATCTTCATTTCAGCATGTTTAATCAGATAATTTGAGTGCTAGTGGGATTTTGGAGTTACATATAAATTTCTTTCCTGACTAGGGCTTTTTACAGCAGAGAACAGTCTAGAGGAGGAGTAAATAGTCAAGATTTGTGATTTGATATTGCCTGCCTCAGTTTCCTTTACTTACTTTCATATGGGAAATTTAAGACTACTTGTCTGTGTTAAAAAGTTAACTGTTTCTCTGTTAGCTCAGCTGAAGTCCAGTTATCAACTGTTTCAGCTTTGCTTGCTTCTCTACAGTATTTTCCATTTCTTTCTTTCATTCAATTACTAAATGACTTCTGAAGAGTCTGATTAGTGTTTCCCCCCTCTAATTAAGGACCACAGTTCTTCAATTTAAACTCTTTCCAGAAAACCCTTGAGTCTTTTCTTAATTGGTTCTGTCCTCTATTTTCGATAAAATAGCTAATTTCTGATATAAGGGCACTTTTTTATAGATGAGGCCATTCTTAGAACTTGTTGCAAATTGTAACCTAAGGTTAGATGGGAGTGTGGTTTTGTTGTTAGTTTTTCCTCAAAACTAAATGTTTAGAATTATTTACCTCTGTTTTGATGACAAGGAAAGATCCTGTATGAGGATTTATTTACATCTATTGCACAGTCATTCAAGCAGTTGTGTTTCAACAGGGACAGATTCCAATTGGATAACTGTATGAATGGGCTACAAGATTGTTAAAAAAGGCAGTATTTGCTTTGATTAGAGCTCATTAAGCCAGCACTCAGCTGTATCAGTGGTATTTGTCAGAATGTTGCTAGGACATAATGTTTGTAAGGCTGCCAGTGGAGCTCCATTTACACTTTGATTGCTAAACACTGTCATTGAAGTTGAGGAAATAATGCCACTTTTGAGAGAACAGTACTTTAATTAGGTTAGCAGTACTTTAATTAGGTGGAGTCTGTGGGACTACGTCTTCTGATTTAACATCAGCAGGGTACTGCTGAAAGCCACCCACATAGTAGGAGTGCGTATAGAATAACTGTTCTTCCAAATGTGTTGTTTGTATGTGTAAACCCTTCTCAGCTTTCTCTTTCTTCAGAGTTCTGTTTAAATTTTGGATCACTAGATTGAAAGCGCAAAGACGTACTGCAATCCTTTCATGACTGTGATATTCTTAGGGAGGAGCGGGATTTGAAGAATCCCTTCTGGATCTTCTGTGATCCCATTGCTGTTACACTGATTTGCCGCATGACTGCACTTCTGTTGGTACAGTCGTCCAAAACTGACTGTCATTCCAGATGTGGGAATAGAAGATTCAAGACAAAATCTCTGCCTAAGTCTTAATGCAGCTCTTCAAAGTTTCAGAGTGGATAATGCTGAAGTACAATGCTTACAGCTGTGTTACGACATCTAAACACAGCAGGAGCAAAAATGAACCAGTCAGCTCTGGTTCTAGCATTTGCCAGAGTCCTTGAAGACTGCTTCTCTGCAATCCTCAGTTGTTTCCAGCATCTAGGAATTGAGGAGCCATGCTTCGTGGTTCTGCTACTGGTTATCTGAGAATTTTTCCCATTGCCCATTAATAGTGAATTATTCTCTCCCACCCATATTATTCTTCAAAGTTTACAGTGTCTTTCCTTCCATCTTTCCTGGTTTTTCAACTGCAATGTATGTTACTGCATCTTTATATTAAAACCACCTTTTTTTATCCACATTGCTTCTATTAGCCTTAGAGGAGGCTTTGAAGGATTCAGTCCTAGAAGATTTACCTGCCCTCTGCTATCTTTTCCTAGCCAAGGCTGAGGATTTCTCTGATATTTTTACCATGGGCTATTTCTCACTTTCATGTCAGCCAATACACAAACTTGCCTCCCGTTTTTTCCTGTGCTTCTGGTCTCTGGGATTTGGGAAAGGTTGTGACCCATGGGTTTCATGCTTGTGTTTACGTACACAGCATTTTTCTGTACATGGAACAGAAGCTCTCAGAAAGATCTCATGTCACGTCATCTCAAATGACCTTGGTAGCATTTTCTGAGGAACATCTTGTTCTGAAATTATGAGGACATCTAAATTAGTTCTGTCTGTTTTCAGCAAGCACTGTACTTCCAGGCATAAAGTTGTGTTTAGTAGGATGATTTATTCCATAACAAACTGTGACCCTTCTCCAAGTAAGTATTTGGGATGTCTTACAGTGAGAATTTGCATGTAGATACAACATTCAGAAAAACCCACCATTGTTTCTGTGAAGGCTTACCCTTCTTCCACTTTGCAACTCCTTGGAGTCCCTTGGCTCTGAGAAATCTGGAGTTGAGAAGAGCTCTGCTGGATATGGGGCATGCGCGTCTGTCTTCAACATGTTTGTAGTGTATATTAGGCAGTGGAGGAAATGTCTGAACACGAATTCTGTTTAGGCAAAATTGCTGATCTCAAATGCTTTGAGTGTGAATGCCCAATGTTTAAAAGTCTGTACAAAAAACTGGGCTCAAATAACTGTTGTTGCTAGAGAGTAGTTTTGTCTTCTGCTCGTTCTCAGGTAACATGGCTGGAAGTAGGAACCACTTGCAAGGGTTTTTGATACATCTTTTGTTTTAAATAATGTAATAGGATTAATACATTATTTGACTGATTCATGTTTATTTGTAAGATACTCTAGGAGACCTTTTTTAAGTTCTCAGATGCAAGCAATCAACTTATTTTAGAGAAAAAAGATTCAATAATAGTATCAAAACATGATAAAATGTTTTCGCTGACATTAGCACATTTGTGGCAACAGAGTAAACACTGTTCCTTTTTAGCTGAAACAGTGATTTCTTCTTTGAAAGGACATGTATATGCACATTTTCCCTGTGGGTAGAGTGTGCATGCAGTCACTTGAACTGAAGACTTTTACCTTTAGCTATACTTAGAGTAAGCTTGCTCATACTTTAATTGGAAAAGAAGAAAATCATGACAAGGAAGTTTGCCAGTGCTGCTGAATCATTCAAGGCAATACAAAAAAAAATCTAGGCTAACTGAGGAACTGGGGGACTCAAGAATGATTAAACATGCAGTAAAGTGGCAGATGGAATTCCATATAAATAAATGTAGTGAGGCGCATGGAGGAGCTATCCTCTAAAACGATAAACTATTACCATTTTTGGAAAGTAATTTAGGGGTCATAATAGATCTGTAAAAATACTAGCCTCAATGCTTAGTAGCTGCCAAAGAGTCAAACAGTATTAGTCATTACTGAGAAAAGCTCCAGGAACAAAACAGAAATTATCATCTTGCATCAATTCAGCTCTGACATATTTTCAGTTGCTACACTGTCAGATGTATTTAACACTACTGCAGAGATATAAATAAATGTGCACACATGTACATGCACCCCAAACCAGGAATTACTGTTATGGTTGTCCGTTATAAGCTGATAAATATGCCTTCCTTTTGCTTTAAGTATCTCCCATTTATTTTTTATTTCCATATTTTCATCCTATCATAAAATAACAAATTTAATATAGCAATGCTTAAGATACTGTTTTAAGTAAAATTTCTGTGAAGTTTTCCCTAAAAATCACCTGTTTACTATAAGCAAGCAGGGATTTATCTGATGATACAAGGAAAAAGAGCAAAGCAAGTTTTCACGCATTTCTGCCATTTCTTCACTGGCATTCTAAAACAGAAATTGTCTATTTAAAGTTCCTTTGTTTTCGTTTCTGGATTCTATGGATCTCTAACTAGCTGTTGACTTGGTCATCTCAGGTTTGTAACACACCTTCTACAGCCCTGTAAAAGCACTGCAAATACAAAACTTGGGAAAGTGTAAAACTTTTAAGATCTTGGGAGACAGTCCCTTCAGTTCCTGCTGGCATCACTTTGAAATAAAACTGCTGGAAGAAATCTTTAACATTGCAGACAAAGACAAAGATACTAGTTGCAATTTCTTCCAGCAAACAGTTGTAAAAAGTTAGGATTTAAAAAGAAAGAGGGATGTAGGATACAAGTTAGATGAATCTGAAGAAAGTAGGTAAGAAATACAGGACAGAAAATTTATACAGAAAAGGAAGCCTGCAAAAGGCTAGCTGGCTGTCAGTATTCGAGTAGATACCGAATAGATAGGAGCAACTTGCAATAGTAGTAGGTGGTTTCTTTCTCTAACTACATTTTTTTTACACAGAAGACCGAGGAATGATGTTAAATGAGGTGTAATCTAATGATGATTTTGAAAGATGTACTAATGGTTTGTAAAAACAGAAAGTATATCTAGTACTAGAAGAGAATTTGTGGATGATCAGAAGTTTCCAGAATCAATTCAATGGACAGTCTATAAATTAGATTTTTCTATTAAATTAATGAAATCATACATAAATTAAATGGGTTTCAATATTTAGAGATGATGGTATATTAACTTGATGTCACAAACATTTTCTCTTGTATTTTGCAGAATGAAGAGAAGGCATCAGTCAGTTTTCCCTCACTTCTCAGCCATATGACTTCTTCTTTCTTAAATCATCCTGTAATTCCAATGACAACATATGCAGATTCAGGTGTCCCAGAAATGCTGAATACTTTTTCTCCTCTCATGTCATCCATGCCTTGTGACATGCATATAGTCAATCTGAGGACAATCCAATCAAAGGTAAGGTCAAACCACTATGTTTATGAGCAAACATACGATATAGCATATTAATATATTCTAATCAAATAATTTATTCTAGGAAAGTAATTTGTGGGAGTGTTTTTATAGGGTATGATGAGCTGCAGCATGATGACTAGTTTTTGTTAATTCTACAAGAACTAGAGACTTGTGCCTGTTTGAGTAATGTGAAATACAGGAATTATTTTTTCACAACATAATAATCTGCATAGTGCCTTATTTTGTCTCTGGAGAGTGCACATTCAATATGTTGCCACAGCTTAAGAGCAGAAGAATTCCTGTACTTTGGCCTTTTCTGTATTAAGAAGAATTAAATTTAAGGTCATTAGACTTTGTTCTGAGTAAAATATTTTGTGTTTTTAATAAAGCATATAATTTTAAACCCATGTGATTCCATTTGGAAGACTTAACAAAATCTACTACATCTTAACATCTATAGGAATAAATTGTTAAAACTTTTTTAAGCTTAAATACAAAACCTAACATCAGCTTACAGTCCTTGGTTCCTGTGAAACTGTTCTCTGGTAGGTTTACAAAAACCCCCAAACACCATCGGGATAAAAACAAACAAACAAACAAACTGGTCTGTACGCGGTATTTTTCCTTGCAAAGGAACTTAGACAATTATAACCATCATATTTCAAGTTTCTGTTGATAAACTACAGAAGTAGAACCGTTTGTGCATCCTTCTTCCACCAGCTTTTGTATAAATTCTTTTAAGTTTTTTCAACACTTTTTAAAATGTGGATATATTAACTTTGTGCTGTATTGCAATAGCACTCACCAGTGCTGTTACCATAGATGAAATCCCTTTTTAATTCTGCTGTGATTAGGTACTTACAAGCTACAGTTCTGCTTTCTCCCTTAGAGTCTCTGAAGGAGAACTGCTTATCTATAATAACCTCAGATTATATTCAGAATATCTGCAAAACTTGCCATTAGCTACTGTTTTATCATAGTTCTTAGTTTTTAGTCTTAATCCTTATTTTAAAACTTAAAAGGATTAGTCTACTTTCTCACACTTTCTCTGTTAGTAGTTCAGTCTCGTGTACACTCCTTCAGCTGTGACTGTTTCTTATTTTGAATTTCAAAGTGGAATAACTCTGGGTTCTGCGTGTCTTATGCCTTTGAAGAGTTAGGAGGAAGCTTGATATTGAATTAAATCTTCATGTGAGATGTGTGTTCTACACTTCACTGTAAAATGTTTTCATTTACCTCAGCCAGCTCAGCAACACCTGTTTGCTTCAGCATGTCAGGTTCAGAGGCAGACCTTCACGAACATCACCCCTCTCCCTTTGAGGTCTAATCTTCCTCAGCTAGTTTGTACCATGTGGCCATGAAATCTGTGAAATAGAAGTCTGACTCTGTGTCTGATTTCTTGAGTTCAGTGTTAATACTCATAGATGTATTCTGTGATTTTATCTGGGCTATACTGGCCCCACTGTCCCAGTTAGTATAAGATTGTTTGAGGCTATGATCAATTCCCTGTTCACAACTGCATATTTCAGTGATTACTTGATTGACAGCTTTTGACCTTGCAGCATTACTTTGTGCACTTCAAAGTGAAAGTTATCAGTAGTCATAGGACAGGTACAGAACAGTTCTTCCGCACAGCAGAAATGGTGCTATGCCTTAAAATTAGTTTCCTGCATGCAAAAATGGCCTTTTAAAAATCTCTCTTCGCCTTTTGCTTCCTTTCTCTGACTTCCAGAAATTTGAATGACAAGTGTCATAATTCTGGCTAACTGTCGCAATTAATTTGTTTCTGGAAATGTAGACCACTTCTCCATTGCTTTAGCTGTTCATGTTGTTTTTCTAGAAGTTATATCGTTACAATGTCAAATAACATGGTACCAAATTGAAATAAAGTGTTATTAAGATTTAAGGAAGAAATCAGAATGCATGAAAATGCATCAAAACATAAATAAGGAAAAACATAAAGGGAATTCCTAGTTTCCCTTTAAACTCTGCTCTTCTCAGTGGGAAGAACATTGCTATTGTAAGATGTGTGATCTTGTCATGGAAGTGTCCAATGCCTTAGGAGAATGAAATTTAGACAAATTTTTAATAAAGCTCTAGATTTTAAACTTTTTGATGCAGACTTTACCTATTGTAAATAGACTGAGCCTCAAAGTTCTAAAACTGAGTACCTTTGTCCCTTTATACTAAATCTAAATACATATTTTTGTCACGTTGCTTGAACTTTTCAATGAGTGTCTGTTAGCTTACAGTGATCAGATAAAAAAGTGTTTAAACGACTTTTCTTTTCTCATCAAAATTTTAGCAGCATTGCCCTGGGATACTGCTTATGAGAAAGCATAGAATTTTTTTTTCCCATCTAGAAGCCTGATGTGAGAATTGCATTTTATTTCTCGGAGATCAAAATCAAATCAAACTTTGGCAGCTCTACCAAGAAAGGCAGTCAGAGATTTGATAGTATGGTGGTTAGGGAATTTTTGTCATATAATAATGCTGTGAAGTTTTACAAGATTTAAGGATTTTGTTGTTTGTTGAAAACAGAAATTTGTTACAAGTTTTCATGCAGTTAGCATGGTTGTGTTTAGGTGTGTTTGATGTAAATTAGGTTCATCCTTGCTCAGACATTCCTGAGGCTTGCATACACTTAATGTAATTTACCTAGAGATGATAAAAGAATAGGTAAGTTAAAGTAGTTGCGGAGTCTGTGGCATCTTATTCAGTCTTACACCTGCTTTGATAATAGGTTAGAACAGCTTAATTTATTACACATGGATACTATGTCCATGCTAAAGTCCTGGGAGTTCTAAAAGGCTGACTGCTATATCATAGATGTTTATACTTACCAAAACTCTTTACCTGAAGGTGTCATTAATTGTTTATTACTTTTCTGTTATATTTTTTTCAAATCTTAATTATAATAATATTTAATTTTAAAAACTTACAAGATTAAATATTCATGCCATCATTTGAAATGCATAAATGCATTTGTTATGCAGATTACTCCAAGGTAATTCCACTGTAATAGAGAAAGTGTTGATACCCATTACTGGCTTGCCATTTTTAACATCAATTTACCCCATAGGAAGCCAGGAATTTACAGTATGAATTTTAATATTTCACTAATCTTATGTTTAGGCAGATGTTATTATTTTGTGTGCATAAAAATGTCTGGTTTTATGTGCAACACTGTCACATGAGTGACAGTGAAAACCAAGTCAGGTATTTCATAATTGGAGATGAAAAATAATTTGTCACTTCATCATTATTACCTTACTTAATGTAGAAAGTAGTACTGTGTTTCCAATAAACAGGATAAGAACTTCTTCAACCATCAATGATATTAAGCACTGCAAACTTGTTTGAATATTCTGACTGTAGACAGCATTCATTAATTAAAAACCTGATTTTAGGTGGTTATAAACTAATGTTGTTCATGAAAATCTGGTCAAACTCGGTTTTATTCATCATTTATAAACTATGCAAAGTTTTTACGAGTCAATGTTTTACTGAAAAATATCTCATTTCAATTCCAAGTATTGAGTGAATTTTTACTATTTTAAATTAGGAACTTATTTAGAAGACTGTAACATTATCAGATTACCACTTTTTATTATCTGAATGAGTACTTAATGCTATGAATATGTCATACTATGAAGCTGCATCATGCGGGGTTTCAAAAAGCTGGTTCAAGCTGTTCCAAGATCTCCTTCATTAGAGGAAAATTTGGTTTGGACCTGAAGCCTGTTAGCTTAAGACCTCTCGTTTGTTACACCTTCAAGAGCTGAAGCATCACAAAGTGCCGAATGCTTGTTGACATAAGTTTCTCCAAGGCAGTAGGTATTTAGTGAAGTACCAGAAATGAACCTAACTCATGGCAGAGACTTTTGGGAAAAAGCACCAGTACAATTACAAGGAAAACAGAAATGAATTAGAGAAAAATAGCCTGAAGAGCTGGCATAGCTGTGGATAGAACCATCTTTTTTTATGCCCTTATTAGATACGTAATAAGATGAAGAGCTGAAGAGTGTAAACCAAAAAGAGAAAAAAAGTAACGCATTGTAGAAAATAAATGACTAAGTGTAGTGATACAGCAAACAGCTTGCAGCATGAGGGGCATCTCGTCATGTGCACTTCCTGTGGTGTGAAGATACTTTGCATGCATATTCATCTATAATGCAAAGAATTTTTTTTCTGTTACTCTTGGTGTAAGAGTGGTTTTATACATCTTAAAGAAAAAAAATGAAGTTTTTGTGTAACCTGAAGTTTCCCAGCCATTTCTAGGCCTTGACTTTGTTTTCTGAAATACATATCAAAACAAGGTTCTGATTTGAGGCATTTATATGCTCTCCTTGTGACCATTCATTCTAAGTGGTTTTAGTGATTTGTTCCAAACTAGGAAGTTAAGATTGTGGGACACTCTTGGGTTACTCATTGATGCCTGCTGAGGCTCAAGAGAACTAGTTACCTGTAAACATAAAATTTAGTATAATTTTTGTAATTTTTTGTACAGTTTCATGTACACCTGAAACTGAGTTGGATTTTAAAGGGCATCTTTGCAAAGTGAAAGCTTGATGGAATACAGTCAGAATGAGTGTTTATAACTGACTATTGTAATTAGCATAAGATTTTTAGTTTGGTTTTGGTTTTGCCNTATAATTATTCTGGGAAGCCAGTTAGTACAACTGTGATAGCTACGCTTAAATTCTGAGTATATATGTGTGCATCTTTTGAGCTTTGAACTCCTTGGTTAACAATTTATATTCTGTAGCACTTTGTATATCTAAACTCTCTTTGCTGTTTAGCCCTTTCTGTATTTAGTCTTCTANACATTAAAAGAAACATTACTGTTCAGTCTATGCTGAATATTATTTAAGGCAGAAGTGGCTCTATCATTTTAAGGTAATGATAATTTTATGAGGTCCTAAAATGTCTTCTAGCCCTGCTACTTTCTGAGTAATTTTTTATTTTGTTTATTTGTAGGTAGATACTGAGCCATCTGATGAAGCTGCTCTGATTCTTCACAGAAAGGGATTTGACTGTAGATTTTCAAACAGAGATATGGGTCTGCTCTGTTCCACTACTCAGGGAAAGGTATACTGACATTTTGTGGGTAGCTTACCTTACAAGTATTGCAGAAACACTAATACTTATGTCAAATTATAGGTGATGTCTAGGTAGTTATTTCTAAAGAGCTATACCTTTGGGATAACAGTTAAGTTTATCTTGAAAGCTGCTTTCGATTTGATAAAGATACAGATCTGCTGGTGTGTAGGAGTGACCTTTCAAGCATCAACAAGCAAAATTCTAGGTCGATTTTATTCTCATTAACTCCATATAAATCTTATTTTCATATGACACCTATCAGTATTTCTCAAATAATTTTTAAAAGTATTTTAGAACTTTACTAAGTAAATTCTGAAGTGTATCTTTTCAGTAATTTTAATATATCCACAAATCATCTGATTCTTACATTGAAGACTGTCTTGTTATAGCATGTCCTTTGTGTACCCATGCTCACTTACGTGACCTGCACCATTGCAAATACCTGAGTGTTTTGCGATAGCTGTAGAATTGATGTGATATAGAAAATTACGAAATATAAATTATACAACTTTATTCTGACCGTTACAGATGGACTAGATGGTTATGAATCTGTAGCAATTTTGTAATCAAATTTTGAAATAGGTTTGGGATTTTCTTTAAGCAGAGGAGTAAGTGTTGTCTTGTTTAGAAACAAGAAGAGTTTTAATCCAAATATTTCTGATCAGTTTTTTTAATATATTGATGTAACTTACTTGCTTTGAAATGTGGCAAGTGAACACTGCCTATAAAGATCTAATTTAGTGTATAGTACTTGAGACATATTACTTAAAAATATTCATAATCTTTGGTGTAAGTATTGCTGTGCTGATACCTGTAAGGAGATGCATCATTTGGATCATTGTTAGAGATTAGGTTAAGTCAAGTGTGAGGTGTACATACTGTATTTTCTAAAGACTTTTTTTTTTTCTTTTCAGCTAAAGGTGCATAAACTCTTTAACAAATTCAGAGTGGAAAGTCTTACACCCTCATCTTTATCTCTGATGCATTCACCTCCAGATGCCAGAAATATAAGTGAAATAAATATGAGTTCTATGGAGGTAAATACGTTCCGGATTCGGCTAAGATGAAATCTGGCTTTTATACTCAGATAGAGGAATCTGCAATTATATCTCCTCTAAGTTTCACGTGCAATAAGCAGCACATTATTATTATTCCAGCTTCTGGATACTGTGAGAAAAACATGCATTTTATAATTGTTTTGACCAACACAGTGAAAAGCCATGTTGCAAGCAACTTGTTTGTTTTTTGGTTTGTGGGTTTGTTGGTTTTTTTTTTCATAAAATAGCAACATCAGTATAAGTTAATGCAACAAGTGAAGATATTTCTAAGGAAGTTAACCTCTCAACAGATTAAAAATCTCAGGTTAAGTGCTAATTATTGATGTTTCTGGTGTTTTAATTTTCATAAAGAGGGGACTGGATTTTCAACAGCCTTCTTTGCTGATCCTTGATGAATTTATGTACAAATAATTCAGTGTAGAAAGTCCTGATGCAGCTTGGAAATAAAATGGAATAAAATGTTCTTGTGTAGTAGCTAATGTCCAAATATTTACAATCATTTATATAAATGACAATAATCTCGATTTATTCCACAATTAATTTCAATTTATTCAACACAAAGGGGATTATTAATTGTGGTAAAATGAAAGCCTGCAGTACTTGTGATAAGTAATGGTAGACTTTAATACTTCTACCATTCACCTGGGTTATGTAAATAGGAAAACATGAACCTACAGAATAATTTTTGCAATGGAAATGTTTAATAGAAGTCCCATTTTGTTACTTGACACACTGGGATATGTGCAATTATTCCATTATCATGTATGATGAGAAACGTCCATAATTATCATGAATACAAGATTTTTTATAAAACTCATTTAGATACCAGTGTTCTCTGAAATGAGTTTTCTATTTCAAGATTATCATACCAAGATAAATGTGCCTTATTTTTTGATATGTCTTGTTACAGTTTTGGTGTCTATGTTAATGGTTTTGGGGGAAAGGTAGTTTATATGATACTTATGCTGTGTATCTCCTATTTGACAATACTGGCCCACACTCTGATCTATGTCCTCCTGCGCCAAGTTTGTGCTATCTTATTCTGAACATTTTGACTATTTGAATGTATTAAAAAGATGTCATAACATGAAACACAGACAAAGAAAACAATTACTGTAAAATCTAAATTCAGCTGCTTTCAAGGAACTTGCAACTTGATGCAGAGTTGATAGTAAGCAAGACACAGTTTGGAAACCCATCAAAACATGTGCTTGCATATCACAGACTGTGGTGACCTGTTAATTCAGAATCACGTGCCTATATTTTAAACAACATTTTTCAAACTTGCAACCTCACTTACATTGCCACTGTTCACATTACTGAAGAATGGAGTCTTAATTTTTGCTTTGTTCTCAAATCTTAAGTAATGCATATTTAGTGCTGAAGCCATTAAAGTGTGAAAAATATTTTCCTAAGTAGAGCTGCTGTTTACAGTTAATATATATAAACATGCACTTGAGTATGATCCCATTTTCTAGTCTTCATTTATCTTCATAACTCTTTCTTCTGTCTCATGCTTTAGTTTTCCATACATCATTTCTTACCTTCAATGCTAATGCATGAAAAGTCATTGTAACTGGTAAAAAAGTGTGCTATTTTCTAACTCTATTATCATCTACTGTATTTAATTTCATCATTGTTGCTCCACAGTGTATCAAATTATATCATGCAGCTACAGACTATCTTAAAAGAAAATGAAAGTGAAACTTTGATTTTATGCATTGTCACAAGTTGGATCGCTGTTGAGATTGTGTAGACTTCCCTGCTTAATTCAATCTACTGTGTGTTTTGTAATTAATGGGATACTTAGTAGGACCTGGTGCAAGTTATATCAAGAATAGAAGAACCACTAACCACGAATGGAATAATCAAATGGATCCAGTTAATGGATGTTTTCATGCAATAAACATGTACTGTAACTTTTCATAGCTGTAGTATTTGAAAATACTATTTTTTGTTGGAACTCAAAGCTTGGTAGACTTGCCAGCAGAAATTTCTCATAGCATTTATTTTGTTGCATCCTGAGAACTAAAATGCTTCAGAGACTTTTAAGTGCTCTGCGCAAGAGAGCTTTCAAAATACTATTTCAGTTTTGTTAGGCAGAAAAGTAAAATTTTGATGCAATAAATTTCTAAAGTATTTTGCCTGTTGGAGTTGCTTCCAAAAGATGTTTCATACAGCATTTTGATCTTTTATCATCAGCTGTACAGTCATGATGCCTAAATCTTCCTTAACCAGCAGATTTAATCTTTGTTCCTTTATTTTGCATTTTTATGTGACAGCAGAACAGCTTTCAATTTGGGATCCTTTCCTGAAGTCTTTAACTAAGTCAAAACTCCAGTCAAAGTGTGATAATAAATTTTACTTTAATTGGTTCAGAATGTGGCTGCCGGTGGCTTTGGGTTTTGGGGTTTTTTTCAACAAATATGCTGTGTTTTTGTTATATTGAATATTTCAATTAAGGTCTTGTGTTTTCTGTGCATTCATCATCTAATTTGGTTATATTATTTCATTTTTTTTCTGTTTTTATAGCTGTTGGGTTTATAATTGCTGGTTAAGAGAACCAAGCATCCTTACCTTCCAGTATGGTTTTAAAGACAATGCTTTGTAAGAAATGGTTTAAAACCTTGTAATTACTTACCATGTCCAAGTTGTACCTGTACTGATTTTTTTTTTCTTTACATTCCTTTATCTTAAATGTCTTTGGTTTACTTGCTCATATTGTCTGAAACAAACTGATTTCAACTGAAGGTTTTTGATATTTTTCTCTTGGAAGGTTTTATATCTTATGGGGATATGTAAAATAAGATCTCTAATAAAAGATAATGTTACTGTGAGATGCGGTCAGTGTCATTAATACCTTAGCCATAGATAATTTAAATTAAAAAAAAAAAAGCATGCCTTCTTTGAGAAAGTTGACATATCAGTAGCTTTTGAGGATGACAGTTGTCTGTAGTGAGATGAACTCCTGACGAAAGATGCAATCCATTTCACAGTTGCCAAACAGGAGAAGATAAATACTAACTTCAGCGACATAAACATGTGCTTGCACAGTGTGGGAAGGGAATGGGTACCTCTTCTTTCACAAACGAAAGCTTGCACTGACTTAGCAGAACATAGTAGAAGGTGTAAAATTCTAGATTTTTTTTTTTTACTGGAATTAATCTGGGTTCTCTTTTAAGTGTTTGAGAGTAGTGAAATGGAGGCTGTTATTGTAAATTAAATTAAATTAACACACCATTAGAAAATAAAGTAAAAATATCAGTTCAACTGTAGATACTTTACAGGTCTGCTTCCCAACGTGCTGATGGAGCTTGATCATAATGAGTTGCAAAGACAGTTAGTATAAATTTCATTCAGTGCCTGAAGCTATTTGATATAGGACTGCATAGCCTTAGCTACAAGTATAAAAGTATACATATACACATACTATGTAAATCCCCATAATTTGAAAGCTGGTGTTTCAAGATGAAACATAAAAAGTATAGAACATCTAACTGCAGCAGGCAAGGATGGTTATTAGTCCAATTTAAAGCACCCATTCAATGTTTTATGGTCATCCTAGTCTGGAATCCATTAATATCAGCATGAGCATCTGGGCAGAACATAATTCCAGTTACCAATAAAGTCTTCTTTCTGGAATTAAATTAACTGTATTTGCTGTATACCTGTCCAAGACGTTTTAAAATGACAGGTGCTAGATGTCTCTGTGTGTCCTTACAGATATTTACACTGAAGTACATTGCTCAGATTTAACAGGTTTTTGACTTGTGATGAGTTATATATATGACAAAATATAAAATAGAGCTTAGATCTTTGTTCTGTTTATTTCAAGACAGCTACCTCTGTCATTATAGTAAGAATTTTCAACAACAAAAATCAGCCAAAGTTATTAATTTTGACACTCTTTTAGTAGTAGTATTCCTACTACTTAATAGAGGAAGGAAAAAAAATTTATTGCATTATCTAAAATAAGCTCAATTCGTTGGAGAACTACTGGGATTTTCAGACAGTGTTCTTACTGATACAAAGTTTCTCCAAACATTTCTGTAAATTATAATATTAAATTGTGGACCTGTCACTCATTTAATATAGATATTTTATGAACTAATACTTACTTAAAGTCAATATTGCATCACTAGCATTTGTCTGCCAGAATTTCTATGTAGTAGCAATAATGCATTATTTACATTACTCTCCTTCCTTGAGGTAAATTATTTAATAACACTGAGGGTAAGGAGAAAATAATTAAATAATGTTGATCATGTATGTGAAGTTGTGCTATTTGAACTGTAAAGACATGGATATTTTTAATCATACATTTCAGAGCTTCAGGTTCTCGATATATTATTCCTGCTATGCAATGCCTGTTAAAGGGATGTCCTTTGACAGTCTGTAAAATTATTCGTTTTATGGGTATGAATAAACTGGAGCCTTTAATCCCAGCAGCATCTGTCCTGCTTCACCAGCACCACCGCTCCCTATGCATCACACACATCCACCATGCAGGAAGGCATGCGCTTCTGTTCCTCTCAGTTCATGACCTGAAAGGTGACTTATGGTCTCTCCAGATAGCTAGTCTATTTTTATTTCTGTCTCTTAGTTTTCCTACTTTCTCCTTTCGTAGCATGCCAGCTAGATGTGTAGGCTTTTGTAGGCTCTCCAGCTCTGCCCAGTGCCTACTACAGAGCTTTCTAGAGTCAGACTGCCTGCGATGCCAGATGAAGCAGGGGATGTGCTGGATGTGAACACTCAGCCAACTCCTCAAGGATTACATAGTTTTCATCTACATCAATAAGCATGCGAATGGGGCACATGCCTTACTTGCACGCCACAACTGCCTCAGATCACTAGCCTGGTCATCAGGAGCATACTTTTTTCTCTCTCTGAAAATCCACTTGAAAAGACTTTGGTGCCATTCTCCTTGTTCTCCTCCACTGATTTCCCCAATTTCCCAAACGAAATGTAGATATTAATGAGCTGGAATTGGGGGTGATCAAGAATCCAGGAATTCCTGATGCTCATAAAGAGAGATGGGGGACTGCTGACAAACTGCCATGTCAGTGCTCTGCATAGATAGTGTGATATAACACGATCTCCATTTCACAACCTGTCAGTCATCCCCAAGTTTGCTTCTAACCTACTTTCCAGAAGTTCGGAATATGCTCAGAGTGGATCTGTCTTGATCAGGTAATAATAAATCAGAGACTTTTTGATATTGCCCACTGTTATGTCGTTTGCTGCTGGGGACATTCTAAGATCAACCTGTTCACGTTTTCCATCTGAACATGAGGAAGAACTTCTTCCCTCTGAGGGTGACGGAGCCCTGGAACAGGCTGCCCAGGGAGGTTGTGGAGTCTCCTTCTCTGGAGATATTCAAGAC
>Ga0065711_1040495_pt1 | contig 16899 bp, 9 predicted proteins | sample Hoacrofraction12_FD_59098 | JGI IMG/M metagenome (GOLD analysis project Ga0065711, IMG submission 59098) | Hoatzin crop microbial communities from Cojedes, Venezuela - Epithelial fraction 12 v2 (version 2) | ecosystem: Host-associated > Birds > Digestive system > Esophagus > Crop | place... | reverse complement strand
GGGGTTTTTTTTTTTTTTTTTTCCTTGCCGACACCGATTCTTCGCGGGCCCGGTGTGGGGAAGGGTTGGCCAGTGGCGGGGCAGGCGGCTCCGGCCCGTTGGCCGGTTGTCAGGGCGAGTGCGGGCAGGAGCTTCGTTCCAGCCTCGCCACCTCTGAGGGAAAGGCGCTTTCCCTCCTCAGTTTCTGTCGCCTTGTTGTGAAACCGTCGCTCGTTTATCGGAGACAAAACCTTTCATTTCCCCGCAGACATCCTTGATTGTCTCCTGTGACAGAACCTCTCTCCGTTTCCTTCCCCTCTCTTTCCCTCCCCCCCCCGGCTGTGGGCTGATGCAGTGGTCAGAAGAGAGTTGTTCCTGATGACTGTTCCTTTTATGACAGGATCCTCCGAGACTGAGTAATAAACGATTACATTCTTCTTGTTGATTTCTTTCAAACTCTGTTTGATCTGAAATGTGGGTTTATGAGATACTCCATATAAGGGAACATGTGCCTTGTTTTCTCCAATTCCAATAAAAATGAGATTTTTATTTACAGTTCCTCTGCAGTGTTTGCAACCGAAGCACTGCAGCAGAATGCTTTTCGGTGAGAATATTAAAGACATCTTTTACAAAATTTCATTGCTCTAACTGTGTTTCATAGCTGAGAGGAGGAAATAAGGAGCTCAAACCAGATGTAAAATTTCACGTTGAAGAGTACAGGTAATGTTTAAAAAACAGTTATTATGACAGCCTTTTTAATGTGACATGCTTTTTAACTTCCAATCGCTAGGTACCGAAATATTCTATTGATACTCTATAAGAATTTCAGTGCACTAGGTACACTAGAAGCCAGCAACAAAGTTCATCGCGTTACAGGCTTGTTCCATAAACATATGGATGTTGGCTTGTGAAAACGAAAACAAGGTGACCATCAGCTTTTTCAGCTTCCATCGCAACTTGGGTTATGCTTTACATTCATAAAATTCTTATTGAAAACCTAGCATGCCAATGACAGGTGAAGTCAGAACAAGTGTGTTTGCTTCCCATTACTAACCCATGTGTGGGTTTCAGGCTAATGTCGTAACTTCTGTAGTGCGGTGATTGACTTTTCATAAAAAGTTTTTTATTACCTATTTGAGTGTTTGTGCTAGTGTCTCGTGTTACCTTCATGGCTGTTTAAATGTAGCAGTTGTTTGTGGTTATTGGAAGGTGTTACAAGATTCAGACTTTTTATTATTTTTTTGAAATGTACTTCAAAGCATTTTTAATAACTGATGGCTGAATTTTAATAAAAACAAATTACCTTCTATACTGGTAATAATGTTGCAGATTAGTGCTTAGTCTGAATACTAAAATAATAAATATTTTACGTTTCTGAAGAGCTTTTAGATACTGTTACGGACAGTCTATCATAAGGTAGTCAGGAATATGTATATTTAAATGGACACTGTGACAGTGCCTTTAGTCTTCCAATTTTTCATCCCAGCTCTTTTATTTCTGGACTGCGAGGATGATAAAAACCAACCCCATTTGCTGGAATAATCAACATATAATATCAAAATTATGTGAACATATGGCTATAGAACTGGACCAAATGTTTGGGGTTTTTTTTGTTTTGTTTTTTTTTTACTTGAGCTTTTGTATTCTCAAAAGGGAAAGCTAGTGATGTAATTTATTATGTGATGGAATTCCTTGGATTCATATTTATAGAAGCTTTTTTCCTCCCTGATCCTGTTGTGGGTATTTTTTTGATAATTAAAAGTATACAATAGTAAGAGGAGATACTTTAATACTGCTAGACTTTAGCTGTTTTATCAAGTGGGTATCACTACAGTTTTGATTAAAATGAAATGTTATCACACTTTTCTAGTTTCTTATGACTTGCGTGTATCAGATTTGAAGTAATTGATTGAGGCCATTTTTTTATTTGTAATCTTTTTGCATTCTGTACAACCATTTTTAGGAATGAAGTCATATCTGAAGCACAGAGAATGGAATGATCTGTTTTCCTCTTTTCCTGTGTTTCGTCGATGGTGATTTTTTTTTTTTTTCCACATGGGGAACAGGGTTACTTCCAAGAAGTTTTTGTCACTTATGATTTCTTTTGTGACCAGGATACCTCTTCTCTGTTCTTTAGCATCCTTTCCGTAGAAGTTCATATTGCTTATTCTACTTTTTTTAAAAAATAAAATATTAAAATAACTATATTCCTAGTCCTGAACACAGTTTGGCTTAAAGAAATAGTAATGATGTGGGCTGCACTTTCCTGACCCATTGGTTTTTGTGTTGCTGACAAGGCACATCCATGATAAACTCTTTCATTGCCTTCAGGACAGAAGGGCTATGTGTATGATGAGCTTATGATGCTACACTGAGTATCACCTCCACTAAGGAACTTACTAAAAGAGTGGCTATAAGTATGCCTTGAATATAACGATGTTTTTTTCACTGAAAAAAAAAGGTTAGTATTTACTGCATTCTTAGAATAAAATGTGCAAACCCAGGACTATGTGATACCCTTTCAAACAGGAAATCTTTTGGGTTAAAACAGCTACAGTTGTATTGTGTTTGCAAGAATATTGTGGATGTAGCTCCTTTTTAAGCCATACAATCTGTTAAGTTTGGAGGAGCCTAATTATCTTTTCCTCTCATTCCCCCCCCCCTTCTGCCCCAGTAGGGGTTTTTTTGGTGGGACTTTAAATTTTGTTTTTGGAAGAGAGTTGGAGATTTTTCATTAAAGAATGCAATTAATGCTCTTTCTTCTTGGATGGTAGTTCCAAAATTACCTCTGCTGACAAGTATTAGCCATATTCCTGGGGCACTAGGTTGCAGACAAGAAAAGGCCACTTATAAGGAGCACTGTTCTCCTACTTAAGAAGAGTTACAGTGGAAGAAAGAACTGCAACAGTTGAGAAGTATATAACACTTCCTATTTCTTACCTAAATTTTGGATATAATTTTTCTACAGTATATGTGAGGTGACATATCATGCCAAAGGCATAGAACTATGTTGAGTCTGTACATCATCAGTAAGATGGTAGGAGAGGCAGCGGTGGATGCTGTGTAAGAGAATGTGATGGTCTGAATGTCTTAAGAGGAATAGTTAGTATTGCATATTCCCGTAGCAGCTGTTGCCACAGAGCTTTTCTGGTTTTGCCTTTAACTTAATTGGGAGAAATGAATATCAGTGAGGTTGCAGCCAGCATTCACGTTTCTGAATGCATCTAGGAGGAACCTTGTGGGACTTTGTGCGAGGCCTAGAGTCAAAGACTTGTTGAATGCATCTGTTTTTATGTGTAGCATCAGGTGGTTGTGTCGGTTGTTTTGACAGAAGTGAGAGTGAAAAGTTTGGAGAGTGTTTAGTGACTTATTTTGTCTAGTTAATTTTGTGTGACACCACAACTTTTCTCCAAAGACGACCATGAGTGATGCATATTTTATATTAGACTAGACAAGTGGATCTCGAGTATTACAGTGTGCTTTAGTATCTTAGGTCAGGAACATATGTAGCAACTATGAAGACAGATAACATGACTGATAAAACACAAGCCAAAGATGGGTATCTGCAGTAGTTATTTTTGAAGTAGCCTATCTTTCAGGTGAATTAAGAAAAAGGGTCTTTTGTTGGTTTTTTTTTGTTGTTCGGTTGGTTGTGTTTTTAAAGGAGTACACACTGGTCAGGTATTTAGTCTAAAACCTTTCCCAGAAAGTCCAAAGTGGACATTGCTTATTCCTAGTGTAAAACCAAAATATTTTCAAATCAGTGTACACTGTTCTCTTCCTTTAGGAAGGTCTCTACTAGTACATTTCTATGTTGTAAAAATCTGCAGGAAGGTATGTCACTTTAATACACTTAAATTAGCATTAGGGATTTTCAGTGGTGTTGAGATAACTATATAGATCTGAATTAACTGCAATATATTTTATCAGCAATACTCATATTATCCTTGTTTGCTAAATAACTCTGAACTGACTGTAGAGAATAATTTGCAAGTCTATCAGCCATTATTAATGGAGTTATTTATTGCAACAAAGCTTAAGGGCCAGTTCGTGATTTTTTTTGGATCATGTCACGGTATTTTTAGAATGACAGAATATGGGTTATTCTGTGGTAGAAATAAGTTCATCAGCTTCACCGTGTCAACAGAAAGTATTATTCATAGGCTACTCTGATAATAGAGTATTTAAATATATTTAATAGATATGTGTGGATTCTAATGAAATATATGAGAAAAATTTGAGCACAAGGATACTTTCCATTAGTTTCTTTGCATAGGTTAACATAGATGAGATTATTGCCCATTGGAGACTTCAGAGAGAACAGATATTTATTTGACAGCAAAATTCCATTCCACCAGATAAAGTTATGTTAGTCTAACAAATCCAAGTTTGATGTGAAATGTATTATTAAAAAAATCTAGCTTATTCTTTTATTTATATTAATATATTGCATACAGCTGTGGAACAACTCCTGTTATGCTGAGAGTTGTCCATACATAGAGTAAACACAGTGCCTTTTTTTAAGAGTTTGCAGTCTAATGCTTGGTAATAAGAATCAAAGCTCACATTTATTACCTTTTTTAATGTTTTTTAGATCTGTTTTTTAGATCTATATTTTTGGCATTAAAAGCTGGAGGCATCTTGAAAAATAAAATATAATTGTTCAGACTGGAGGTCTGAAGAAGCAAACAAATTATTGTCTAATTGGGGAGGGAGGAAGGTGGGGGGAAGGTGTCCTGCTCCATCTCCATCATGACTCACTATTGGAATTTACAAGTCTTACGTGTTTGTCTAAATTAAAAGCTTAGTATTACCATACGTTAATTACTGGCACAGGATAGCTCAAAATACTTCAACCCTAATTGAACATGCTAGCCTGGGATATAGAAGATTGATTCTTGGGCTTGTGTCAGACCCCAGCAAAGTGAGATTAAATTTTTTTTTTCCTAATATTGGAAAATAATATTATTAGATTGTTTCAAATATCTTTAAAATCTTTCTTCATTTATGGACAGTTTTTCTGTCAGTCTCGAATTCTGTGTCTCACTGACTCTTAAATTACAAGATTTTTTTATTAAACATTATAAAATACTAATTTTAACGCTTTAGTTTGGTACATTTTTCTGGTAGTTTGGAAATCGGTCATTAGAATCAATTAAACTTGGAAGCATATAATAATCTCTAATGTATTAGGCAATATGTCCATGGAATGTACTCAATGTTTTGAGCTTTATGACAGACAATAATAGAATTATATTGTGCAATAATAGACACCATCCTTCAGAAGTAGATTTGTGTGTCAGAAACAACAATGCTACCAAGAGGGCAAAGCATAAATTCAATAATAATTCAAAGGACAAGCAAGAGTAGGAACCACTTAGTTGAGGAAAAGAATTGTTTTGGACATAAACTTTCAGTCACTCTACCTAGAATTTAAGTCACTCCATTTGTTTTCTGAAATCGTGCTTAGAAGCAAGTATGTGTAACCCTGCTCTTGTTGGAGAGCGCAGGTTTGTCATTGTGGTGCAGTAGGATGTTGGAGCAACTGAATTCCTTTCAGGCCTGAGGCTTCACAATGGAGATGAGCTGCACTAACCGTTTCCTGCGGCCGGTGGAAGAGGCTCTGCTTCCTCTTCCTTGCTGCTCATTCCCACCACTTACTTTGAATGCACTGTGCTGCTTGTCTCAGGAAACTGGTCCAGGCACAAAAAGTGTAAAAAATAGTTGTATCCAAAGAGTACTGGAGAGGCATATGTCCACATACACGCATATATATATGTATATTTTGCCAGGCGACTGCATGAAGTCAGCTTATATTGTGACGGTTGTATTGTCCATGGTGGTGCAGGAGGGAGCAGATCGGTTGGCTGAGATTGATAACAGAGAAGGGGACAGGGAAGTGTAATCTCTCCTTTTCAGTATTTTTATTTATTCAGTTGAGTTTATTGTAGAGCTGTACCCAAGGCAAACTATTTTGAATTTTGATCTCTGGCTATTTAGCGGGTGAGTAGAGCAGTGAAATGAAACTAAAGGTCTCTGCAGTGCAGTAACGTTGTTACTTCAGAAATAAGTTATGGCTTCACCAGTTTTCACATCTTTATTGGGTATCCAGTAACACTTTACATTTTCCCTGAAACAGGAGAAGGAAAGCATATTGTTTTTTTGGTGAAATGTGTGGTCTTTGAGGAAATCTTGAGGAATAAATATAAAGTTGGGACCAAAAAAAAGAAAAAAAACAATAAAACTTAGGTGGCAGTTGCCTGTCTGCTGTCATTTTTTCCCCCCACTTTGCAGTATTGCATTCCTTGTGATTTTCGCCCATTATTTCCTTATCCTCTAGGATTCATAATGTAATTTAGCCTACTTCTTCAGTAGTGGAAATACAATTAAGATTTTTTACTTTCCAATTAATTGCTTTGCTTAGCAGCAGAACTCTATTTATCTGTGAAGAAACTGTAGCTATAAAACTTTTATTTAAGGAATTCCTACTTCAGCAGTAAACAATCTAATCTAAACTTGCATATGTTGCAGACACTGTATTTAATCTGTGTATCCTTGTGTCTAATTTCAGTTTGACAAAAGGATTTCAGCTTTCACATGGCTAAACTATTGTTTATAAATTGAGAATGGGGGAAACTGAGGCTTCAGTTTTGTGTAAGTGAAATTGATGTAACTGCAGGGGCTGCTGTAGTCCTGCCTCCCTGCTGTCCCCTCTCTTGTTTTGGCTCTGGTGTTTATCTGATTCTGTGCTGAGCTGTTTCAGTACACGAACACAGCAGGAAGTTGTTGTTTGCCCTTTTTTTTTTCTTTTTGTTTTGCCAGGGTATTTTTCTGCCAGCACAAGAAAGAGCAGAAATGTGTAAATTGCAGGAGGGATGTAATCAGTTTTATCAATTTAGATTGTTGGGTTTTTTCAGCCTGAAACAACTCCATAGTGGTGAATGCGTACAGTGAGATGATTTTAGTATGCAATCCATGTTCCAAGTGGCAAAGAAGAGTAACTTCCCTGCTCTCTGAAATCAAAACAAGGAAACAGTGCAGTGCCCAGGGTCTCTGCTCGGCTGATCTAGGAGAATTTCTCCGATCCCAAATCCCATGGGTTGACCCCATGCACATAAGCACAGTGTGTTGACTAGCATCTGAAATAGTTCTGTGTTCTAGTCTCTTGAGACCAAATTTTTGACACTTTGAGACCAGCAAACCTCTCTTGCCTAAAAACCAGAATGTGTCTGCTCAGACCTACTAAGGTGAATAGCTGAGAATTGTTGAGTGTTGTAGTATTTAGATGAAAAAAACAGTAGACAGAGCTGCATCATTAATATGTGGAGAAGAGTATTGCCTGCATTGCTTTCTGATGTTTAAAGGGAAAGAAATAGGGCATTCTGAGACTAGCAAAATTTACCATAGCTATGAAGTACAGGCTTACCTGCATATGAATTTTTTTTTTTAATTTCTCAAAGAAGCTACGTTAAGTCTTAGTTTAGAATAACAGCTACAGTTTGAGGCATACTTTGAAGGCATGTTTGCATGAGAAAATCCTTTTCTAATCCTGTTCCCTAACACAATTTGTCTAATTTATGATTCAAGACAGTGCTGCACCTGTTGATATTCATACTCCTATTCTGAAGGTGATACTTTCAGCATACTTGTGGTACTTTCAACATCGTTCAGCCTCTTTGTTTCTATCTCCTCCTCCCTGCATGCTTAGTACTTTAAAAGAAAACAGTCTTCAGAAAGTGTATCTGGCTGTCTCATAAAATCTTAACCGGTGTGTTGGTCAAGACCTGACCTGAATCTGTTCCACCTCACCAAAGGTAGGCGTTTTCAGATTACTTAAATTGAAAACATTGTCCAAGTATGTTTTTAGTAAATGTTACTAATATCTCAGTCACTTCCTTTGAAAAGATACAGAAGAGAGAGCGGATATTTGTACATTGTTATGGTATAATTGATGTCTGTAAAATGGTTGGCAGGCTGCTAGCGTTTTGTAGAGAGGAGAATGTGATAGCCAGAGCATATACCGTGTGGTGATGTGGGCAGCATTGGAAACTAGTATCTCTAATAAGTTTAAACAGTTCAATTAGTGATTACTTGCCTGAAACTGTAAGTTACACACTGACAGCTTATCTAACTTATTATTTAGGCGAGAAAGTACTAGCATCTATGGACCAACAGCCATTTCTTACAAATCCTGTAAGATAGTGTTTATAGTACGTCGATGTGTTAGATACTTAGCTTAGTCAAATATATACTTAGAAATAGTCAAACAGGGCTACTTGTGTTGAAGTTGCTATTCAGATACATTGACAGAGAAGTGGTTAGATTTTCCTACTGTGTATTTAAAAACAGGAAGTTCTTGGAATTGAAATTTTGGATGATTCCACATGCTGATGAATGGGTTAATTACTATTCAGGCTCCAAACAGTTGGACTGTATGTACGCTTCGGGAGATTGTTGAATTCTTGAAAAGGTGTCTTACAAAAATAAACTATGAAACTCATCTCTGTATGCAGCTTCATCTCTGCATGCAGCTCTGAATGTCTCAGCATGTCTGATGCTTAATTTCCTTACATACTGCTTTATTGTCCCAAGTTATCTAAATTTCAGAAAATTTTAGCTGCAAGTCTGAATCATGTACTTCTGATAGTGGAAAAAAGATCTGTAATGGTTGACCTCCTTTACACTTCTAAATCATGTCAGGATAAATGCAATTATTTTAAAATCACATCACATGGATTGATGTCACTTGGAAATCTTTTCAGTCCCTTTTCTGACTAGCTTCTTGGTGTACTTAACAGTGCAGTGTATATGGCATTTTACTGTCATTTATCAACACTTCAGCAAGAGCTTGTTGGACATGAGAATATGCTGTAAAAATCCAAGCTTTACATTAAAACGTTTAAGTCTGTTGCTTGCAGTGCCCCCGGCACACCTACACCCCACACCCACCCACCCATTTCCTGACTGCCGTACCTGATTTTTACTTTGTTGTTTTTCAGATGGTGGAGAGCAGTAGCATTTGTTTTGTAGCATTGGTAGGAAATAAAGTGGTGAAGGAGATTTAAATCAGTTTAAACTCTGAATTATAAACTGCTCTGTTTACCACAGTGTGATTAATGAGTCCAACTCAAATACTTACATTGCAGTAATTTAACTTAGGTATCAGCTACTGTGCTTTTGCTGATTTTTAGCTAAACATAAAGAACTTCTGAGTTTGTTTCACTTTCACATTTACCACCTTTACTGCAATATCCTTTTTATAGTGGATTTTTTAAATTTATGGTACAAAATTATAGTCGGAAAAAACACTTAAAGGAATATTAAAGACACACTAAATCAGAATATTTACTATACAGTGTTTCTAATACAGTATTTTTGTGTTTCTGGGGATTTTAAAACATTCCACCTAACAAATCTTTGTGAAATGAGTCTTCAATGCGTTACTGGATTACCCCTGTTTACTACTGCTGCTCCCTTCCCCCAGTCACCTGAAGCTACCAAATACTGGTCAGTTTGCTCTCCAAGTTCTGAAGAACTGAGAATCCTTGGCACAGAATTACAAGTAAGCTTGATCTGGAGTGTGCACGTACTTGCCTGTATCTTTTCAGAAGCAGAAAAAAGCTTTTGGTCAGCTTTCTCTTATTATATCACAAATGATACAGAAATTTTTCAGGCAGTGAGGTCTCAACAGCCTCTTTTCTTTCAGTGGTGAGGGATGAGAGTGTTCTGATTGTGTCTGAATTTCTTTACAAATCTCTTGTCTTTCTTTCCCCACCAAAAGTGGGGACCAACGCCATTCAGTCATCCTCCTTGTTCTGTGAAGTACTGCATTTTCTTGCGAGAGAAGATGCCTTCAAACATGTGAAAGAGTGTAAAAATGTGAATGTTGTCATGTAGCTATGTATGTTTTTATGTATTAATGTCTGTATGCTGGGGATTTAGGGATGCTACCATGTTCTAATATCATTTGGAGAGCAGTTGGTAAAATCCCTTCCATACACCTCAGTCCCATACCATCCCCACCACCCCACTCTTGCTTTTCTTTATACTTGTTCATTACTTCTCTGTGTATTCTTAGTTGCTCACATCCACCAATTTTAATCTATAGATTTATGTTAGGTGATTTTCTATTTTGTGTAGGTATTGGATGTAAAGTTGTGTACATTTTAGGGAATTATACTTTCAGTTTTGCTTTATATTCCTTTTTCCTACATCATTCTATGTAGGTCATTTCAGAGGTCGTCAGTGTCTTCATGTTAAAATGCTTTAGTAGGATCATAGATTGCATTTACTTTCCTGCTAAGTGATTTACATCAGCAGCAGATACATGGATTTGCTAAATGCTAGCTTTGTCACACAGGGCAAGTCTTCTTGGATCTTACATGGGTTTTACATTTAATAACATGTCTATGAAATACTGCACGTACCTCACCTCCTTCATTTAGAATATTCAAAACTTCTCTACATTTTTGTGAGGAAAATCCCCTTGTTCCTTTAGTTCAGGATTTTGAGGTTGGTAATATACGAAGCAACCAGAGGTTGTTACATCTTTATCTCTGTATATACATCCTAGATTTATATTTACCTACCTAACAGTAATGGTTATAAATCAGTCAGCCAGATAACTGCACTGGGTCAGGTAGTCAATATGGAGACAATACGTCTACAGACTGTATGAGAGAAAGCAAGGGCTGCACTGTGCTTGTATTGTTTTTATTATTTACCTGATTTAACAAACTACACACTGGTGTTTGCAGTTATGTCAGAAGGCAGGATGACAGGGTAAAAGGGAAGTTGAGTGACACGTATGGTTATTTTAATTCATATTCTTGTTTTGAAAGAACCCAATTAGCCAACAGGGATGACGGGCTGTAATTTTGCATCCTCCTGTATACTTCTTGTCTTTGTGTGTATGTCATGCCTTTCTATTGCAAGTAAGGCTTTTATAAGTTTTCAGGGGTTGTTTAGAAGAATTCAGCCAGTAACCATAGTTGGAAGAATGGCACAATATGTGTTAATATAGGCGCAGCTTTTCCTCTCAAATATTTATTCATGTGATGCAGTTTGTTTTTCTGGCAGATAAAGGTACAATCTGGTTTTGGAGAACAACCAGATTAGATTTTTTCCATCCTATCAAAAGCAAAACAACCTTTCCCTTTTAAGAAACATCCTCCAGTTTCTCATCTATCGAAAATGTTCTCAGTTGCTAAGAGGTTATTTTTTTTAAGCTGCGGCATTTTATAAGTCTGTAATGTTTCTACCAATTATATTCTCAATAAACCTCTCCACGTGATACATGTTTGCTGAGGAGGAAGGAGTACTGCATGGGATCAGAACGTTTTTGTTGCTGACAAAATGCGTCAAGGGAGGACAGTACTATTTCTGAATGTTGAAGCAGGCTAGATATGGTATCTTACTAGCTTTTTCTTCTCTGCTGCTGCTTGTAGGGAAGGGTAATTAACAATTCTGTGGCTCACAAATGAAGCTGAGAACGCATTACTTTTCCCCTCCTGCAGTTAACGTGTAAGGTGCTACACAGAAAATGTAGCTCATAGCTCTGTTTTAAGAACTGTGGGTTGTTCATGTTCTGTTGATGTTTCACAGAATGGGTTGGAATTTTTGTTTTGTTTTTCTTTTTTCTTTCTTTTTACCACCTTGGGTCACTTGCTCACTCTTTTTCTCCATTTTCTCTATTAAGGGAGTGGATCAAGCTGGAGAATGTGCTTTGCTCCTGCCATTGCAGAGTAAGAGCTAAATGCACTGTTGGTGCCATTCCTCTGTCTGTTCCCCACTCTGGATCCTGTATCGTGTTGACAGGAATGATGATAAACATTTGCTGTCCCTTGACATGAAGAGGCAATCAGAAACATAGTTTACCGGTTTATGTTCTCTGCTGCTTGAATTACGTCCAGCAAGAAGACAGACTTTGCCAAGAATGGAGTAGTGCTTGAACTATAGTATTTTTAGGCATAAATACATGGTGGGGTGGTGGTTGTTGTTGTCTGTTTCGTTTTTAAACTGGTCTTTTTAAAACATTTTCCTGAAAGTGTGTCATGGAAATGTCTTTTGATAGTTGTTAGGATCCTTTGCTCGTGGAACCTCTGCTCATATCATTGCCCTCTTGAACAGGAAAATCACTTCTACATCTTTCGAGACAGTCAGAGCCTTATATGTAAATTTATTTAAGATGAATACTTACTGTTTATCATTATTATAATAGCAAACAAAGATTACTATTGCACAATGAGAGGATAGCAGACCTCCCCTACTGCAGCCTTGCCTAATTAGGTGAAACTTGATCTAGCCTATCTTGTTCCTGTCACAACTGTGGCCTGTCTTGTTTCTTTAGAACATCTTATCACTGCTCCTCAGTACTGCTTGGATTCATATGCCAGTAGACCAAAAATACTCCATTTAAGTAGTTTTTCACTGTAGTTGTTGCACAGAGATTGTTCTTAGGTTTTAGCTCTACACAATATTTTTATATTCACTGCTATTTACAACTGTCCACATGAAGAATATTTTAAGGATGGTTCTGCAGAATATTATAAAAACATCAAAAGAGAAATCTTGGCTACCAGAAAAGACGGGACTTAACTCTAAAAACTGGACAAAGAACAGAATTATAAAAAAGAAGGTGGGATTACATTGCTTTTTGTTTATTTGCTGTAAAATTAAGCATTTTGGGATTTCTTTTTGTAAAACCAAACAGTGTATCTTTATAATGGGTTAGAGTGTACGTATGTGGGATTTTTACTTGAAGATCAGAGATTATTGCCTTATATGGGTTTCTGCTGTATATGAAATGTCTGAAATTTTTAATTTTACCTTGCACAAGTTGTTTGATTTTTTTTTTTTATTATTATTACTTGTTTTTGATTCAGCCAAAGTGGAAATCTGAGAGTAAAACAGAACAGCTTGAATTTTTAAGTCTACCATTTAAAAACTGAAGAAATGCACTGTAAAGAGTTATTTTCTGTTATGTGCAATTTCCACTCTGGTGGAAGGAAAACTCTGCAGACTGCCTGTTGAATCCCAAAGGGTGTATTCACTTTTCACTTTTTATATTTTTGCCAAGCCAGATAGCATTACATCTAAGATTGAATGGTTGGTATTCCCTGAAAGCAATACACTAACCAATCAGTATTTTGTTGATACTTTCCACTCAGTGGGAGAAAGCTGTGGCAGACCCTTCTTTTGCTCTATTAAAAATAAGAGTAGTACTGATTCCACTTGCAATACTGCATACGAATGTGTGCCTGTGGATTTCATGAAAGTTGTTCCTGGGTTGTAAAATGAAAAAGTGATGTTCAGTGCTGCAATCACTTTTATTAATTGATAAGAAGCACAACGTCTTTAGTAAAAATACTATGTCAGTTTGTTGTTTTTCTTTTGTGGATTTGCTTTTTTTGGTTGTTTTTTGTGTGTTTCATTTTTTTGGAAAGTTTTAAATGGAAAGACACAAATGTCTGTCTTTGTATCCTGTGCTTTTTTGGTGAGATTATTTTCAATGCAGTAGGTAGGTCAGGCTTTTCTGGAATTCAGTGGATTTTGGATGACTTTGCTGTAGCTGTTGACAAGGTCGAACACAAGATTGTAGAAACATCAGCACCTCCCTTTCCTTAGCCTTAGCCAAAATATTTTTAATAATTTGAGAACAGTCAATTCTGTGATATAAATTATGTGGGACACTTTTGCTGCATGTGGATTGTGAAGACTAAGTTGTCTTTCAGCAAAATTAACCCAAACCCTCATGCTTCACCCTGCTTCTTCAGCTTTGCCTGGTGTCAAAATGCTCTTTCTTCCAAGGTAAATTATGGTATCGCTAATCCCAATATGCAGAAACCTTGAATGGGACTTCTCCCCACATCCCCCACCCAATAAAAGTAAAATACTAAATGTTTTGTCTTTATCGCTCATGTGGTTCTTGAGTCTGAGGGGGTGTCCTGTTTTGTAGGGTCTGGGGTTTTGTGTGTGCAGTGTATGTTTGGTTTGGTTTGGATTTGTGTGTGCTTTTTTTAAACCTTTCCTCTTGGTGAATGTGACTTTTCCATGACTGGAAAGCTGAGATTCTTATGTAATAGAATGATCTCTGAAGCTGAGTCATCTTGGATTAATTTTGTTTTGTTTTTAATTTATTGCCAGTTCACCTGAGTTTACTGCAAATTTTACAGCACTACAGTTGTCTTGTTCTTCAGCAACGTCTTCCATAATGATTTGGAAAGTAAAATATTCAGTAGTATTTTTTAACATGTTACTCATATCTCATCCGCTGATGAAATTAAATGAGCAGTTAATATTTTAGGACTGTTGTTTCAAGCTTTCCATGCATTTGATGTATCAAATGCTGGTTACCTTGACAGATAGGAAAGATTTAGACCTCTGAACATTAGCACCAAGTTGTGTTTGTGCTCTTGTACGATGAGGTGCAGTTGTAGTGCCACAGTGATTCCTGCCTCCTTTTCCCTGGCGACTATGGGGCCACACCTGACCCTGTACCGGGCGTCCTCACTTAGCTCTCTGAACTGTTTGGTTTGGAGGACCCTGCGCTGGAGATGTGAAGAATAGTAGAAATGCGGACATCACATTTACATTTTATCAAAAAAGAGCTGTCAGAGTTTACGGGCAATGGACTTCAGGGACGAAGACTGCACCAGTGTAGCTATTGCTTTGATCTGGAGTCTTGCTGTCCCCTGAACTTCTGACTTACCCTGTGTATTACTGGTGTTCCATGCATTTACAAGTGCAGCATTTGCTGCAGTTTTCTCAAAAGAGTTTGGCAAGAATCCGTTGTCTAAGGAATTCTCATATTAATAGGCCTAAACAACTATTAAAATACAGATAAATCTCATTGAAATAAAGCAGGCAGTATTAGATGAGGTTTGTCATCCTAAGACTCACAGACAAAAATATTCTAAAAGATAAAAAAGTATTCTTAATGAAGCCAGCAAATGTCAGGAAAAACTCTGGGATTTCTTTAGAGCTGCTTGATTTGAAGGTCAGTCTTCTGTTCTTGGTTGATAGACAGCAGAGACTCATTTGCAATAGTCGTATAACAAATCAGAGAATAATAATTTGCCAGATGAGCATACTTCCTCTTATGTACTGTCATGAACCTTGTAAGGGGTTTAGGAAGTACAGCATCAACTGATTAGAGCAGAGAGTCTTTCAAGAAGAGTCTCCATCTTCCACCTTTTAATAATAGCTGTGTATATCATGAAAGACAGAATATGGCCCACAGTCTTTTAAACAGTGGAATAAAACAAAATTTCATAGGCTTGTTCTGGAAAGAATAAATACGTCTCCATTTGTAATATATGTTGCCTAACAGAGAAATGTGCTCAGCAAGAACTTTTCGGTGTACCTAGAGTTATTCCTGCATTCTAAAGTCTCTTACATGGTAACTAGTGTCTTGACAGTCCTTTGGTAAAATTATTTGCGTCAAGGAGCTACAACAAGATCTCTTGCTGTTTCTCCAGATGTAGCAATTCAGGAATCAAGCCAGCAGATAATATGATGCAGGGATGTTGAACTCATTCTGTAGCACGTGCCAAATTACGTTTTCCACTAGAAAACATCACAAGAGGCATGTTTTATAGATTTTTCTAACTTCAGGCTGTGTTACTTTAGCTAATGAAGTTAAATATTGCACTTGGACAGATTTCCTTTTAAATGAATAGCTTTATTTGTGATGCAGCCTCTTTTATTCTTTTAACTTGTCCCTTTTCAGCTATACCATTTTCCCTTCTGTAGCCACAAGTTTACTGACCATCTTTTAAATTAAATTTATCGAAATCTCAACTCCTGCTTGCTTTTAACAGAGAATCAGAATCTAAAAGAAAGCATTCCGATGTTGTGACAAACAACAGCTTCTGTAAAGATAATGTCTGGAGAGCTGGCAGTGATTTCATACCACAGATTCACTATGACTTCTAATATAACAAAGTATAGTCTAAAATCTGATACAGGATTATAATTTCTAAATGATTGTGTCACTCTTCTGTTTTGGGCAGATGCTAGAAACTTTATCATTTGTTAGGTCAGTTGTTTTTTTAGCCCTATTCCTATCTTGTTCCTTGCAGCCTGTAGAACACCCATTCAAGTCTGTGGGTTGCTTGTGTTGTTTACACAAGTGAACTTCTAGTTGCTATTGTTTTCATTAGGTATTGTTTTCTTAGAGCTCTGGAATTCTTTCAATTAACTACTGCAATACCTTTTGTTTAATAATCTGTGGATCTATCTCGCTTAGTTGAATATATTTAAATATGTGATCATAGTTGCTGTTTCCTTCATCTAGCAAAAATGTTGGCTTTATTTCTATGCCCTGCAAAAAACCTGCCACTGAAAGAATAAGAGGCTTCAAATTCCAGATCTATAATTGATGCTGTAGCTTTTTATCTTTCAGTAACAAAGAGCAAGAAAGTGTCGTAAGTATCACTTCAGCAAATAAATATCAAGCTGGTGTAGTTTTTTGAAATAGTCTGAATCGCGTTGAATGCCAGCTGTCACATATGAAAGCCCACATTTACTGAAGAGGAAAAAGGCAAGAGTCCTGAAAGTCCTGAGAGGAAATGTCTGTGGCTTTTGTTAGTTCTTTAAGCCATTGCATACATGTAGGCCTTATAAAAATGTAGGAAAATTTTGTTTAAGAGTTTGTTTTAATGTTATACTTACACATTTCTGAAGGAGGTGTGTGGGGGTTTGGTTTTTTTTTTGTTTGTTTGTTTGTTTTTTAGTGATTTCTGTGCTCTAGCAAGAGAAGTAATTTTATACCTGTCCTGGGTTTGGCCACGACAGGGTTAATTTTCACCGGACTCCAGGAAGGGGCACAGCCGGGGGGTGGGGGCTGACCCCACCTGGCCAAACAGAGCCCGGTGTTCCATACCATGTGCCGTCACGCTGGGTTCCGGTGGGGGGGGG
>Ga0065711_1040493_pt1 | contig 16899 bp, 6 predicted proteins | sample Hoacrofraction12_FD_59098 | JGI IMG/M metagenome (GOLD analysis project Ga0065711, IMG submission 59098) | Hoatzin crop microbial communities from Cojedes, Venezuela - Epithelial fraction 12 v2 (version 2) | ecosystem: Host-associated > Birds > Digestive system > Esophagus > Crop | place... | reverse complement strand
TGTGGGTCATCTGGTCCAACCCTCCTGCCGAAGCAGGGTCACCTACAGCAGGCTGCACAGGACCTTGTCCAGGTGGGTCTTGAATATCTCCAGAGAAGGAGACTCCACTGCCTCCTTGGGCAGCCTGTTCCAGTGCTCTGTCACCCTCAGAGTGAAGAAGTTCTTCCTCGCTTTCAGACGGTGTTTCAACACCTAACTTTTCTAACTTTAAATAAAGAAAACATAAAGTACTATCTTCCAGTGCAGTTATGGATATTGAGCAAATGAAAGCTCTTAGATGCCTCTAACTTTTCAGTATATTTGGGGTGATAATGATTGTCCTGTAGATATGCTTATGTAATGCATAAACTGCATAAACTTCATTTCAATTTTGACATAACACAAGAGAAAGCAAATCAGGCCAAATGTTCTCACATCCTGACAGAATAATATTTGAAGACACTAAATTAGGTGGATATAAAGTATTGCTGTTCCAATTTGTGTGGATTTTATTTCACATATTTCTTAGATATGTTTAGCATTACAGCTTACAATAAAATGGAGTCTCACCTCTCCAAAAGCTCTTAAGTCTAACTCACTTTGGAAAAAAAAAATTCTCATCGTCTATTGCAATGATAATCTTCACTTATTTTCCAAGCAGTGTTACAGTAGCAGAGAATGGGGGAATTCAGGGAATACTCTGGATCTATCCTGTTCATGGAATACCTGAAGCACCACAACAGAAATTAGTTCCAGGTAGGTAATGATTTAAAAATATGGAACAATAAATTTAAGAAAATTAAATGGTCATTTGTGTTCTCAGCTGCTTGATCACAAGAATTTGCAGTAGCACTTTGCTACATCTTAAAGATGAAATCACATATTAAAAAAAAAAATCTCCTTTCCCAACCTACAAAGCAAATACTAGATCTATTATTTTGTTCTCATTGTGCGTAAAAGCAGCCAGGAGCAGTTGAAAATTTTAAGGCTTGTGCCTTTCAGTGTCCCCGTAATGCTGAGTTAGGGAACTGGAGGTAAATAAAGGAAAGACTGACAGAAGGGTAGACTTCTGCTTGTGCACCCAGAACACCCTTCTGGAGAGTTTACAAGGTACAAAATATTGGAGAGATATCCACTGTTTCTCTCAGCCTTGAATTTCACTCCTTAATCAAAACCAGACTATAGAGTAATGTGAACAGCAGTAAGTTTTCTACTTGCTCCTGAGAAGTAAACTTGCATTAAAAGGTGCCTGACAGTCATAGGGATTTGGTTGTTGCTTATTTTTGGAATAGTAAGTGTTTATAGATTTGATACACTATTTTTTAAAGGTGTGATATAATCCCAGAATTGTGAAACAGAAATCGTGAACAGCTTTTAAAATCTATAACCTTGATGAAACTACAGCTCAAGATGTAGATGAGGCACTATTTTACTTCAGCTTGTCTTTTCAACTTGTCTTTTGATGAATGAATATAATACTTTTCTACACTAAATAGACTAAGGTACAGGAATAACTTCTGGAAAACTATAGAAGTAAATATTTTTACTGTAATTAATTTAATTTTCTTAAGAATCCTTTACTTGCAGACAAATACCAATGGTATGTTATTAATTAGAGCTTTCATCTCCTTAATTTCCACTTTAATACCTTAAGGAATGAAGCAGAATGTTATCATACAATCAACTGTTGCCTAAAATGATGGTTTTAATGAGTCTCATTAGCATTTAAACTATGTATATTGATGTGAATGTTTGTCGTGTTATTTACAGCTGTTGTGTAATTCACTGGCAGACTTTCAGACAAATGTCCCTTTTACTGGGCTGTTGTTTTCATTAAATATAGAAGTTGTGAATTAAAACTGTTAGCATTCATAGATAGCTTAAGTGACATCACATCTGTATGTGAAAAGAAACTTAAGTAACATCAAATCTTAAGTAATTTTAAATTCCTATATGCTTCTTTAAAACAGCAAAACTAAACTGTAGAATGTTTATAACTCTGTTACCCACTAGTTTATGTTCAGTAAATGTTTGTAATGCATACAAGGAGGATTGTATTAATTTTAAATACATATCTTTCTTTGGCCATCACCATGTTGGGCTGATTTTTTTTTTCTAAGTACTAGATCTTCAATTGAAAAATTATCTGAAAAACTAAAATACCTGTTTGTAAGTGTTTTTGTGAAACAGATTTAATTCCTGTCTTGATTCTGAAAGTCTATGGTTTTCAGTTAAAAGCTGACTTTTTCAAAATCTCTGCAGTAAGTTAAGAATCCAAAACAGGTAATTTACAAACAACCTACTTTGGTTTTATATAATTGATTTTAATAATGATCAAAATAGTATTGTCCTTTTTTTTAATGCAGACATTTATTAAAATTGCCTCAAGGCTACAAGCTGTTATGTCAAAAACCAAAGCTGCTTTGCTAGTATATTAGGCAGTTCATGTTTTGTGTCATTCCTATTTGCGTCTTAATAAACTTAAACTTCTAGAAGTCACTTGGCTTAGTATCTCATGAGACCAATTAAAATGATCAGTGGTTACAACCCATGTAGCACACGTTAGGCAGATTACTGCTTAGCTATCTTATAAAAGTGGTTACAAATGGAGAATCATCCTGAATATTTTAATTCTTGTAAAGTCAAAGCAGCATACAATAATTTAGATTGGAAGGGACCCCTGGAGATCATCTAATCCAACGCCCTGCTCAAAGCCAGGTCTAGTTAGATCAGTGTTGTGGTTTAACTCATCAGCTGGCGACTAGGACCGGACAGCCACTCACCCACTCACTCCCCTCCCCCCAGTGGTCTGGGGGCTGGGGAGAAGAATGGACAAAAAGCAAAACTCATGGGTTGAGATAAAGACAATTTAATAAGACAACAGAAGAAGGAATAATTATAACAAAGAATATGCAAAATAAGTGATACACAACACAACTTTTCTCATTGTCTGATGCCTAATTGCACAGCCAGTCCCTGAGTAGCAATCACGGAACTGGTGGAACTTGCAGATTTTTGCCAAAGTTTCCAAACTCATGGACCTTGCCTAACTCATGGAAAAGTTCCTGTGCCCTGGCCAACCCCATTTATACACTGAGGATGATGTCTGTGTTATGGAAGATTTCCACTGGCCAGCTTGGGCTGCCTGCCTGGCTCTGCTCCCTCCCAGCTCCCGCACACCTGCTCATCAGTTGAACATGGGAAACTGAAAAAAGTCCTTGATTTCTCAGCAACTAAAAACATCAGTGTATTGTCAACATTATTCTCCTACTAAATGAAAAATACAGCAGCTACTGTGAAGAAAATTAATTCTATCCTAGCCAAAACCAGGACAATCTGGTTGCTCAGGGCCTTGTCCAGTCAAATCCCGCAGGGATCTGATTTTTTTATCCATAAATATTGCTTAGCCATTTAGGAAAATAAAAATTAGAATAATTTCTGGTAGTAAGATGATATGTAGAATAGAACATGATGCAAACACAAAATGTGCACACAGTAATCTGAAATACTTGTTAAACTGGTGTGATACAGACAATGTAATTTATTCTTAAATATAAGGCTATGCATCTGTGAAAAAAGATGTGTTTTTAAGTATTTCAGTAACTTTCCCTCACAAAAATTCTTAAAGAGAGCTATAGAAATTACTTAAATCCTGTTAAATAGGAAAAGACCAAGGGAAAAAAAAGGTGGGTTTTTTTTTAAAGACAAGGAAATGACTGAACTTGATGTGCAATTATCTGTTTTCCAAAATGATGATAGTGAATCATACTCTGGAACTGAAAGTTGAAGCTAAATAAACATGGTATAGAAGTAAGGGTTCCATTGCTCTGTTTTTATACTCTTTACATAATTACTTACCAAGCTACGGTTCTAAATTATTTATCATTAAATCTTGATGTTAAGTTCAAAGTTAATTTTTAAAGAATCACTGGGTATAATTATGATAAAAATAATATTTAGACCATGAAACTGAGAAGTACGTAATCAACTCTTCTTTTTCTTGTTGATTTCCATAACTCTAGAAAATTCACACTCTTTTCTTTGGGAAACACATTTTTCTTTCTGTTCTTGCATCTAATTTTCTCTTTATTCTGTGCCAATAGTTATTGAAAGAACCATAAAAAATAACTATTGAAGGAAGTTTTATAAAATCAAATGTATAAGGTAAACCCCAACTACCTTGTGATGAAAAAAGACGTATTTTAGAAGCTGTAAATTAAAACCACTTACTGAGTTGAAAAAAAAGCTCTGTCATGCTTCAAAGAGAAACTTGTGTCAGAATGCTTTTTATTTTGGCATAGTTCTGTAAAAGCTGAGTTTGAACAACAGTATTCTTAATTTAAGAAAGAAAAAAGTCGCTTAATATTCTTTCATTTAACTTTTAAATATTCTCATTTGATTGTTTTCCTTTCAGTCTTCCTTTCTCATTGGCATATCTCAAACTATACTATCATTTCTCATTTCATATTAACTAAAATGAAGATACATTTTATGATTACAAAAAAGGGACAAATTTGCAAGTGCTGTTGTGAACTAGCTGTGGGAACAGATTTTTGTTTGCTTAGCAATATTTTCTACCACTTCACCTAAACAGAACAATAGAAACTCTGTAATGGGGAAAAAAGCTTGTAGCTGTCTTCATCCTTATTGGAATTCTGTCACTCTGTTAGCACATTTAACTGCTATGTTTAATTGTTTTGTCAAAATCAAGGTGCTGATGCTTTACAAATAATGAGTTCTTGCTTTTCTGCAGCTGTGGTACGCTGCCGAGCCAGGCAGAGAGTAGAAAGAAGAGTAGAAGTGCTGCTGACTGGTGTAGTTCCTGCCGCAACTGCTATGCCTGCTGCAAGAAATTCTGCCATGTTCAATACAAATAAGCCAACCAACATCCAAGAAGAAGTTGAAGTCACTGATGGTAAGAATAAATATCTTGGATATCATGGTATTTTAGGAACATTGCAGATAAGGTAAGCGCTTCACCAAATGTAACTCTGCCATGACAACAGATGAGATTTGAACAAGTCCTTCTCAGTCGATATTTCTACCCTGTTGCAAACATGGGACATTTGTATAACAGTGTATCTGCTGTTACAGGCATCTTTGAATCTGAACCTTTCCTTTTCTGTCTGTCTTTGTGAGGCTTGCACACATACCATCTTTCCTTTAAAAGAGAATAGGCTCCACAAAGTCTGAAGTGAGCAAAAATATGTCTGTGTAAGCATTTCAAGGAAATACTTATCTGCAGGTTGTTCCTATTTATAAGATGCGTTCCCAACAGCACGCCAATATCTGCAGCAAAATAGATTGAAGAAGGAGGTCTTGTTTGAAAGAAGCAATCAAGCTTTTTAAAAAGATAGCTTCCACTTACTGTTAATCAGCAGAGGACACAGTGAAAATCAATTTCTTCAGAGACACACTAGCTTTTCATATTATACCATTCTTTGAAACAGAATGGTACAATACATAAGTAGTAAGAGTGCTTGTTACTGCTCTATGCCTGATATTTCTGTTAATAGATGTGTGTTAGCAGTCATACTCATTACAACAAGTTGTGTATTGTTACGTTTCACCTTTATCAATTATTGCACCTTTGAGACTTAACCTACATTTCTTTATGGGTTCAAAGTCATCCTACTTTATAAGAATATGTTATTTAAAAATTATGACACATGACATGAGACATCCTAATGTGTGTTTAACGTAGCTCTATAAGAGGTGAAGGGATTTCACCCATGCTCTAACTTTGTCAAGAGTGTAATGCATTGCATGGTGGTAAAAGACAAGTCTAAAGAAGTTACTATTGTTGCAATCTATTAGGCAATCTGTTTGAGAGGCAAGCAAACTTGGCTTTTATGTCTCATTTATACCATTTAGAAACTGGCTCAATAGAGACTTTGCAGGAGTCCTGTGTTACAGAAACTCTCCTGCTAAAGAACTGTGAAAAACTGTAAAATGTAAATCAAGATGCATTACATCTTTCCTATAAGGATGATTTTCATGCAAACGTGCCCCCTCACTGCACACTGACCAATGTAGTCTCATATTGGCAATCACTATCCAGATCTTTAAGCCGATTTTGTTTTTGAATGCTTTCAAAACACAAGAGGATCTGAAGATGAACTATGAACAAGACCTTGCACAGCATATACTTACTGATTAGTTAATATTTATAATTACTTGGTTAAACTTTTTATTTCCTGGTATTGCAGTGACAAAGATAACTTATTATCTGAGCATATGATGATCTTATATTCTCATATTATGAAGTGATAGTGATTAATCTAGTAAAATAAAAATATGTGAAGTTCTCAGCGTACGTTCTTGCCTCTTTGGAGAACTGGAAACACTATTATATATTTTTATTCAGCCTTGTGAGAACGGCCATGTATCAAAATATGTTACCTGTCTAGCTCTTTAATGACTTCTCACATGTGAGTAGGCTACCTTAAACATACCTGGGCTGTTGTCCTCCAACATGGTGGCATATGAATTGACAAGAACATGTATTAAGCAAGCTGAGGCGGCATTCTGAAAGACTTTCAGATTCATGATGTGTAGTGCTTGTTTTATTCATAAGAGAAATATTTCATATTTATTCATACTGGCTTCTGCACATACTGCAAGACATTGACTTGGGACATTGCATTTTTTCAAGCAAGAAGTCTGGTAATGAAATGCTTTACGCCATAGGTAGCAAGATCATTTATAACTCTGGTGCTTTTCATGGTTTTCAATGACATTATAATGTCATTATTGCTAGATGAATTTGATGCCTGTTAGGAATCAAATTTAATGGTGCTATCTCAGCTTTCTGCAGTCTACCAGTAATAATGTAAATAAAAGTGTAAACCTCCAAGATAACAGCCTGGCAAGCTGTTTTTCATTTTTTCTCTTCTGAAAGAGTGGTTCGTCAGAGCGTATGTGTGATAGGTAGTAAGCAGTTTTCATATCCAAAGATAAATGATGATAATTACTGGCAGATCAGATTTGAACAGCTACTGCTGTGCATCAGTATTAAAGTTATTTGGACAAGTCTAAGTTCTTGGGAAGTGAACAATCTTCAAGCACGTCTTTTACTTTAAAAGAATTCAATTTCATCGAATCCAGACAATATCATTTGAAATAGAGAATTATTATCATTTCTTAAGAAAGCGGGGACAATCTAAATACTGTCTAGCTAAAATGACATAGTTTGTTCAGAAGTCATCAAAGTTCCAGGCATTAAATAATTATAGCTGAATGTTTTAGACATAACAATTTTGATATGGTCCTTTTAAAAAAGAATTTTCAATTGTATTAAATGCATATTTTTACCCTATATGTATTTTTTAATCCGTTTTCTTACATATGACTCTAAAGACATCTATTTTCAGTAAATGAAATTTAAGACCCAAGTTTCATCCAAACAAGTGTGAAGATTGTTATTTTTTTATTCTAATTAACCAGCTTTTTTAGTTTTCTTTAAGTATTCAATGGGAAACACAAGGGTTTATTTTTCCATGATCTTCTAAGAAAAACATCAAACATTCTCAAAGTATCAATTATCAATATTTGACTGAAATTCAAAAATTTCTTAGCAACCAAATTTGACTGTGTTGAGAGCATGTGGAGTACACAGCCAGAGTATCTTCTGGTTGAGGAAATACACGAATCAGTCCTGTTCTGTCTCTGTATTTGTAATGGTTCTTTGTAACTTATCTTTTTCAATTGCTTCAGTTTATCACATAAACCAACCATAAGGGCTGAGTGTTTATAATCAGCTTCCCTAATCTTTATTAATTCATAACTCTTCTCACAGTCCAAAGGCTGGTCTTAGTTCCTTGCTCCTGGGTTCTTAATTCTGGGAAGGTTTCATGACGGTTAATTCCAGGGGGGAACAGAGTTGTCCAGGTTCTGTAGGGAAGCTCAGGTGTGAGGTTTTTTCATGTTATAGGCAAGTTTCACAGCTATGCTGACTTCTAACTAAACAGATGGAGAGTTCATTGCACCTAGTGGTTAAATAACATTTTCCAGATATGCTAATCCATAATGCACATTGGCATACATTATGCGAAGTGTATCTGTACCCTTTGTTTCACCATTTACAAAACCAGCAAATATATATATATTCTATACAATTTTATAGCCATTATCTAACATTAAAAAATTCCTGACACTCATCAGATTATACAGAAAGCCTCTATTTTCTTTAATTTCATTAAAGCAGCGGTTTGAAACAGTGGAAGAAGAGCAACACACCTAAGCACATGTTAAAATCTATCCCCCCCCCCCGCAAGATTTTATGATAGCCAGTGGTATGGATTCCACTAAGTGCCGATTGGATGTGACACACCTGAATCAAGAAGCTCACCTTTAACAAGTGAGTTGAGTAAAAGTAGGTATGACCAAAGAAATGTTATCAGCATAAGAAAGAAAAATACCAGTATAGGTGGAGACAAAATATTCTCATAGACCTATGTCTTATCCAGAGATTTTAATTCAATTGCTGAGAAAGTGTAGCAAGTTAATATTGCAAGCAATATGAGGAGGCAAATAATGATGAAGATGGCCCTATACCTTACTTAAGCCATCTCTATATTGTCAGAATAATTATGGCATTACTTTTGAAGTGGTATTTGAGAATAAGAGAATTATAGCTATATAAAAGAGATGTTAAGTGTTTTTTTGTTTGTTTTTTTTTTACTCTGTGAGAAGTAGAACAGCAAAGCTTTTGTTTTGGATTAACAGTCGGTGAAAACTGTGAGCAATGGCAAAGTGAAAGCGCTGACAAGGGGGTGAACACCCAATGGGGTCACTCTGTGGTAGATTATTACCTTGTGGTTAAAGGTCCCAGCTCCTGCTGGAAAACAGGAAATTCGCAGAAGTCAAAGAACAGAGCATCTGAGTAGAAATTAAAGCCTAGATGGATTATTTTGTCAGCTACATATTTTTTTTTAGCATCTGGCTGCTTGTTTCTTTATTTATGAGCGAACCATGGGAGAGATTTGATGCACTGTGTTTTTTTTTCTTTATTGAACTGCAGTATGCACAGGCATTTTAATGAAGGACATCAAACAATTTATTTGCCTGTGTTGATATACAAGGTTACCACCTGGTCTATTAAAAAAAGAAAAAAATTAGTGTAATTTTTTGTATCACAAGTGACACATACTCTCATTTTTAATATATCTAGAGCAATAATGACAAATACTGAAAAAAGAGCTTGTGGCTTGTGAGCAAACATAGTTTGTAACTGCTTATATGTCTGTTTACAGGACAATCACTTATTTCTGTTTCTTTGCCATTTTATAAAATGTTGAAACCTGCAAGCATTAAGAACAAGAGTCATCGTTATGTAAATAAAATAGCTTTCTAACACCTATGCAAAATCATGCTCAGTTAAAACATTCAACACTTACAGGGAACCAGATCAATTATAAACTAATCTGAAGTGATTTATTCAGTCTCACAAAAGTGCAAAATAAAAAACATGATACAAACCCAGAAATGAGTGAGCTTTTCCTGGTGTTACTTTTCAGTATGATGTACATCCAGGAAAAACGACAAATCTGAAAGAATGATTGGCTAGCCCAATGTAACGTTATCTCTGAAACAAGAACACACAAGTAGATATCTCTTAAAAATGTCTTTTGAGTTAGCAGCTAAGGGAAACCCAGACAATATAATTTGCTGCAAAGTCTATGAATTACTTTAATTGTTATACAATTGTGATTGCCCAAGTTCCATTTCTCCCATTTCTGGTTCACATAATTTCCTGTAATTTCTTTGGCTGGGTGATAAGGAAGTATTACTTCCACAGAAACAGCACCACTACACTCTTGTTTTGTAAAGATGTTTTAGGAAAGCTTCTGTAAGTCAAAACCATAGTCACCACAGCTCTCTAGGATCTTAGCTGTGCTTCTGCAACATCATAGCACCGCACCATGAACCATCTGCATTAATTTGCACTAGTTATTTTGCATTATTTTCTCATTAGTTGTGGGCCATCAACAAAGCATAGCTAATCAAAGCCCTCAAGATGTGAACTTCGTAGGTTTTCCAGAAGAACAGTGGATGAGTGCTCTCCCTGTCTGTCTCAGTTGTGTTTGCATGCTTTTCAACATAAAACAAGCAAGTAGAGGTTTTATACACCTAAATTTGCGTCGGACAATGTATCTGACAGTCACTGTGGTAACAAACACATGCACACATACAAGTCTATCCCAAATGCTATTCTATTTCCAGGTTATTACATCCTATTGTCATTTTTGTGCTAAAATTATTTGTCCTTATATTGCTCTGTCTCTGAAGAAGCATTGTTCAAGTATTGTTGTTAGAGAAAATGAAGTTATCCACTCTAGGTCTCCTTCTTCTCTCCCACATTGCACATTTCCAATATGAAAATGAAGCGAAAAGGAGAAAACATAACTTCCCCGCTTGTTACAGAGAATGTATATAATTTTATGTTTTTGTAAATAAATACATCAGGCCTGTAGTTGACAGTTTAAGAATAAGTTTATCTGAAGCTTTGAAGAAAAGAAATAGAAATTAGACACAGCTAGAAATTAAAATTGTAAGACAAGCAACTTGAAGTTACATAGAATCACCACAGAACATTGAATGAAATTGTAACCTTGAACCATTACTCTTTCTTCAAGCCAGCTGAGGAAGACAGAGTGAAACCTCAGAAATTTACTGCACAAACTTTTTACTAGTTCTGAAACTTGATTTGTATCCAAAAAATAACACATGTGAATACCTCCTATGAGATTACACCTGTTTTACAGTAGAGGAATTTACACTCCCCTGTGTTACAGATGTTCCACCTTATATATAATAATGTTGGATAAGAAAAAGGAAGTGAATGAATCTGACCCTAGTGATTAGGTCTTGTGTTCTAGTCTCTGTGGCTTAGTCTGTTTAGTATATTAAAAAAGTCAAAAGACAAAAAATCCATCCTTTTGAAATAGACCATAGTATAGTGTAAAAATATCTAAGACATACTTACAGATGCTAGTGACAGCACCAGAAACAATTTATCTGCATCAGTAGAGTTCCATGTGCATGAATTTACATTTTTGTTAATTTTCAACAAACAATTGGTACGTGATCGTAAAATCAAAGGATACATCATAGCACAGATATTAGAATTGAAATTATATCAGGAAACTTATAAACAATTTAAGTTATTTTGATGTGATATAAGACATAGATTCTTTCTGTCTCACTTATAAGAAGAATACTTTTACATGAACAGGTGAGGAATACTTGCTAGGAAAATTTTCTTTTTTCTGTACCCCTGACAAGTTAGAAAGAAATACAGAGAATCACTCTATCTGAGATTGCAGGTTTATATTACCCCTTTCACCTGTGTTTATATATGTCGTATAGCAAGCTTATTTTAATTTGCACAGCTGCGGAGTGGGAGCTCTGAGTATGTGTGGCCATGTTTTTCAAAACACAAAAATACATTTTTTTGTGGGAAAGTCTGCATGCTGAAGTTTTTTAATCTATAGTCAAACATGTTTATTTGCCTAGTGCTTTAGATTAAGATACTGTGAAGCAGCATAACCGAGGTCGACATCTTTGTCATCCAAACTTCTAACAAATGCAGCTGTTAAAAAAAACAACCCAGAACAGAAGCTATACATAGAGTCATAGAATCATTAAGGTTGGAAAAGACTTCAAGTCCAACAATCAACCCAACACCACCATGCCTGCTAAACCATGTCCTGAAGTGCCACATCTACATGTTTTTTGAACACCTGGTCCCTAGGTCCCTGTTTCGTACGATGATCGTGAATCAATAGATACATTGCAAATCACAACAGCTAGCGTATGTCCTTCTCACATGTCCTCAAAAAACAACACCCCAAACCTTACAATACACACATTCCCATGTCACATCTCTGTTGCTGACATCCCCCCCCCATCAAAAAAAAAAAGAAGTTTTCATTGCGTTCGTTGGGCAACCAGATTCTGATCAGTCTGGAATGTTTATGTCAAGAGAAAATATTCCATTGTTAATAAGTAATGTGTCTGTCTGAAAGACTGCTAAGTAAGTTAAAACGTTTTAAAAGACACCATTATTAATCTTCTGAAACAAACTTGCATTGTCATTGCAAGCGAGGAGTAGCTCAACAGATCAGATTGTAAAGTAAAATCTGAAACTACTGCATTCTGTAGCTTTCGGACTCAATAGACATAAAAGTGCCTTTAAAATCAGCAAGAAGCTCTCTGCTACATATATGCTATGTTATTTCAAATATAGTGAGTTTCAGATTTTTTGGGTTAAGAAGTCTTGGATCGGTTTTTGTCAACTCTACGGAATTTCAAAGGGCAAATAAATGATACTGGATATAGGAATATTTCAAACAGCAGTGTGATAACTGAATCTGACCTTGCTGAGTAAAAACTGCATCTCGGTGCAGTTAAATGAATTCGGATTTTTTAGCAGCAATCAACTAAGATGTTCCTTCTCACTCAGAATTTTTTCAGACTGATCAAGGCTGAGCAGAAAAATCTGGTTTTATAAAAGCAAAATTGTTCTAATTTTACACCCAAGTTACAAGACAGAAGTTAAAAGTAGTCAGAAAACACTTACCTTCTCTTGGAACAGGTATTTTAAACTTATTTATTGTATCACTGTTTGTTCAGGAAAACCACATAGTATATAAACAAAGACATTGTATAGACTCACAGCAGATTTACAAAGTGATGCTTAGATCCACAATATCTTAAGACTGTATTCTTAAACATGAACAATTTTATTAGTAACTGTGAAGGAGCCTAAATTTCTAAATGCATAATTACTCTTATTAGTAGGACAGATTATATTTGTATTTTGCATGCAACCCTCATAAGAAACTGTGAAAGAACTGAAATAGCTAGTGATAGGCTAAATCTTTTTGTTCTTCTCATTTGGAAAGTCACATCCATACAGAAGTAAAATGACATTTTGACAGGCAATTGATAAAGCTCCATGAATGGAAACGTTATGTTCCAAAATATGGAAAAGGCTGTTTTCTGTCTCAGAGAAGTATACATGACACAGTGCATGTTGACAGTGTTGGAAGATAAGGAGTAAGAAAGATTTCTAAAGCTAGTGGTTTAAATGAATTTTGATAAGAGAGAGAAAATGAATAAGTGTATACAACATAATACAAAAAGCTAGAAAATTCTTTGAACATAGGAGTGTGATTAAGGAATTGGAGCAAAATCACTGGTATCCTTGTAACCACCTATAGGAAACTGGTAATTACAGTCATTGATGCGTTGTCAAGAAAAAAAACCAAAATACATACCCTATGAGTTATGTATTTTCAGTAAACCACCAAACAATTAAAAAGAAAGCTAAAAACTAGGATACTTCTGAGGATTAGAGGGTAGCTGGGAGGGGTGGAAGAATAGCCATAATGCTGACGTATAAAAAGACTGGAAACTACCACCTTGCTATTGCTTCATGATCTGCAGGTTATCTGTTGGCCTATCTGTAAATGCGCTGCCTCTGCAAAGGAGTCTGAACAAATTTGCTTGCATTGGAAGTTGGTCTTCTAAATAACGAGTGTGATCTCTTATAGTCATTAATGTAACTGTTTTAAGCGTTGAAGTGCATAGACGTCTTCATGATGATTGGAGTGCAAAAACCTGTGAAATGATAAATAATATTGTTTTCAATTTAGCCTTTATGTGGGCCAATACAAATTGAATGGTTAGGTTAAAAGACGTCTTGAGTTGTTACTGATTTCAGGGGGCAACATTCAATGTGAGGCAAATGAGTCAGGATACAATGGGAAAAATAATGTCTGTGTGAATTAAGACTACATCATAACATATATTCATGAAGAAGCTGGTTTGACATTGCCTGTGCCCAGCTACAGATGTGATCTTTTTTTTGCTAGAATTGCTAGATAAATGAAGACAATGCTAAATAAAAAAGGAAAATATTGAAAAAAGAATACAATGGTTTTTTTTAAAAAATACATTTTAATCAGTTCCTTTAAAGCATCAATTTATAGATCAGTGTACAGATCTAAGTAGAATGCCAAATCAAAACAGGATAATGTGAGAGATCCTTTGGGCTGATGAGAATCCTTTTGCTTTTCCTGAGGCTTTTGTTTCAATTTACTATGTCAAGTAATACCAAAACAAAGAAAGAGTGTTAAGAGTGGACTGTGGATAGACATGATAAAAAGGGGATTAGTCCAAAAGGGATTCAGAGAGAGAGAGAATATAGGGAAACTAGCTGCAAGGAAGAATGCAGAAATGTATGCAGAACAACAGATGCTAGATGAACACCATGTAGTTCAGATACATGGACTCACAAGCTTCCATTTTATTCACTAAATGATGCAGTATTTTGATGAAAGACATTGTCCAAAATAAAGGAGGCAAAGTGCTTTCTGCTGCTTTCTTTACAGTAGAAATCTGCTTTAGCTGTAGAACTCTGTTTTAAAGAAGGGTTTTGAAAGAGAAAAAATTATCAAACAGAAAAATCAGATGTAGGAAAAAATTTAGAAAACAAATGTTGAAGTTGGTTGCTAGGGGAAGAGGCAGTGGGATGCAGGGTAAAAAAAGATAAGGCTAAGAGCAGAATTTTGCAGAGCCTTGAAGATATGGATGAAAAGCTTTAACTGGATATGGAAAGAGAAATGAATTTGCAGGGAAGCGATCTAAAGTTCTATACACAGAACTGCACTGAAGATTTCCTTGAATTGCATTGAGGATCGATGAGTATATTATAAACAGGAGGAGACCACTTTATAATCCATTTATTTCTTTGTATTTAAGGTAATTCGGTGTCTGGCATTTAATGAAGTATATGATGTTATCCTTGCTGATATTTATAATGGTCTACACTTTTATACCTGTGTGAAGAAATTTAGTGACAGGTGTATTCAGCTACAACCAGGACTTTTCAGGTTGTTCTGGAATTTTTTATTCTGCTGCTATTATTCTGGTGTTACGACATTTTACAGTGAGAAATAGATATTTACTTCTCAGATGAGATTAATTTCTTACTGCCCAGATAATACTGTCTACTTAAATGTTGGGATGTTCTTGACCACCGGACTTCCTTTTATTTTGTTCCTTTATTACTCGTATTACTTTTGCTATTCACTTGAATATTACTTGAAAACTACATTAAAGTGATTTAATCTACTATACAGTAATGTATTCTGTCTGCTGCTCCTTTCGCTGATGAGGCATAACTGCATACTTGCTGTTCATTTCCTACTGCCTACGGAGTTCCAGCAGTCTGTGTAAAAACTCCTGGAAGACAGTGGAAAAGCAGGAAAAGAGCATAAACAATCTTTCTTAAGAAGAAAGATATTTCACAAGGTTTGGAAGGTCAACATTAGATGCCAGCTGTCTGGTAGAAATGAGTGGTTAAAGTCTTGTCCTGTAGTTTCTATTTTACCAGTTTGGAGACTATTAGATCAGGAGGGGAAGAAATCTTTGTTAGGTGTCAGGGCTGCAATGGGTACTTAGCCTTGAAGAATTAGCAGAACCAGCAGAAAAAAATCAGTAAGAGTGTGCAGTGTGTTTACATTCAGCACCAGATAAAATAATTTATCTAGCTTTTGAAAAACATGAAGCTGCAAATTTATGAATGGCTGGACTTTCATTCTGTGCTTGTATTCTGTGATCATGTTGACCTCCTTTATTGAATAACTTCACGTAAGGTTGCAGCCTGCTAAATGGGAGGTCAAGAAGGCCAGTTGAGTGAATTCACTTGCATCTCTCTTTTATTGCATCTATCCAAAGAAAAGGTTCTGTAATGAGGACAAGCATTTTTGCGGTCTGAACATCTTTCCATCACAGCTTTAATTTCCACCTGTCTCGTTGGAAATGGAGACAGTGTGAAATTAAGGAGGTTCCCTTAGAAAGTTTCTCCCTCGTCACAAAAATTCACATTTGTGCAATTTATATGCTCAGAGTGTAAAATCTTTGGAGTTTCCACACTATCATTTTTGCAGGTCAGAAAACAAATTTTTAAAAAGTGGTCTATTTCCTTTCATCTTCTTAGAGGCCATTTAAAAAAAAAATCAAACAAATCCTCAACACTTTAATTCTATCACTTTTTAAGAAGTATCCTTACTAGCACTTGAAAATAGATGACAGCCAAGTCTTAGAACTGCATAGCTCAAAAAACCTTATTGGTTTTTAATCATAGCTGCTTCAGTAATTCTGCATACACAAATGTTCCCTAAATGCATACTACCTTTGGAAGTATTTATTTGCACAAAGGAAAATGCTTAAAGAAGAGATTAATTGCCTTTCAAAACAAGAAATGTTTAATGGTTTAAAAAAAAGTATTGGAATAATTACCTGAAAAACATATTCTTACTTAAATAATCGAAGAATAGAATGATAAGGGTTGTAAGGGACCTTAAAAATCATCTGGTTCCAACCCTGCTGCCATTAGCAGGGACATCTTCCACTAGACCAGGTTGCTCAGAGATCCATCCAGCCTGGCCTTGAACAATTCCAGGGAGGGGGCAGACACAACTTTTCTGGGCAACCTGTTCCAGTGCCTCACCACCCTCATGGTGAAGAATTTCTTCCTAATATCTAATCTAAATCTGCCCTCTTGTAGTTTAGAGCCATTCCGCCTTGTCCTATCACTGCACACCCTTGTGAAAAGTCCCTCTCCATCCTTCCTGTAGGCCCCCTTCAGCTACTGGAAGGCTGCTGTAAGATCACTCCGGAGCCTTCTCTTCTTCAGGCTGAACAGCCCCAACTCCCTCAGCCTGTCCTCATAGGAGAGATACTCCAGCCCTCCGATCATCTTCATGGCCCTCCTCTGGACCTGCTCAAATACATCCATGTCCTTCTTATGTTGGGGGCTCCAGAGCTGGACACAGTACTCCAGGTGGGGTCTCACGAGAGCAGAGTAAAGGGGCAGAATCCCCTCCCTCGACCTGCTGGCCACGCTTC
>Ga0065711_1040494_pt1 | contig 16900 bp, 10 predicted proteins | sample Hoacrofraction12_FD_59098 | JGI IMG/M metagenome (GOLD analysis project Ga0065711, IMG submission 59098) | Hoatzin crop microbial communities from Cojedes, Venezuela - Epithelial fraction 12 v2 (version 2) | ecosystem: Host-associated > Birds > Digestive system > Esophagus > Crop | place... | reverse complement strand
GGGGGGGGGGGGGAGGGGAAAGGAAGAAAAATATATTGTGTAAACAGAGATCAAAACAAACTGAAGTACTAAGGCTTCCACGAGCAGTTTAACAACAAGTGTGACATTCATTTCCCATGCCTAACACTCTTGATTACACGAAGCAAAAATCCAGCCTGCTCACGTGCAGGCACATCCAAAACTAGTCTGGTCCCAAAGCAGTCAACATTATTGTTTTCAGATCAGCTGGACTTTCAGTAAGCACAGGTAAAATATTTTCCTTAAAGTAGGAAGTGTTATGCCTTTATGTTTTTCTAACACTTCAGCTTGCAGGTCTCAAACCTTACTCTTACGATAAACTGAGAGCGCTTCATTCCAGTCACTAACTGAGACTAACCTATATGATCTTCAATGATAAGGGTGCGAGTTTTTTTCCTCTATGATTATCTCTACAGTAGGATCACTGTAACAAACAGGGTCAAAGCCCACATCACGCATGCTCTTAAGAAAGCTGCTTCTCAGTGAGAACTATGTCTTTTAAGCCACTTGAAAAATAATCTAGGCAACATACTAAAAGCCACATACGGCTGCTTTACTCTATAAGGTATAAACAAGAGTCTGCACAAACAAATCTGGGAAAGAGAAAACAATCATTGCACATTCTGAGTTTAAAAAAAAAAATCATAGGCATACAATAATACAGGTATCCCTACTCTAAATGTTTGCAGATTTTTCAGGTGAGATATACATACAGACACACAGGGCAAGGTTGCGAGTTGGGGTCCCTAGTTCAGGTTGGTCTGGAACAGATCTATCATCTGCCTTTTTTCGATACGCACGCAGGCAGGGAGGTATCTGCACAGACACACTGGTTTATGACTGCCTTCCAATATAAGAGGTTATTTCTCCTCTCCAGCTCAGATTTCAGGATGTTGATTCATCTGTATTCCCTTCAGTTACCTGCAGAAATCCTGAAGCGCAGGGTACTACAAGGATGACAGCACACTATCGCTGACAGGCAAACCCCGACCAAACAGGAGCACACTGGGATGAAGGGGCCAGCTAGAGCCCAAGGACGTATTCTTCTTCAAACTTTCTGCAAGGCCCACAACGTCACCACTTCCTTAAGCAGAGAACAAAGACCCAGGCACTAGTACAATCTTTTGAAAAACAAAGGCTGTCGAGTTAAGCTATTCCACTGCCTAAAGCACTGCACAACCAGGGAAGTATTCTTCAGAGCATACAGTGCTGTTTAGCCAGCCAAGGAAGAAGAAAATTGCCTGCAAAGGGGAGCCCATGATTTAGATCAGTAAAATGACCTTCTGAGACGTGTTCAAGGGCACAGAGGAAGCTGAAGCAGGAAATACGAACAGACAGGTGGTGGTTTTGTCTAGCAAAACTTTCCTTCTTGTGAATGCCACTACTTCTGATCTCAGCACTACACTTGTTTACCAAGTACATACCTGTTCCCGACTACCTCCTGTTTCTGTTAACCAGCCTGCGTGCCCAGACCGTCTTCAAGACCAGGACCGTGAGAAAGGCTGCACCTGGACATCTGACAAATCGATATTTTACGGAGCAGTTTATGGAGGCAGGATTAGTTGGCCTTCCTCCTCTGAAGAGGTAAAAGCCAGCCCGTGCCAGAGCGGCACATCAGAGGAGCTGTGGAAATGGGTTTCATCTTGGCTGGGGTGTGACGTGCCGAAAGGGCACACCAGCTCTGCGCAGCAGCAGTGAGTGCAGGTGGTTTCTCAGACCTCCGGATGATTTTTACCATCAGGCTGTACCGCTCACCCAGCAACAGTTCACGGGATCTGTCAAACAACCAGAGCTAGCCCTCTGCTCCTGCCCACATTAAGATACTTATGATAGCACTTTCTATCTGTATGGTCCATCTTCTCCTCCCACCACCCCTCATACTCCACGAGCTGGCAGTTTCTATTTCATTTTTCACTGGTTAGTGTATGAAGTGATGCTGTAATTCTGTGCCTGGATGAGTACTAGACAACTCGTTTGAAAACTAATTTTTTCTCTTTCCTCAAAGCAACACCTGCAACATCCTTCCAACAACTTTATTAAACGAGTATAGTTGGTATCTCTGTCACAATTCTACACTTCAGATCTTAAAATCTGATCGGGTGTAAGCTACCAGGGTCCCAACAAAACTGTCTTTTACACAAACAGTTCAAAAAGCAACAGATGACAGCAGCACAGTAGCTTGAGAATTACCCTCTCCTTTCCAGCATCAGGGGCACAGTATCTTGTTCATCTTGAGTTTGCCATTAAAAGAAATAGTCCCACTCTGTCCTCTGCCCTCCCTTGAGCAGCCATGCAGGGAAACGGAGGAACCGCATTGTGTTAACTAGACTGCCCCAGCTTCAAAAGAGATCAGGTCCCCACAACTGTTTGCTGTGCAATCAAACAGACCCTTCTTCTGAAGACTAGCAAACTAAAATACCACCATTACTTTAATGATAGTCAAACAAGACTTGGGGTTTTGACTACAGACATGCCAGCCTGCTCTGCTGCCATGGTAACAGACTTTTAAAAACTGTTCTCCTTAATAATAATAAAAAAAACTCCACACAGTGCTTTAAGAAAGACTTTATTTTGACATTATTCCATCCCCCTCTTTAACACAGAAAGTTTTATTAATAAGAAAAGACTGCAACAGTCTTCTGGAACTTCAGAGCAGTCTTTTCTGAGACAAACCAGAGCTGCTGCTCCTGAGCCCATTATCGAGCTCCTTAAAACTAATAAAGGATAAGGGACAAGATTAGTGAAGAAAATGAAAATCACCCAAACCCTTGCCTCTACAGAAACAGGCCGTACACAGAAGCTTATTAGCCACCATGTCAAAACTGGTACTGCTCCAGTATCGCGATGTCTTAACACCATATTTTAACCCCACCTCCCCCCCCCAAAATCTTTTTTGCAGACTACCTGGGCTCCTGTAGCACCACCTGGGAGCTAAGCAGAATGCTTCTCTCCAGAAACAGGGAGAACAGGCAACAGCAGAAGCCCATGCGACTTTGGGGGTCCAGGATTTAAGCTGATCTCTGCCGGAGCTTGTGTGTTTCCACCCCTGGCCCTGTCTGGACAGGGTGGGATTTTTTTTATGTAAGGATACAGAGTCTGTGTGTCTTGAAAAATTAAGTCACACAGCAACCAACTCCTATGGGAAAGGACAGCCCGTTACAGGAGAAGCACAGAACACGGCAAGTGCAGAGTCTCCTCCTTCAAGGATGCAAAGAAAGTAGAGTACATGAAACACGCAGTGACTCTGACAGAAAGATGAATAGTTACCTGCGTATGTAGGACAAAGTCCAGAAGAAATTCGGAAATGAGACGTCAGCGGCTGTGCTGCTAGAGGAATGATTTGCTAAACTGTCTAAAATGTTTAGCGCTTGAAATAGGCACTTTCTTTTACCACTAAAGATAGAGGCTGAAAGTTCAAAAAGGCTTTCAGGCAGAGTAAATAAATTTGCTGTGTTTTGGACAACTGAGCTCCAAATACCCAAGTTATCCATTCCCTGTGCTGAAACAGGTATGTGTCTAGGCATTACTAGAGTTGCTCCATTTTAATATCTGTAAACACTAGAACTGCTTCAACAGCCAATACAAAATATGCAGTGTTCCGTAGGTAATTAAATTACAAGCTACTGTAAAGATAGCTAAACAACACAGACAGTGAGCTGACGGCAAACATCCTTTCCAAGATTTGCAGCGATGTGTTTTGAGCAAGTCTGCGAGGGTGACAGATGAAAGTTGGTGATAAACACTAGCCCAGAGGGACGGGACTCTGAGAAACTTTCCCGGTGTTGTTCAAGGCAGAACATCGCTTCTAGGAATGGGGTTGAGAGCTCTGATACCATACGAGCCACAAGATCTTGTTCTGGAGCTTCCTACCTGTTCTATAATGGAAGCTGTCATCCCCCCAAACATCCTTACAGTAAGAGTTAAAGTGCTGACACACGTCCTCTATCAGAACTTTATCAGCGCCAACTCCGCCACATGTCAGCAAGCAAGCCACCAAGCTGCAGTTACAGGCAGTCTTTTGTTTTTTTAATTGAACAAGGCACTGAACTGAGATGACTGTCTTTGAAGATGTGCAGTTCCAATAAATACGTAAGACCACTTCTCTAAGCAATAGACCTAAGTGCCACCCCGACAAAAATTGTGATGCTGCATCATATTAACCACTAACTCAGCTCGGGCATCTGTCAGCAATTCAGCTCTTCCACAGGTTTGCTACTTCACATTAAAAAGTTTGGCTGCATTTCCTAGAAAAGCACAACTCCTAATTATCCATACATTTTAAAACAATCAGTCTTTTGCCAATGACTTTTTGTCCACTAAGCATCACAAAAAATTTGTTTTCAGGAGAATTATAAATGCTAACTTTCATTTCACCAAGAAAGCAGCAAAGATCTGTACTCAGAAATCCACAGATCTCTCCAGCAAGCTCCCCAAGCCTGTCACCTCGTTATGACTATGCACACCGCGCATGTTTCCAGCAACAGAAATGGAAAAAACCGCTCGTGCCATCAGAAATCATAATACATCCATGTAGTTAAAGAGCAGTCACATCTATTCTCCTTTTGCAAAACACAGGCTCCACTCCCCCTGATAGCCCTAACAAGTTTTCTCTGCCTCAATTGCAATTAGAATTTATCTTCTTTGAAGTACAATTCTGGACACTCACTTCTTATTCATTATGAGCTTTTCGAGGACCATTTAAGACACTAATCTCTCTCTCTCTCTCTACCCGCAGGCAGCACAGGATCACGTTTCCCTCCCCTGCAGAGGAATCGAGATGGCAGCTGATAACCCGTCACAGGATCTCTCCATACACAGCATTCTCAGTTTTAAACTGGTCACCTCCAACCTTCAACAAAATTATTGTTATCAATCCCCACATCTTGTATTTCATTCAGTACAGTTTAATTCCATGTCTATTATAGAAAACCTGTACGATGGAGAACTGGATAATGCCCCAGCCTTCCGCTACAGGAGTGATACCTCAGCTATCAGAGCATCTGGTGGCCCTACATCTGCCTCAGCAGCACACAAAAATCACAATCAGCTACAGCATACAAGGAACTCTACTAGCATACTCTTCCAGACAACTAAAATCATACCACCTTACCCACAAGGAAACAGATTTTCCCCACATTAGTCACCTCAATAACAAGTCCATTGATTTACGGCAATTCAGGGCTTTACATCTGGTCACAAAATACTACAGCTGGAAAGTAACTTTACAGCATTAATAGAAATTTTAAAAATCTTATTCTTTACTTTCTGGAGTAAAACATTGCTTTAGGACGTTCTGCACACGCTTCAAGGCTTAAGAGAACCAACTTCTTATTCGGTGCATGTGGAAGTTCTCACCCCACTGCACAGCATTTGCTCCGGCAAGCAGCCTGTACGGTGCACAAAGACTCTTCCAGGTGCTACGAAGGAAAGATTGCTTCTGCTGCTGATGTGTCCCATGCCAGATGGTTTAAGATGCACACATACATTAAAAGTTAAGATTAACACTAGTGAGCTAGACAGAGCCATTCATTTTTAAGCAGAATCCAGAGGGAAAGCCGTTTTCTTAAGAGTGTTTGTGGAGTTTGAACCGAATCTCCTTTTTGTTTTGTCCAGTGACTGTCAGCAGAGTCGGAACAGATTTATACAGGTTTAACAGAAATTCATAATACTCAGCGCTGTATTCAACAGCTGCTGTAATAACCTTTTAAGCGAAAGTACTCAAACAAGGCTGACTGACAGTCATAAGCATTCCCCACCCAAGCTCAAAACAAACATATCTCAGCCTTTCATTGGATGATATTTACAGACAGTGACTTAATTGAAAAATAACTAAAGCAGAAAGGACCATGGACCAAACAAAACCCTCATTTTTATTCAGGCTAATACAATGCTGCTGCAGGGGTGCCTTTAGTTGTGGAGGTGACTTTTCTAAAACCGATGTCACAAGACTTCTCTTTCAAAGAGACGGTTAAATTATTTACCCTCCCTAACCTCTGGGAAGGCACATAAAAGCAAATCCAGAAATCACAATCCAAGCTCCTCAGAGGGCGTTCTGACCTCTTGCCTTGCCCTGACCCGCGTCAGTGTGGGTTTTGCAATTTTTTCTGCACCCAAGTGTAAGAGGCCCAAGGACGAGAGTTACTGAATTTCTTCCCATGTTCCCAAAGCAACCCAGGACAGCCTCTGGCTCTTCTCTGGCTTGACTTGGTACAGGGTTTGCCTTATCCACTGTGCAGGAAAGTGCAGGCAGTCGGTACTTTGAAGTGATCCCCAGGTGCCTGGACACTTCACAGAAGAACTTACTATTTCTTTTCGGGAATCAAAGCACTGAATATTTGAAACTGTTTGTGATGCTGATAAAGGGAAGAAAAAAAAAAAAAAAGAAAAAAAAGATACACTCATACTGTACATTAAATCCTGTCACTAGTGAAGCTTTAGAAATTCCAAAATCCTTTCCCAACTCACTGCTCTAAGCATCAGTCTGTCCTCTCCAAAGGGAAAAAAAGGAGCAATCTCCTAAGATATCTATGGGTTCACTTTGGCTACGATGCAATTAGTTTTCAGCTGACTTCAGTATAAAACTTCTTTGCATCTCCGCATTTCTCTGGAGGAAAAAACATAATACTGGACTATTCCATAAAAACATGCCACTTCTGTCCAAAAAAGATCACACAGATGTCTAAGTTCATAGAAAAGTTTATTTTATGTGGTTATCACAATAAAAAATTGCAATAATTTAATAGATATACAATGCAATTCAAAGATACCAAAAGCCTTTAGAGGGATGATGATGTTGACAGATTTTGTGACATGATATAACCCAATTATTTCATTTTTCCAGGATATGGTGGTATGTTTACTATGACTGCTATAAATGCCAGCCTCGTGGACTGAAACTCGTTTTGTCCCATGATCTCCAATCTCTCAAATAAGGAAATAAGATGCTTACTTAGGGATTAGCCTGTAACAGCCAAATCATGAGCCGATGCAGTTACTTTTACCGAGTACATTCGAGCGCAGCCCCTGCCCAGAGCACTTGAAACTACTGCAACTGGAGCCATCCCGTCAGGCTGCACTCCCTGCAGCACTCCTGACAGGGCAAAGAAAAGCTGTGTCACAGTCATGCATATATTTCTAAGCTGTTACTCTCCTATCATCACCATCAAGTATCCCACTTCTTTTCCTCTTTTTCATCAAACACCAGCTAGCAGCTCTTTCACAGGAGTATCTCTATCGTTTACCCAGCCCACAGTAGGCTTTTCTTCTGTCTCCATCTCTTCTCCACCCTCCTCCTGTCCCATCAGTCATGCTAGCCGCTACTGGCCAGTCATTTTAATATACAGGCAAGTTCACACTTTCATTTCTCTCATATGATAGATCCTCATAAAAGAAAGAGACAGCAGCCCATTAAGCACTTTAGTATAAAGCTATGCAGGTAAGAGAATGCATCACCCTCATTAGTAAACGATAACAGTCTCATAACGATGTGCTATGAACCATTTCCACTGCTTGAGAGGCAGTTCTCTATTTTCACTATGATTAAGCATCATTATTTTAATAGGTTGATTCTCCCAAAAGTATTCTTTCCTGTCTAAGTACAGACAATGTATTCATTACAATGCTAAATTTTAAAGAGTAAATTAAAGTGTTGTCGTCAAAAGTAAGCTCCCTTTTCGAAAAGTTGAGATTCGATGACGTTACCCTGAACTTCAGCAAGCGATCTTCAAGAAATCTTAAGAGTTGTAAATATACAGCTTTTCCAGAGAAGGGCTTCTCATTTTAACACAATGGATAGGGGAACAAAGTTTTTAAATTCTTATGCACAAGACTGAAATGCAGGGTCATACCTTTCCAGCATTGGCACCCTGACCATGACTGTTTACGTTGGAGCTTAGAGCCACGGCATGCATTTTACTGTTTTAGTTACCCAGACACACAATTAGCAGTTCAGCAGCCTTTCCTTTCTAACTGATCTGTTCACATGACAAATGATGAACATCTCACTTGTCAGTGCCTTAAGCAGTAGTTTCAAGATCTGAAGTGTTTGACAGAGCTGCTGGAACATTTGAAATTTTACTACCTCACTTTCCTAATCAACACACGAGCTCCAGACAGTCAAAGTTGACATTTCACAGTTAGGCAAAGGAAGTAACTACAGTTCTATTAAACACTCAAAGTTTGAAGATCTAATGTCTTTTCTTAAAAGGCACTAGGAAATAAAATTGATGTTTTTGCACCAGGACCTGGAACTACAGTTCATTGCACTCTCACTCAAGATAGTTAAAAAAAACCTCATCAAAACAATTAAGACAGCAGCACACACAAATCTTTAACGCTGCAAGCGTAACGCAAAAAGAGTTTCTCATCTGCTATTTCTTGCAAGAAGACGCAAGTTAACAGCTGAGATAATGGTTTATGATGCAGATAATATCGTGGTTGCAAGCACAGAGACCTTTTTTACCTCAAAAATATTGGAAGAGGAAGAAAAAGCCTCAATATTTAGTTTGAGAGAGTAAAACTTAACATTCCACATGCCCAAACCAGAGACAAAATACTGCAGAGCGGGGAGATGACAGACTCTGAGACTTTAATGAAATTTAGTATTTTGACCCAAAACACAATTGTCCCAGCATTTTTAATGAGGCCAATTACTCACTCAAGTAGTGTCTAGATTCACTGCATAAAGTCCTTCAGCTGATACTGACAGCAGATTAAACATTTAAATGTTTAAGTGTAGCTTGTTTGGAGCATTCATCACTTTGGTTTCTTGTTAAATTCTGTCTTATCTTAACAGCATTTGTTTACACGACAGGAAGTCTAAAAAGGCCTATATTCATAACGCTTAATGACTTCTAAAAGGCCAGAATGAAATTTTACTTCCAAAATTAGTTCTCTCCTAAGCTCTGCACTTTAAGTGACAAAATCCATCAGTGTCTTTGGCCATAGTTGTCGAAATGAAACAATTTGAAAGCCCATCTGAAAACTTCCTATATGCATAACAAATGCTCTTTAAGAGTGTGTTTCTATGACTCCCACAACCTACTAACTTGTAACCACAAAAGGAAATTAAATATTGCATAGACAAACTACAATTTTTGTTGTGTAAGCACCAGCCTTTAGTTTCTACGATAATACCACATTGGAAAAAGATCAAAACTCTGGAGACCAGCTGAGTGACAAAATCAAGATTTGCTAAAACACTTCTACAGTATCAAATGCTTGCACTCTTGAAATCTTTAAAGAACTTGGCTCATGTCTTAATTTGTAGTGAAAAATTATTTCAAGTGTGTGTTTTATAACCAGTCGTTCTGTTTTCACTATGGTCATCAGAAAGCATTTGCAGCAACAGATAACAGCCTAGTATTCTAAGTCTCTAGCACTGAAAACATTTGTGAAGGACCACAGTTTGTAACTGACCCCCTCGTCTTTACAGTTTTTGTATCCTTTTCAGTCCTGCTCTATAACATATTTTGGGGGGAAGTTCTTCTTTCCTACAGTGCTTTTTCTTAAGCACAAAAATACATCTGAACAAGTCTCAGAAAGTTGCATCCGGAAATAAAGTTCTCTCTCAGAATCAAAGGAACGAGAGTTAACACGTTACTTTTGCAATCTGAGATACTTATTACTAACTCTCATGCTTACACTATCACAGCAACAAACCAAATCTTTCCTTAGACTTCTTTACACCGAAATAGAGGTCATGTAAACAGACAGTAACAAAGAATCACAAGCAAGAAGCTCATACAGGCTGAATACCCCTGAATTGCACTGTCATTCTCCGATGCTCATAGTGCAAAAGCACGATATAGGACTGGTCATCAAATCCAGCCATCCATGACCATGAAGGACCGTGCAGTTTGTCATCACCACAAACTTCCTCTTAGTCGGTCTATTTTATTCCTCATAATTCTAGGAGAGGATGACTCATGGATGTCAATTCCTCAGTGCAGGAAAAAGCAGGGAAAAAACTTCCTTCTAATTTCTAGCCTAAGTTTATTCAAACTGATGGTGGAAATAGCACCAAACAAGAAACTGAACTCTATAGATTTCCTTCTTGCAGTTCATCAGCAAGAACTGATGCAACCCTTTACCACTCAGTACTTCAGGGTGACCTTCAGCGCTCTATTTCATTACTAACACACGTTCTATTTCATAGGCAGCCTACTTATCTAGTATTAAAGAGCTGAATCCTTTGTTCATCTAGTAAGTCACAAGGACTTTTGCTTTTCTTGCAGGGGGAAAAAATAGCCAGTACTTGCCAAAACATACTCCAGTAACACAAAGCAGATGATCCTTTCATTGGCTTCAACTTACAAGTAACTTGTTTTCAATCAGCAATCACATACAATTCCAAAACTCAGTTACATCACCTAGTTTGATAGTTATCACATATGTCCCTCGCAAGACTAAAAAGCTGACACACTCAAGTTTGAAATGGCAACATGATGTAAGCGCTTCAAAAAAAGTTTCAGAATAGCTACCAAGCTTCACCCATACCAAGTCTGCTACGTTATTTAACATCTATCAAATATGGAAGAAGTTTCATTCATTTTATTACAGAAAATTCTGCTTTTAAAGATTTAGTCAGGAAAGAGATTGAGCCTTACCTCTGGTTTACTGAGACTGGATGACACAAGAGAACCTGATCCCACATCCAGATCCCACTGTTTTCTCCCCCTGTTTTCTGGATCCAGTGCAGCAATTCGTCCATCCAAAGTGCTGATAATGACTAGAGATCTGCAAGTTGGAAGCATTCACAGTCAAAACTACAGCCATATGAAGTTCATCTATTAGCCAATTACTATATTTAATAGAGTGCAACTCCAGCTTTAAAGTTAAGTCTATAAATTCTGCAAAACAGCAATTTTAACTTGGTAGTTCTACCTAGACCAACAAGAGAGAGTAGAAAAGTTGAAGTCTCCGGCTGGATGTCAAACTAATTTACACGCTATAAGCCACTTTTGGAGTTCAGTTTCAGGGGAAAATAGTTGACTTTTTTCTCCCACTTGCAGGTGTTACCACTATAATACTGAGTGAGATCATACTCTTTTCAGATATTTACATGAACAGTATAGATCCTGTATTTTTCCAGTCCCTTCCACATTGATCTTCAATAAGTCTTTTCAAAACACCCAAAACCCGAAACAATTAACCCAGCAAATCAGTACATAATAAATATTAAGTTGCAACTAAGTTTTTAATACCTCTGGATGAAACATCGAAATCTGACAGATTTGACAAGTCTTAGAATAAAACACGTCTCGCCTATGGCATACACAGGACACCAGAACCAACCTCCCAGCGTCTGTGGACAGCAAAGCAAGCAAACTGCCTTCTGCAGCTTAGGCTTTAGTAGCCTGTCTATCTGGAGATACATGGTAAAGTCAGGTTAGCTGTTAATTTCTATAGCGCCTGAAGCTCATCAATTTTTGTAAATCTTGTCTCTTACACAGCAGTACAATTACAGTAAGCGTTTCTGGTTGGGCTAGAATTCAAGCATCTAAATAAAAAAAACAAAACAACACAAAAAAACCCTAAATAACACATCAGAGACAAAACAGTGACAAGGCATTTCTGAAAGGCCTTTTTTTTTTTTCTTGAAGATGATTTCACTGTGACCTGAAAAATCGGGGATGTGTCGGCAGTTTTGGCTTGCAGCAGGCTCACCAGTCTTCAAAGGCTGTGGGCGTAGAGCTTGATCGCTTTACAGACAGCTTGCACTGAGCGGGGCTGGATCTGGTGACCCAGAAGGACCTTTACAGACACCGGTTTGACTGAGAACAAGGAACTGTGCAAATAAACCTGATGGGTAGATTAACTGCTTTCGGGTGGGGGTGAGGTAATGCACACACAAACATGTATATGAATCATTACTTTAAACAATAAGGACAATAAATTATTGTGTAGAGCTGAAGCCAAATACATTCACCTGGCCAAAGAAAGTTACCAGTGTAATGAGCTGAAGTCTAGAGAGGAAATGATGGGGGCTATCGTTTTTCTTTAAAAAGGGAAAAACTAAAATCATGATCTTAAAAACATGTTCAAGGATAGCGGCTTATTACATCACCTACAACAAAGGTCATGTAAAATGATGCAGTTTTACATGTAAAAGCAACCCACACATTTTATAGGACCTTATACTGTACTACAGCACTATACTGTTAATAGAAAGATAAATACATCTTTAACCTGCACCAAAGATAATGTAACAGCTCCTACTTCTGCAGGTGGCCAAGCATCACATTCCTCTAAAAGCTTAGTTTAAGAAACTGTTACAAAATACCAATTGTGCAAATATTTGAACAGTAGAATACATGAGTTTTTATAAGCTGAGTACATATCATTATTCCAACTGTCCAGAAACCAAGACCAGGTTAATAATAAACCGGATTGCAGGAAACTATCTATTCTCAAGCACCGTAAACAAGTACTCACACACTAAAGGCCTTGGACACACTTTTAACAGAAGCTGTCTGCTTTATGATAAAACAATTTATCTGAAGCCCTCTAGCATTCCACAAAAATATTATTCCAAGTGGATCTATTTTAAGTTTTATGTTGATCAAACTGACAACCAGGTTATAAAAAAAGGTAGAAGTGTAGTTAGAATGGAGGGAATTTTGGCAGTAACACTGCAGAGAAGAGAACTCCGAAAATCGCACTGTAAAATGTTTCCTTCCCACCTACTCCCCTTGTTTTCCTTTATCTAACTCTTCCCGCTCGCTTTCACCCTCAAGTAGCAACTGTTTGATGCCTTCATAGCTTACCATTCCACGTTATCTTTCCCCACCAGATGCAAACCCCAACATTCCCCAAGAGTTATCTCATTATTTAAGCCTCACCACCACCACCCCAGGATGGCAGTTTTGGAATCTGTACCTGCATCGTGATCTCTGGTCACCCAAACTGTGGTGTATCTACACTTAAGTTTTAAGTTTAGCTGATTAGGAAAGGGAAAGAAAAAAAATCATGCCTTCCGAGGGAACCTTTGTACCAATAGCACACACTTTGAGAAACTGGTTTAACCAACCACTTCTGCATACCCTAAAAATCCTGACTTCCCTTGGGTGCAGCGGTACTCTTTATTAGTCCCCTTGGCCACCAGCTCTATAGACTCCACCTACTGAGCAAACACTTTGACGAGACACAAGAACAGGACCCGCTTGGCTATACCTAAATCTTGCATGTGGCTACATTTACAACTGGAACTAGGTCCAAGAAAAGCATCCATTTCTCTCTGCTTTTTTAACGAGTGACTCATTTTGAATTAGATGGTCATGTTTCCAGTCCGATCTTCATCTTACTCTTCAACAATGCTCCCATGTGTCAGGAAAACACTGCTGAAAATCCTTACTCTTGTAATAAAATCCTTCGTTACTTGCTCTATTTTTCCATAAATTAAAATCTTAATACCTGTTCTCCCCATCTCTGACTGACTCCAGTGAATTAAAATCCTATCACTTGAACTCTAGGTATAAGATCTGTAATTTGTCCACGTATGCCCTAAACTCATGCTAGCGTTATACTTTCTCACTATCAGATTTTACTTCTTTCAAGTTTCCCCCTTTCTCTGTGAGATTCCACTGCTTGCAGCTTTGTGTACTGAAAGTATGAAGTGGTGAAAAGAGATCTTCCCATCCCTCAGGTAGTCTAATCAAGCACTAGATTAACACATTCTGACAAAAGCAATTTAGGCAACTACTTCAAAAAACTATTTCAGAGATTGAGAACAGGCAAGCAACTTGGTTTTGTCACCCCACAGTGCTATCCTATCCTGAGTTTACTGTGGCGTACTATGCCCAGTTCTTACAGCAAATTCTTAGAAACGCCAGTAGAATACGGCCACAATTCAGGAATAAAGATCCGTCCTTTTAGCCATCTCTTTGGAAGCCTTTGGTGGCTGAAGAGGTTAGGACTGTACCTGCAACTCCATTACATTAAACTGAAATAGCAAAATTCTGGATGCATCTTTGGGACACCTCATCGACAAGTCACAAGCAAAAGGAATTCCTGCATTAGCTTCTATTTCCGTTAAGCCTGATAAACTCTGTTTTTCCCTGCAACACGATACCTTATCACTCCTGACTTGGGTAAAGCTTAAAGACTACCTTGACCAAAGAAGCCAGCTTCCAACAACACACAAGCTTTCTAAGAACACTACCAAACTAGACCTCAGTTCTGCATGCCATCCCAAACAAAACACAAAACATTATCCAACTTAAGGTCCAAGGTAAAAAGGTCAAAAGTCACAATGCAACAGTCACAATGCCAGTCAATGCCAAAAGGCTACAATGCCAAGGAAGCGAGGAGGATAGAGGCAAACAGCATAAAGGCTGCCAATTCCTGAAACTGCAAGACATCTGTCAAAAGGAAATCAAGGGCTATACTAGGGAATGAATCACATCACACAGATACGAGAGAAGGAAAAATAAAAGCCACCAACACCAAGCCAGAATTGCAATAAGATACAGAAAGGAATCACTCCAAACTAGGGAGTTACTCAAATCCCAGGATCCATCATCAACCAGGCACCTGAAACACGAACATCAGCAAAATGAAGATGACGCTTACATACTTCACCTTGCCTCCAGCTGCTGTTCCAGAACATATTATGAATCAAGTGAAGGAGGAGAAGAAAATCCCTTTTGGGCCCTTACAGATGGCCAGCAGAAGGACTAAAGCAAGGGACCAGTAGAACACAGCGCATACGAAGATATCGGTAATCACAGCAGCTGGCAGAGACTGAGCTAATACTGTGTAGTCAGATTTTATTTGCACTTTGTCAATACCAAAACACATGCAGACATACTTCCCCCACCCCAATGATCTACAAACAGCCTCCACGGTTAAATGAAAATGTTTTCTTACCATTTCCTATCCTCTCTTGCTCACAGACATGAACTTGAACTTGTTATTGAAGTGCAGTTGTAATGTTCCCCCTTGAAACTATGCAAAATATCTACTACAAATTTCCACATGCACTGACAAAAGGCCAGGCCTGGGCCTTAAAATCATTGTTTATATCTCATCATGAACACTTTCTGAGATCAAGTGGCCTGAGCACAGCTCTGTTCTACCTTACAGTGAAGGTATCCGATTTACCTATAAACACAAGAAAAGGGCTAAGACTGCAAGGGAAGATGTAAACAGGATGGAGAAGAAACACTTATTTAGCTCATCTACATCCTTTCACTACGCAAAAACTTTGTGTTTATTCAAATAAGATGTTTTTGTTAGAAAAACAAAGCGGAACTTCTCATTTTGGTACAACATTTACCACTATACCTGTTTTTCAGTTTTTAAAAAAAAAACAAACCGAAATCCAACCCTAACACCCTCAAAAGCCATTTGGGACATCGCAAATACGACTGCTTGTCACACTTGAACTCTAGATAGCTATTCCAATTTTAAAATCTGCATATTTGTATGAAAATAGCATGGTAACTCACTAACCCTCACATTTTCTTCTGGGAAATTAAAAAATCCTTAAAACCAAGATGATTACATCCATTTTCCTACAGCAAAAACAGTTGGGATTTGGGTTTCACTGGATTTTTTTTCAGATTATAGTGACCTGTTACATTGCGTGGATATTTTATTGCTGAAGAACAGTTAGATGAGGCAAGTAGAGATGTCACAAATACAGATGAAAAAAATAAAGAAATGCAGGCAAATACTATGGCCAGGCACCCATTCTATCTTTATGTGATGACACCAAATCTGTTCCTATGCACTAATCAATTAGAAAACAGCTACATTTAATCTCAGGCTTAAATTACTAAATTAAACATCTTTAGTGTATTTTACTTAGCTCTAGTAGTAAACCAGCAAATTCATTTTAAAATATTTTCAGGGCTAAATAAATTAAAGTCTTATTAAAAATTGAATACAGTAGAACTATAATAAACCAGGTAGGAATTTCATGACCCGACAAACAAAAGAATGATCCTGTTGCTAATAGGTGAACAGGTTTTCCTGAAATAAAACTGCAAGCCAAGTTATCAGCCAGTTTCTTGCTCTAAGTGAATGCTTGGGTGTACTGACAAAAAGCTTTGGGCTTTTCATTTTTAGAACAGGTTCTCAAATATAGTAGGCATTTAGTCATGCACTTCTTCCTTTAAACTCTGCCTGTGGTTTATCACCTCATCTTTCTCAGCCAATTCGGAAACAGACTGGAAACAGCTCAGTAACATTTCTGCACTTGAGTCATTCATTAAGATCTTCCTTTTGCCAGAGCTGCTTGCCACATGCGGTTATTAAGTCTTTTATTTCCCCTTGTTACATTCTGAAACTTGTTCAGCAATTTGTCTTGCATGTTTGGCTGCCCTTCAAACATACACCCGTGTCTGTGTTTAACAGACAGTTAAGTAAACAGAAGAACTGCATTCTCCTTAAAAGAAAAAAAGAAGAGATGAGAGGAAGGGATACGATGCTCTGCACAACCGCGAGTTCCAGGTGTTGGAAAGAGTTTAGCCTCCAGGCGCAGTGCTCTGGGGTCTCCTGCCTGCAGGCACAGCAAAGCCACCCAGTAACAAGTCAAGCAGAGGACCCAGACTTGGCATTACCAGGGTGAGCAGACTGGCCAGATGTCACATCGCACGGCGTCAGGCGGCTCACCTCCCTAAGAATCGAGGCACCCTTTCTCTTTATTAACAACCACAGAGAAGAACAACGACCTTCGCGATGGCGAGGTCCCTAAATACCCTTGGTGATGGTGAGGTCCCTAAATATGATGGCGAGGTCCCTAAATAACCTCGATCCTGGAGCACCCTTGGTGAATGCGAGGTCCCCAAATACCCTTGGTGGTGGCGAGGTCCCGAAGCATCCCTTCCTCACCGCACCCTCCTTTCCCCACGCACCCCCATCCCAACGCCCCGGGCCC
>Ga0065711_1040489_pt1 | contig 16900 bp, 6 predicted proteins | sample Hoacrofraction12_FD_59098 | JGI IMG/M metagenome (GOLD analysis project Ga0065711, IMG submission 59098) | Hoatzin crop microbial communities from Cojedes, Venezuela - Epithelial fraction 12 v2 (version 2) | ecosystem: Host-associated > Birds > Digestive system > Esophagus > Crop | place... | reverse complement strand
TGCCCCTTGTCCTGTCGCTGGGCACCACTGAAAAGAGCTTGGCCCCATCCTCCTGACACCCACCCTTCAGATATTTGTAAGCATATATTAGGTCCCCTCGCAGCCTTCTCTTCTTCGGGCTGAACAAGCCCAGCTCCCTCAGCCTCTCCTCGTAGGAGAGATGTTCCAGTCCCCTCACCATCCTTGTAGCCCTCTGCTGGACTCTCTCCATCATCCTGAAAGGATATTTCAGTGCATTTCAAAGTAGTAATATCGCATATTACTGACAATAGGACTAGTCAGACACAGACTTAATGTCCATTTTCTGGCATGCGTGACACCTATTTTTCAGAATAGCTCTTCAGTTTTGGAATACACTTGCTGTATGTCTCCTGTGGGTTGGCAGTACTTTTGACTTCTGTAGCACTGGCTTAGAAGTGATCTTGATGCTTCAATTTCCTGCTAAAGGTAGGTGTACAGCCAATGAGGTGAACAGCTTTAAATGCTTTTTTGTGTTCTTCCAGCTGAGTATTTGATTTCACAACTTTTAAAGAGTCAGGTTTAATATTTCCTGTACGTTTATTGTTTACATTTATGAGGCTAGAAATGTGGTAAGAATTCTGTTTCTCAACTCCGTTTAGGAGTTTATCAAGGATACCTCTAAATGGGTTTGCCTGTGACCTTACCATGTGTATTGGAAAAAATTCTTGAAAACACATATGGATTCTTAAAAGAGGTATTAATTGCTATAATGATGGTATCAAAGTAAAGAATTTCTCAATTGCAGTAATTGTATGTGACAATTCCTATATTAAAAGATGCCTGAACGTCAATCTTAATCCAGAATTTTGAAGGCCAAGATGGTTTTGTTTAAAGATGTTAACAGTTTGTCCAAGAGGAGCTAATGTCTGTTACCGATGTGCAAGCTAACCATCTCTGATTAAATTAACTGTGGTGTCAAAGAAAACACAGTAATGAAATGTATGTATGGCAACTGTATTAGTTAGATATTAGTTACCTAAGCATGTTTTTTTTTTTCTTTTTGTCTTCACGCAGTGCTTCATGTGTAATGATGTAGTAATGATCTCTGTATGGTGTGGCTGCATGTTCTGGTGCTGTGAACCAGTAAGGTATTTATACAGTCACTGCATTTGGTATTATGAAGCAGCATACTCCTCTTTGAGATATATTCATGCCTCTTGCTTGAATGACTTCCGTATCAAAGATGGGTGGTACAAAAGTAAAGAGAAGAAAGTGTGATTTGCCAATTCTGTAAACCTAGCAGGGCCCCGAAGAGTCAGGGTGGGTTCTTTCGTTTTCATCCATTAGGTGCAACAGAGTTTCTGCAGACTGAATCAAGTAGGTGGTCATGACTGATACAGCACATTTAATTAAATATAAGTTTCCTAGGAAGACAATGAAGGTCCGGATTTTTCTACAAGATTGCGAGGATACATAGAGTAGCAAAAGACTAGAAAAAGCTACTTCTACTGTACAGGAGCTACCTGCTTTGGAAGCATTCATGTATAGCACTGTCAGGAATTGGCAGAACTGAAGCTAGTGATAATTTTGGGTTGACAATGCAAACTAAAGTGCCTCAAGGCAACTGCGTGCAACAGTCACTGCTGTTGGAAGATACCTTCCTTCTGGGCTCTGATTCTGTCATGCTCCATCAAGAGGTATTTCACAATTGCTCCTTTGTTCTAATGGCAACATAAGACAATGAGAAGTTCTGTCTTTGCATTTTTGTATCATTTGTACAATCCACAATGTAGATTCAGTGTTGGCAATAAAAAGCTTGAGCTTCAAAAGTTTATATGAGTTCATAAATAAACTATTCAGCAGAAACATTTGGAAAGTTGGTGTCCGTTTTCTTCTCCTAGGAACTGGTCCAGATCAATCAATCCAATCAATGGCATCTTTACTTCTACTGGACTGCATCACTGGGTTAAATTACAAATTTTTAGGATTAAGGTCTGAAAATGCAGAAGAATCAGTTTAGTTCCTCAAGATGGAATTTCAGGATTTTAAAATGAAAACTAGAAAAGATGTTAAAATAATTGAAAAATTACTCTCAAGAGTCAGTGATTCATACATTAAGCTTACCTGAGGTCTTCTGTTTCAAGGAATCTTCAAAGAATTTCTCTGAAGTTGTTCTCATTTTTTGCAGCCACTGTGTGGTACCATGCCCCAGACACACCTGTGGGTTCAGCCTTTGTTCAGATAAACTCTTCCAACACACAGACTGTTGCTACTTTCAAAGCAGTAGCAAATATGTGTTTTCTGCTGAATGGAGTCAAGTGCGTAGGAAATGGAATTGGGAGCTAGAAAAGGAGGATAACTGTATTGGGCTTCCCACTGGTCGGGTCAGCAAGTTGTACTATGCTTCCTACTTCCTTCCTGGTTCAAGGAGAGTAAGACTGTTTAGTACCTGTGTCTAGAGGTGCCTCATTATGCTTCTTGTATTTTGTTTTTAAGTGAAGGCTGAACTCCTTTTGCCTTTAAAAGGAAGATGGAAAATCATACCCAGTTCGGACATCCTAAAGCCACCTTTGTGTGCTATTGTGTGTAGCTCTGTTAGTGTTGTGTAGTCTTCTGGTCTTCCTGTGTTTCACCAAAAGAGATAGCATAAAAGTTACCCTACTTAGAAGTCACAAGTAGTTACAATTCCTGATTAGAACTTACAAGCAGAGTAGTGTCAGTCTTGATCTTTTTTTGAAAGAGAACAATAAATTGATTGTGCTGGTACCTTTCTGAATTTAATGACTGATGTTGAATGAAGGCACTAATTGTATTTGTTGTAACTCAGAACGTGACTATTCCAATAAACAGCCACACAATCTTTACAAACTTGAATAAAATAATAAAATAGCAACAGCATCTGTCTGTCTTGTACCTTGTCTACAAGGAATGCCTTCTGTTTCAACTGTGAAACCTGTTGTAACAGCAGAGTTCCTACTAGCAGGCAGCTAGAAGTGTGAAGCTGGGTTCTCATTCTGGAAGAGTAGCAAACTCCTTATGAAGGGCTGATTTTCCTTGTCTTCTAGTCTCCCTGTGTTTTAAGCAAGTGGGGTGGTTTACTAATCATAATGATAATGAGATAATCTGTGAATATATTTCAGGATAATATGTCAATGTATTTCAGGATATATTCCAGGATTCCACTGCCGTTCGCTAAAGTGATGAAACATCTACTGAGGGGTATTGGTACTTGTAGGTTGCCATTTAGATGTTTGTTTTCCAATTCCTAGGGCAGAGTACATAGCAAAAAGCAGAAAGCTGATTAAAACCAAGAAAGTAACAAATGAAGCTGTCAAATGAGAAAACTAGAATGAAGAACTAAAGTCTTAAAACTGACATTACACTGTCAAATGAGAAAACTAGAAATAGAGGAACTGTCAAATGAGCTGAACTTAGTGTTCTAAGACAGTGTTGGTGTCTACATGGATCACCTCTGGAACAACAGAAGAACAACATTCATGAAAAGCCAATTGACTGGAATGACATTGTTGTGGTAATTCTGTAGTTGCCCTGTAATAAAACAAAGGGGAGGTGGGGGGGGAAGAAGGCATGTAATTTATAGGTATTTTTTTAGCTGTTTGTAAACTGTTACAACTGACTTAATCTCGTCAGAAAAGTATTATTTAGCTGAATCAGCAATGACCTAAAACCTGAAATAAGTTTATATATGTTAAGACTCTAGGGAGGGTGGTATTGTTCTACAGCTTTAGACAGTGGAATATGAAGCTGTGTTATCTGGGATTTTGACTTGGTATGGTTGTGACCTGTCTTATAACAGCAGTTCTCACTGCAGAAAATTTGTAGACACTCAGGTCCTCTGGTAGACTTGGGGCTGAGGAGGTACAACTTTTAAAGTAATTTTTTTTTTAATCTATTGGGAAGATGACAAACTTCTGTATTTTGTTGAAACAGTCTCTTATCCCCTGAAGTTAACCTTCTGCGAACTGCAGTGAATGATGGGAAGACTTTCCTATCTTTACGTATTGAGACCTCATTGCCAGCTGCTATGTTAGAATGCTTAGTTATGAAATGAAGACAAAACCTGTTTTTGGTGACGGATAGCATATGGTGAGAGGTTTGTTGCGGTAAAGGTAGGAGACGGACTGTGTTGTGCAGGCAGAAGTTTTGAAGCTAGGTGTCCTGAAACGTGAGGTCAATTCATGGTAGAACTTCAAATGCAGTACTTTCTTGAAACCAAATAATAGTAGTTGTATGAATGCAAAATGTTTCTTTTATTAAAAAAAAAGGTGAAGAATAACATGTAGCAGTAGAAATAATAGTAATTATTTTTGGACACAAAGAGCAGCTAAAGAAAGCACGTTGAAGATACTGAGGTGGTCCTGTTTGCTAGGCCCTAAAAATGACAGTGGGAATTGTTTTTCTATTGTATCTGCTAATTCTCTGGCATGTATGTACTAGAGAAGAAGCTTCGAATGGAGGAAGATCTGAAGGTGGGAATGAAAATTGTCAGGTTTTCAAATCTAAAGTCAGAAATATGTAATTATTTTCAGCTAAAGCTCTTTGGAGTTCCTGTACATTACCTGAGGCAAAGATACGTTGTGGACAAATCTGTAAGTTGCCTGGTTTTGTGCAGCAAACTCCCAAGTGTGAAAGATGATGTCCAAGGAAACATTGATGTGTTATAATTTGAAGTATCTGGCTTGCTTTGCTGTGGGTGCAGCTGTTGTCACTACCATCACTGCAGATGGTGATAACTGTGGTTACTACCCACAACCATTTGAGGCTAGAAACAAGAGCTTTTATATTGTATGCTCCCAATGTGTAAAACTTCTTGAACTGGTAACTGGACTAGTGCTTGTAATTTGAAAAAAATTAACAACTCTTGTCCCCTGGGAATGATGATCTTAAATTTATGAAAATCTGCATATGGATTTGATGGAAAGAATTAATGCTAGTAGGGTGATTCACGGACCAAATGCATGTTAAATTTTGAAATATGTAAATTGGATGATTTCATAACTATCATTCTTATGCAGTGATGCAGTGTGAATAAAAACTAATATTAAGTTTAGGAATAATAGGAGGCATAAGCAGAGAAATTTATTCTTGTCTCCCCACCAAACTTTTTAAAATTCTCCCTCAAATGGATGCATTTCTCAGTTTATTTTTGATAGTCTTATAACGTGTTTTTTGTTATATGACTGACTTCATTCACATATTTTGGGGTTCCAAAAGTGCTACTACTCTGTAAATCTGAAATTAGTTTTGTATAAAACACAGAGAGAAATGGGACTGAAACATGATAAGAAAAAGATATCTAATTTTATCACTTTTTAATTGCTATTATCTCATAAGAGCATTTTTGTGATTACCTGGAGTCATTTAGCACCATCTGTAGTGCCATGTGTAACACAGTTAAAGTAGTGTAATAGATGTGAGGATACGCACAGTTAAATTAAAAATGGTTGCTGAGCAAAGGAGTATATAATATTTTAGGAATTTAAGAGTTTTTCATGGAGAGGGGTTTTTGTCTGTAGCTTTTTTTCCATAACCCACTGCTTTCCTCTTTGGTTCTCTCAGTGCAGAACTATGGTGGCAATGAAGTGATGGCCACTGATAAGTTTTCTCTGAGAGAATGTTGTTACTGTCTGTTTCATCTGTATTTTCTGCTCAGTAAAGAACTATGTTTTTGCTTTAGCTGTCCTTTGCTGCAGCCTCTCCTCTTTGCCTGGAGCGCCCACATACAGAGGGAGAGAGAACTGCTGTGATGATTGTTCTTTACTCCAGTGGCATCAGGATTTGAATCAGTCTCACGAGTTAAACAGCTAAATTAGCTCCAAACTTTTGCAAGCACCACATGGACTGTTTAAGAAACTAAGTGATGAATGTAGCGCTCAGCACTCTAGTTGTTATAATGGGAAATGTTTAAAACAAAAAGAGAACCTTGCTTAATATGACCTTTTGAGTTTGAAGGGTGGTGACATTCAGCAAGATACTCGCAATTCAGTAATGGAGTAGACTGGAAATTACATTTGAAGTAATTTTAATTTCTTTACTTAAAGCTTTGTTTATCTTATTTTAAAAAAATGGATCTTTGTATGAGTTGATAGTATCACTGGAATAGAGTAGTTATTAAAATTATTTTGTCAGTGTTGCAGTTAAATGCTTTTTTGTTAGAATTATTCCAGATGCTGAAAGCTGTTTTCATTTCTGGCTTGTCTGTAAATGGCTTTGTACAGAGGCTACAAACTTCAGCTGACAGTGTTTTGTTAGAGTGTGATTGACACTAGCTTTGTGCTTTGATAAGGTTACAAATAAGTGTAATGAAGAACTTCTTCTTTCTATAACTTTTGCTTTCCTTCCTGAACGTTTCCTTACAGGTTACATTAGGATTTGGTTGTGCTGAACATAAACATCTTCCACAAGTCCCTTTCCTATCTCTTGTCTTGAAATTTGCATGAGAGGAAGGAGAGAAGATAGAGTTAAATTTTTTTATATCAAAGTACTTTTCAAATTATGAATAATGGTGTCTGTATCATGGCAGCCTTTTGTATTCCAGATCTGTCACTGGCCAGCTGTATTTAAGTAAAAGTGTTGCCAGAGACTGCATTGCACGTAAAAGAAAACAGGTGAATGGCAACAGGGATGAAATAAGTTTTAGGTTCATCTTGAAATAAGAGTGATTTCTTAAGTAAGTATTCTGTGCTGAATGCTTTGCAAAAAGAGTCCAATAATAGCAAAAAGCAGATAGCGTGATTTTCTTCATGTATGATTTTTAAAAGGGGTGGGACTATTTTTCCTGTGATCCACCATCCACTGTCACTGTATTTTCCCTAGTGTTGGTAACAAAATGATTTTTTTTTTCCAGTATTTCACTTTACATATGTTAAAAAAACCCAAACAAAAGAACCTGATTTTTTTTGAAAGTAAGTGTGTAATGCTAGAATTTCACAGTATATATTCAAGCAGTGATGTCAATATATAAGAATACTATAATTGTATGCCTAACTAGTCATATATGAGGCATCCATGTGCCTCCACAGACTTACTCTCTTGAAGAAGGCTTAATGTGGATAAAACGTTCATCTGCTTCACTCATATTGCATAATTCAGTCTCAAGTAAATAGTAAATAGGAAAAAGTCAGCTATATCATAAATTTCAGGAGGAAAATTGAGATTTTGCTAGGCTGAAAATACTTCACTTTCCAAACATCTTAAGGATATTGCAGAAAATTTGGGTTTATAAGTTTATTGGATTTTCAAGGCGTCATTGCACTTACTGCAAGTGTTTGAGTAAATAGAGGCAGGGGTTTTTTCTTGCTATTTTTAGCTTAGCAACTGATGGAGGTGAAATAAAGTGATGGTTATGCCAAAACCTCTATTTGTATTTCTTGCTTCATTTTTCAGTTGCAAAATGTGAAGTTTTCTGTAATACAAATTTTGTACTCGCCTGTAATGCCAGTAGGAGGACATGAGAGTTTTACTTGGGGCTTTTATATTAACTGAATCTGTAAAACACAATGAGGATGTTTACATTTAGAGACCAACCTGAGTTAGGTTTGCAGTGAAGTGTATGAAAGGATCCGCAATGTACTTAGTGTGCGTTAAGACATAGCAATTTACACTTGAAAGTATTTATTTTTAAACTTTATGAATTTAAGATAAAAAACTTATGTAGTATGTTTTACAGACTTGTTTTTAGCTTTCTGTTTAGGTTTGCATTGTTAGCTCGTAATTGAGTTTGAGAGGGGTATACTGTAAAGCTGTGGGGCTGCAGAGCTATATACCATTAACATCTATTTCTCAGCTTAGATAATTTTGCATGAGTTACTGCTGGGGTTCCTGTTTCTCTTACCTCTACTGTGTATATCGTTTCTATTATTTACTCACAGCTTCTGTTTAATTACATTGTTCTTGAGTGTTACGTCAGTTCTGTTTTTCTTGTCCCTTTGATTCGTGTCTCAATTTTTGGTCTTCTGTACAATACTGTTCTTGCATATCATGCAAGACTGATTCTCTAAGGTGTTGCACACATATGCTGTCTATAGCTATGCGTATGGATTTTTTAAATTTGTGGTCCTACATAGAAGAGAAGGATAATATTGTGTAACAAAACCGGTTACTAGAATTCCATTGAAGCAGCATGGTGCAAGTTAGCAGGATAGTATTTTGTGACACAGTTGTGGTGGTTCAAGTAAAAAGATATGAGACAGGAGTTGTTGCATTGTAGTACTGGATCAATCAAATATGTAAAGTGTTAAAAACCAAGATACAACTGTTTGAGAGAAAAGCAATGTTCTTCCTGAAATTCAGATTCTGAAAGGCTGATCTTGGAATAGTGCTTAAAAGATTTATAATTGCCAATAAAAGCTTTCCTTGAAAGACTGTGAAGTATAGATTATAAGACCAAGCGATCAATGTTTTAATGTGACCTGCTGCATAACTTCAGCCATAAGGCCAACTAACATAGTACACAGTTAGTTTACAGACTAAGTGTAAATAATAGATCTTCACAAAGCGGGTTGGAGGACAGCTTAGAACAATTGCCAGTAAGCCTGCAGTCATTTAGGTTTGAGTGGCAGTAAGTTTAACAGTGTAAAAACTTAAAAATAGCTAAGTGTTTCTTATATGAGGTGTTCTGCTAGAGATTTGAAGATACTGGAAATGCTGTACTAAAATGAGTATCACTGACTCTTATGGAGGCAGCTCAACCTTGTAGACTAACTAAAAAAAGCTGGGTTTTGTGAAGTAGTGCAATAAATGATGCATAAACTTTGATTGCAAAGGGAAGAAAATTCAGCGTTCTAATGAAAGCCCAGCAAAAGATGCTAAAATTGACTCGATACATTGGATGGAACTTTGTGTGTTTGGCATTACAGTAATCTCTCATCTTTATTAGAGAAATCTGGAAACCTGGGTAACATGATATTTGAACTGGTACGGAGCTGATTGGGTCAGGAACAGAAAGATGCTGAAAAGTGTCATGGCTGTGGTAATTATGTTCTGCTTCATACAAAATACGTCTTGTCCTAGTGTTAACTTTTTTATGTGAGATATATCTTGGGATAAAGGTGAAATATTTGTTGCCAGACAGGTAACCCTGGTTGGTGGGCAGAGTTGGTGACCAAATGTCATTTATTCTGTGGTGAATTTCTACAAGTGGGTTGCTATGTCTTGGCTATTATTGTAACTAGGAGAATTATTTCAGCTGATTGAGAGTTTATATGCTTGTCTTGGTCAAAGTGAAGTTGGGAAAAGGCACTTGTTTTGATTTTAGTAGTTTCATGGAGATTCGTGTGGTGACAAGACAAACTGGGTAACAGGAATTTATGACATATTATCCTTCTTCGTGTCAATTCCAGAGGATACAGACTGGCTAATGAAGTAATATATTGTGATTGGCAGCTGGCTGAGCTTCATTGCTGAGGTGGCTGTGCATAGACATCACCACAGTGAGTTTTGGAAGGAAGCCAAAGAAACATTGTAAGGTTTGCTCAGAAGGATTATACAGAGTCATTCTGAACTGCATCTGAAATACTAGATTTGATTTGACCCTCAGCTGCTGTGAGATGATTGCAAAGGTGGTGCAGACAAGTGACACAACACAGTGTCTGGTTGGAGAGTTGTGGCCTCCTCTTGCAGGTGTAGGACCATGCTGTTCTAGTTAATGCTTTTCCCACAGCTAAATTAGATTGTGTTTGGGGTAGGGAGGGACACAACAGTGCTTTGTATCTTTCAAAAAATGATGTTGCTCTAGAAGTAACAATCTAGTTTTCGTAGTGGAGTACTTTGCCAGGATCGGCTTTTTATGTGTTAGCAGAATCTGCATTCACTCTAATTCCATTTCTGCAGTGATGCTTAAAATGCTCTGATTAGTCTTTTGTTTTGGTTTGGGGTTTTTTGTTTGTTAGTGGTATCCAGTAAATAAAAAACAGTAAGCAAAGTCTCATTTGATGTGCAGGGCTGGTGAAAGCTAGCACTCAAAGAAATAGAACTAGTTTGACTGTGACTGACTACTACAAGGTGTTTTACAAATAAATCTTACAGAAACCATAATGAACAAACTTAGAGTTATCAGAAATGTGCTTAACAAGGTTAGTTGTACATAGATTTATTTGGTATTAAACTTTTTGATTAACTGAAGAAAGATCAAAATGTTATGTGCTGCAACAGGAGTATCTTTGTAACCTGAACCAGCAGACAAGTGAAGGAGGATGTTCTCTCTGAGGTGTTACTATTACTGGGTAAAATTTCAGGTCACAGAGGAACTGTGTGTGGTCCATGAGACTGCTTTTAAGGAGTCATGTTTGAGCCATCCTAGGATCTACAGGAGTGGATGTAAACAGTCTGTTAAAATCTCAGTGACTATTGTAAAGTTGAAAAGAAAACATACAAGTATGCAATCATGCTTTTAAAATTATTTTTTCAGTTATGTACTGTCTTAAAAGCGTTAATAAGAGTTCTTCTGGTACTGCTCTCATTTTATTTTTTTAAAACTTATTTTAGAGTCCCTGTGCAAGAAAGTGGATTCTTCGGGGTGGGGTTAATTGTATAGACATAACTGCTTATAACTGCTTGTTTCAGGTGTTTAAATACTTCTAAAATTCTTTCTGTGTAGATGTGACAATGTTCCTGACAGATATATTTGCAGTGACTAATTTTTAGAAAAGTCCTTAACTTGTGCCATATTTTCACATCTAAGCATCTGAAACTTTGAAATTATGCTTATGTGGCATTCAAGTCCAATATATTTATTTTGGGAGATAGATCCATACACTGGAGAATTCGAAGTTCTTTTTTCTGTTCAAAATCTGTTACCTGAAATGCCCATGAGATGGTGCTCATCGGTCTTGTTTTTGTGTAGCAGTAGATCTGTGCATAGTTCTGGCTTATGAGTAAGGATGCAGTGGTTAGCATTGCTGTCTAAGAGAAAGAACAAAAATCAACTGACATTATCTTGAATTAGTATATAAAATACCTATTGATATATTATTTTGAAGTGTGCGTAAAAACAGTCTTGATATCCCTGCTCATCTTTGGAAAGACTGATTTGATGCTAGTTTACACAAGTTACAGATTACACTTAATTTTTCTTTCTTAAAAGTTAGTTAAAAGGATAAAAAAAATTAGACGTCTGTCGTTTTTGTGCTGCTTTATTTCCTTCTGGTTTTCTCAAAGATGCATGGAAGTTTTCTTTACAGAAAACTTTCTGCTACTAATCCACACTAGTGTGTTCTGTTCTGTAATGTCTTTATGTGGAAGTTTCATTAGTTTGATTTGTTTATGTTTTCCCCTTGACTTATGCAGGCAGTCTGTAACAAGCAACACAGAACATTGGGAGAAACACAGGCCTAGGGAGAAATGTTAAACTCTCGTTAACTGAGGCAGGGAGGATACTCTTTCTCTGAGCTGGACTTACAGTGTTAGAAGCTCCACTGCTGTTTTTCAAGAGTGTATGATGTTATTTCAGATGGAAGATGGGGTGAAAAATAGCAAAATAAGAGGAAGAGGTTAGAGTATAATGTCTTCTTTCTGAAGTAAGGTTACAGAAATACCTGTAGTCAGCTGCAGCACGGTAGAGCCAAATGTGTTATTTTACATTCTTTTTCAGACTGTTTTTATTGATATTTTGAGAGTAGTAACCTGAATGGTCTGGGGGAGTGGAAGGGAGATCTGGAAGAATACACAGCTGGCATAGATGAACTCCCAAGGAAGGACTTATCAATATTGATAGACGAGTGTAAAAACATGAGTTGGTTGTATGAAAACTGGAATGAAGTGACAGGCACCACTGTTACAATAGGCTAAGGTAAGACAACACTCAAAGAAAGTACCTGCAAAGTATTATTAGCAGACATTACAGGCCTCTGAAAATGAGGACAGCTTTAAACTTGATGAGTTGATCTAGCAGAGGTATTCAAAGATTGATTTTGTACAAAGATTGTGTTTGTAGAAGCAGCTCCAATTAGATCAGACCAAGAGGACAGAGGAAAATCTGTTTCCTCTGGATACTTCTTTTCTCTTCCAAATTCTATGATCAATGTTTCTGTTGTGTGTTTTATAGCTTTTTTCTTTTTTCTTTTTATTCTTTTTTTCTTTTTTAAATCCCTATGGCTTTGACCAAATAAGAAACTTGAGTTATCATTGCCTGTGTGTTCTATTCTATCAGTGACTGCTGAAAGCAGGATTAGGACTACATAGAACAGAAGATATTATAGTGGTTGAGAAAAGCACCTTGACAGAAAATGGAGGCAAAACCAGAAGTGGGTGCAGTACTGTACACAGAGGAAACTAAAGACAGGTACCAACTGAAGAGCAGGGTTTCTTCCTTTTTTTAGGGGAAAAAAAATTTGACATAATTCTAAACTGTCCCACTCCAGGATTTGCAGAAGATGTGCGTATTCTTCTGTTCCAGGTGAAGTTAAACATTCCAAAATTATACCTTTTCATTTGTGAAAACTGAATTGAAATATTTCATTTTGGAATGTTTCATTTAACATGAAGTAATGCTACAGTGCTTCAGGGAAGTTGCTGATTATGGAGTGAGTCAAGATAGACTACAAAAGAAATCCCAGAGGTTGTTGTGTTGGTGTCAGAAATAAATAGATCTGCTGGAAGTAGGGCCAGTATGAGCGAGGAGAATGTGGGCATACAACTCGTATGATAATACCACAAAGTTTGAACCTAACACACTTGGACATTCTTAATGATGTTTATAGGAATTGTTTTTAGGCAAAAAAAGTGTTTTTATTTCGTGGCTCAGAAGAGCTCATCTTGCATTGGATTACTGGTGTTTCTCAAAGAGTGCAAATCTCATCTTCAATAATTCAAGAAAGAACATTTTCAGAGGATTAAGTGCAGTGCCCCAGGAAGCAGTATTTTCATTCTCATAGAAGAGTGTAAAGAGAGCCAGAGGTCTTGCAATAATAATTCTAAAAAGACAGCCGTTGTATTTCTGAGGAAAGTAAAGTTTTACAGCTTGGAATACAGCACAGCTTAGAATACAATGCTGTTTACACCATATTGTTGTATGGACATTTCCATACAAGTGGAAAAAAGACAGAAAAAAGTGAAACAAATAAGCAAAATGCTTCCTGTATGTAAACTTACAGGTCCATAATCAATAAACAGATTGTCTGAATAAATCACCGTTTACTGAACTGATGATAGAAGTTTTAAATTCATTAAGAATAAAACTTAAACACAAAGTCTTAGGTTTTGTGGGAATGTAAATATCTGATTTCCACTTTCTGTTTATTGTACATTAAGTACTGTACACTGAAATGATTGCTGAAGTACCTGTGTGTGTTTTGCTTTACACTAAGACCTGCTTTTTTCCATGATTCAAATATCTGAAAGAAACAATGCATATAATATGTTGTAATTGAGATGAAAGGAGGTTTTGGAGTAAACTGTCCCATCCCACTTGCCAGTTGTGTTATCCTACTTACAACAAATGATTATTCTTTTCTTAATTAACTATTTAAAATGAATTATTACCTTACTAAAAGTAACTAATTTTTGAAGGCAATATCCTGAAATTTAATATTTTATTACTCCTTGAAATGGCAGCTAACCTGCTATTCTACTACTATGCCTGTACTCAGCCGTCAGCATTAACTGGTTTTTTTTGTTTTTTTTTTTTCTTTTTTTTTTTTGAGAAGCAGAGAAGGCATCTGACCTATGTGTTTGATTTCAAGCTTGTTTAGTTTTTGGAGAGATCAAGTTAAGCAGGTGTAGAAGAAGTGGTTGGGGATCTTTCACTACCAATTAAATAATGTTTTTCATCAGTTTAAAATGTAAAAACCTCAAATGGCAGAATTTTCTGACTGTTTAGAATACATGACATTAGGAGACATGAGTGACTGAATTTTAAGAAATATGTGAAATAGGAGTGAGTGTGCTTTTTGTTAGTAAAAAATATTTTCATGATGAAGTGTGAATAAATTATTATAACAGAGGAAATCAAACATGAGTATTAAGTAAAGAGGTTCATAGTATGCTGGTAGTATCAGTTTTTCATGTACTACATCCTGTTTGTGTCATCTATATAAATTAAGCTGACTCTTTTTTTAGGAAACTTGTTTAAAGACCTTGTTTTCGCTACACCTCAAACAGTATGTAAATGAATCGAGTTCATGTTTGCTTCTTTGAACTTATTGTCTGGAATCTGTATTCCTCCCTACTGATACAGTACTTACACCAGTATTTTTGAAAAAGGAAAAAAAAAAAGAATCTTTGTGGATTTGACCACGTGACACTTCACTGATAATTCTTTGATACCTGCTTTTATTTCTCTTTATTTGCAGTTATTAAACTAATACCATGTCATGACACTATGAAACTCGTAAGACAGACATGAAAAGAATGAAAGGGATTGTATGCAATGAAATGCACTAACTTTATATTGGCCATAGAAGTTTGAAATACAATGGCACATACACTTTCTGTTAAAAGTTTTAGAGGAATTTGGATATGGGATGACGCATCTTACCATTATGGTTAATTTAAAAAGGCATGGCAGAGAACATGATACAGAATTTGATCATTTCCCCTTTTAAAACTTTACAGTACAAACTGATAATTTTTTCAGTTACTCGAGTTGCTGTGGCAACTGCATAAATAGAATAGTTACTGTGTAACTGCATAAATAGAACCTTGAACCAATCATTTGTATGGAAGAACTGGCACAGGTAGCAGAGCTGGATAGCTGTACTTTTACTTGAGCTTGTGTGCAGAGTCTGTCAAGTTTGATGTAAGTTTGTTTTTAACCATTTTAAACCATCCTTACTTTATAAAAAAAGTGCTTTTGGTAATACCTCCCTAAAACAAAGGGTATTGTGTAACTTGAAAAAAAGATTGATTGATTGCAATAGTTGATTTCTGCTATTTTGACTTTTTTTTTTTTAGTAGTAGAGATGAGACTGGATTCTTCCAGTTTTTAAAGTGTAGAAATCAAGCTTTAAATATGCAACACCCTTCTATAAGTTATTTTCACCATTTCACTTCAGAATTTTATAATGAAGCAAGCTACTGATGAATTGACTTTTCTGACAAAATAAATGTTTCTGTGTAGAAGAAATGTGTTGTGACAATCTGACAGGGTTACCACTGAAATAAAATACTTCTGTGATTTTGTACCAGCTTCTCTGATGGATCGCTAGTGACTTAAAAGCATAGAAACTTTTGCAGTTCTTTTTTTGCAGAGCTTTTTGTTCTTTTCTGTGAGAGATTGAGCCCAGGTTTCAGAGTAGCTGATTGACTGGGAGTTTTGAAGTCCTAAGGATTGCAGTTTCCGTGTGTGTATTGCAACTCTCACAACTGAAGAGTCTGAGAGTTGTAGGGTCCTCTGCTGTCTCCTCAGTAATATGGCAGGAAACCAGGGCTGTTGTCTTGGACAAGTTCGTAATTCAGTCAGTGACGGGCAGCAGATGGGGCAATGATGGTATCGATTTCAGTTACCACTGTAATTGGTTTTTCCAAAGTGGTGGGAAAATATTGTGGAACTGTAAGTTTCAGCAAACTTCTTTTTGCATTTGCCTTGAGTTTGGGAAGAATTTTCTGAGTTCCAGAACTGCAACAGAAATAGTACTGATGAAACTACAGGGTTTTTTAACATATGTTTTCTGTGCAGAAACAGAAGAGTGGAAAAACTACAAATACTGTGAGCTGTGTACTTTATTGCAGAGTTAAGTGGAGTACAGAAATGGATGAATGTGTGATGTGAAAGAGACTGGTGGATGTGGATATGCCTTACACGGAAATGCGCACACTATAACAACTCTGGAGTATTGGAACAGTGCCGTATGTCTTAATCTTTAACAAAAAAAAATCCCACTATAGCTCAAGTCAGTGTATACATAAAGTTGGTAGAAGTTTAATTGTAATTTAATCTCATGAAGTCGCAGCTACCAGTTTGAAGTTGTCTTTCTACTTGGAAAAGTATGGTGAGCTGTACAGAAGACTATGTATGTACACACCAGTGTTTTGGCTAGGCAGATGGTAGGTAGTAGTGCTCTTTTGGCTCTGTTCTCTAAAATTACACTGAACAAAAGATAAGGACAGATTGAGAGGAAAAGGAAACGTTAAGATTAAAGGCTTTTGTTATGTTGTGTTTTTTTTTTTTTTTCCTTTAGTTTCTTTCTTTTTGCAATGAGATAAGGGAGATACTTGTGCCTGTCTGGCTTGACACCTAAGACGCCACAGTTTATACTGTTACGAGGTTGCTGTCTTGAAACTTGTTTCTTGTTTCAGTATTTTTGTAGTGATTACTTTTTCTGTTGCATTGGGAAATCTCTTTCTCTCGTAAGTAAATATTTGAATGTGTGGAAAGCCAGAGGAAGTATCGTTACTAAGAGCTTGATTTGATAACATAGAGTCATAGAATTACTTAGGTTGGAAAAGACCTTTAAGATCGAGTTCAGCTGTTAACATAGCACTGCCAAGTCCACTACTAAACCATGTCACCAAGTGTCACGTCTACACGTCTTTTAAATACCTCCAGGGATGGTGACTCAACCACTTCCCTGGGCAGCCTGTTCCAATGCTTGATAATACTTTCAGCGAAGAAATTTTTCCAAATATCCAATCTAAACCTCCCCTGACACAGCTTGAGGCTATTTCCTCTCATCCTATCACTTGTCACTTGGGAGAAGAGACCGGCAACCACCTTATTACAACCTCCTTTCAGGTAGTTGTAGAGAGCAATAAGGTCTATCCCTCAGCCTCCTCTTCTCCAGACCAAACAACCCCAGTTCCCTCAGCTGCTCCTCATAGGACTTGTTCTCTAGACCCTTCACCAGCTTCGTTGCCCTTCTCTGGACACGCTGCAGTACCTCAATGTTTTTCCTGCAGTGAGGGGCCCAAAACTGCACAGGGTATTCGAGGTGAAACCTCACCAGCGCTGAGTAGAGGGGCATGATCACCTCCCTACTCCTGC
>Ga0065711_1006587_pt1 | contig 16901 bp, 25 predicted proteins | sample Hoacrofraction12_FD_59098 | JGI IMG/M metagenome (GOLD analysis project Ga0065711, IMG submission 59098) | Hoatzin crop microbial communities from Cojedes, Venezuela - Epithelial fraction 12 v2 (version 2) | ecosystem: Host-associated > Birds > Digestive system > Esophagus > Crop | place... | reverse complement strand
GCAGGCTGCACAGCACCGCGTCCAGGCGGGTCTGGAATATCTCCAGAGAAGGAGACTCCACAGCCTCCCTGGGCAGCCTGGGCCAGGGCTCCGTCACCCTCAGAGGGAAGAAGTTCTTCCTTGTGTTCAGATGGAGCTTCCTCTGCTTCAGTTTGTGCCCGTTGCCCCTTGTCCTGTCGCTGGGCACCACTGGAAAGAGCTTGGCCCCATCCTCCTGACACCCACCCTTCAGACATTTATAAGCATTTATTAGGTCCCCTCTCAGCCTTCTCCAGGCTGAACAAGCCCAGCTCCCTCAGTCTCTCCTCATAGGAGAGATGCTCCAGTCCCCTCATCGTCCTCGCAGCCCTCCGCTGGACTCTCTCCAGTAGCTCCTCATGTTGTGGGACCTGTGCCTATGGCGGGTCCCCAGGCGTGGATGGGGGAAGCAGTGGGTTAACCTGGGTGCAATTAGTATTGTGCCATTAACGCGCTGTGATTTGCATAGGTAAGACGGGTGATGGCAGGAGGCGGCTGTATGATGTCCCAAAGCCAGAAGTGGGGGAGATCTTTCTCCTTTGAGACACAAACGCTGGGTCAGTGGCCTCAGCCGTGGTGTTTCTCACTTTCTGAAACCATGCTGTTAGGAGGTGCTGGTGGAGCCCCGGCACAGCCAACACCCCCCCACCCCTGAGTCTGCAGCCAGTCCCTGGCTTAGTTCAGTGCCACGGCCATCAGCAGCTTTGGTGGGATGGAGGATGCTCCACTCTACCAGTGGGGAAACAGGCAGAAAAGCACCCAGAGCCTCTGGCAGGGCAAGGCTTAGCACATGGGACCTCTTGGCGTCTAGCTCCACACTGCTGGTGACCTCCTCTAACCGTGGTAGGAAGGGAGACCGTCTGGTACAAGCATCAGCGATGGGTATTCAGCATGTCCTGAGCTTCCCTCGGCATCAGCCGCATCCCCCCCCTTCCCCCCAGTGCTGCTCTGCTCCTCAACCCTCTCCTCATGCTGAAGGTCACGGAAAGTTCCCCTGACTCCTCTTACAAGGGTTGAGGGTGCTAATCCCCACGTCCGGGCTAACTTCCAGCTCAGGTAATTCTAGTCTCTGCCCCTAAAAAATTAACTGCAATTTTAACTGGCTCCAGTCAACTTTGTTCCCCATGCACAGGCCTGCTGGGCACCGTGCTGCTGGCAGAGACCCACCCCAGGGCTCGGGGCAGTTGGCTTTTGATGGCTGGGAAGTGGTCTGTCTTCTGGTCTGCAAGACGATTTGGGTTTTAATCTGTGCAAAAGCTGCCTGTGGTGGCAAGGGGTAAAGCTGATGTGCAGTGTTGCTGCCCTCTTGCACTGCTGAACTATGCCGCCTGAATATTAGTGTTTGCCTGGTATTTACCAGTCTTGGACCTGTGTGACAGGGGTTGTCAGCTCTTCCACCATCTCTAAAGAAGCAAAAACCAAAAGCCGAATCTCAGTGCCCACAGCGAGTACAGCACAGGTCGTGATACGCAGAGCTGGGGGAGCGGAGCGTGGGTTGGGGTCCACGGCTGGTTCAGCCGCCTCCTGTGCAGGGCTTGGTGAGATCCGGCTCATGCACGTCGTTTCCACGGACATCTGGCTGCCCTGTCCCCGCTGGCTTCCCCAGCAGGGCAGGGCCTCATGGAGGAAGAGGAGGAGGAAGATGTGAGCACAGGCAGGTGTGCACGTGGGTGCACCAGTGCACTGGTGCTTGCTCTTGCCCAGCCCAGCTGCTTCAGGGGTGGTGCCCAGCTCTCCCCACAGCCTTAGGTCATGGGGGTTTACTGGGTTTCTTGCTCTGCAGACACAGCTTTACTGGGCGCTGGGGAAGTCCTTTCTGCCTGCTTCTGGGCTGGGGGCTGTTGCTCCCCTGCTCTCGCAGCGTTGGCTGCGTCTGCGAGTCCACTCAGTTGCATCTTTGTCTCCTTGGAGGTTGCTCATCTTGCGTCTGCTCCTCCCCTGCACTGATGCGCGGTGTTGCCGAGTGGCTGTGAGCCGTGAGGCTCTCCCGGGAACGATGCTCTTGAGCTCTGCTAAAGACTCTCGTCTCTCACCACAGCCTGGGCCCAGAAGCTGCTGAGAGGGAGAGTTCATGGGGTGGCCGAGAAGGCAGCGGCTGTCGCTCTCGTGTCTCCATCCGTACTGTCAGCAACAGGTTAGAAAGAAGCAGAAATAGAGACTTTTTCAAACGGTGTGCGATTAAGTTGTGGAACTGACTGCTGTGGGATGTTTATGGCTAAAAGACTGCAAAAGAGCTCCACAAGTCAAGAATTTGGTCAAACATTGGCACAGGCTGCCCAGGGCAGTGGTGGAGTCCCCATCCCTGGAGGTGTTCAAGAAATGTGTAGGTGTGGCACTTCAGGACATGGTTTAGCAGGCATGGGGGTGTTGGGTTGATGGTTGGACTTGATGATGGAAGAGGTCTTTTCCAACCTTGATGATTCTATGATTCTGTGATTCTATGAAGTGCTTAGCAAAGAACGATGCATCAGGAGCTGTTAAGCATGACGGACCAGAAGCGAAGTCCGGCTGGGGAGGACCCAGTGCTTTGCTGCTGCTGCTGGCTTGGGAATTAGCTCATGGGTCAAAGGGACCCTGGGGTGACCCAGGGAGAGGCTCATCTTCCCATAACTGTTACTGGGGGAAAATATGATCTGGTTAGAAATAGACTTTCTGGGAAGAGATGATTTTTTCCTGGTTGACATGGAATGGCTGGTGGTTGATAGCAGAGAAGAGGGCGTTGTGCTTTGCACCCTTGGTTTGGGTCGTTTGGGTATTGAAAGGAAGTCGTAGTGAGGCAGGTGTTGGTCAGGTAACTAGCGACAGAATGAGAGGCAATGGCCTCAAGTTGCATCAGGGGAGGTTTAGGTTGGATATCAGGAAAAATGTCTTTACAGAAAGAGTGGTCAGGCACTGGAACAGGCTGCCCATGGTAGTGGAGTCTCCATCCCTGGAGGGGTTCAAACCACGTGTAGGTGTGGCACTTCAGGACATGGTTTAGCAGGCATCAGGGTGTTGGGTGGATGGTTGGACTTGATGATCTTAGAGGTCTTTTCCAATCTTAATGATTCTATGGTTCTATAAACGACCATTGAACGCCCGTACCCTGTGAGCTCTTGTGCTGAAGAGCCTGGGGGTGTGTGTGTAACTGTGTTAGCCCGTACCAGATGCAAACAAAAAATGAAAGATGCCATTTATCCCCTGCAGGCTAGTGAGAGCTGGGTAAGCACAGCTGAACCTGCCGAAGCATCCCCTCAGATTTCTGGGCTTCCAAGGTACCCGGGGCTGCTCCCTCTGGGCACGGGCTGGCAGCGACCCGGCCCCGTGGGCTGAGCTGCTGCAGCCCCGCCGGGACCGATGGTTGCTTTGCAAACATTTCGAGTGGTTTAAGGTCCGACTGCCGCCCCGGCTCTTCATTTCTGCCCGTCTGCTGGAGGGTTTTGCTGCCTGGATGGAGGGCGTGAGCCCCGCTCCTCTGCCCCGTGCCAACCTGCCTGGGTTTAAAGGGCTGCCGGAGGTTGCTGAGAAGGACACAAAAACCAGCCCGGCCGCGGGTTTGGATGCTGGGAAGGTGATGTGTCCCCCAGGAGAGACACAGCAGGGACGGCTGCGTCCCCCGGGCCGGCTTCCTGCGGCCGGAGGTCACGTCGCAAAGGGGGAAACATTGTCCGGGGGAGCAGGGAGCGCAGGGCCGCTTGCTGGGATGCCCAAAGGAAAACCGTCTGCCAACGCTCGTCTTTCCAAGGAGAGCAGCAATGCCAGCTTGCCAGGAGCAATCTCTCCATTTCGTAGCAAAGAGTATGAAAGTAGTAGTCAAGAAGGTATGAAAGCCTGGACTTTAAGTGCCTCACACCGAACACCAATGAGTTTCTTGTCCGGCTGCTGCTGCTCCTCGTTTGAGCTGGGCTGGCTGGTTCCCACCTCGCGCTTCCCAAGTGCGGCAGGGTCTGGCTCAGGCTGGACCCTCCTTAGGGCAGGAGATGGGGAGAGGAGCTGAGCCCGTGGGGATGGTGTGGGCACTGCCACCACGCAGATGACATGTGCTGCCTGTCTGCTGCATCGTGTCCAGGGCAGCGAGGAGGCTTTGGAGCCCACTTAGCCTGGCTGGGTGGTGCTAAGCAAGGGCCTGTTCTGTCCCGTGCCTCAGTTTCCCCATCTGTGACACAGGGTTGTGCTGATGAGCTCACTCACAAAATACTAAGGTCATTGCTAAAGGGTGGTTGGGACTTGGCTTTCCTGCAGTCGGTGAGCACCAGGACCCCTCCCTCCAGCATCTCCCTCTCTGGGTTGTGTTTGCTCCGACCACGGGCAGACGCCGAGGACGCGCAGAGTCGGACAGCAGCATCACGTCAGGTTTAAACATGGATCCCGCGTGCAGGGGCTGCGATCCCCGCTCAGCCCAGCACGGGAGCCGGGCTCGGGGCAGAGACGCTCAGCCCCGGAGCCGTGGTTATGTCGTGATGCCGCTCCGCCTGCCTGCTCCCGGCTCCGCCGCCCTCCCTTCCAGCAGCAGTTAATCCGCTGGAAGAGCCTCAGAAAGAAAGAATTTAGTAGGACACGCAAGCGGTTAGCCCGGGAGCCTCCGAAGGGGCCGGGACGGGGGGGAAGGACTTCGCAGCCTGACCCAGATGCAGTGCACAGCGTGTCACTGAGCTTGGCCGGCTCCAGTGCCGCGGGTCGGGGTCAGCCCCGGGCGGCCAAGCCCACCGAGGTGCCGGAGCCGCTTCGTGTGGCACTTGGAGAGGTTGAGCTCTGCCCTGCCTGCGCGGGAGGTCGCAGCCCTCGTCCCGGCGCGGGGACCCGCTGCCTCGCCGGCGCGATGCGGCAGGGCTGGCGAGCCAAGCCCTCAGCTGCGGGTGGCAAGGGGGCTGCGCCTCGGAGTTCTTCAGGCTTCATCTGCTCGTTGCTTCCTAACTGAGATGGAGTTGTCTGGCCAAGTGACAGCGAACTGCCGGGTTGCAGCCGATGCCTGGATGTGTCCCCGTTTCTGGCACTCCCAACCCTGCAGCCCAGCTGTTTAAGGGGCTTGAAGACAGTAAAATGCAGCATTTATTGCCCTCCCTTCCATCCTGCCCCAAAAACAGAGGTGGGAGGGAGAAATCGGTGCATCCTCATCACTGCCGGGCCGGGCATCGCCATCTCAGGCAGTTCCCTGCAGCAGCCAAGAGGAGAAGCCATGGCTCCATCTATCCATCAGGACCCACCAGCCTTCCCAGGCCAGATGTAGAACCTCTGGTTTCTTAGTGTACCTCTGGATTCTTTGGTATGTGAGAAATACGCTATTGCAGCACTGGATTTTTAAATTATTATTTATTTTCAGATAAGATAAGCATCTCCCGAGCACGCGCTTTTGCTGCTTTCTCAGCTCTCACCTCGGAGCAATGCCCCCAGCCCCGCTCTCACTCGGAAGCTGCTGGGCTTGGTCACATTGTAGCCCCGGGAAGGTAGATGGGAAAGGCATCAGGGGTGGTGATCGCAGAGGCGAGGAAGGAATTTGGGTGTGTTTCCTCTGGACTAAATCTGGCTTAAAATTATGAGCGGCTCTGGATTTTATTAAAGCCCTGAAAGCAGCGCTTGGCTTCATTGGTAAATCGAGGAGCATTGTAAAAGCTGGTGTAAGCCCACACCTAGATGAAGGAGTGCAAGTCTGGGTGACCTGGAGAGCCATGCTCCGCCCTGGCCGCTCCCGCGGGCTTTCCTGGCCACCACCCACTGGGGACATCCAGAAGAGAGTGGGGTGGAGGAGTCCAGACCCAGACTGGAGCCCGCCGGGTGTTCTGGCGTGGATGAGGACACAGGTCCTTCTCCCCGCCTCCGTACCTGGGAGTTTCTGCTGAATACCCCATGGTCTGCCCAGGGTGGGTGCACTGGTGGGCCTCGTGCCCACTTTGGTTGCTGGGAGCCAGCTCTTCCTGGAGCCTCCACTTTTCCGTACACATCCCCAGCATAAAGCGAGATTTATCAGACAGTGAGTTTTGCACCAGCGGCTGAGCCTGCTCTTGGAGGAGTGAGTCTGTCTGTCTGTCTGTCTGTCGGAGCGGGCTGTGCTCTTGCCTGCCTGCGGCTGCTGGGGTTGCCCGGCATCCCTGGCTCTGCAGGCGGCTCTGCCCGGTGCAGGGAACACGTTTAGGAGCTGCTTGAGCCTGTTGGCTTGCAGAGCTGCATCAGCCAAGAGATCCCAAGGAAGTCCTGGCTGATCTCCTAAGCCAGGCATCGAATGCACGGCATACCCTCGGAAAGGGCTTGGAAGGAAGGTGCTCTGCGTGCTGAAATCCATCCCACCCCTGCTCTGTTCTTGGGGAGGGGGCACTTACAGCACCCTCCTACTTAGGAGTGGAGCCCTGAGATGGTCCCGTTCCTGCCCTGAACAACCTTTCCCAGCCTGCTCCAAGCCCTCACGTTCCCAGAGCCGTGGAAAGGATTCCCACGGGATCATAGGGATGAGCGGAAAGAAGGGACCCGGGAAGACAGGCGGTGGGCAGAGCCGCAGCCATGAGGCACGTCCCTTGCTGGGAGCTGTGGGCTATGGGGCTCCCGGGGCAAAAGGGCCGGGAGGGAGCTTTAAGGAGTGATTAACGACCTCAGCCGCAGCAGGGCCATGGGTCAAAGAGGCCCAGTTATTTCCTGGTGATATTCCTGCTGGAGAGGGCAATCAGCTGACATGGCAGATACGGGTCCACCTGACCCCCAGCTTTGGAGCAAAGTGAGGGCAGGGACGATGGGCAGACCTCCCCCATCACCCCGTGCCCCGTTCATGCTCTCCACAGAAGGTCTGTCAGGCACGAGCTCGTGGGTCACCCCACCATTGCTGACTCAGGCATGGCCCCCCACTTCAGCAGAGATTTCCAGGAATGCCGTCCTTACCATCTCCCGCTAGGCAAATCGTAGCCATCATATGTGTAGGGGAAAAATTGGATTTGCCTCATAATCTAATCAATGTTAAATAACAGTAATTCTAACTCCGAGGCTCTATGTTTAAAGTGCCGTTGGTCTCTGGGGATCATCGGAGTTATTTAATCTAATGAAATCACCATTACAGTCTAATGAGGGTGCACCACGGGGATGTCTCTCCTGGGAAGGAAAGCAATGGTTAAATAAGTGGCAGTCAGGGCCAAATACTCAGTGGGGGTAAACAGGCAGAGAGCAGTCAGTTGAAGGTTGCACCTGGCTGGGACCCCAAGCTCTGTGGCTGCATCTCTCCGGCATCTTTCTAACGGTGACTGTCATTGCTGGAGACGTGATGATGGTGGTGGGCACCTGCCCGGGTCCCTCCCGTCACCTCCCTGGGACGCCTGGGTAGGCTGGGCCACACTGGTGCCGCCTTCCCTCTTTTTCTGGCCCAAGCAGGAGTTGTTGGACTCGATCTTAGTAGTCTTTTCCAACCTCAATGATCCTATGATTCTATGTGTTTTTAACCCATCTCAGTGCGTCATCCTGTGTCACGACTTGCTGCGCTACCCGCAGCGGGTTGCTCTCTGCGTTGGCTCTCCCTGGGGTGGTCTGGGCTGTGTCGTCTGCTGGTTTTTAAGCTGTTTTCCCCCATACCTGCTGTACTTTTTCATTTTCATTAAGCACTTTTCCCTCATCTCCTTTGCAGAGGGAGATAGGACCTGTTCCAGTTCACGTCTCCCGTGCTGGCTTCGCAGCAATTTCTGAGCCACCAGTCGATGCAGTCGTTACGGAGCGAGCCCAGCCACACCGAGCCGGTTGCTTCCCTACACGCTGAACTTCTTGTATTTCAATATACCGGAGTTCCAGCAGCAGCAGGCAGGGCCTCTGCTGCTGTCACACGCCAGCACGGCTCGATCCCGTGTAACGGGGGGAGTGTTCCTTCCCTGCAGCGCGTGCTCCAGTTTCCCATTATTATTTTTTTCATAAGACTGATACTTACTGTACATTGCTCATTTGCTGCTAAAATTGGAGCCATTAGAGCAATAAGTGGCAATTACCTTCCGAGCGGTGCGGTGGCGTGAAGCCAGCGCGGGGCCTCGCCGAAGGAGGAGGCTGAAACCTGCCTTTGGGGAGCAGACGGCCGGGTGACGCCGGAGCGGCTGCGTAGGGACGGCCGGGATGGCTGCCCGGCACCCTCCGGAGGGAGGATTGCACCCGTGGGTGGGGGTTGGGGGCAGGACGCACCTGGCTTGGGGTCCGTGGTTGATGGGGATGAGGAGGCGTTGCGGCTCTGCTCATGGTGCTGTTATCTCGCGACGCGGTCCCCGTCCGGCAGCTGGGCTCCTCCGAGCAGCCCCGTCCCTAGGGAGCGGCTTCTCCCCTGGAAAACAGTCCCCACACTGAAAAAAAATGAAAAAGGGATGTGTCTGGTGATTTAATCATATTAAGTGCTCCTCAAATCTGCACAACGGCGTGCCGGAGGTCTCTGGAGGAGCAGACGCCGTGGGACCGGTGAGGATCCAGTGCTGAGAGCTGGCGCAGAGGAGGGGTTGCTGGAGGCGGAGGGTGACATGTGCCAGCGGGTAGGTCTGAGAGCCCCGGCCTCGTGCTTGACACCGGTGTGGGTGCACACGCGTCCCCTCGGCACGGCGTGGGAGCGCAGGCGATGCCCCGCGTGCTAACGAGGAGGTCTGGGGGCTGCCGATGGCGAGGAGGGTCCCGGTGGGCGGCTGCTCAGTGACAGCCGGGACGTCGGCGTTTATTATGCACATCCCTTTCATGCCGCCTTCATTATTCGCGTGCTATCTAGTGTCATTAAGATATCAAGTTCATTTAGGTACATCTACACTGGCAGTTTAATTATGTCTGGGTACTACTCGGTATTTTATTCATGGACTATCTGGGGGCGGTTGTCAAACACAGGCCCAGGAGATAAAGGTTTGGTGGCTGCAGAATGCTAATGTCCTGCTGGGTCCCTTTTGACAAATACACATGCCAGTTATTACCAAACTGATTATTTCATTCATTAACACCACATACATCAGCTCCCTTCACCCGGTATTATTGTATACATTCATCTTTTCATAAACAATTACCTGGCAAGGTTGGGAAAGGCGAGTACTGGGGAATTAATGCTCTGGTGGGAAGTTCCTGACGTGGGTTAGTAACAAGGTGCTGGCGGGCTGTGTAATGCCCCGTTAGCGTGATCGCTTCAGTAATCAAATTAGGGACAATAGCACGTCACTTGTGTGCCGTGTTTCCCAACAACACCGAACCCGTTTGCACTGCGCCGGGGGCTCAGTGGATGGGGCTCCCTGACCCGTTTGCAGTGATGGGGGAGATGAAATGAGAGCCAGGAGAGCTGGCAGGGAGGCTTGGAAAGCATTCCCTGCGGCCGGACCGTGGTGTGCGTTTCTCATCTGCCCTTTTCTTCTTACTGTTTTTGTCATGAGGAGCATTTGCATGAGAACAGGTTCGTTTATTGTTTGTGCCTTTTTTCTGGCTTCCTCCTATTGCTTTCTGGGAGCTGTTTCCCTCCATGATAGCACTTGCAGTGGTGGTGGGAATGATTAAGACACCATGACCATGCAACCAGCTGGGGAACAAACCCCCCGCCCCGGGTCTTCTTTCTACATCTTCTAATTGTAAAAGGCTGGTGATGGAGGAAAAAGAGTACAGGGAGACATGAGCAATGAAGAATAACCACACTCATTAAATAAGTGGTTCCTGCAGCTTTCCTAGAGATCGCGGTGAAACCCACCGGAGGCGACTCGAGATGCTGCTCTCCCAGCTGGAGGTCGCTCCCGCAGTCGGGATCTGCCACGGGGTAGGGTCCCCCAGCACGTTCTGTCCAGCATTAACCCCCCTCGGAAGGCATCAAACCTGGAGGAGCCGCTCTCAATGATTTCCCTTGAACACACAGCCCGCGGGGTTTCAGTGGGTTGTTGGTCCCTTATTTATTTCTTTAGAGATGTCGTGTCCTCACCAGTTTCCACCAGCAAGCTCGCTCCCTCCGCTACGGAGAAGGAGCAGCTGCAGGAGGCCACCAGCACAGCCAGAATCAATTCCGCTTTCCACTCAAGCAGACCCGCTCGGAAAGTAATGCTTCAGGGGTCACACTTCTGCACTACCCCAGCGCAGGATTTGCAAACTAAATAAAGGATCCGAGGGCGATTTAAGTGCCTAACTCCCTTAGGCGCCTTTGAAAAAAGCCCCACTGGAATAACTAAGAAGCTTTCACTGTGCTTTTGGAAAAGCATTAATCCTCCTTGCTATCTCCACGAGTCCCTTTGATCAGACTTCAAAATCTTCATCTCCAGGGGTCCTGTCTGGGCTTTCCGAAGTGGCTTAAGAGCAGAGGTCTCGCTGCTTCTCGGGGAGACCTGGGTCCCAAGACACAGACTCACGTTTCAGAGCCCCCGCCGTGGCTCTCCATGTTGGGATGGAACGGTCACACCATGGCAGGGGTCCCTGCAAGGTGAGACCCCACCCCCCGACCGTGGGGTGATGCCCGGCTGTCGTGGTGGGCCGTGGTGTCTGCGTGGATTTGAAATCCCTGCTGCTGTGAAGAGAGTACCAGCGTGGGCTTAGCTTAGTTTTTCCCCTGCATTCTTACGTTTTCCAAGGGGAGCGCAGTGAAAGAGGGAGCGCACTCAGGCTGGGTTTGCTCCTCGCTGTGGATGCTGAGAAGTGACGAGGGAAGGAGGGTTGGTCTTGCTGAGGAGGGCAGCGCTGGACAATGCGAGGCTGGGGGTCATCTTCTGGAGCTGATCTGAAACCCCCAGCCTATGCCAGTTTGGTGCTGAGTGAGGAGGATGAGGGTTTATTGGCCTGGATCCAAATGACTCAAGTTGCCTCATGAAGCTGAGATCACTAATTGGGCTTTTTTTCATCCATTCATATTCTGGAGAGCACTTTTCTTTCTTTTTTTTCTAAGAGGATTCCCTCTTAGAAACCTTCGTGCCACGCTAATGCCCAGGCCAGAGCCTCCATGCCCACCCTGGGCAGCATCGGGAAGGTGCGCAGGGTGCCAGCCTACAGACCAGCCGGACCTCAGCCAGATGCTGCACGATTCACTGATGAAATTTAGATCTGCTGTCAACTAAAACTTCCTGAGATATGTCAGATGACGCTGCGTGACAGCGGGTTAGCCAGGGGTGCATTCCCTGGGAGGAGGTGGAACAGCTGAGCACAGAAGAGAGCTCTTCATGCGCGACCTGGTGCGCTGTGGCTAAAATCCCTGGACAGACTGCGGGGCCGAGGGGGCCAGGGCGCGATTGCTCGGCGCAGTTTCTTCGGCGCTACCTCCTGCCTTGCCCAGAACCTGCAAATTAAGCTAGGAGGGATCCTTTTAAGCTTTCTATTTTCTGGAGGCTTTTGCCCTCTTTGCACTTGACTGCTTTGCTCCAGGAGTGAAAGCAGGGAGCCTGTTCCCAGCCATTCCAGTTTCATTTAGCGAAAGAATTGGCACGGGAAGGATGAGGAATGACAGCGAGGGTAAACTCGTGTGACTCCATGTATTCTAGATCATAGCCTGAGGTCAGGCTCTCTTTTTTATGATACAGATACAGGATTTTTTGGCCTGGCAGCAGGAGGAAATGTGTAGTGATATATGAAGAAGTAATTTCTTGGCATAATTTAAGAAACAACCTCTGTTTTTGAAAGTGGGGGTGTGTCCTTTGGGGTGTGTGGCTCTTTCATAAAGCTCTCTGTTGATATCCACACACACACAAATACACAATGCATCTCCAGCAGTATAGGGTATTTCACAGTATTTTCTAAATAATCTTGCTCTTAATAATCTCGGTTGAATTGTTTAGGACTCCACAACAGTATCTTGGAGGACTGATCCTTTTATCTGGGCAGAGAAGGGAGAAAGCTCTTCTCCCCGTTCCTGGCAGCCGGTCCATTAACCCACCGGGACATGGGGGTATCCAGAGCTCCCGGAGACGGGCCGCATGGCCCAAGTGGTCTCAGCCTTCTGCTCCCACTGCCTGTTTCCAATATTATTTCCCTTCCTCTGGCTCCAGCTGCTTTAATTTAGCTGCTTTAGTTCCTGCTAGGTCCTGAGTTTTGGTCTCTGAGATCTGGTGAGATTTCTCCACCTCCAGAGGCAAGGAGGATGGAAGAACACTTTTTTTTTTCCCCCCAATCACGTCCATTCAATGGTTTTCTGTGTACTTCCAGTTCCCAGGCAACATTTCGTTCCCCTTCACGTTGCCTGCAGCTTCTCAGCCACCGCCCCTCTCTCCTGCTCCGGTTCCCGTCCTAGCTCCTCTCCCATCCTTCTCCTCTTCTTCCCCGGGAAGAACGCATGCGTTGCTGCGAGTCTGCGTGGCTGAAGGTGTGCCTCTGCGCGTGCCTGAGAAATATCAGGCAGACAAGGAAAACAAGCAAATCACATTATATATTGCAGGCAATAATGCAGCTCCCGGGGGACAGAGATAATATAGTGAGAGACAAAGGAACAATAGACTTCGCTGGCCTGAGCGCTCACTTGATGGTGGCTTTTCTGGAATTACTCTTGGCTTCCTCTGCGTCAGTGGTGAATCGGGCCTGGGAGCTGACGGGGGGTCAGGATGCGGTCCGGGGGCGAGCATCGATTTGTACGGGAGCCCCTGTTGTACGCACTGCTCGTGGGGGGAGACTCTTGCTCAGCCCAGCAGCCCCGCAGCACAAGGGATGGGGATGAGCTTAAAGCTGGCTGTGATTTTTGTGGTCTGGAGGAACACGCTGCTGTCTGAGGGACTTTGCCCGGAGAACTGTGTGGATCCGCGTTCCCGTTTAGGGGTGGGTGCCGCTAGCCAGGGAGGGGGAAGCAGCAGAGAGTCCCTGAGTTTTGGGTGCAGGAAGAAGCATCAGGATGAAACCAGCGGCATTACCCGCGCGGGGTGCTTCCCCCCACGCCACGTCTGGGGCTTGGGGTGCCGGCAGGACACGGCGGGGCTGTTGGTCCCCAGGTCTGCGGGCAGCAGAGCCGGGGTGCAGGGCTGGGTTAAGGCAGAGGCTGTCGGGGTGCCTGGTGGGGATGGGTCTCCTGACCAGCCTGGCCAGCGAGGAGGCTTCCAAACCAAAGCACTGCCAGCTCTGGGAAAAATCCCGGCTGGGATGTTCTCCTGGGGGCTCCCCAGAGTTCCCTCTGCAGAGGCAGCTGATGCTTTGAGATGAGCTTCAGACTTCGCTTCTCCATTTCTTCTGCTTTCCTTCTTTCCTCCCTTTCTCCCTTTCTTCTTTTTCCTTCTTTCCTTCTCCTTCCTTCTCTTTTTTCTTTCTTTTCTCTATCTTCTTTTTTCTTTTCATCTTTTTCTTCTTTCTTTCCCTTTATCTCTGTCTTTCTCTTTCTTTCTCTCTTCTGCTTTTTCTGTCTGTCTGTCTTTCCACCTTTTGTAGACCTCAGCAAATTCCAGGAAGGCATCAGTTGTCTTTAACACCCAAAGGAAAAATCGAAGGGAAGGCTTCAATTACTCGCATGAAAAATGAGTCTCCTAACCAAGGTCTATCCATTTGCTAGTTGTGCTTGTTTTAAAACTGAATTATAGAGACTGCACATTTTTCTGGAGACAAATGCATTAATTTTTCTCAAAACAGACAAGGGGGAAGCAGAGGGAAAATAAGATAATAAGAGTTTCCCCAGTGATTTATATGCCTTTGTGACAAATAATGGGGCCAGGCGGCAGCGCGCACCAACAGCCCATGGGGGAAGGGGCAGGGGGGGTGGCAGGGACGACTGCAAGGAAAACTGCCAGAAGTCCAAGTACAATTGTTTGTTTTAGATGATATAGGATCACTTCATGTCTCTGGCTGGCTTGAAAAATCTCTCTTTCTCTCTCTATATACACACATAAAATATATGCCATATGATGCACTTAAAATCAGCACAGTCTATACTGTTTATACAGGAAAGGATTGTGTTTCTCGCCGACCTCTCCCCAGCCCTCCTTCTTCTGTCGAAGGATAAACTGGGACCTTTAGAAAATAAAGTGGTGGCTACAATTTTTAGCAGATTTGCTCTTGCATATATTTATATAGGGCAGGCGAGCCCTTCCTCAGGGCCGGCTGCCTGCGCTCTCAGGCAAAAACCAGGGAGGTTGAGTTTATTTTTTTATCTGTTCACTCTGGTTTGATTTATATGCTAAAAGAGATATTTTTATTATAGCGCATAGTAAATTGGGTTGCTTTATTGCTCATGAGAGCTGTTTTCCAAAATTGGACTATTTATATAGTACACTGATTGCAGTGTATTTCTGATCTTGATGTCTAACTGTAGGAAATAAAAAAAATTACACCGAATCGTATTTTTTAAAAACGACAACCTCTTTTTAAGTAAGATGAAATGAGTAACTTTTTCTTGAGAAGATGCCGCGGCACTCAGCAGCTTTCCAGAAATCATCTTGTAGCAAGTGGAGGCTTTCGGTGGGAGCTGGAGACTCTGGAAGGGTTTGAAGCAGCTTCGTGACTCGTCCGTTGGGGCAATCCACGGGAAACACGTCCCGGAGGCCAGAGGCCACCGCGGCTCTCGTACCTACGCTGGTGGTTCTCTGCAGTTACTTATAGGAATGATTCAGTGAATTTATTCCCTTTTGGTTTCCGAGTAGAAAATCCTGTGGTGTTCAGCCGGATACGAGAGCAGAGGGAGGCTGGAAGTGGTGCTTTAAAGCAAAACCTAAAGCTGTTCCAGGGCAGATGGTTAATTGTGTGGTTCAATTTATTTGCCTAATGCAAATCACATCCCGTCTGCCCATGGCGCCGGGGGAACCGGATTCCTGTTTGTTCTGCTAAAAACTGGGCTGAGATTTCACTGCGTCTTCTGCAGCTCCCACGTGAAGCTCCCCTGCAGCGAGACGGTGTCGCGGTGCGCAGCAGAGGATCGCCGTATCTCCAGGGCTGGTGGAGAGGAGAAACAGCAGTTCCCACGGAGAAGGGCTGGGATGGGGATAAGCCGCCAGCACCATGTTGGTTTGCATGATTCAGCCTCCCATCTTCGTGGCTCCAGGCCCGTGAAGGTGCTTTGGTGGATGGCAGCATCCCCTTCACCCACCCCAAAGCCAGGGACCGGGGTGTGCCTGTGGGTCTGGGCCCCCTGGTCCCCTCCGGCCTTGGACCAGGAGGGCGTTTCCGGGGGTTCCCAACTTCCCAAATGGGCCTAATGGAAGCCTAAAGAGAGTTTTTCATAGATTCATGGCTTTTCAAAGGAGAAATTTGCATGTTAATAAGAAGCTGTTCAGACTGATTGGCTTAATGTGTTTGGGGTAAGTATAATTAAATGTCAAGGGAAATATATCATGAAGTAATGAAGCTGAGGCTAATTTATCAAAAAAGGAGTCCTAGAGAGGGAGACATTTCCAATAATAAACAGTTCTCGAACCTTCCTCTTTAAGGTGATTTGCTTAGGGTGAAACGTGCCGCCTCGCGGATCCTCAGGTGAGAGCTGCGAGATGGTTACGGGCTGGGGGCGGAGGCTTTCCCACCTTCTCCCCAGTACAAACCCCTGTGCCCTGGGACCCCAAGGCTGAGCCCATCACGAAGGTTCACACGGGTCGAGGTAGGGGAAGGTGCAGCTCTGGTCCCTCCAAGGCTACCAGCAGCATCTGGGGGGCTGTTTGGGGGAGGGGTGCATGCGTGTAAAGCTTCAGGGGTGCCCTTAGGGAAGAAGAATGGGCTTGAGGTTTCATTATATCAGCTGCTGGGTCATTTATGCCATTTTTTTTCTAATCCTTCAATCTTTACTCCGTAAGCTTTTCAGAGCATGTGTGATCTCCTGCTCTGTTCACGTGCTAGCCAGGGATGAAGATCAGCCCATATAGGCACATCTTTAATACAAATTAAAAATGCAGCGCACGTTCAGAATTGCGAAGCAGGTCCCAAAACTGGGTATTTAAGCATCAGAACTGAGGAGGGTGAGGTCCAGGCTGAAGGCCACGCCGACCACTGTGAAGGCTGTGACTCTTCTGCATCCCTCCGTGTGATGGGAGGAGGTTGTGAGCTCCCTCCCCGTGGCACAGCTGCGCAGCGGGCAAATGGACATGTGTTTTTCAGCAAACCTCTGGTCTGGGTGGGCTCATGGGATTCATTTCCAGCCGTGCGCTGAGTAAACAAAACCAGGGCCTGACTGTCCTGTGCCACACGGCTCCGGCGGCGGCTGATTCCCGCACACGGTGGGAGCGCGAGCGGGAGCTCTTGGTTTGCACTTTGTGCCATTGCAAGGGAAGAAAGGCACAGCGTGAGGCTGCAAAAGAGTCACACCCATCATCTCAGCTGGAAAAGTCTCCTCAGGCATCATACAGCGTAGAGGGGAATCAGCAGGCTGCAGAATAATAGAGGCATCTGTAGAAAAGAGAAGAACTTGTGTCCATCTGCATTAAGAGGCACGACAGTTACAGTGAAAAACAGCACCAAAAAGCCACCAGAACCAGCCACCAGAAGCCTGCATGTACCCAAGCAAATCCATCCAGGAAATGCAGAATCGCTTCTCATTTGGGAGCTATATTGGAAAAATGATGAACTCACTGTGGGCCTGATTTGCTCCCTTGTAAGAATTAGCTGGTACTGCAGGGATGTGGCAACGGCTCGTGCCCTGCCCTCGGAGCCCCGACCACTGCTGGGGTGAAGCTCTCGCTGGGGAGGGTGTATGGTTCTGGAGAGGCCACTGAGATGCAAAAACACAGGGGACCAAAAAAATGCACGTGGCCACAGCCAAGGTGATGAGCGCTGGGTCCAGGTCTGCTGGGGGAAGGCGGGAAGGAAGGTGCATGGCGTACCCCAAACCTGCCCTCGCGACAGCCGCTGGGAGTGCCTTGGGACGAGCACTAAGGCTGGGTTACAGAGCAGGCTGGTGGCCAGGCTGAGGAGGGACTCAGAATCACAGAACCACAGAATAGTAGGGATTGGAAGGGACCTCTGTGGGTCATCTAGTCCAACCCTCCTGCTGAAGCAGGGTCACCTACAGCAGGCTGCACAGGACCTTGTCCAGGCGGGTCTTGAATATCTCCAGAGAAGGAGACTCCACAGCCTCC
>Ga0065711_1040492_pt1 | contig 16902 bp, 21 predicted proteins | sample Hoacrofraction12_FD_59098 | JGI IMG/M metagenome (GOLD analysis project Ga0065711, IMG submission 59098) | Hoatzin crop microbial communities from Cojedes, Venezuela - Epithelial fraction 12 v2 (version 2) | ecosystem: Host-associated > Birds > Digestive system > Esophagus > Crop | place... | reverse complement strand
CTCTGCTTCAGTCTGTGCCCGTTGCCCCTTGTCCTGTCGCTGGGCACCACTGGAAAGAGTCTGGCCCCGTCCTCCTGACACCCACCCTGCAGATATTGATCGGCATTTCGAAGGTCCCCTCTCAGCCTTCCCTTCTCCAGGCTGAACAGGCCCAGCTCCCTCAGCCTTTCCTCGTAGGAGAGATGCTCCAGTCCTCTCATTATCCTCATAGCCCTCCACTGGACTCTGTCCAGTAGCTCCTCATCTTTCTTGAACTGGGGAGCCCAGAACTGGACTCAGTACTGAAGATGGGGCCTCACTAGAGCAGAGTAGAGGGTAAGGAAAATATGCACAGGGCGAGGGAGCAGGGGCCAGCCGTAAGGCTGGTTGCACATGGCACACTGGTACTCATGTTTTGGGGGTTGAACTGAGGGTAGTTCCCCACTAACTTGTGTTGAATACATGACAATGAACCTTGGTAGAGGTTTACCCCCAGCCATGTGCTTGCAGCACCGTGGGCACTCTCACAACACCCATGCCAATGGGTGCATGCCCCCCAGCAGATCTGACCTCCCCTTCCAACACTGCCTTTGGATACAGCCTCCTGGTGTGGCTTCTTGCAGCAGGTTTTGCCAAGGTTGAGGCTTTTCTTGGAGGATGCCAAAGCATCATCAGCTCCTGTGATTTTTGACCCATGCTGCCACAGCAAGGAGTTCCCTCCAGTGCTCCTCTGAAGGGACAGGGATGTTCAGTGGCTTATCCTTCAGCATAGATTAATCATGTGTGCATCAGATGCTCGGATCACTGAAAACCACAAGTTTCACGAAGCTTGCACCCTCAGGCCGAGGCTGGCTTACCACCTCACTCAGTTTCTGGCTGCCACACACGTGATGGGCACCACAGCCTGTCTGAGTGCCTCTCGGGATGGTTCTGCTGGCAAATCCAGCACATCTCCATTTGTCTGTGTAGGTTTCCTGGCTATAACTGAGGTACCACCAGCCCTAGTACATCTTAGGAAGAGGTGAGGTTTTTGAGAACCACTCATTTGGACCCAGGCACCAGCATTTTGCCCAATTTGCATTTCAATTTCAAAAAAACCCCAATGGTTATGACTACTTGATACAACTATAGTCTCTCCTGAGCTCCCGAAGGAGTCTGTCCTGCACTGCAGAAAGCACCAGGACCAACCATCAACAATTTCAAAGGGTCCCAGTGCCTGACACAGAAGCCATTACATTATGAACCTCGGAGAAAGTCCCACATTTGTCTAGGGTTAAATGTCCATACTTTCCCCCAGGGACAGGAACCCACATGTTCCCCTTTACCTGCCTCAAATTAATTTGCTTTAAAAAGGAGGAGACCAATTGACCACATGGCCTCCTCCATTCCCAGCCCAAATACCATCCAACATCACCGGGTTGCTGGAGGACAAGGGGGATCTTTCCAAAGTGGCCTCATGGAGGAGGCATCTAGACATGGCCCCATAGCACAGGCGTCACCCACCAGCAGGAAAGGCCTTGGAGAGGTGACAAGGCAGCAGCAAGAGGAATGCTGGGTCAGGATCAGGCACGCACAGTGGAGAAATCCAGGGCTGCGAGACAGAGCAGAGGGCTGCAGTGAGGCTGATTGGAGGAGGCATGAAGGGAGACAAACAAGGGAAGCGTGGCCTCTGGCTCGGCAGGGACTACCTGACCTCTCCTCCAACGGGGCATGGCAACTTTCGGCTGACGCCGGCAGCCAGCCTGCGTCCCGAGGGTTGTTGCTGTCTGGCAGAGACAGTAAGCGGCAAAGCCCTAATCGGAAAGGGCAGCTGGATCACAAAGCTCCCTCCTGTGCTTCTCTGCCAAGCCAAAATACGGGAGCCATGGCTGGGACCCCTTTCTCCTGCATTGCTCTTACCCCATCCCTGGTGCCTCCCCTGAAAACTGGGGGCAACAGCCACACCGATGGGTCCCAGCCCTCTGGGTCACCTCCTGAGGTGGACCTGTCAGAGCTGCAGCCCTCCATCACCAGCGCTCAGCGTGGACACGCAGGGTCTCTCTACGCTCCAGTACTTTTTAGGACTAGCACAGCTCTCACCTCCCCACGCACGCAAAGACCCACCAGCAACCTTGCAGTGGGGACATCCACTCTTCCCACCCCTTCTCCCCCCATTGATTACCTCCTGGTTGCCAGCCTCCCATCTCTTGAGCTACTTCTCACCCAGAGGCAACCTGCAGGGATACTCTGCCGTGCCACCATATTTGTACACCCCCCCAGCCTGCTTTAGGGCTCACCACAACACCAGCAGCCCCAAAGGCTTCCTTCTCAGGTCAGAGAGGCAAGGACTTGGAGAAAGGACATCATCTCTGCAAGGTCATCTTCCCAACAGCTGTCCTCATACAACCTCAGAGGTATGACACTCCTGTATAATTCAGTGTGAAAAACCCCGTGCCACCAAGAACAGACCTACAAATTCAGCATTTCTTACAGGACTTTGGCCCTAAAGCATCTTTGGATTCTACCAAACAACCAAAGCCTGTACACACTTGGAAGTTAACACAAAATCTGTCAAACGTTTCCCAAAAAACTCCCACAGGAGGCTGCCTTTGAGCTTGTGTTAGCACTACCAATTCACCCCATGAACCTTCCTTTTTACCCCCCCCAGGGAGGAGAAATCCATGCAAGTCCCATAAACTTCCTGGCTTGTGCGACAATTCTTGTGTTGCTTAAGCATAAAGGGCCATCAACTTTCCCCTGGGATAAATTTGTCCTGGCAATCTGCATTTTAGTGGTCTACATCTTGGGGGAGTTGATAGCATTTGGGGTTTGTTTTAATGGGAGTTGGTAGCCATGATCAATTGTAGAAGCTCTGTTTCCACGGAAATGGGTATTTAATAGATTTTTTGAAAATGGCAGTTATTGACCCAATGGGCCTTAATGGCTTAAAAACCATCTGATTGTAGTATGTAAGAGTAAATGCATGTAATTTTCAAATGCATACTGGAAAAGGTAGTAAAAACCTTTTTGAACTGCAGGGACCTGGTCAAGAGGGAGTTTCCATCTGCTGGTTTGGCCTTTCTATTTCTATCAGAGTGAATCATGGCCATCTCTTCTTCAGAGAGGCTTACCGTTCCCTCAAGGGTGAGATCATCTTAAAACACGCGACCCATCAAGGTATGGGGATGTCTTTCGTCAGACCAGGCAGCAATGCAGAGTCAGGCTTTCAGAGCAGCTCAACTCCCAGCTGATCTTATGGTGGTAACGAAGGACACATGGACCGTCTCTCATCCTCCGTGGACCACACGCTCCCCCCATTGCTCCCAGCGAGAGCTCCTTGGGAGCTGAAAAGCCCCACGTACCTCAGACTCCTGGGTTTAAACTCAACCTACAGGCTCCCAGTTGACGATCCTACAGTGAAATTCCCAGGCAGACATCCTGGTTTATCCAGGATTAGCACATACCAGAAACATTGAGTAAACTCCAAAGGAACATACTCATTACTCAGCAGCAATTCTGGAAGCAGAGAACAGACTAAACCCCGGTACTTCTTTCGTGGTGTCTGTGAGCACTGACTGCAGCCCTCCCATCCCCACTAAGCCACGTATTTAGGGTTATCACCCCCACCGACTCTTCAAGGTCTACAAAGGCTCAGCACCTTGTGCCCATCACAGCGGCAGCTCCCCTCTCCAGCTGCCTGTTTTCATGAGCCTGTGGGAACATAGGTGACCAAGATTTTTATCTGTTCGAAACCAGCCTGCAGGTTCAGCCATTGCAAAGAGGACCACCCAAGCCACGTGTGTGCAGGACAGCAGGGCTGGGTACGTGTCACCTCTGTAGAATAAGCCAACACAAACCTCCACAGACCTGAAAACTCTCGAATTTCAGATGTCTGTCCTCCTGCTCCCTATTACATTCCCCTTCAAAAAAAACAGCTAAGCAGAAATTAGAGAGTTCAGAGCCACAACCTGTTGCTTCTCCTCCTCATCAGTGGAGTAAGGGAGACAAACATTGCAGGTCACCGCCTGCTTCCACACCAGTAAGGTGTCTCCCAGTGCCATCCCCAAGTAGGCCCATAACACAGCATCCCACCTGCTTGCAGCAGCACTCACCTCCGCCCCGTCAAACCCAAGAGCATGCCAGGAAGGAGCAATGCCGCTGGCCAAGCGCAGATGCTGGGTGCAGACCCCAAGGCTTGCAGGTGCCTGGGTGATAGGACCCCGCTGGGCTGGGCTTGCCACCTGCACCCAGCACTGACCCCTCACTCTCAGCAGGCATGAAGGAGGTTCAGACCATTGTCAGACCATCGTCATTCCCTGAGAACATGTGCCTGGCCATCTGCAGGAGCATGGACCTAACAGCCTACCTAGCAAGTCAAGAAGCTACTGCACATCTGCGGGGGCTGCAAGAAGGAGACATCATCCCTGAAAACAGCAGCAGCTGAGGAGAACTAATCAGAAGAATTCAAAAGAAACAGAGTTAAAGATTCAGTTTTGAACCATGCAGGGGAAGGAAAGGAGCCCTGGCAGGGAGAAAGGCAGCGAAGCAGCATCTTGGGAAGGAGGGGAGCCCAGCGCAGGCAGCATCCCGGCTCCAGCCCACACCGACACGCTTTGGAGAGGCTCGCTATCCACCGCACGGGGTAAGTGCTCTCCTTCTGTTGCCAGTGTTGAGGCTGGCTGGCGAGACGCCGGCGTTACACAGAACGCGTGTGAGAGAGGGCAAGTGAGAAGCGCCGGGGGGGAAACAGAGAAATATGTTTGCAGCCCCTCGTGGTTTTGCAAGGCAGAACTCAACAGTGGCAAGTTATTCTAGACCGTGCTCCAAGCTAAACAAAGCCAGGTATGGTTCACTTTCCGCCTGGATTGTTTGTTTCGAGGCAAGATAAAAAACATCCCGGGCCAGGACCATGTCTTACAGCACTTTTTGCCTGCCTGAGGTTGCACAGATAAGCCCTGTCCCATCGTACCCACAAGAGCAGATCTGGCGTGAATCAGCTTCCTCTTACTTTTTGCTTGCGGCAAAAACACGAAGAAACATTCCAGGTTTAGGGAGGTCTCAAGGTCTCTGCAAACAAGTCAGCGTCCTCAGGAGCCTGAATTTCTCTGCCAATTTTTATAGCAGAGTTCACGGTCTGCTGCAGGAAGGCAGAGGGGATAACACAAGTGGGTGCAACGCTCCCAGTCTCCCCCAGCACTATATGGGCTTCACACGGCTGATCAGAGCCTTGGGGCCAGGAGGCTCAGCAAAGCACTCCAGACAGAGGAGAATTGCACAAGAGCATCATTTTTTGCCTTGCACTTAGCCAGGACCGAGCAGCTTCATCTCCTCTCATTAAATGCCTCTTTTTCCCATCAAGGGACTAGGAAGCAGGAGACCAGAGCCCCAGTGCCAATAGCAGAACCTCACTGCTGCATGACTGGAGGCCAAGATGTCTAAGACTTCCATGCCTCAGTTTCCCAAGCTGAAGAGCTGGAACTATCCTTGCCCACAGCACAGGCAGGTGTTTGCAGACATCTCAGAAGAAGTCATCTTTGCTGTGCGGGATTTTCAAAGGAGCTTAGAGGAGCTAGGCACCCACATCCCACTGCTGCTCAATGGAAAGCAAGTGTCCAGCTTTTCACCAGGTGCCTCCTCCTTTCCCATCCACCACCCACAGCAGCTTCCCCTCTAGGGCAGATCTCAGTGCTGGTGGGAAAGAGGGAGAGCTGTGGACCTGATGAGCCTGGTGAAGACGACCCTACAGTGCCATGCTACTGCCTAAAGCTTGTCTCCAGCCAAAGAGCTGGGACTGATGCACATCACCCCCAGCACCATCTTCAGCACCAGGTCTCAGGAGACAGGGTGCATGTGGAGCTCTGTTCTAGGACCAGTCGAGGCTGGAGAGAAACACAGATGAACATGTAGCAGGAGGCAGCTCAGACGCCTCTTGAAAGAGGGCATGGCTGGTGCAGAGGGGCCAGATCACAGACCGATTTCTGCATGGATGGGGGAGGCAGAGCCTTAGGTTGAAGTCATCTCCAAAAACTGTTCTGGTGACCACCAGCTGACAAGCAAGTGTCAGTCTCTCTTCTTCATCCAGCCTGCCTGACTAGTGGGGCAGCTGAAGAAGAAACACAGACACTGCAAGGCTGGAGAAGGATTTTTTGATGGCACTCAGACGAGCCCACAGCAGGCTGCAATGCGTGTGCCTCTCCATCAGTGGGGCAGCATGGCCTTGCAGCAGAAGTCAACGGAAGGGTGTCAGAATGCCAGGGTGCCACCCCTCCAGTCTCTGGCCTGCCTTGTCTGTTCAGACAGCAAGCTCTTGGGCACTGGCAGAAGAAGGCTCCGTTAACAGGGCTGACAACAGCAGACAAATGTGCTGAGCAGGGATGATGCTCCCAGGCACGTTAAGCAAACAGGTCCTAGTTCCTTTGCGAGGGGAACAAACCACACAGACCTGTTGTCAATAGATTCCCCTCAGAAACACTTCACTGCGATGGCAGTGTCCGGTCTTGCTAAAAGATCCAAAACTTTGCTACGTTCACCCGAAAGGTCTCAAAGGGCAGAACCTTGTGGCCTTGGTATTGGTCAGGAAAGGGATCAAGACAGAGAATAAGAGGAAAAGAAATCTGTTCAAGCCAAACATCTCCCCCTTACTTTTTCTTTTTTAAAAAAGAAAAAAGGGAAAAAACAAGTCCCAAGCCTCCAACTTATTTTTAGGTCCAGGCAATTGGGTGTCCCAGCCGGAGCACGGCACACGCAAGCCAGCATTCTGAAAATGCCTTCCTCGCGGATATAAAAAGGACGCGAGATAATTTGTTGGGGAAGTTTTGTAACGTAGTGATTGTATGTTAACCACAAACAAACAAACAAAAAAATATCCAAGGCTGACTCCGGTCCCCAGCACAGCCCTTGGCAGTGGACAGTTGCAAAAGCTCAGCGTCCTCAGCCTCCCCAAAGCCTCCCAGCAAAGTCCTCTGCCTCGCATCATCTCAGTGGGTTTGGGCTCCTCTGGACCCGTTCCCTCTCACCCCATCACCCTCTGCAAAGGGGCAGTTGGATTTCCTAAATAACGGTGGCAGCTGGGCCAAGGAAAACTAAAAGCAGTATGTTCGCTTAATGACTCCAATGGCCACTGCTCAGCCTGCCAACCCAAGCGCGCGATAAATCATCCCAGAGACCCCGTCAATGTCGAGCTGATGGAGTCCCACCAGATGGCTGCCGAGCTCCCCACCACCCTGCTGTTTTGGTTCCTGTGGTTTCACTAGCCTAGCCAGGGTCTCGGCTGGGGTCCTCTGCCTGTGGGCAAGGGTACGGTCAGACGAGGAGGAGCCCCAGGGAGGGCTGAACAGCAGGACAAAGAGTGAGCCCCCCCCCAGCCCTCGGACACAAGCTGTTCCTTCACAATTGCCATCCTGATACAATCAGCCCCCTGTAAGTTAGCTCCCGGGACAGTGGCGTTTGCTAGAACAATAGCTCACATCTGGGACAGCTGTTTTCCCCGAAATCACCCAGGCTGCCCGCAGCCGCTGGGCAGGGATCCTCTCCTCGCTCACACGCAGTTTGTGTTCCCCGTCTCCTGCGCAGAGGCAGCCACCCCCGGGAGGACCTGGCAGGTTCCTCGAGGAATCGTATCCACACTCACAGGAAGGCTTCTGGGAGTAAGCAAGACTCGTCCCCCAGCAGAAGCTTACTGGAAATTAACCCCCAAGCCTTCTACCTTGGGAAGAAGAGGAGCACATTACTGTAGATCTCATTTTTTATGTTTAGCATCCCAAAACCCACAGAAGAAGGTTTGGGCACATAGGCAGTGTGCTGCCATACAGAGCAAGAAGTTCTCCTTGTAGACCTCTCATCATTTGATGTTACAGTCCACATCTACCCTTCCCTTCACAAGTCCATGCTGGAGGGGTTATAATCTTCTCACATCTTTGTGAGAAAAGCCCCGAAGACCTTTAGGATGCCCGACTCATGGCCTCATTTGTGATAAAGTTGGGAGATACAAGACAGCTCTTTGCCGAGAGCCTGGAAGAGCTGCAGGTAAGAACACAGACCAGCACACATAACTTCTTATGAGAAAGATGCAAGGACAGACAAGTGCATCACGTGTAAGGAAAGGAGCAGCCTTCACAGCAAGCAAGGAATCAGAAAGAAGAAGCATGAAGACTAAGTAAATAATATATATCTCTCAGGTGAAGTGAAGGCAGCAGGCAGGGGCCAAGGTGTGCAGTTCCCCAGCACTACCCAGAGATGGCACAAATGTAAACACATTGCAGAGCCCACTAAGTGACACTGACCAAGCGCACGCATCTTCTCACCACCCTGAGTCCTTCCTCTTGGAAGTACTCAGAGTTCCTCACATTTGGCACAAGGCACCAGACACTAAGGGTTTGTTATATGCCAAATACTCTCCAATATACTTTCATTGAGAAAGTCCAAAGCAAATTTGGGGTCTTCAGCCCTAAACTAGGGCTCTGGGTGAGCCAAGTCACCCAGAGGCACGTTCATATGGCTATAGCCCCCAAGGCCCATCACAAGCAAGCAGCTTCATAGACATCCTGTCCTTCTGATATAATAGAATCTACCAAGGACAATCCCTACTGTCTTTGCCAAGTTTTGAAATCAGTAATCCATGGGAAAGCCCAGAGAGAGTGGGCTTTCCTACAAGGAAAGAAGTTTTTTGATGAGCTCCAATACAACAACTCTCATGAAACTTTAAAGTATCTACCAAGAAATCATCAGGCTCCAGAAAAAAGCCCTGTTAATTACTGCACCTCTCAGGCCCCAGCAGGTCTACTAGAAGAGAAGCAACAATTTCAACAGCCAGTGAACCCATCACTGCCACCTTTGAGGTCCCCAAAGTACCCATCTCCTCATCAACACACTTACAAACCCTGAGACTCGAGATCATCACTTAAGACTTAGTCCTTCGGGAACCACCAGGCCAATATTTGGGTATGGGGACAACACCATTAGGGCTCCATGAGGTGCCAGAGAAAATTAAAAAGCAGCCAGGGCTCAGGCCCTGACCAGGGTCACCTCCCAACCCTGCTTTCCGCATGGGAGCATCAGACAAGCAGATAGTCTCTTCCACTCCACATCTCACAAGCAGCAAGTTCAATAGCATGCAGACAACACGCCTCTTATCTGTCCCTCAAGTGACCAACCACCACAAGCAATAAGCAAAGGTATCTGCAAATACCTGCTGTCTCTAGTTGAATCTATGCTCTGTAACAGCATTGGTGGCCTCAAGTTGCTCCCAAGCCTTATAATTTTAAAATAACATTGCACATTCCTGCCCTCTTTTACTGTGAGAAAGATCTGCTAGTGTTCTTGTAGCAAGGAAAGGTAGAGGAGAAGTGAGCATCTAATTTGAATGTTTTACCATCTGGATGGGATTAAGGTCTGGGCGGGTCAGCAGTTGCACCAAGATGCCATCCTTGCCTCACCTGCTCTCAATTTGACAGCTTTTATACCATCAGTCCAACCACATTCAGCTGAATGTCTCCTGACAAGGGCTGCTGAAGTGTCAGAGAATGGCGATTTGCTCATCCTTGGGGGGCTTGCCCATGAGAGACTTTCAGTGAGGTTAATCTGGATCAGCTTTTGAAGACATTGCTTATACAGCCGGAGGCTCGCTAACAGCCTTAACCCAATTAAACACCCTTCCCTGAGGACGGGAGGCCAGCTAAGCTTGCATTAAAGCCCATCGAGTGTCCCGTTAATCACGTACACTTTAAAATCACAGCTGCGGTCGTCCCAGTGGACGCCACCAATAGGCTGCAGATGCCTGGCTATTTTTCACCTCCTTTTGTCATTTTAGCTATTTCTGCAGTTACTTTGGGTAGTGAGATGAAAGGCCCAGCAGCTCTGCCCCGATTCACTTTGCTCTCCAGACTCCCCTCCAGTTTTAGTTTCAGCATTAACTGTGTCACACACCAGACTCTCATTGACTAACTGCCCCAGGGGGACGCTGGCTGAGTGTTAATTGCTGTTAATGAGCTGTTGCTGCTTTCCTTCCAAGAGCACCAGTTACAACAGTACTCAGGCACTGCAAGAAGAAGCCTGCCTGCTGCAAATCAAGGCAAATTTTCTTCCAGACCCTGGCACTGCACTGCCAGCAGCTCCTGGAAAAGGCTTTAAATTAGGAGAAGGCTGGGTGAAGAATGACAGCAGGCTGTCCTCCTGCCATTGCCTGTCCCCTTGTTCTTCACTTGGTGGGTCAGGGTGAATGAGAAGCCCCTGACTTGCTCGCTGTGGCTCCCGTTGTGGTGCCTTGCAGCGATGTCCGCCCTCGGCTGTTCACCTGAGCTCTCGCTCCCATCTCCCTCCAGCCACAAGCCTTCGGTCCCACCGGTGGGTTTTACACATAGATGGTGGCCCAATGGGCTTGGAGCACAGCGGGGTTTGTCTTGTCCCACGCGCTGCTAGAGGAGGTGCGGGAGGGACTTGGCAAGAGGGCTTGATGGCCTGGTGTTGTGCACGGCAGCACTGCCATCATTTCGGCATCACCCCTTGCCCCAGGGCTGGGGCCAGCTCCTACCTCGGCTACAGCGGAGTCCATCCCCACCAGAGCTTTAAGACCCTTCTTCCCAAACTTCGTTTCCTTCCCCGGCTAAGCATGGGTGAGTGTATACGCTAGTACCAAGCATGGCCCTGGAAGTACACTGAGATGTCCACCAGCGAAGAAGAACACGAGCCGCCACTGTTCCTAAGGCTTCTCCCTCTGGAAAGGGGGTTTGCCTTTCTGGCAGCCCAAGCGAAGGAGATTTCAGACGAGGGATGTGCTAAGGTGATAAAAGCTTTTGCATGAGTGCTTAAGGTCGTGCAATTTAAGACAAGGTATCGATACCCTTCACTGAGATGGACTGAATCTGTCTACAGCGCTAGTAAGAAATTGTCCAGTGCCTCACTCTGACTTTCTCATTTGGGTTATTTTTGGCCGTACTAGGAAACATTCACATCCAAACCACTCTTGGTGAGAGCCTTGAAATGAAATACAGCAGCACTGATTTACTCTGTGAAAAAGATTCCCAAATTTTTGCCTTGGCCACCTAGATCTGAAAGGAGATCTGGAGCGCACCACCTGCAGTGGGGTTTCCCTCTCCCCCAGCTCTCCCAAAGCCGCAGCTCCCTCCTGGGCTCCAGCACTTGGTTCTCCGGCAGGTATGGAAAAGCGCCGGCGCCTCGGTGGAGCGGCAGCCAGCTCTCCTCTGGTTACAGACCGAGCGCCGTTGTTCACATCGAAGCACCTGGCTCCTATTGTGCTGCCTTTCCGCAGTTTGTTAAATTTTATTTCGTGTTATTTCTCCTGTTTTGGCCTCCATCCAAAAAAAGTCCTTCTGTAAGTTCCCCAGCTGCCCTGCTCCTCGTAAATGTTCGTTTAAGTGTAATACCTTACGAGCGAACCCAGAGGTGCTCGCTCAGCGGGAGCCCTGCCTGAACAAAACCCCTTGGGCTAAGGTCGCCTGCTCGTGCATCTTGGGGTTCATCCACCAATTTTGGGGGAACAACATGGACCTGGCCGTGCCCTTGGGGGTTCCCAACCCCACGCTCAAGCTTGCCTTGGTTTTTCCCCAACCCATGCTACCAATTTTCCCAGTGGTTTTCCCACAAACATATATAACCTTCCCAAGGATCCAGGCTACCCTGGGCGGGGATGAGCCCTGGGAGGGTGGGTGTCCACCGGCATCTCTGAAGTCGCCAGCCAAAGGCAGCTCAGAAGAGCTCAGCAGCCGCACGGTTCAACTCGTGCCCCCACATTTCCCAAATGCCGGGCACACCAGATCTCGTTTTTCAGAGCTTAGCCTACAGACAATCAGTCTTGTCTTCTGCGCAAGCCAATGAGGTCTGCGGAAAGAAAATTGCAAAAGATTTGTTATTTCCCTAGTGTTCCCATTTTCCCATTCCTTTCCCACAGAAGCAAGGTTTTTGTTTTGTTTTGTTTTGTTTTTTTTCTTTCCCGACTTTCAGGGGAAAATCCTGACAAATGGAAGCCCTGATTCATAGCAGCAAAAATCTGGCCTTTTTTTAGTTTAAGGTGGAGCACTTCTTGTCTGAGGATGAAAACATTTCCCTAACTGCGCACAGAGGGCAAGGACTGAAGCAAAGGCTGAGTGGCGTTGGATGCTGATGGCCACCACCAGCGGAGAGCTGTCGTGCAGGCAGGAGAGCTGCTCATCTCCCCCGTGCTCAGGAAAGCACCGCCCGTGCTTGCTCACAGGGATGGAAGCAAGGGGACAGGCAAGCACCGGGTGGAGATGGTGGCTGTCACCAAAGAGACTTCCAAGGGTGGGAGAACATCTTCTGGGGGGATGCTGGGGAAGAGGCAGGGTGTGCGGCTCTGTGGCTGGAGGGATGCATTGGAACAAAGGGTCCCCATCCTCCTCCCGTGTTTTCTCAGGCGGCTGAAGGACGTGTGAGAAAGGCTCAGGAAGGGACGAAGGGAAGCGCTGCTCCTCTCCCATCACCACCACCCAAGCAGAGACGCCTGCTTCCCTCCTCTCTCTGTGTCCCACCTGGGAAGCTGGCTTGGGAAGAAAGGATTTATGGCCACAGCCTACCTGCTTCCACAGCCCAAGGGAAGAAAAGTGAAGGAGAAAGCAGAACAACAGAGCGGCATGTCCCTAAAACACTCCCTTGCAGCTTTTCTCCCCAGACGCTGCCATCCGTGCTGCACCGGTCCCACTCCGGTGGGCACTTCTGCCCATGCTGGGAGCCAGCAGCAAGCAATGAGCAATTTTGTTTGACACGGAGACAGAAACAGCTTAAAACAAAAAAAGGAAAAGCCATGACTTTTTTTTTCCCTTCCCCATCTCTGGCCAGAAAGCACATTTGGCAGAGCCCCGAGCGCTGGAAACCATCAGCGAGGCTGCCGGCACTTCAGAGGCTCCGAGGAGGAGGGTGGGTGTGTGCAAGCCACCGATGGCGCCCAGGACACTGTCCCCACTGCCCCGGGGTCCCCCGTCACTCAGGAGGTCCCCCCTCTCCATCCCGCCCCTGCTGCTGCCTCCAAAGGGCCCTGGGGAGAGCAGGGGTCCCCTAATGCCACTTCTCAATGCTCCACAGAGCAACTGTTTCGCAGGGCATTTTGCACCTGCGGCACGGTGTAAAGGCAGACGTCCTCCTCCAGCACCGAGCTGCCTCCCCGTGCCTTTGCCTGAAGAGGGGGATTTGTTCCGAAGGAGGAGTTGCGTACCTCCAGCAAGCTGAGCTGCCAGGAGATGTTGTAGGGTCGGAAAGCTTCGCTCAGCGCCCGGTGCTGAGCATTTGGCTTCGAGGTGCGGGGTTTGATCAGCCCCTGCCCATGCCCAGCCAAGGGCATCTCCCCATGGGCATCGCCTCCCGGGGCAAGATTCGAGGAGGTTCAACATGCCAATGACGGTTGGACTTGATGATCTTAGAGGTCTTTTCCAACCCTAACGATTCTATGAACCCACACCTTCCCAAATCCTGCTGCTCACACCTAGCAGCGTTGCCTCCTTCTCCCCACCCCAGCGCTCAGGCAAAGGCAATTTGAAGAAAAATTAAAGAACTGGGTTTTAAACACGTCCAGGGAAGGTGGGGAATGGGCAGCGATCCCCCCGCTGCATCCTGTGCAGGGGGGTCAGGGAACGCCGCACCCTTGGCATGGGGCTGCTCTGCCCACCCCGAGGATGCCCACGGTCCCACTGGTGTGTCGCCAGGACCGGCACTGGGAATCTCACTGGGGAGGGTTCCCCATCAGCCTCTGCAGATTTTTGGGGAGGAAAACCACTTAATGGCATCACAGAGGGGTTCCATGCCATGCCGTAGGATTTGCTTGCCCTCGATGGCACAGCATACGCGTCCCCACAGGAAAACGTCCCTCCACCTTCCCACACTGGAAAGCCGCCGGTCAGAAGCAACACCGAGGTGCAGAGCAGGGGTTGGGGAGAGGGTGCACCCCATCCCTTGACGTGCCACCCCCCCCCAAGCCCCACACCTACCGCTGGGGCGAGTCGGGGTCGAAGCAGGTCCTGGTCACGTCGGTGGCCCACGGGTCGCAGCAGTCGCCATCATCGAAGTCATCCAACATGTTGTTGCACTCCATGTGGCAGACGCCGTCGCGGCGCTTCCAGGAGAAGCAGCGGCCGGGCCGGCGGCAGTCCCCGCCATCGTAGCCGGTCAGGGGATGCTCGCACTCGGGGTCGCAGCGCTCGTTGCCCACCTTGCTGGGCTCGCAGCCCAGGAGGACGACGCGGCGGCGCAGGGAGGAGTTGCGTACCTCCAGCAAGCTGAGCTGCCAGGAGATGTTGTAGGGTCGGAAAGCTTCGCTCAGCGCCCGGTGCTGCCGCCAGATCTGCTCCAGGCTGACCGTCGGCCGCCCGCCATCATCCTCGGCCAGGTTCACCACCCGGTACCGCACCGCCTTCCCGCTCCGCAGCGGCCAGTGCCGGTTGTAGTGGGAGACCAGCTCCACGTTGTCGCAGGCGGTCTGCCCGCAGGCAGGGGGGCCCAGCGGCCGCAGGACAGGGACCGGAGGGGCCGGCAGCACCCGCTGCTGGGGGAACGCGCCCTCCCGAAAAGGCACCCAGTGCTTCTCCGGGGCGGCGAAGCCGGCGGCCAGAGCCACCCCCACCAGCCCGCCGGCCACCCCTTCTAGGAAGCGACGCTGGAGATGGGGCTGGGACAGGGCATCGCGCCACAGGGCCAGCCCGGCCAGGTGTCCCCGGAAAGCGTGCGCCGTGCCCCAGGCGTCCCCCCCCAGCAGCAGCGTGCGGCAGGATGCCATGAAGGCGCTGTGCAGGGGCCCCCCTTGACCGCCGGCACGGCCCACCCGCGCCCCGTCCACGTAGAGGGCCATCCACCGCCCGTCGTAGCTGGCGGCCAGGTGGGTCCACGCCTCGGGACGGTACCGGTGGTAGGCGGTCACCTCGGTGGCAGCGGCCGCCCGGTCCGTGCGGAGGGAGAAGAAGAAGCGGGCGTCCTTCTTGCCACCGAGCTGCAGGGCGCGGATGCCCAGCGCCCAGCCCTTGTCGCTGGCCGTGTGCGAGCAATTGTCGAAGACGCCTGCAGCGGGGATGGGGACGGGGACGGACAGAGAGGACAGCTGGTGAGGACCAGAGAGCATCGCTGCTGGGCAATGGTGCTGTAACGGGGTGAGGGGACCCCAGACCCCATCCAGAATCATTTGGATGAGCAGGTGGAATAGCCACAAGGGATAGCAGAGCCAGAGAGGTGGGATGGAGAGGAGAGGAAGAGCACGGACAGGAGGCGAGGCCGAAGAGCGAGGTGTTTCTGAGCTGCTCTCCATAGGAGTGCTCCTGTGGGACGCGATTAGAGGCTTAGCTTTTTATCTTTGGGCCAAAGCTTTTAAGAATTAGAGCACAGCAACCCAAAGCAAAACAGCATCCTCCAGGGACTGCTTCCCCAACAGCTTCCAGGCAGATTTACAGCTCTGTTTTACGCTCCGGTTTTCCCCCCAGCCATGCATCCAGTGCAGGGAGGCAAGGTTTGGAGAGGGATGCTAGGGTCGGAGAAGGAGGCGAGGGTCGGAGAGGGGGGCGAGGGCCGGAGAGGGATGCGAGGGCTGGAGAGGGAGGTGAGGGTCAGAGAGGGATGCGCTGCCTCCAGCCAGGCGGGTACACTCCTCAGCCCCCCAAGGTCTCCCGAGCATAAATCCTTCCTCAGGAATAGCTTTGGGCTCAGCCTCTCCCTGTGCGCCCAAACGTGTCGCAAAACTGTGTTTTAAGCTGGGCAAAACCTGGAGCTTTGCCAACTTTCTCCAAAACTCAGGCTGCTGCGTGCTCAAGGTGAAGGACCAGAGGCTTGCAGGCACTGAGTGCCCTTGGGGATCGATGGCCGCAGGGCATTTAAATATCGGCAAGGGGAAATGGACCCACTGCTTGAAAAAAATGCTTCTGGGCTCCTAAATCACCACAGCCAGGATGTTCACACGGGTCATCGGCTGGGGCGAGCGAGCTCAAAGGCGTGCTTTGAGCCCTTCCAGTGGCATCTTCTGGGAGCCGCCGGCTCTCCCTCTCCCCAACCCCAGCAAATCACTTCCAGATGTGGCAGTGCCCCGATGCTGCTGAAACCTGCTGCCGTGCCTGGAGGCCTTTTTTGTATTCCTGCTCCAGTATTTCTTATGCTCCAGCCTGCTTTTCCCTGCTGTGCAGGTTCCCCTGCCCGTCACTCTGCCAGTCCCGTTGCATGCACTGCCTGCCCATCTCCGTGGTGTCAGGGCATCACGGGCCAAAACAAGGCCCTCCTGCCCTGTCCCGTTGCCTCGCCTGTCCCTGGGGATGCTCAGCACGACGCTCTGGGAAAACCATACCTGCCACCGGGATTGCAAAGAGGCCAGCAGAGAGAGGCGGAGGTGTAGAGGAGCAGGAGCTCCGGGAGGAGCAGGACCTCCTGGCTTTCACCCAGGGGACGTGTCTGAAGCCAGGTTACCATGACCCCACGTCTCTCCCACCAGCCCTCATAACGGCCAGCGAAGGTCACGGCCAAGCCCCGCTGCACCCCAGGAAGATGAACCCCTCCCTCCATCCATCCCTTTCACCGAGGGTGAGAAGGGCGGTGGCCTCTTGGCTGCCCCATTGTCGTAACAACCCCCGGGCACGGATCCCTGCCACTGCTCACTACAAAGGCAGCCACGCCACGCACAAAGCCTCCGTGGGTGGATGGGCTCTGCCCAGCTCTTGTTTTCTGGTGGATTGTGAAAGGGAAGCAGAAAGACCAGGGGCAGCTGAGACAGGGAGAAGCCAAAAAACAGGAGGCAGGCAAGGGAGTGAGAAGGTGTGAGAAGGCAAAGCTGGAGAATACTTTTGGGCTGGGTGATGAATGAAAGGTTCTTAGACGCGCACACTTGAAAGCCATCTTCCAGCATTTTCCCCTCTACACTGCCCTAGTGAGGCCTCATCTGCAGTACTCTGTCCAGTTCTGGGCTCCCCAGTTCAAGAAAGATGAGGAGCTACTGGAGAGAGTCCAGCGGAG
>Ga0065711_1040491_pt1 | contig 16904 bp, 10 predicted proteins | sample Hoacrofraction12_FD_59098 | JGI IMG/M metagenome (GOLD analysis project Ga0065711, IMG submission 59098) | Hoatzin crop microbial communities from Cojedes, Venezuela - Epithelial fraction 12 v2 (version 2) | ecosystem: Host-associated > Birds > Digestive system > Esophagus > Crop | place... | reverse complement strand
TGCCGCCCGCTGGAGGGAGCGGGCAGGGCCCGGGGCCGGGCCGGGTCGGCCCGTCGGCCCGAGTCAGGCCGTAACGGGGTCACGGCACCCCGCCGGAAGGCACCCGGTCTCCGTGGGGCGGCACCGAGCCGTGGAGCGGCACCGGGGCGGTTTTAGGATCACAGAACCACAGAATGCTTTGGATCGGAAGGGACCCTCAGAGGTCACCCAGCCCAACCCCCTGCAGTGAGCAGGGACATCTCCAACGAGACCAGGTTGCTTAGAGCCCTGTCCAACCTGGCCTTGAGTGTTTCCAGGGATGGGGCCTCCACTGCCTCTCTGGGCAACCTGTGCCAGGGTTTCGCCACCCTTATCATAAAAATTTCCTTCCTTATATCCAGTCTAAATCTACCCTCCCTTAGTTTAAAGCCATTGCTCCTTGTCCTATCACAACAAACCCTGACGAAAATATGTTCCCCATCTTTCCTACAGGCCCCCCTTCAGGTACTGGAAGGCTGCAATCAGGTCTCCCCGCAGCCTTCTCTTCTCCAGGCTGAACAGCCCTGACTCTCTCAGCTTTTCCTCATAGGAGAGGTGCTCCATCCCTCGGATCATTTTTGTGGCCCTTCTCTTGACCTGCTCCAAGAGGTCCATGTCTGTTGTGTGCTGAGGGCTCGAGAGCTGGATGCAGGACTCCAGGTGGGGTCTCATGAGAGCAGAGTAGAGGGGCAGAATCACCTCTCTCGACCTGCTGGCCACGCTTCTCTTGATGCAGCCCAGGACACAATTGTCCTTCTGGGCTGTGAGTGCACATTGGTGGCTCATGTCCAGCTTCTCATCCATCAGTACCCCCAAGTCTTCTCAGCACGGCTTCTATCAATCCCTTCATCCCTCAGCCTGTATTGATAGCGGGGTTTGCCCCAACCCAGATGGAGGACCTCCCGGCAGCTGGCTGCCCATTGCCGTTCATAGTTCTGAGAGTCAGGCTTATTCTGCTGGAGCACATCTCTTCTCGATTTAGAAGCCTCTCAGCAATATATTTTTTTTATTCCTGAGGGGAATTCTTATGCGCTCAGATCATGCTACTTTACCAAATTCTTATTTATACAGCAAAAAGACTGGTCGCATTGAGATGGCTGGTGTAAGAACTCCTTTCGTTCCCATCGCTTTCTGGCTCACATCAGCACCCTCAGCCACCCGGTTTTAATATCGGTGTAAGGCATAGGCGTGAGGTCCAACAGTATGTTGTTGTTGGGTTCCCCAGGGCTACGTGGGGAGGTATCGCCTCCATCTCTTACCACCATTCGTCCTTTACATTTCCCTTTAATCCCCTTTGCGGGCGCTTGCCCACCAGAGCCTGGGTCGGGTGCCTGCCCCGGTGATCCTGAAACACCGCTGGCCTGGAGTGTCTGTTTTTCCCGTTAGGCACGGCCTCGGGGCGACAGTTCCGCATACAGAGTGCTGTGTTTGCATTGAGATGCCTTTGCAGACTCCCACGCAGCGAGCCAGGCCGTGTCACACCTCTCTGCCTTGCCCCATCACTACTCTTGTGGCAAACCTGGTGCTAGCTGTAAACAAGAGCGAAGACTTGTACGTTTACTTCAAGATTATTCCTGCTACCAATGCCTGTGGAACGTCTCCAGAGAAAGCTTTGACCAACAACTGCTTTTCGAGTGGTTTTATGCCTGTCAGTCAGGCAGGTTTTAAGCCATGTAATTTGGACCATTCCTTTTTCAGAAATCTGAAGCAAAGAGTTTATCAATGTCCATGTGTTTTTGATCAGTGCAGTTATCTCTTTTATCACAATTCTGACTTTGTCTAAGAAAAAAAACCAGACTTATTTTACAAGTTCTTGGGTTTTTTGGGGGGTTTTTTTTTGGGTTTTTTTTTTTTTTTTTTTGTAGAATGGACTCTGGTTAGACTCAAATTTCCTGCATGACCCTTCCCTCAACTAGCAGCTATCAATGCTGCTCCAGGTTTCTGATTTTCCCACTCTTCTGACACAAGTATCAGTGGAGCAGTAATGGTCAGTCATCGTTCCTGGGACTCTTGGTACAAGTTTCCTGCACATTTTAATGGAAAAATGCCAACCCCCCAAGCCCGGTCTTTCCCTCTAGCAGAAATCTGATGTTCTCTTTCTGCAGAAAGTACTGTGAGGTTCTTTGTCATCCTCATATGACAAATTAACCATCACCCATAAACAAATATCTTGCTGCTTTCTAAATACAGAAGAGACTATTCATTTTGCTATTTGGCTTTTCTGTATCAATAACAGTTTAGCATTGACATACAGTAACAGGGCTATATAGTTTAAATTTTTAAGTGTTTTTTTTCCCTGTCTTGTACACCTCAAAAACTCTTTTCCTCTCTTTAGGTCTGCTGGTCAAGGCTTCTTTTCCTACTGTGTTTAGCTTTGTTTATCACGATTGAACTTCATTAGCTTCTTGTCTACACAATCATAAAATCACTTAGGTTGGAAAAGACCTTTATGATCATCAGATCCAACTGTAAACCCAACACTGCCAAGTCCACCACTGAACCACGTCCTAAAGCACCACATCTACACATCTTTTAAATACCTCCAGGGATGGTGACTCAACTATTTCCCTGGGCAGCCTGCTCCAATGACTGATAACGCTTTCAATGAAGAAATTTTTCCTAATATCCAATCTAAACCTCCCCTGATGCAACTTGAGGCTATTTCCTCTCATCCTATTGCTACTTAATTGGGAGAAGAGACTGACACCCACCTCTCTACAACCTCCTTTCAGGTAGTTGTAGAGAGTGATAAAGTCTCCCCTCATCCTCCTTTTCTCCAGGCTAAACAACCCCGGTTCCCTCAGCCGCTCCTCATCAGACTTGTGTTCTAGACCCTTCACAAGCTTTTGTTTCTCTGTATAAAAGATAAATAAAAACTTGTCAAACAACAGAAACTTTCTCATAGAATCATAGAACAGTTTGGGTTGGAAGGGACCTTTGAAGGTCATCTAGTCCAACCCCCCAGCAATGAGCAGGGTTATCTTAAACTAGATCAGGTTGCTGTATCCATATCTTGCAATCTTTTGCTCTATCTGTATCTTACTATCTGTTTTCATTTCCTTCTCTTTGATAAATAATGCCCTTACTGTCAACAGGTACGTTTATTTCTCCTGTGAAGCAGACTGCGCTTGTGTTGTTCTCTTCACCACCAAGAGCATGAAGTGTGGACACTGTCCTCAACCAGCTGGTTGAGAAATTAAGGGATATGATGGCAGCACAGTATTGGCTGCCACTATGGGAAGCCAGTCGGGTTTATAATCATTGGTCATATGAGATCCTTCAATTCATGGCTCTACCTTTTTCAAGGAGCACTCAAATTAGCTGCGAAAAAACTCCAGGTTATGGCATAATGTGCTGAATCTTGCAGATTCAAGTACAAAGAAAAACTGCTGAGTTTGATGGTGTAATCAGTTGCAAATCCAGCTACTTGTGTTCAGGAATCAACAGCGGTAAGATAAAGGTTGTAGACAGAAACCTTCAGGTGCACAAATCTGTCTCCTGCTGTCCTGTGGTCACATTCTAGAAGTCTTCAGGGAGATGAAACAATCTGAGGGGCATTCTGCTGGCGAAAAGCAACCATCTAGCACAAAGGCTTTTTTAACTCAGTGGAACTATGCTTTCCTGTTGAAAAGGAGCTAGCGAAGAAAAGCAGCAACTTTATTTCTAAAAGTGAAGAGTGGCTGCTGGAAGGTATAGAAGTGAAGATCCATCCCTACTTTTATACGCAATTATGCTACCCTTTCTTTTTTCTTTCGGATTTCATGGAAGTATTTGTTGTCTTCTGATCGAATGAGAATCTCGAAGAGATTTGCTGGTATTTTTCTGTATCAGTTAAAAAACAACCTTGTGTTAATGTAAGAGAAACCGACTGAATGAGCTTATCTGATTTGAACCAGTCTGAAGACCTACCAGTTTCTAACTCAAGGTTCTTCATAAAGAGATAGTGCAGCAAGCTAAAATAGCAGGGGCTGGCTTCAGAGCAAATAAAGGCAGGCATTTCTTCATGCTACATGTGTTTCAGCTGTGGAACACATGGTTACTGATAGCTCGCATACGTTCGGAAAGAACTTGGACAGATTTATACAAGAAAAATCCATTGAGGATCATTATACACAAAGATACCACTTCAGTCTCATGAAGTATCTGCCTCACGGAGAAGTACGTACTATGAAAGTATTGCACACTTGCTTTTATTTTCACTTTTTGCTGGGCAGATACTAATAGCTGCTTTTGTAGGCAGGATACTGGACTAGATGGAGCTGTGGCCTCATCCAGAGCAGCTTTTGCATGGTCCTCTGCACACGAATCCAGGCACCTCTGAGGTCTTACCCCAATTCCTCTGGACATCGTACTACTCACCACAAAGTTCTATCGGTGGTATAGGCAGGCGAGACGCTGGTGGGAAATTGCCCTGTCCCATCGTGGCTTGCAGTTCGGCTGGCCTGCACAGCAAATGCTGGAGAAGCAGTGGGAAAGCTCAGGTTGTCCCTACCCACTCGTCACTCTCCCTCTCTGCTGCTTCCATCTAAACACTCAGCCTCGTGGGTTTTCACACACCGCTGTTCACCTTGCTGCTTGTGAGTGGGACAGAGGGATGGACTTTCACCTTCTTGAATGTGCCACAGCACAGTTTAGTTTCCTGGATTTCTATGTAGCCTTTGAATCGGTGTTGTTAAGATGCTTGTAATAGGTACCCAATTATTTTTATTGCCCATCCATGCACGATGCAGGCTGCCCAGAAGCAAACTGCCAGTGCCTAACTCAGGTTCAAACCTGATCTTCTCAACACATCTACAGGATGAGAACTTCAGAGGAACCCATGACTGCATCAGCATTTAATCAAACAAAATATAAAGGTTCTGTGGAGCATACGTACAACGGACGACACAAACGGCACTTTCTCCCACAAAATTTGACAGTGCAGCTAAGAAATTTTCTCTGTTCCGTGCAGCTGAGTGGAGTTTAGTTTAAAAGACAGAAATAGCACAGTCGTGTGTAAATTGAATGACAGTATTTGAAAACAACTCTGAAAGAATAGAGACTAAAAATCTCATCTAATTAACGCATAACAATAGTTGATGATTTATTGACTTTTCTGTGAATATGCAGTTTCTATTAACAATATTTAGATACAATTTCTCAGAAACTCTGAATGATTTATGTTTAGTAATTTATGATTAAACATTTTACAAGAAACAAGGCACTAAAATGTACAGTTAGTCATCTTATTACATACGCCGTGAGTTTCAGACATACGGTAGATTCCCTTCACTTCGACAGTTACTGAGTCTCTTCCTCCAATGGTACATTTTGTTGCGTTTCATGCATCCCAACCATTAGAAAGCATACACTTTAGGGCCCTACTTTTGTCTCCTTTTAGTCGCTGTTTCTGTAGGAAAAATAAAGAATTTGCTATGAAAATTAGCTACGCAAGAACGATGACGAAAACTCCATTCCTCACATTTCCAAGGACTCGGACATGTTGTGAGCTCCTTAGAGATCCAAACTGTAATGTGAGCATTATTTATCAATTAAAAGAACAGTAAAAAAAAAAAAAAAGTTTAAAGGTGCAATTCCAGAAGCTACTTCCATGCAGGGTAGAACCAGCTTTGGTGGTGTTTGAGGCACTAGGATACTAAGCCAACAATTCACAACAGGTGAGACGACTGAGGCTGACACCATTCTAGGGAAATCAGGTTAGCCTAGTGGCTACCATTTGGCTGTGAAGGGGCTCTTAAACAATGTCTGGTTTTTAGTGCAATTTAAAAAGTAAAACCCAGAAACTGTTGCTAACAAAAGGCAAAGACCACAAGAGAGACCGTCCCATACTCCATTAAAATACCTAGTGTCAGAAGGAGTGTATACATTTTCAAGGATCTTACGACAAATGGCCCAGTACTTAGGTGCTAGTTCTGTTTCAGATGCTCACCGACTATAAGCACAAACACAGCACAACGTAATTTTATATCTTGTGAAACTACAACAGAATCCAACGTCACATAATAAATACAACACAGTGTAAAGAAACAGTGGTTTCCTAATTATTTGACCACTGCTACAAACATGATGAAGACAAGCACCTAGATTCAAGTTTCTTCTTGAGATTCTCAAGCTCTTGTGCTGGCAATATTTTAGAGGTCTGATTTTCAGTGCCTCTGCATGTAGACTGCAGTGATCCTGTGTCCCCTGAACACACCAGGAAAGATTACCGCTTTCAGAGGTTTTCAGAGGATCCTTGCAGTCTCCTTGACCAAAGAAATTCAGGTGCAATTCCACTGCTGGTGGAATATACGTGCAAAATAGGGGAAGTTTCTGCAATATAAGGAAAAGTGATGGTGGAGAGAGAACCTTGCGCAACAACCTCGAATAATACCCTGGGTCATTGCCAAATTAATTAACCTTGTATAATATCCTGGGTCATTGACAAATTAAAGTGAAAGTTACTTTTTCCCCTTGGAAAGATAAGACTTCTGAAAACCCAGCCAATAAGACTTCTCAAAACATGGCCAACAGGATGTACCATCACAAGACGGTAGTACTGGCAGAGATGACAAAAACACATTTGGAAACAAATAATCTCTTAAAGCGTTTTTGCTTCTTGGGTATTGTAAAAATGCTTCTGTAAAACAGCATGGATTTTTGGAAAAGAGAGGTTCTTACTCACTGAACAATATGAGTCACTCAAAGATCACAGGAAGTATAGATGTTCAAGAAAACCACTGTGTGATTGCTTTTGATAAGCAAAAACTACATTTTTTTTCCTCGTCGTCACCTAGGTTGGAAATCCCAGAAGATGCCTGGGGGAAGTGGGGCTCCAGCGCTCCCTGGAAATTGGTGGGTTCTGAAAGGGTAACAAACGCGCTGTGTTGAAAATCCCACCCATGGTTTCTCGAGCCCACTTTGCCCAGGCACCCTGACTTGCCATGACCCCTGCCGAGGACCAGCGACTCTGAGGAGCAGGCCCTGTGACTACACTAGTGCTGCTGGGTGCTAGGTGGTGGTAACATAGCTTGCGCACGTTGTGACTGGAGGTTCAGAAACACAACCACAAAAAGAAAGGTGTTATTAGGGCCATGCCTTCTAGTTCCTTGGGAAGTAGAACAGACTGGAATATCTCTGTATTTGCTTTTGTGGATTACTGGAACTTTTTCTGGTAGGGATCTAAAATGTCAGGACATCTGCATCTTGAGAAGCTGAAGATCAAATTTCTCATTATTTTTAACCTTAGACTCTTCAGGAAAAAAAAAAAGCGGAACATATAAATAAATACAAAAGCCCACATATATAGCTGAAAATAGAAAATACTAGAAAAATACTTGATATATTGTTCATTTGGTTGAATTGATGTATATATCCAACTGGGGATGGATTCACATAGTTGGCTTTTTTTTTTTTGTTTTAAATTAAGAATGTGAACCAATTTGATGGAAGTAGCAAAGATTTTACAAGGAAGAAAGGTGAAAGCTTGCCTGTGTGATATATTAGCCATACGAGTTAAGCAAATCCTAACAGAAAACTGAATCTGTCAGACTAAAGCTGTATTAATTTATTGCTCTTGGTAGTTGAACATTGACAGGGCATAATTGTAATCTGTCCCACGACTTGGAAGATTTTATTACGTGACAATTTTAAAAAACAATTGCTTACCACCCAAAGCCGTTTTTACAGATAACCAAAGGAACCCACTGCTGTTGTCATGTGCATACTTGTTTTTTAAGTTGTGACAGGATGTGGGCTTGAGCTTGCTGTGCCATGGGGCTTGAGCTGCTTATGTCCATGCTGTGTGGAGGAGAAGGGCTTCAGCTTAAGGCAGTCCTTTCCCAGGCCTGATTTTCCTGGCCTGGCTCCCTGGCAGTGCCCTCGTGCTGGATTTACAGAAGCAGTACTGGCAGCTGTGGTGTTTGGACCAGGATGAGAGCAGAGATCTACACTTCTCTGTCAAGCATGTGGCAACATGTAGAGAAATGCATTGGCTTCAGCGGGACTGTCGAAGTGTAAACTGGAAGCAAACAATTGATTTGTCGGTCTACAAGAGGAGTAAAAGCAAGATTTGCCCCAGAAGGCATTGTCGTAATTGGCTGAGATAGATACGAGTACCATTGTGATCGGTTATTGATTACACCTCTGAATTTGTTACCTTAGCAGTGTGACTGGGCACCTCAGTGACACCGTTAGCAATGATGGCTGTTCTTGCTGGCCAAAGCCCCTCATTTTTAATTCACATTCATCTACCACCGCTGATTTGGTAATTGGAAAAGATGCAGGGAGTCAGCGCCAGACAACTTGAGAACGTGAGCCCCTCACCGTGGTCTGATCAGCACCACCGCATGGCTCAGTGCACCTGAGTAGAGTACTGCATTCAGGAGGAACAGGACAAAATCAGTGGAGGAAGTCATCTTCAAATGCTGTCAGCCACCGACGGAGTGCAACGTGAAACCCAGTCTAGCCTTAGAGCCCTCATGCAAGCCAGTAATTGAAAGCAAAACAAGTGCACTTTGGAAACTAATGTTGCTTTATTTGGCAAGAACTTCTCATTACACCTCATTTTAGATGGAAATTTAGAGGTAAGGCAATACTTGGATTGGACATTATTGTTCCTCAAGCAGAAGTTGAACCTCTCTATTAGGTCAGCACTGATAACTTCCAGCCTGCCAAAATTTCTGCCTCGGATTAAATACCAAATTCATTACATCACCTCCCTAATTTGTACTTTTCAGAGTCTCAGTATGTGACAGCATTTGCAAGATTCTTTTCGGATAAATGGAATTTATCACGTGTGTCAATTCAGACTTTGTACAGTCCATAGGCTTGGTACTCAAAAGTTATAAAGCCATGGGGCTCATTGGGTTGGACGGTTCTGTGGGAACACACAGGTGTCTATTAGAACCAAACAACTTCTAGCGAAACTTCAGTGAGACCAACCAGTCAAAATTTCAAAACTTCACAACTGAACAGAAGCAGGTTTTGTTTCCCAGCATTACATTGAGATGCAGAACACGTGGCAGGAATTTATATAGACGATTCAGTTGGTCCATTTGTGGCTTAGTACATAATTTCAGGGCATAATTCTAAGAAAAGGGAAGGGGTTTGTATGTGACAGTGACCAAATAATGGACAGAGCTTGAGCAGCTCTTATGTCACCTTGTTAGTGCCACATAAATTATAACTTGCTATTAAATTGGCGCATAATGCCAGTTTCAAATGCAGGACTGTCCAAGAACAGCCTCTTATATCTAAGAAGAAGTGTCTGAAGACTTGTGGAATACGATCCATGTCAAGTCGTGCTGAATGCAAACCTACTTCTACTCTCTTGCCAAACAAATTTGATTAATTATGTGCTCTAACATTTGGTCAGAAACTGAAGCACACAACTATTCTGCAGCTGGACTGAATAACAGAAGGAAAACAAACAATCTCAATCAACGTTTTAAAAACCCACATAAATTAAGTAAGGACAATCTAAAGATCTATCTTGCTTTATTTCTGTTACATTAGAGAGTTATTTTCCTAAATATATATATATCTATATATAGTGTAGTTTTTTATCTAGCCAGCTTTTCATCAGGAAGGCAACAGATTGTTTCTAGCTATTTTGACTGCTTAATTTTTTTTTTTCTTTGTTTCTCTTTTGTTTTTGTCCTGTGCCTGTTTTGACAGATTGGGAAATCTAGACTAGGATGAATTACAAGATTTGGCAAAAATACTTCTTGACTCTTTCTGTTAAAGAGGTTGTTGGCCACCCAGTCAGATGCATCCACACACCCTCATGAATAGAACAGTTTTATAACCCACAGCCATGTGACAGACAATCTTTTCCTTTTCCTTGTTATTTCCTTGCCTATGCCGTTTGGCAGACTACGTGCTGGACAAATTTCATGTGCCTTTCTGCAGTGCACAGCATGCATTGTCTGGATAACACAGTCTTAGAAAATTGTCCACTTCAGTTTCGTGAAGAATGAGGTCTAATAACTCTGGCGGGATTCCTACTTGACGTGGTTGCTCTTCTTATTGTCGGAGCTGTGAATGGTACAATGGAGGTGTCCAGAGTCTCAAACGAAGAGTAACCAGGGCAGGTGAAGACCACGCGGGGGAATTGTTTGACGCGCGTAACAGTGTTACCTCTTAGGACAGCTAAGAGCTGTCTTCACTTCTGAATCGCTCTGAAAATGACACCAGCCCATTTTTTTTTGCCTTCGCAAGTTTTTAATTTGTTTCATGTTGTTAACGTGACTGATGATGGTGTGGGATGCCTAATGCTTCCACCACTAGAACAGCAAAACATTCAGATCCACAGCTAGTATTCTCTGTTTTATTGCTCTTGTTTTAGACCCAGAAATCTGCCGATGTCTGTATGTGCACCTTCTTTACATATAAGGGAATCAAGCTGTTTTATGTAATTCCATGACAAAAAAAAAATTAAAAAGAAATTAAAACAATTAAAATGTCTAAGAAGAAAAATCCCTTGCAAATCAGCAGCACAGCAGTTAATCTGTGATCCTGGAAACAGAGATCACTGCTTGCTTTCTCTGTAAAAATATTTTATTATCCTATTCTTATAGATGGCAACAAATCATCTTCTTTCTTTCTACCAAACGTACAGAGCTGTCCTCTGTAATGTTTTTTAAATTATATTAACAGTTGCTGCAGATTATCCTATTATCTTGCTACTTGGTTTATTTTATTAGCCTAAATGTATTAACTTTTGTACACATTAGTACTTACTTTGCATGGAAACATTTGTGAATATCTAACTAGAGACAAAGTTCAGGAAGAAGGATAATGTGTGAGTTTACAGTCAGCTGCTTTGAGAAGAAACAGAAAAATAATGTGAAAAGACAGGCAATTATCTTAAGAAAACAACTAAGATGCATCAGTCTTATAAAAATAGTTTTGAACAAGCTAGCTCAAAATATGAAATCACAGGACTACTTGTGAGGAGTTTTACTTGCCTGGAAAAAAATACAACAAAAATGTTATTTTAAGATTTACATGTAATTCCCCTATCCCTAAAGTAACAATACATAAATGTGTTGCAGTTTATTGTTTCAATGTGATAATGAGAAAAATACCTGAAAATATGATACTGCACAGATATGGGGTTGTACAGATTGTAACCACAGAGACTCAGAGTGAAACTGGAAGCATTAGAACATAAGTGAGGAAGGAGAGCAGATCATAAAAGCCACCGCAGCTACAACCAGCAAAAAAAAATTTCTGCAAAAGTTAATTGAAAAAACACCTATGTAATGACACAAATCCTTGGGAGACTGCTCAAATTTGGTATTGGAAACACACAAAGATAAATGACCATTAAATAAAATTCAGGACTACAACCTCAGCTGTGCTAGACGTGGTATAACTCAGAAGAGGGTAGCCCTGAGCCACCCTTCCATCTCTGCAGTATAGGAAGGAGCATCACAGGGAGGATTTGAGGCAAGCAGCAAGACCCCATGCTCCTGCGACAGAGCAGCCTGGGAGTTGAAGGATGTAGTGAGATAGATTGCAGGATGGGTTATTTCTTTGTCAAGGTAAGAGCCTCGATTTGAGGAAGTATCTGTGAAAGTCTTCCACTGAGCCTCTTCCACTACCTAGAAAGAAGGAACTTTGTTATCGGGAAACCTCAAAACTAACCTCTGCAGAACCGCAAGTATTTACAAAGAATCAGAACCACTTAACACAGCTTCAGCGTCCTGCATTAGCTCTGGTCCTGATAAATGACTTTGTAGTCACAGACTGTCCCTCCAGAATTACATGGAGCTCGAATGGAGAAAGTGCTTTTCTGTGTACAGCCCTTTCACTATACCAACGCCTCTTCAAAATCCTCTTAATATATTTCCTAGCCTGTGCGCAGAATCCAAAATGCAAGGGCAGCTGTGTAGAAAAGGTTTACTGAACATGCTTTCTGTGGAAAGGGAAGATGATGACTGCGAGGAGCACTCATTTCATGCTCAAATGTTGTGATAATGGGCAATCTGGGCAAGAGAAAGGAAAGAGCAAAACACATGGCTCTGGATGAAATCCCCTGCTCGTATTACTGGTTAAATAAGGTGGAACACAGACATAAGAAATACATACAGGAGGAAAAAAATCAACAAAAAAAAAGATCACGCTGGATGACAAGTTAGATGATCTCCAAGGGGAGACAGCACTAGGAGCCAGGGCAGTGTTATTTTGGGGAGCATAAAGGAATTTACTACACCTTGCCTAGGTGGTCATGGTTTCTCTTCATAAGAGCGTAGAGGCTGAGAACAATGGCCACAACATGTCTGGTCTATATTTTTTCTTATGCAGTTAAGCAGGGATCATTTTGCCCAGCCTATCTTTTAATTACAGTCTTGCCAACAATTTGTATAACAAATCCAGAAGAATAGGCATATTATTCTTCTTAAAATACTGCCATATTGTATCTATGAAAAAAACTTGGGAAAATGCCTATGTAGCTTGGCCAAATGGTTAACAGGAAAACACAACTATGTGAAAGCATCTGAATGATGTAAGCTAGAAAAAAAAGGGCGAGGAACAAATGGACGTATTGTCTGATGGCTATATTACATATAAGAAAAGTTGAAAAAAAGAAAAGATAAACTCTAATACCAGAGGAAGTCATTGCGAAAAAAATTGTAAAAGCCACTTTTCTCAAGTTGTTTGAACTCCACCACACCAATCGCTTCATAAAGCCTTTAGATGGAGAAGCCAAGGCTGGGCAAGGAGACACATTACTTCATCTTGTTGATCTTTTACATTTTCCTGTATCTATCACCCAACGTTACAGCAACCAACAGTCAACCACAGATGGGAAAGCAAAAGCCAGTGTCACCAGTAAAGCCATCTATCACCTGTACCACAATAGTGTCTTTTGTGTTAGGTGTGACATTTCCATTCTTCCTCTACTCATGTACTGATCATTCTTTCTTTCATATCTTCATCTTGGCTCATTCTAATTTTTCTCCTGTGATTGTCTTTCAGAAGTTGAATTAAAAGTCTCTATTGTTCAGCCTAAGAACTGTAACTTTCTGTTTCAGAATAAGTATAGACACCAAAATGCAAGGCATTGCCCACTTAGTACAGTCTGAAAACATGAATAATTTAAATGTTCTTTTTTAATATAAAAATAAAAAAAATCTTTCAGAAGCAATGGTATAACTTTCAGGAGTCAAAACTACCCTTATCTCAAATATCATGAGATTCTCCCTGGGCTATATCATACCTTCTCACAGGGCTATCTAGATCTGGATTGTCGCTCCATTCTTGCTCTCCTCACAGTGCTGAAATTGTCTCCATCTGTCACCTTTTGACACCTGAACATACATGGTTTCAATTTCCTAGTTTCAAATTACTTTCACTTACAAGCTGAGTGGAAGGGATCCCATCACTTGTTAAGAGAAATGTCTTTCCTATTCTTTTTTCTGGGTGGTGCCTGAGCAATTGTCATAACCACTCAACTGACTCATCTTCCAGACCACAGAATGCAACCTCAGAACAAAAAGGTCCTCACTCCCGTTTACTTCTTTCTTTTGCCTCTACTGTTATTATACCTCCCAATGGTGTTTCCATTCAGCAGACAAAAAAAGTGCCCATAATGATATCGTTCTTTGGAAGTCCTGTGCTTCCTTCATACAACCAATTTATAAGAAAACTGGGTTTGCAGTCAAAAAGATCTGTCTTCAGATTTCATACACGGCCTGTTTTGTTGATCTTGCAGCAGCTCTGCAATTTTTTTTTCTCTGTCATATAAAGCAAGTTGTAATAAATCACTCCCACTGTGATGACTGGTGTTAGCACGTTGAAGGGAGCAACGCATACACCACAGCGTTAACCACAGTAAGTGCTGTGGTTGATAATGGCAGTGCTTGCAAAGATGAATCACCAGCAGGGAAAGCAGTTCAAGAAAGACAAAAAACCCCCAACCCCAAAACAAAACCAAAAGCATCTCACTCCATCAGAAAGACCATCCAGGGAAGAGGTGGGAGTGTAACTGGGAATGAGTTTTGCAACATACTCTAATTTGAATATGTCGCTCACTGTGTGGACTCGCCTTCACAAATCACAATCTGAAAATACTGTATTGAATAATGGGATACTCAGGTATTTCAATGAAAATTTATGGGTTTGTCCATTTGTCTCACTGCTTCAAATGATGGTTCAGTTATACACCTTCCTGTAAAACAGCTTTTCACACATCAGTAGTTCTTATGAATCTTTGCAGAGATCTATATTTCATGTTTTCTTAACCCTTGCCCCACTAGAATAAATGATTGCCTGGGGAAGGATTATCTTTATTTGTGCTTTCCTACCATCTACTGTTCTGGATCCCCAAAGTCTGTGGGGACCTTCATGTGAATGCTTTCATACAAATCATGTCCATCACGCCTCACTGACAGCAAAGGCAAAAAACACACCACCATAACATACAGGACAGAACAAAACAGAACACTGCTCCAAGACAGGAATGATTCCCTTGAACCGTCTCCCACCCTACACGAAGGATAAGAGGGCGAGTCTTTGAGAGGTTGAAAGGCTTAAGCTAGCTGCTTTGTCCTCAAGTATTGCATAGGGAGGTAGAGGGAGACTTTGCCAATGGACTGACTGGCTCACTACATTTCAAGAGCTTTATGAATTGTTAAAAAGCTCTTCCTCTCAGAATGACTCCAGGTGAACAGCACACAGCGCTGGCAGCAGCACGTGACCCTCCTATTTCGGTATTCTGCTTGAATACAGGAGGGGCCCGGCAAAGAAAGGACAAGCACAATGGCTTTTGGGGAAAAGGTCACCTTCTTTCCAACTTCTTAAGGGTCAAGGCTCAAACAACCGGAGGGCCAGTCCACAATCATTCTCTTAATTAGCCAGTCAGCTGGAAAATACAAGTGTTCTTCACAAGCAAAGGGCTCGGTAACTACAGTGGTCCTTTCGCTACTTCCTTCATTTTCACATCTGTGAAGAATAAGTTATGAACTATATTAACTGGAGACAAATTTTTTTCCTCAGCCCCAGCATAACAATCCAACCAATGCCTGTCAATCAGCTTTTGTCTCAATCAACTCCAACCCTTGCCTTCATTCGGGAAATGGTAGATAGGAAGAGATTGAAATCAAACTGAACACTATAACCTGCTGTTTAACGCTGTTAAGTTTTCTTAAGAACACCCAGTGTAAGAATACCCAGAGTAGCTTAAATTTCGAAAGGATGTTAGGGTATTTGCAGAGGGGAAAATATGTTCACGTTTTAGAACACTGCGCATGTCAGAGTGAAACAAATCAGAACTACTTACAAATGAACAATAGAGTTTTCCCCTCGGTGGACTCTACCATTGTTTCCCTAAACATCAAGAGTCAAAGTGTGTTCACTATCAGCCACGCACCTATCCTGTCACTGTACATTCACATTAAAAAAGCCTCTTTCCAGTGCACGTTACTCATAAGTGTGCTCAGTCAGACCGACTCTCTGCCCATTTATGTTCTAAGGTGAATTAGGAAAGGGTCTATTAAAGGATGATACAGGCCATTCTTTTGTGATGGTCTGCAGTTTTCTCTCCCAATACATTTTCTTTTTATTTAGCACTTCCATTTTTATCCTGTGTTCCTCTTCAGCCATCTCACACTCTCTTTCTATTTGCTGTATTTTTGCCACATGAACTTCATTCATTTGGATTAACTGGAGTTGCAAAATTGACATTTGCTGATGATGTTCCTCCTCGTGCATCTTTTTCAGAGCACTTTCCTGAGATGCTTTACTTCTGTAGTTCTTATCTGCTGCTATTCTGACATCAGAACACGAAGGCTCAGGTTGGGAGGTACCTTCACATACTGGGAAATGTACCAGCTCTTTCTCTTCATCACAAAGTTCTCTATTTGAGACAACAAATGACTCTGAAAAACATAAGAGGAAAAAGTATTATAGTATTCCCTTCTTCTCCCCCAAGAAACACAAACTTGTCATAATACAGTTGCTGGTTTGTACATCGAATCCTTGTGCTTCTGTACCATAGTCCAGGAGCCACTATACAATGCAGTTCTGTTACAGAATACTTGGGGCATAATGACCCGAACGGAACAGCTTTGGGATCTGTTGATAGACCTCTGTGGCTATAATGGGAGCTCAGAATACTAAAGCGAGTGTAGACATTCATAAGTGGTCACCTAAATTTAGGTGGCTGAGCCTGGAGCTGAACATTAATGCAGCTGTTCAAGCCAAATTCATATGTGACTTGCACCACTTTCATGAAAGATCTGAGTGTCAGGTAAAGAGCTGTACCAACATGAATACCAAGAGACTGAGGGAATACTAGGAAGAATACTACTTATTCCTTCCGTATTGCTACTGTACATGTCGTAAATGCAGTGGTGTATATTTTTAGGGAAAAATTACATTGTTCTAACTTTGAGAAGGCTCTACCAATTCTTCTGAAATAAAAGAAACTACTCACGGAATGAAATAGTCACCACCACAAATAAGGGTCTCAAAATACATTCCTTTACAAATTCTGATGACTACTTATAGTAAACACAATTATGAAAGAGACATTGTAAGAATGTTATCTAACAATGTAGCTACTGTTGTAGTTTGAGCAAGGACAGTCTTCCATGTGTGATCCTGACACAATAAAGTTTGCAAGAAATTGCTGTAGCTACCCTCTCTTCTGGTTTTGGATTATTCCTTCTGTGTATGCTTGCCAAACAGAGAAGAATGCAGTGCTGAACTTTTTCAGAAAGGCCATTCTGCAATGTGGACTGCAGTGTGAAATGTGGCTCTACATGCTCTTTTTAGTCCTTGAAAACAAAGGAGGAAAGACCAACAGGGAACTCTTGCAGCAGGCAATTGTGTATCAATTTGCTGCTGGTGGCTGTTTCTGGTTGTTTTTTTTGGTTTTTTTTTTTTTTTTTTTTTTT
>Ga0065711_1007041_pt1 | contig 16904 bp, 10 predicted proteins | sample Hoacrofraction12_FD_59098 | JGI IMG/M metagenome (GOLD analysis project Ga0065711, IMG submission 59098) | Hoatzin crop microbial communities from Cojedes, Venezuela - Epithelial fraction 12 v2 (version 2) | ecosystem: Host-associated > Birds > Digestive system > Esophagus > Crop | place... | reverse complement strand
GTTCCGTCTGATCATGAGGAAGAACTTCTTCCCTCTGAGGGTGACGGAGCACTGGAACAGGCTGCCCAGGGAGGTTGTGGAGTCTCCTTCTCTGGAGATATTCAAGACCCACCTGGATGAGGTCCTGTGCAGCCTGCTGTAGGTGACCCTGCTTTGGCAGGGGGGTTGGACTAGATGATGCACAGACGTCCCTTCCAACGCCTACCATTCTATGATTCTGTGATTCTGTGATTTATTTTAAAGAGTAAAGCTTGGCAGACCCACAGGCTTTTAAAGCCATTATAAGCAGGCTTGTAGAACAGAAACCAGGGCCATCCAGATATCTGGAGAGAGGTAGCTCTGGATGAATGGTGGCTTTATAAGGAGCAGCACAGAATATGTGTTTAGAAAAACATCCCATTTTGATTTAGGATGCACATCTATCCCTGATATTGCCTATAAGCCCATCAGAAAAATAGGATTTCCTAGCCTACAAGGATGATTTTCTTTTTGAAGGTCTGCTCTAAAGTATTATTGAAAAAGCAAAAAATACCATAGCTTCTCGCAAAACAATTTAGAACAAGAAAAAGGAAGTTTTTCTTCCATTCTTTCCTCTTTCTTACTTGCTGCACTGTTCTGGCAGGCTGCTCAGCAGGATGATGGGTATTTACTCTTTGCTCTGTGGCACACAAAAAAAGGCATTAAAATGAAAAGTCCTCATGTAAATAATGACATCAATTTTGCAATCAACCAGAAAACAAACAAACAAAAAACAATGAGGTCAACACTGAATGTACTAATCTTGCCAATGCTCTGTATAATTAAAACAATTTCACCTTGAAAACTGGCATTAGTTACAATATCGAGCACCTCCAGACCTTAACATTTTAGTTTATTTTTATGGACCTAGTTACAGAGGTTTGTACATCAAGTATTTTCTAGTCTTTTTGTTTATGATTTAGCAATTGCTCTACACAACCTATTTGCTACATGTTAGTTGCTGCTTCTCTCTGTTGCTCCACCTGTATGACTTGGGAAATGCCACAATGAATCTCACTTGGCAGCAAAATTCTTCACAAAGTCATCGAAACCAATGTACCGGCAAAACCCAAGCAAATCCCAAATCTGTATTTGCATTTAATGCATAGAGCATTGAAGGGATCTGCTGCTGTTGTCCTCTAGACAGGGATAGGACAAAATTTTTAAAACGGCTCTCAGTTGTCAACACTAGTATTTCAAATTTCCCACCTTCACATAGGGGTTCAGTTTACAGGAGAAGTCAAAGAATATATTGAAAAAGTGTTGCTATTTTTCTGGACATCTTTTTCCATAAACCAAAAAGCAGGCATCAAAACTTCAACACAAAAACCTGAGCTTTGCCCTTAATTTTAACAAGGAAAATTGATCTCAACTTCAAAATTCAGGAAAATGCAGGTCTTACTTTAAGCTTTAGCTGTTACACATTTCATTGGGTAATTCAGGCTTCTTAGTCAAATTTTAGTGTGATTCTAGTACCAGTCTGATTCAAGTTCTGTAACTTGGGCCTAGCTTTAATTTAAACACTGAAGATTTATTCTGTTGCCTTCCTTCTTCTAACATCAAGCAGTTTCAGTTAAAGAGATTTGTACTTGAAATGCATGCGCTCTGCATCGGTACTGTTAAATTAATAGTGATATGTATGTGTTTGTAGGCACAATGACCTTTATTAGCTTCTCATTATATTCAAAAATAGTTCTTGCTATCTGACTGAATGAATTACGTTGAGCATTGTTATGGCTCGGATAACCTATTGAAACTAGTTATTTTTCATCATATGTTAAATGTTAAAACTAACAAGCAGTTAGTTAAGCATTACACTGGAGACTATCATCATGTCTTACATCTCGGAACATGCACTTTTAAAACTGTTCAGATTAAAGATGAATCAAGCACTGCAGCTTCGGGGATAAGACTGGAGGTGCACATCCCCACAGACAGAACTGGAGTATAAAATCCAACACAAATTGCTTTAAAGTTTAATAACTCACAAAATCTATGGTTAAGCACAGCCTGGCTAGGGTAGATAAGTAAAATAAATACTGTAAAGTCAATTTTTAATAATCTGTGGCATGAAATTTAAGCACTAGACAAAACATTTCACAATCAAATCAGCAGTATTCTGTAAATGATCAAATGAGAATTTTAAAAGCCCTCACCTACCAATGCAAAATACATCCAGTCTATCCTTTAGTCCACACAGCATATTCCTATATTTCTTTGTTTAAATGCCTTTTACTTCTAACAGAGCCTCTGTTGTGATGCATTTTTAGAGTTATTTACAACAATGTCAGAGGAAGACAGACAGATACTAGAGCCTCTTCTTCGCTGGTGAGCTGGTGCCTCACGCGCAGCCACAGGAAATAATGGAATTGGTTCCTGTGCTGGTCTGGTAACAAGTGGTCTGGTATATTTCTCTCATTATTGAGACAACACATTTACAACTGAAGGGATTTTGTTATAAGAGGTTTATAAAACTCTGATTTAGGTTGATCTTCAGTCTCTTAATGCCAAGTAAAAACTGGCCTTCAAGCAACATTTTTGTGTGATGAAGAATAAAACCCCAGATGGATTATGACAAGTCTGTGTCGTCCTAAAAGAGAAATCAAAATGAAAAGCAGGGAAAATTAAATGGCAAGGATAATATATATATACACACACTCATTCAGGGAGAGAGAGAGAAAATGTGAAGAATTTTGAATATTTTATGCATCTGGAATCGGTGTGCTACCATGCTGTTTATGCTAAGAAGTCTACCATCTGCAAGGAATAAAGAAAAGGAAGAGATTATACTATATTATGGGGAAATCATATTTTGACTTTATTATTATGGTTGTGGCCATTTTATGAAAAGGAGGTGGACTAATAATTGTCTAACCAACCAAAAGAGAAAGACAAAGTAAAATGGATTTTGCAGAGAAACAGATTTGTCACGCAATAATAAGGGGCTTGTGCAATAGAGCAGAGGGAGGAAGAGAGGGCAGTGTATCAGCAGCCACAGGCAACGTAGCCACTGAGAAAAGAGGTCCTCTGGTGTCCTGGACTTACTGCGAAGAGGATGCCAATGAGCCACAAGAATTGGCTGCATGTCTCCTCGGCACAACTGCCTCCCAGGGTACCCTGGGCATGGGCAGAGGAGAGGCAGGGCAAGTGGTTGCTGCAATGCAATCCTCCACGCTGAGTGGAGATCCTGCAGCCAGGCGCTCGTCTGCGATGGGGTGTGGGCTGGGGTGGCTATGTCCTCTCACATCCCCATGTGAGGTCCAGTACTGATGAGGAGAGGGACAACGGCCGGTCAGGGTACAGAGGATGATGACATTGGGAGCCAAAAGCAGGTCCCCTATTTGTAAACTGTTAGGAAGTGATTTTCTGGGAGGAAATCATAGGGAAAACACACAACATTTCAATCTACGGTAAAAGCACTAAAAGCAGGTAAAGCTCACCCCTGCACAGAGGGTCTGGAGCAGGTCTCGTGTTCCTTTCATGTGCACACTCTTAATTATGGACATTTGGCATACTTTATCGTACCTCTCCCCCTCCACCTCCTGCTCCTGCTCTGGCCCAGCGACTTTTTGTTCTGAATGGAAGGACAACCCTCACAAAGGGCCTTTCTCCTGAGAGATACTGGATTAATTTACAGTGGGTGAGAAACGCATGTGCTGCAATGCCCTCGGCCTTTCAATCACCCGCCGAGAGCACTCACTGTTCATTGTTTCCATTTTAACGCTATTCTTGCAGCTGCAGTTGCGGCCTCTTTGAATTAAATCTGGGTTAACAGTCTGAGGACAGATAAGCCCCAAGAGAGGAAATGATGTAAATCCAAACAGCAATTCTTTAACCTCTTGCTTTTTTATGATGGGCTCGAAGGCCTGCATGTGATCGGAAGCAAAGTGCATTTTTGCAGTCTATTCTGATTTGCATAAATGTTTCCTTTGATATTTGCATAATTTTTCAATTAATCATCAGGACAATACCCTAACTCCTGAACATCTCTCCCCTAGGCATTTAAGGTATTCTTGCTAATATAAAAGCTTTAGGCACTGATGATGATGCCAAGACCTGGAGTTTTCCATTTATTTCGCACGTAAAACCCAGTCCAAATGTTTACTGCACCTTATACTCCACAACGAGTGCATCAGTGATTACTGAAAAAGCACAGATGGGATGTAGACAGTTTTTCATTCCTTGTTCCATATGATAGAACTCAACACATCTGGTACGCTATGAAAAGCATCTTTGCACTAATTTGTTTGTCAGTATTTATTGAAAGGACTATCTGTCATCCTGTCGCATTTTGGTTGCCCTGAGATGTCTGAAGACAAGACTAGTCACGAATTGCGACTGCTGGCCACTTGGGACTAACCGGTAGAAACCACCAGCTGTTCCAAGGATCATCACTGGTGCATTTGTTTCTTTTTTGTATTTTTTTATAAGCGGAAATTTCAGTGTTATCTCTCCTCAGACATTTTGTATTTGCAAGAAGAAACCAAATCACTTGAGCAAGAGACGGTTTGTTTGTCCTCGCTGTCTGTGTGCACATTTCCATCTGCTTCTGCAGCTGGGTGAGTTTTCTTGGGCTGTGCAGGAGTGATGCAAGAGACAGAAAATGCACTTGCTGGTGTGCGAGTGGTGATCTTAATGTCGACCGTTGTATGATAGGTCCTTTACGTCAGAGACCTGACCATAAATAGATTGGTTTGTCAGGGAGAAGTAAAGATCCTAAAGGAACCTCAGAGCTTATATGGGTTGATAATACAGGCTGAGAATGTGTTTTCCCATAATTCTTCATGCTGATCATTGTCTTGAAAGACAACCCTGTGATTTACAATTCGTTATGATTATTTTACCTCATCTCCTTACCAATGAATCATAATGTTGGATGTCATTTCTTTTCCAGTCTGATTTTTTTATTTTCTTCTTATAAATGCTTTATTGCATTAAATTCAGCTTGTGTGACTAATTTCAGCCATTTCTCTTCAGTGAAGACCTATTTTGGCACGAGAGTGCAGGTCTGATTGAAGGTATGAATTTCAGGTTCTGTTCATGGCTGGGCAATATATACATAAACAGCTTCCAGAAGAATGAGAAAGCCCGTGAAACACAATGGAAGCATCCATGTTTAATGGGCATGTAACTTTCAAAAACATTGGTCTGAACGCTCTGTAATTAATTAAGTACTCCTGCATTTTTATAATTAATCTGAATGATCAGCAACACACTAGTGTAACTTGAACTTTATGCCAGCCGTTTCAAAATAATGGAAAGATTTTTTCTACCTGATGGCATATAATTCTTTGAAACTGCTGATCCGAGTAACAGGCCATACCTTGTTTCTTTAATATTGCTGAAAGAAGAACTAACACCTTATCTGTACTGGAACAATAATGACATAGTGTATGTTTCATAGTTTTTCACAAGATTATTTGAAGTGTCCAGGTTTGAACACGAGTCCGACACGAATTCTGCCTAAAATTAATGGTATGTTGTGATCCAGAGTACTCCGTAAGTGTGGAGAAAAGTGTTCATGCCTCCTTTCTGCTAATAATTGAATTACACATGAAAGGTTTAAACCAAAACCAACCTAGTAATTTGAACACCTTCAAACAGGTGTCATCCTCTCCAATATATGCAGCTATTGAATAGTTTAGGGCTCTGACAAAAAGGTGAGCAGACTTTCCTTATTGTCTGGGAACCTGTGAAGTTTACTGCCATTTTGTGCCAGGTATTTCAGACGGTCTGAGCCAACAGACGCCAGTCAGCATCATCTGAAAAACCAGCTTTCTTAGTTCCTGTTGTCTCTTGTGAGTTAGCCCCTAACCACTCTCCTTTTATCCAGACATACTCTTTAGGTGGTACCAATTCATAATATTCGGAGCTAGGGTTATTTAAGATTTGGATTTTTAGGTTGCATCTGATTTAGGAATATCCAATTTATAGGGATAAGAAAAACCGCAACTAATTTTATTAAAAGCAAAATTTAGCTCTATTGAACTGATGTGATACTTGCAAGCCTGAGAAGGAAAAGCAAAACAGAAGTTGGCTCAGTGTCAGAGACTCACCCTCAGACAGATGTCTCAAGAGGGCACTGAGTGACAGCCAACAAAACCCAAGGCGCAGCATGATCCTGACTGGGATTATTTGCAAGAAGGGCCCTGTCTGTGAGTGAACACTGCAAGAATCAGATCCAGAACTGGCAATTGGCTATGGTGGGAGACCACATTCCTCACTCCTGCCAGTACCTAAATTATAGTGTATGGGAATGTTGCCAGTGTGTCTTGTTTTCATAAATCCATTTCATGTCTCCAGTGGGGTAAACCTTGCTGGAGTTGTGTATGACAGAGTTTAACTTTGCTTTGGAAAGAAAAAAAAATCAAGCAGCCTAGTAAACCAGGAACAGATATGCTGCGGGAATCCTTAAAAATTAAGACAGCCTTCCATGACTGCAAAGCACATTTTGAGCTGAACAATTTGAGGATTAAACAGCCCATAATGCAGCTGGTTTCACGGAAAGCCTCATTTGATAATGAAGTGTTCTCACACTATTGAGGCTTTCCAAATGGCTGCTAAACAGAGGTGTGGTGTGGGCTAAATGAGATTATGTTCTAAAATACAGTTGCAGCAAACACCTGGCTGTTGTAGCAAGCAGCAGTGTGATGCTGGACCCTGCTTTTGTATCAAAATTATACCCTTGTAACACTCAAAAAAACCCAATTGCTTTTACTGTTTCCTCTTTCAACATAAGATTAACACTGAGCCTCTCGCTTGTTAGTCTTGGCTTGAAGATCAGCTTTGTGGTTGCACGATTCATGACAGAATGGTTGAGGTTGGCAGGGACCTCTGGAGACCATCTAGTCCAACCCCCTTGCTCAAGCAGAGGCAGCCAGGGCAGGTTGCCCAGGACCATGTTCAGCTGGGTTTTGAATATCTCCACGAATGGACACTCCACAACTAAAGCTGGTCCAAGCAGTGACAGTTGAAGGGGCCCAGGAAAAACATTGTGGATCTGAGGCAGAGGTGTTAGCAGGCGGCTCATGGAAGAAGACTGCATAAGGCGAATAACCTCTCCGCCAATGTATTTTGCCTTGGCTTTCTGATTCCAACTCTCTAGTTTAAGAGAGACCTTCATAGAGGAGATAATCTTTTCCCAGGTTTTCAGCAGGCAGTCATACATACACCAGAAATAAATTCTTATCTTGTCTGAGAATCCCAGTGGAGCAGCTGGGACTCCAGGAAGTCAGAGATTTCACTTTCCTCCTTCTCTCCTTACCCTGCAGGTCTTTCTATTACGCATCCCATTCCTTGCAGTACTGCATAGCCTTGGCAGAAATCTGATGAGAGGAGCTTTTACCAGGAGACTTTCTGTATATTTTACATCCAGTGGAACAGAAAATCAGGGTCAATTTAAAGAGAATTTGATTGATACTGCTTACAATCAAAGCCAAAGCCAGACAGCACAAGCCACGCACATGAAAGGCAATACAATTTCAGCATCATTTGATTTAAACTTCATAGGACATAGCAAGTCTGGGCATGTTTTTTTTCCAGTGTTGTACACTGACTCCATCAGGGTCAAACAAATAAAACTTTATTTGAAAATTCCTTACTTGTCTACTTCTGTTTGCCTTAGTGCAAAATTGATGTGACAGAGATTTCTGAAAACCCTTTCTTCCTGCAGGGATTAATTCTGGTGGGACTCTGTGTGTTAGGGTTTTTTATAATCTCTGCTGTCTGCGAAAAAGGACTATAGCACCTATGGAAATGATCATGCTGTTTGCTTCGGTAGTTGCTGTCAGTTTTCAGTGAGTATAGAAAGACAAAAGCACCATAGGCTGAAACTGGTGCATGATGGGAGAACTCGAGGTTGGATTTTTATTTTCATAAAAAACCCGCATTTCCACAGTTTCCTGCTTTCCTACCACCTTTGTTCTTTTAGGCCAAGCAAGAGATGGGAGACCTGGGAGATGAATAGAGAGTACAACAAGAATCGATCTGTAACTCTTGAGTCTGACCTGTGAAGGGATTATAGCCTGACTGTCACTCCCAGCTGTACCCCAAAGTGGCATTTGAATGCGTGTTGCAAGAGGCAGCCATGCATATCCACGAGGAAGGACGCAGAGGTTGGCTCTGCCTGCCTGTACTGGCACGGCCACTCAGAACAGCTCTCGGCACTGGTTAGCATGTTTTCACTCTGGTGCTAAGTATCCTTTCTTGTTTGGGTGCATTTGTCCTGTTGACCAAGTAAATGTTAGCTGAATTGGCTGAAACGATTTATTAACCATAGAAAGACAGGAAGATATTTCAGGTTCACTGAGCCAGTCAGAATCTCTTTTAACATAACATCAGTTTATGGCAGATATAAATCTTTAAAAACTCTCGGCATCTTTTATGAACAGAATGAATACTCATGCAAATATGAGCTGTTCTTCTGAAATCACTTATGTTTATGAAATGCCCATAAATTTCCTGAAGTTTTGCAGCACTGGGACACAACAATAAGCCACCAGAAGTTTTCACAACAACGACTGGTATTTTTCAGACAAGCACGAGACCTATTTTGTAAGATGCTCTTTGCCTACCTGTAGATTTTTGTTCCTGCTTCAAAGATCACCTACAAGCTACCTAGGGCTAGTAATGGAAATCCCATTTGCCATTTGGTAAAGGCAGATGAAAAATAAGCAACTGTAGGTAACACTTGGCTGCTTCTATGGACCAGTGTAACATGGAGGACAGTCTTCAGTGAACCGGGCATAGCGATATCACATTTACTAAGTGATATCTTTAAACCTGAGGACTGACCTTTTGATTCCTTATGTGGAATGTAATATGTAGGCACTTAAACTTCCTCTGCTCCTGCGACTTACATGTACGTCTTCAGGACTGCCACATCCCTGCCCGTGCAATCTTGCTATGATCTTTATGGAAATGACTAAATTGCTAAGACTTAAGGTTCTTATGGGGTCAGCCACAAGGGAACCTTGACCATACTGGAGCTGACAGGAAATTTGTTATTGACAACAGTGAGGACGGGCTTTTATCGTCTCTCAAGACAAATATGCTGGTGGGAAGTAACACTTCATTTGGGACTTCCAAGAGCACATCTTAAACTGCAATGCCTTTGAGGGGGTAAAAAAAAACGGTGCTGGAACTCTTAATGCAGCCAGGTACATCTAAATGTCCCCTGGGGATGTGACGAGTTAACTGTCATTTCAAGTTTTACATTCTTCCTTTAAATCAGCTATTTCATTTAAATAAAAATGTTCTACATTCTGGGATGGAAATGCAGCTTCTTCAAGTAACCCTGCAGCATACTGGTTTATTACTGACTATATACTCCTTCGAGAAGAAGATTCCTTAAGAAGACATTCTACACCCAGCTCCATATTTCTTGCTACATAGCACTTTATATTAATCTCACCATATCTGTATCCATGAAATTTGGGAGGAAAAATGGAAAATCAGGTGATTACATATTTGGATAAATATGTTTGCAGGATTTAATGCTTTGTGTTCACATGAATAAAATACTCTGCTGTCTGCTATTAGAGATGTTAAAAGTTACTTATCTGGAAAGCATCTTTTCAGCATACATTGAGAAATTAAAAGATTTTCAAGTTTCCAGTTCTACTTTTCTGAAACTGTATCTAACTGCCAGTAAAACCAGGCTTGGGTTATACCTCTAAAAAAAAGGAAGAACAGAATTCTGAAGGGAAAAACATCTCTTTTTGCTGAGAGCCTTTACATTTGTTTTTTAAGTCATGAAAAAAACTCTTCCAGTTGCAATTTTTCTATTAAATTTAAAAACGAAGGCTATAATATTATATACCTTTGTATGATCATGGCTTAAAAAGGATTATTATACAGTAAAATTGGATGAACTCTCCCGAGGTTGGTTAGCATATCTTTTCACCAGCTTTAACACTGTTTTGTTCATGCACAAACTGCACTTTGTAAATTCCAGCAAGCACCCACGCACACAGGAAAACCTGCCTTTGTGTTGGAACAAGTTTAAGTGCCATACCTGCAGCTCAGGTTAATTTTTAAGGAAGCCTCTGTCCTAACATTTCCAGTGTTAGTAATGCACAAAGTCTTACTGAACTGAGCTCTAATAGTAAATGAGGAATGGATGGTGATGGTGGAGTACGGCCCTGTGAAGAGAAGGCAGAAGTAGGAAGCTTTCTAAGACTACGTACTTACACAGTATATGTTGCTATGACAGAAACAAGGCTGGTATTTTTTTATTTCAAATCATTCATAAGTGCATTTTGCTTAAAAAGATCCAGCTATTCTGAAGCAAAGGTTGAACAGACTCATAAACTTCTACATGGTTTGGCCACCAGTGAAGGACTATGAACCACAGGGTCTCAAGTATGAGTGAGGTGTGGATTGTTGGAACCAATAGGCATCTAAATAAATACCTGAAGCTGAACAATCTTAATATCTCCTAATGCCTAATCATGTTCCTAAACAGACTCTACTACCCAGAATCAAGGTATGGGTTGGGGTATTAACTATTTTGTGCAGGACACTGCTGTTGTGACTCTTAGTACTGCTGAGAACCAGGAGATAAAGACCGAATTCGAAAGAATATCCACTTGACGCTGTTGGAAACCACTTCTTTCCTTGTCTCTGGTTTTGAAGGAAACACTTTGTGGAAAAGAAGTGGGGAGGAATGGCTGACAACTGGGTGTGATTTCTCACACGGTGGGCACATGATTCATTGCTGGATCCCATTTTTCCCCTGGGAGGAGAATTCACGCAGTTAAACAAATGACCGGAGGTCTTTCTCTGACAGCAGTTTGAAATTTGTGAAATTGATGCTCATAAATAATAAGAAAAGATAAAATGGGATACAGGCCATTAATAATATCATCAGCTCAGCAAAATCAGAGAGCTGTTCTTACTACAGCACATGAACACAGTGTGGTCTACTTCCAACAGCGAACTTAGAGAAGAGTCATACTATAAATAAACGGCATGACTTTTTCCATACTATGTAGCTGCTAGGCCTAACCTGGGTTGTGCATATGTCTATACAATATAGTGGTCTGGGATGTACTAATTGTTACTCCAGGATCAATATTAAAACAGAATTAATTTTCTACTCACAGCAACATCTGTTTTGGCCTAAAAGCAGCTGAATGTTGGGAAAGAAACAAAACTTAAACATGCCTTAGATTCCTAGCTGCTCTTAAATGAAACTTTAAGCAGCCATTTGGAATTAACAGTCTCACTAAATCAGTCTTTTCACTACTTTCACCTGGAGACCTGAATTTAAAATCATAAAATCTCCCTGAAAAAGTGTTTTATTTAGAATACGGTCAGGACATTTCTATGACAAAATGTTGCAATATCAGTATGCTAAGATGCCATTTTCTCCTTTTATTGCCCAAAGAGGAAAAAAAAAAAGAAAAAAGAAAAACTGAAAAGAAATCATTTAAGAGATAAATGAGACATAGATTCGAAACAAAATATGTCTCTAATCGGATATTTCTGAACAAAATATATTCTAGCACAGTATATATTGAATCATGGCATTTTAAGATAAATATTGGAAATATTTTATAGATAATGTTAATAAAATATTATGCACTGAAATAAAAAGGGTTTTTATTGCTATGATAACAAGCCAAATACTGCCAGTCAAACATGTTGAATAGAGCAGACTGGTTACAAATGCTCCTTCTATGCAGAGCTTTAATGAATCAAACTTATCCCTACACAGTGTGACAGCCTAGTTTCTAAGCTTACTTGGTGGTGTCAGTTGAATCACCGCCAAGAAGGAACCGTCAAGTCTAGCAGACAAGTGTAAGACTCTGTATAGCTGTTACCTGGTTTCATTTGTTATAGACTAGTTAATAATATCAGTCCCATACACCACTTTTTCCAAATGTAGGGAAAGGAATCCCTGTGTTTATAGAAATTCAGAAAAACGTGAAATTATGTTCTTCCCTGTTTGTGCTTTTCGTAGTATGGATCCTATTATGTCCCTTACAATAAACAATTTTTATGGGTAGCTTTTTTCCCAGTTACTTAAAAGGGCACATGCAAAGCAAGTTAGCGCTTTTGTAAAACGAGATGGGTAATTTTAGAAGAGGCTGCTGTTTGTAATTGATTGTTATTATATAATTCTTGTTTTTAGAAGACTTCTTGGATAATAAATCCTCATTTACATTCATATCCTCTGTCTCTGAATTTGAAGAAGCACCTGAATCTCAACAGCAGTTGAGATGATGACAAGTGTCTGTCTCAGAACTCTGCCTTACACTTGCTTGTCCTCAAGTTCTGGTCAGTGTAATTTTGCTGTAGCTGAGGAAAGTGCCTTGCCTTCCCTCCCATTACTAAGTAGGGCAAATGGCAGGAGGTGTTCATTGCGTTACGGGTCAGAAGTCAGATGGGTCACTAGTATGACATTTTGATGCACTGTGGCAAAACTTGTGGAGCAGAAACTCCAGTAGGAATGTTTCCAGGTGCCCTAGATTGCAAACGGTGATTGGGCTTGTTTTCAAAAAACACTATATAATTCAGAAAAGAAATACACATTATAAATTATGGAGGCTTTAGGTAACAGAGAGGCAGATGGGGAAAATTTAATTTGCTTTCCACATGCAGCAGAAAGATCTCTTGTTATTTGTATGATTAAGAAGCTGGACAGGTTATTAATTAACTGGATACTTAACTCTAACCAGATTTTACACGAAGTTATAATAGAAACCCCTCAGAGCCTGGCATGCTATATCCTGCACATTCATCCTGTTTCATTCATTTTCTGTGGCTGTTGCCTACCATAATGAGAGAACAACACAAAAAATGTTAAAATGGCCCAGTGGCCTGAACAATACGAAAGAAGTTCTTTTATGCAGGACATCATTCTTTCTGCGTGTTTCCAGAGGAAATACTGGATCATGTCCTCCTGACAGGGAGTAGCAACTCCTGTGGATGTGGCACTGGCACGAGCTGTGCTCAGACAAAGAGATGGTCCTGGTGATTTCACGGGCATCTTCCATCCACAGCTTTCTGTCCCATCTGGGCCTTGAGATTTATTGTATCATTGCCAGGACCTTGACAGAAAGAGAAGCAGCTCCACTGACACAGCAGATGAGAAGATCCTCCTGAAATGTTTTAGCACAACTACTTACATCGAAAAGAGTTAAGAATCATTGATACACTTTTCTGACCATAAACACACATTTCCCGATAGACTGAGGATGCACTGCTGTACAGGTTGTAAAAAAATGCTCATGCTGAAACTCTTGCTTTTCAGCAGGTGCTATGAAACCTTAACTGCAGTCAGAGGAAAGAACATCACACCAAATACAATCATACACGGCACAAATGAGGGTTGGTAGCAGTCTCAAGACTCAAACTAAAATTTGGGTAAAACAGTTGCCCAGGGATGGACCACTGCTCAGCTATTGACACTTGTGAAGCTGCAAAACATAGTTGCCATGAACTCATCAAGCCCTGTGAGCAGGTTTTCTAATGAAAACACTCAGAGACCACTAGCTAAAGCACTGCTCCCTGGCAAGGCTACAGTAGGGTATGCAGGACACATGCTTACTAGCCTTGCCCAAATCCTGAGCCAGGCCTGGGGATGCAGGGCAACAGCAGTTACATACACTACCTACAGTGAGAAAATTGTCATGACACAAAGCTGGGTAGCTGATAATCTCCCAAATGGGCAAAGAAGTAATCTATAGCAGACAAGAACTTGAAGGGTTATGAATTCCTTCAAAAGAGTTGAAATGACATGTGCTGATGCCTGTATAATCTTCAGGAATACTGAGGGAATAAGAATTGACTACATCAACAGCACTCCTGTAAATCATAAACAGGACAATCTCCCTAAAGGAAACTCTACTTAATTTCCTTGGGATACGATACTGATAATCATGAGGTGTTATAAAATATTCTGTTCCTCTGCTCATGTCTTTCCAATTCTTACATAGACAGGCAGCTTTAAAAACAGAAATATAAATCATTATAATAAAAGTAGAGAGTAATATTATATTTTAATGATAAAATAATATCAAGACTGCAATAAATCATACAAAAACAGCATTAGAAAACCTATTTAAGATGTTGAATTATTATCTGAGGTGAAGTTACAGACTTCTAAGTTCATAAATAATAATGAAGCCTCCGTTGGCAACATAAGTAATGTTGAAACAGTAGAGTTTAAACTCAGTTTTTACTGAACAAGAGCTTAAAAAGAGGAAAGACAAGGTGGTGAGGGCACAGCCTCAGATAAAGCAGCTGTTATTATCCATGGCCTGTGTGGGGAATGGCAAAGTCCCCTACAACTGAAGTATGAGTTAACAGGCAAGCGGTGCAAGCCCTGAGCCATCGGTAACACCAGTTCTAAACAAATCAATTTAGGGAAGCCTCTGAATCCTGGAACATCTTGTAAAAGAAAAACCAAAGCGAACTTGCAATTGAAAACAAGTTCCAGAATAAAATGGACAGACATTCCCATGTCCCTCTGCATGTGTCCCAAAAGAACGTGACCTGTCATGGATATGTTAATTCACACTTGCTAAGGTACAAATGGTACCTCCTCAGAGTGGTTTGGTGAAAAGTTAATGATACCTCTGAAGCCCTAACCATGAGAAAAGACCAAGCGTGACCTAAGCAATGCACTCCTGTAAGCTGATGTTGCTGTGTCAAAAGAGCACGTGCTGAAAATACCAGCTGGTCTCTGAGGGCTCCCGCTACACCTGGGAGGGTGATCCATCACCTCGCTTGTTCCCCTGGGTTGAAATACCAGTGGGAAAACCCTGGCAGTGCAAGACTGCGGCTGGTAATGCCACCTTTAACTCCTGCGACTTTGACCTGATGTTGCTACCTGTCCCAAGGGACACTGCAAACTGCTGAAGTGAGGGGCTGTGCTTTCCCTGCACCGCTCCCAGCTGCTGCCGAAGGAAGGCTCTCCTCTCCTCCCTCCTTGCATGGCTCTGATGACTCTGAGACAAACACACCTGGGAGAGCTGAAAAAACCCTGTGGAAGTCTCATCTGCGTATCAGCACCGTGCTTATGTTTTACTAATAAGCTTCAGGTAAACTACGCCTGTAACTTGCTGAGCTTCTTGAGCTGATAAATGGTTATGAACAAAAATCTGAATATAAATACACTGTACTACTGAACACAGATCTGTTTCTAACGAAAAACACAGCTAAAAGAGGGCTCAGATAAAGCAAATGGGTTTCCCTTAGCTGGAGAATGGAGACTTAGCTCAAACTGGTGCCTCCACAAGACAGAAAATCCCACATCTACAAATACTTCTGCTACTTCATTTCCACAATAGTTTTAGCAAGAGATTTCAAAACACGGTGGGTGAAAATCTTACCCTGCTGAACCCACAGCAAAACTGCCTGCGTTTCCTTCTATGGCATTATATACTTGATGTTCTGTGTGTGTGTGTATTTATCTATTGATCTGTATCTATATATAGTATTTTTGAATACAAGTGAATTAAATCTTGTCATGCCTTGGGCAGTTAAGTAGGATTAAACCCATAGTACTCATAGTCCATGTAAGACCAAGAGAAATCATACAACTTGTTGAGGGTTGCCCTTCCCACTTCTGGCAGAAAATAGCTTGAAATTGAAACCTGCTTTTTCAGGTTTATGGAGCTTGTGCAAGGGTCATCAGTCTATCAAAACCTCTTCTAATTCTCCACCATCACTTACCTGAATTTTGAATATTCAACCATGCATTAATGGATGCAGACTTGAAAAGTTTTTATTCTGCAAACAAAATACACACTTTCCAGCTTCTCAAACTCAGTTGATTTCCCCTCTAAAAGGGAAATAATTTTCAGGGAATCTTTGGTTCAGGTTAGATTTAGAAAAGACTGGACTGAATCACATTGTTAAAAGTTAGTGACCTTGCTATGTGCCTTCAGATGCCGTGAAAGAGGAGAGTTCATACTCCTGATAGCGGTCTTTTTAAAAATAAACACCAAGCAGTAAGGAAGTTACTGTTGCATTTAAATTACCTATTTATTTAAAGTAGGCTTCAAGACCTGGTATTTACTTTTGCTTGAATATAATTTATCATGAGAAAGTAAGTTGCATGGTTAGTGAGAATACACAGACATTTAGCTATGTTTCCTATTTATTAATGTAAATATTTTCATTATCATCTGTTTTGTTGACTAGCAAATTGCCATGAAGGAAGAAGCCACAGAGTATTTTATTATGCAAAAAGACAAGAAAGCTTACACTGGATTTCTGACCTCAAATCTGTCTTTTGTCAATAACACTGACAGCATTTTATCTTTGCAGAGCTGAACACTATCTGCCAAAAGAAAAGCTCCTTAAATAAAGCAACAACTGAGTATAACTGTTTTTCCCTCAGCTAGTTATGAGCTCTTGCAACGACCCTTGCAATTAGTGATTGCTTTGATATTTGTGATGGGTTCATAACTTCCTAAGTTGCAATGGAAGTGTCCTGTGCTTAGGCAGAAAGCCTCCCACTGGAGCACTTCTGGGTGCTGGAAACCTTTTGTCCTGTTTTTTAAGCATGACTTTGTTTCTGGGGTTCCTGGAGTGATGGTAAAAAATGAAATAGGCTGATGGAGGTAGAGGGTGAGGGTGTCAAGGGTGGAACTGGAGGCATCAGCCGTACAGAGAGCACAGACAGAATTTTCCGATCCATCCCACTTGAAAATTACTTGGGAATCTGCTCTGTGGTCCAACTACTTTTTCTCCTCTGCTTTATTCTTGTTTTATACATGTTCAAAACTGGGTTAGTTGAAGATCTTCATCAACGACCTGGATGAAGAGTTAGAATGTACCCTCAGCAAGTTTGCTGACGACACCAAACTGGGAGGTGTGGTAGATACACCAGAAGGCTATGCTGCCATTCAGCGTGACCTGGATAGGCTGGA
>Ga0065711_1040490_pt1 | contig 16905 bp, 21 predicted proteins | sample Hoacrofraction12_FD_59098 | JGI IMG/M metagenome (GOLD analysis project Ga0065711, IMG submission 59098) | Hoatzin crop microbial communities from Cojedes, Venezuela - Epithelial fraction 12 v2 (version 2) | ecosystem: Host-associated > Birds > Digestive system > Esophagus > Crop | place... | reverse complement strand
AGGGCTGGGGGGAGGGGGGAAGCGGCGGGCTCCGCCCGGGCTGCGCGGCCCGTCCCCGCCGGCCCCTGCTTCCCTCAGCCGGCCATGGCGGGCCGCCGCCGGTTCTCCTCACAGCCAGGCCCGCCGCCTCCTCGGCCCTCCCGGCGAGGAGCTTTAGGGGCAGGGTCCCAGGAGAGGGCCCCGCTCCCCGCCCGGGCCCGCTGCCGCCTCAGAGGGGAGGAAAACGCCTGAGGAGCCCCCTCCCCGCTCTCACCCCCGAGGGGAATCCGGCTTCAGGGCAGGCGGGAGAGGAGATCCCCACAAAAAAAAACATGGCCCCGGGTGGGCTGCCAGGCCCCGAAGCGGCTCCCACCACCTCTCGAGGTGCCATCACCCCACCTTTCCCCCTCCCGCCGAAGATGCCAATACAAAATCGTGGCATTTATGGATGGGGGAAGCTTTGGGATGGCAGGAGGGGGCTTTCTGGTCGCCACGCTCTCACGTGTGGAAACACGAAGGCGGCCGGAGGAGCCGGGCAGTCTGGGTGGGTCGGAGCACGAGTCCTTCCCTCTGGGGATGGTGACTAAACCCGTGTCCGGGTCCGCAGACCGTTAGCAGTGTCATTGTAGTTCTCCCCGAATATATTTGTTCCCGCCATAAAACCATGAGACAATTGAAGGAAGCGGGACGTCGCTGGCGGGGAGACGGCCGGGGTTGGTGGGGGTCAGGGAGGAGCTGGCTCGCAGGACTCCACTCGTGTTGCCGCTGGCTCTGGGTAGCACTACTGGGCATTTAAAGCCTAAATTCCCGAGGAATCTCACCTTATTAAAGCAGAGCAAAACAAAGGAAACTCAGAGCAAAATCCAGCGTGTAAGATGCTGCTTTTCAAGTAAAAGGAAGGTCAGGCTGAGCGCCGCAAAGTTACAGCCCAGCCCTTTCTCCCGTGGAGTCCATAGCAAAATTCCCACTGACCTCGATAGAAGACAGATTGAGGTTTAAATATGGAAGAGCAGGGACTGCAGTGAAACACCGAATAAGCTGCATTAAAAGCAACTTGTTTAGAAATGCTGCAAGTTCAAATGCTCTGAATACCATCTGGTAGCTGGGAAGCCAAGTCTTCTGCAGCGAGCTGCGATGCTGGCTTAGCTGTTAATCTTGAGCTAGGAGAGCTCGGCAGAATTAAATTCTGGGTGAAAAAATTAAAGGATCAGCACGCATCTGATGCTATCAGCAGGAGTTGAAAGAATACTTCCTTCTTTTCTCTAGAAGAAAATTACAATCATGGAAACCTAATGTTTCTGTACATGTTCATTAATCCTAATGATTAGCTGCTGACAGCTCTCAAGAGCGAGAAGAAAGCTCTTGGTTAAAATAAAATGGGAAGAACAAGATTGTTCCTGCTGCCTTCTCTCCTGCCTGCCTTCCTTCCACGTCCAGGGAGACAACTCTCCGAAGCAGGAGGCAGCTTCCTCCCCCTTCCCAGCTCCATCCCAGGTGCCTCTGTCTGCAATGTAAGGGTACGGATCAATGAACCCAGTCAAGAGCTCCTGCAGCTGGCACACTTGTATCAACAAATCTGTATTTTCTATCAACCAGATCAAGCTACTGAGTGCAAACAAAACAAGCCAGCCAAGTAAAATTACACTTTTTTTTATTACACCCATGTTAATGCCTTAAATCATGGTGTTCCTGCGACACTGGCCAGGTACCCAGCTGATACATCTGCACCAGTGCAGATTTGCCCCGGCTGCAAAGGGACAATCCCTTCCAATGGTCCCCCAAGGACATCCCCAGTGAGAGGAGACTCACAGCAGTGGATCTATGGCTCTCATTTCATATCAACAACAGGGCTTCACTGCTATTGATCTTGTGAGTTTAAACCCAGGAGCTAGCAGAGAAAACTTTCCACCCCAGTGCTGCCTCATCCCTGTTCCGAGCAGGCTGTATCACACCTTGGATGTTGACCCAAGCAGCTCTATCAAGCCGTTCCCAGCCCACAACATTTCAGCTGTGTTGGCAGAACCAGAGTTCAAGGCCATTATTTGCAATATGAGTTTGGCATCAGAAGCCGATAGCCACAGCACCTCCCCGGCAACAGAGCAGCCCACATGGAGAAAGCAGATGGCGGCAGCAAACCCGGCGAGTGGGAGTAGAGAGGTCATCGCATGGCAAGGAGCAGAAGGATAAGGAGCAGTTCTGCAGTGCGATGGCTGGCATGCAAGAGACTCTCCCAGCAAAGACAAGGCAGGCGCAGCCTCCCCAGCTCTGCCTGGCCACGGCTGCCCTCCTGACTAACCTAGCGAAGAGCGGCTGCCAGGAAGCCCCAGGAGGGCCTGTTCCACAGCCATAATGTGAATATCGCCCACGCAGCAACTACCGCCACGTGGGGCTGAGCACACCACTAATTAGCTAATGAGTTGGTTCCAAATGTCTGGCCACGGCACGAGTGACAACAGGAAGAGCGTTTGAATAGCACCGAACAGTGACAAGTGCATTCATCTCTTCTTGCTGACCCCAGCCCCGCATTAACAAATAGGTCACAAACAACAGTGCTTTACAGTGATCTAATCCTCCAGCCATATGTCGGCTGACCGAAAAAATATAGGGGGAAAAAAGCTGCACAGAAAACGCCAAAAAGCTCTGCAAAAATTCTAAGGAAAACTGGATAAATATATCCCTGCATTTTGAAATTTGATTTCCTCACTCTATTGTTTCTCATTTCCTGAGAGCTGGCTTGGTGGATCGCATTTTCTGCTGCTGTCTCCAGTGCTTGTAACCAAACAAGGCTGAATCTCATTACCCTGATGCATGGCTCTAGCTGTATGCAATCTGATCTCTAAATCACAGTCATTTTTGCTCCATTACCGATTTGCCTTCCCACTCCTAACCTATAGGTCTTCAAGGGAATCAATTCGAAAATGGAGACTAGCATCATCTAATGAAGGCGTGTTTAATGCGCAGCACTTAAGTGCGTATTGAAGTAGCCAAGTAAGAACCCACCTCGTGTCTCAGGAGGTTGGGCACCCTCCATGTGCACCGACTCTGGTGGATCTGGCATTTCTCAGCCTCCCTGGGAAGCCACGTGTTTCTGCATGGAGTGAAAATGGACTTCAATCTTTTAGTGCCTAGTTTTGGATATCTGCTAATTAAATGAGAATCTGGGCAAATGCAGTCATTATCATCCTTAGAGCCAAAGCAGCAAGACATTTCTCAACAAGCACAGGCCCTCTTCTGAATTCTCTGAGCTGTCTGCACATCGCTGGCAGAATGTATTCAGATTCATACAAAACGGTGTTCACCCCAGGTTATTCCCTCCTGGATTCATGAATAGTTCATTGAAATATGCAAAGTCTGGGTTACACTTTTGTCTGCTTTGATTGGACACATGGATCCACAGAGTCTGCAGCCCTACCATACGTACAGGACTACAAGCAGAGGAAAGCCAAAACAGAAGTTTAGTTCCCATCATGTTTAGTTTGGCTTAGGTTATTTCTTCAAACATCCTTAGATAAAGGTAGTTACAAGGAGCAAAATCCAAAAGATGATGAACGGGGGAGAGAACTGCCCAGTAAGCCTGTGCCTGAGTTCAGCTGGAATCGACCCGCGTTTAATCGGAATAGACCATGCCTACAGCCAGCATGAGAGTTTTAGTTTCATTTGTGATGCAAACAAACTTGTAGAACTGTTTCCAATGCAAATACTCATTTTGACATGTTCGAAATTAATGCACCTCTAATATGGGCTTTCAAAACAGACCTTTTCTGAGCACATTAGCAGATTCATGAAAAGAGGAAAGAGAATGCAACCCCAGCACATTCTGGTTTTCGCAAAATGAATATGCACTGACAGTGCAAGAGGCAGTGACTTTTGAAATGTGCTTAGCTCTAGTAATTACCAAGTGGTGTGTTTCTTCAGAAGTTCGAGCCGTTCTCATCTGCGGGCACCTTCCCTCATTCCTTTCTCCTTACTGCTCTGTACGTGCAGCTTCTCCCCGTGCTGCATCGCGAAGCCAAGGCTACTGGGTTGCTTACATCAAATCCCACTAAAGCCTCAGGGTGAAATTCCACAACAGTTTTAATTGACCTAAGTCAGGGTGTTGTGGTTCCTGCCCTTCCTCCACCACCCGTTCCCATTCCCTCCCTACCACCAACACCAGCTTATACCAACTGTGGTGAAGACTAATCACTTTTTTGGGGGGGAGGGTTACTTCTCAGCCAGTTTAGTTCCCTGAACCAGCTCACCAGAAGGTCAGATGAGCACCCACATCAGCCAAAACGAGGGGACAGGGCCACTGCAAGGTCCCACTGACTGGTGAGGAGGTATTTTTCTTCTTTAATAAGATACAATCAGCACATTTGACCTAAAGAGCCTGGCTTTGCTGCCTGTTCCCAGGCTGGGAGCACTCACCTGTTGGGACTGTCTGCATAAATGTGAGCGGCAGACTCAGGGCCAGGGTATTTGTAGTGAAGATGGGCTCATTTAGTGTTACCATCTGCTTTGCCAAAGCAAGTCACCAAGTCAGAGCCTGTAAGCCCATGCCGGAGGACAAGGAGTCCCTTGCAGTTGGTACAGCTTGTGCTATCTCTCATGACTTCCTCACTGTGACGAGAGGACTTCCTGCCAGGAAGGAGCTGATGGACAACGTCACCCATCAGTTCCGCTTCATCATTCCTCCAGCCACCCAAAGAATGTCACCCAAAGAGTCAGGCCCTCCCTTTCGCCCCGGGCCCATCCTCAGAGCAATCAAGGCTTCATAACAACAGCCAAACTGCAGGGTGACTTGTGGTGTTGCACAAGGATCTCACGTGGCCAGGGATTATCCTCACTCTTCCCAGATGTTTCTTACCTTGAGGGAAACTGCCCTGTGGGGCTCACGATGAGGAAAGTATCAGGAGAGCAAAAGAAGCCATGCTCCTGGCTCTGCAGCATCATCTGGAAACTGAGTCTCCTCTCCTGTTGGGCTGGGACAGTGATTTGGGCTGGTCCTGTCTGGCTGGATAGGAAGGTAAAAGACTTTGTACACTGACAGAATAGGAAGGTGAAAAGTGATGTGTACCTACAACCAAGCAGCCAACCAGTGGCCACTGCTGTCAGAGGCCGTGGTACACCAGTACAAAGAGTTTCACATTTAAGCACAAAAATCCAGGGGCCCATGAGTAAAGCATCACCTTGCCTGCACCGCAGGAGGTAGGTGCAGCGATTCATCTGCCACTTACCTGGGCTGAATCTGGGGTACCAAGACCAAAATCAGCATTATCACATCACACACAGACTTGGGGCATCGTCTGGTCAACAGGAGCTGCCTTCAAGAGTGCTCGGCTCCCCGAGCACCCAACAGCAAGCTGTGCCTGGCAGCAGAGGCTTCCTGGAAAGCCACATCAGCTTACAACCCTGGGAACTAAGCTGTCTAGCTACAGCCATTTTTAGCTCAAATTTCATATTGCTGCTCTCAGTAACAGTGGCAAAGACCCCTGAAGCAGACCAAGTGCTGGAAGCTGCAGGCATTTTGAGCTCTGTCACTTTTAAACCGAGGGGTTGGTGTCACAGTGCTGTCGTGTCCCTGGGTAACGGCTGGATGCTGTTGTGGGTAAACCTGGCCAGCAGCAACTAGGATCACACTCCTCACCCCCTCAATGGGACAGGGAGGAGACTGGACAAAAAGTAAACTGGTCAGTTGAGATAAAAACAGTTTAATAAGACAAGGGGAATAAAGAATATGCAAAACAAGCTATACACCATACAATTTTTCTCACCGCCCAACAACCAATTGCACAGCCAGTCCCTGAGCAGCGATCACTGAGCTCACAGATTTCACAGAACTTGTGGAAAATGGATTCAAACTCATAGGAAAAGGGTTCCTGCCCCTCAGGCCAACCCCCATTTATAAACTCAGCATAGCACCTATGGTATGGAATATTTCCATATGCCAGCTGGAGTTAGCTGCCTGGCTGTGCGCCCTCCTGGCTCTTGTGCCCCTGCTCATTAGCTCAGTGTGGGAAACTGAAACGAGTCCTTGATTTCTTAGCAAGAACTAAAAACATTGGTGCATTATCAACTTTCTTCTCATACTAAATCTAAAACACAGCAGCTACTGGGAAGAAAATTAACTCTATCCTAGCCAAAACCAGGACAGGTGCCCATCGCTGATTATCCCAGCTGAAAAGCGGGTAGTTTTTCCCCTTGCAGATGAAAACTGAGGGCTGTTTATTTGGTTTGTGTTTGCACAGCACCCAGACGGTCGCTTAATTACTTGGCCCAATTTCCAGGTTTCTGATGCCCACTTCTGCAAGTGACTTCCTCAATTCCCAGGCTCATAAATCCAGTTGCAACTTTCATATCTGCATTCTCAGTCACGACTCCAACCTTGTCTCTGCTGCCCCATCACAAAGAGCGTCTCATCCTCAACAGGGCTTCCGAGGTGTTTTCATAGTGCAAAAAAATCCTCAACAGCACAGAGCTGTAAATCCACAGTCCCTGTGTAATCACCAGGCAGATTAAAAAATTCACCAGCTGGGCTGGAAGAGATTCATGACAAGCTATCGGGACTCCACAAAGCAAACAAACTGCACAGCACTGCAGGCAAGAATTTCTCGGGAACACGTTCAGTTCTAACACTATTGGACCAAGCTACTCCGTGGATCAGTCCTGCTGGACAACTGGTCTGCAAGATCCTCCAAACCAGCAGGCTTCCTTGGTTAAAGAAAAATGCCCATCTTCAACAACAGCAGGTTTCAGTAGCCATTTGAGCATCGTGGCTAGTCAAGCAGGTTATAATTGGCTGTAATTAGTACTCCCACGAGCTTCCACATTCTTATGGACTGAATGAGATGGAGAAATAAAGGATTGCTCCCTGACCTTGCAAACATCAGAGGAAGTCAAAGGAACCCATTCCCTTCTGATCTTTAGAAATCAAACATCTCTGATCAGAGAAGGTAAAAGGCAAACACCAGCGCTGCTGGGAACTGGCTGTGCACAGCCCGGTGTCTTCTGGGGCACAAACCACAACGACGTCAACCTCAATCAAAAATAACTGCAACGCAAGTTGCTAGAGGCAGTAGGTTTCCTCTGTCCCTCAAGAAGCCTCTTTTTATGCTTGCATGTCACTCGGTGCAGGTTGGGGGGGCAGGGGGTGCAAATCGTGGTGCAGCCACAAGAGATTTTAGCAATACTGAAAGCAGCCTTTGGCGAGATAAACTGAGCAACGCAATCAGTAAGGGTGAAAGCCAAATAAGCCTAAACTGCCGGACACATTGGAAATCCCACATCTGTCACCAGTGGGATCGAAAAACAGTTTGTGACACCTGCACAGCTAGGCTTGGCAGTGCTCTACACTCAGCAGGAGCTTAACCACTTGGAAAGGAAGGGCTGTGCTGATGATTTCCTCCACTGAAACCACCAATCTGACCCGCAAAAGAAAACTGACAGATGCTCCCATGCAAACACCCTGTGCGTCTTTCCATTAGTCTGCTTGCAATCCTTCGTCACAGGCATGATGTGGGGAGTGGGTCTGCATCAGCTTTTCCAGCTTGCATTTGGTTATTATGAGAAAGATACATGAGACTCCAGTGTTTTCCCCTCTGGGCAGGGCAAGACCTCCTGTTTTACTCCAAGATCAAAACCTGGGGGGAGTCAGGAGGCTGGAGGTGCTGCCATTCCTGGGTGCCTCTTTCAAGATTTATCTTACAGACGTAGCTCTGGTTCAGAGGGTGTCCAAGCCTATGCAGCTGTGTCCTAGGAGAACATAGCAAGGAAATCTGTCTGCTCACCCATTTCCAATATTTGTCCTCCAGCATTCACTATCAACCACTACTGCTGTTAGGATTCTGGACTGGACAGATTTGGTTTTATGCAGGATGGGACGCTCTTATCTTCCCACATGCTGGCTCCCAGCTCTGCTCTTCAAACCTGCATGTAGATCACCTTTGAAAGCAGAGGCCAAGTGCAGCACTCGCCGATTCTCAGCTCTCCTGAACGGACTGTCACAGGTTTCTCCCAAAAGCTCCAGCCCTGGATGCCTTTCCCCAGACTCTCCATTAACTGCCACGTTTTACACCCTTGAGGCTAAAGCCTCTACTAAGCCTTGTAGGCAGGTAGCGTGCTTTTTAAGCCTTCAACACCCAGGAGTACTCAGAGCCCATCCTACACAGGTAGATTTAAACATAAGCTAAAATAATTTACTGAACCAGCAATGTCTCTGCCCTGGACAGCCAAGGACAGTGCAGCTGCAGACCACTGGAGGCTGCATTGCCTATCCCAGCCGAGGAAGCAGCAAGTAGATACCAGCTTGGGCTGCAAAGCACAAGTTAATCCCCTGGTTTCCAGAGGGAGAAAACACAGCTGCCCAGGCTGTGGCCCTTTCCCAAGCCGTTTTTGAGGGTCTCCCAGAAGTTACTCCAGTGCTTTGTGCCCTGTGTGCTCGGTCCTGGCTGTTCCTGCTGCTCCACAGGTTCTCCAAGCTCCTCCAGCCACCTCACACTGCCTCCTCTTCCTCCACATCACTGCCAGCAAAGAGCAGCAGCCAGCCCTGCTCTCCCGCACGCTGCCCTCCACTCTGCCTCACCTGCTTGGAGCTTGCCCAAGATCAGACTCTGGCCCTAATCACTCCTCTGAGCCCTTGCACCAAATCCAGCACCCAGGCGGTGCCTCCAACCCCCTGCTCTCAGGCGAGTCTGGAGAGGCTGAAATCCCAGTCCCTGCAGCCGGGAGGACCAACAGGGCCATTCAGCCTGATGCACTCAGGACCCCCCTCCCAAACGCTTCTCCAGTGCGGCAGGAGGCCATCATCTAACATTAATATGATGAGACAACTTGCAGACTTAACACACTGTTACATCCTGCTGCCACCTAATCGTTAGCTCCGCGAGCTGGTGAGGTGCTCAGACGTGCAACGCTGTAGTGACCAAGCCTGTCAGCCAGCCACAGCTCCCCAGCAAAGCCCAAAAGCCAGCAAAACCCAAACCCAGTTCCTCTTTCAGCCTGAGAGAGGGAAGGAAGGCAGCAAATCTGCATTTCAGATGCTTGCTGAAAGGAACACTTTCTATAAACACAGATATGTAACAGAGTATTTTGCTAAATACTTTGCTAGATATTGCGAGTGCATCTGTATGCAGCTATGTGCCATACATACTCCTACACAGGAAAGGTTTTTATTACCTGTGCTGATGTTAGTGCCTTGCACCACAGCCCACAGCCCTGCTGGAGCCGCGCTGCAGGGTGAGCCCAGCCATGCTGTTCCTTTGCCATTAGCTCCACGAGGAGGTGGCCCAGGTCCCCAGTTTCCTGGGGATCTCAAACCCCTTCATTGAAACAAATGCCTTCATTTCCAGCGCTGCAGGAACGTTTCTACGGAAAGCAGTGCCTCAACTTTCCATTTAAAGCAAAGAATTGCCTTGTAGGAGTGCTGCAGGTAGCATTTGCTAGGAGAGGCAGAAGGCAAGAGCGTGCATCTTGGAGCTAACCCCCGGGCAGCGTTTCTTTAAAACAGTCAGGCCAGATCCTGGTCTCATTTACACAGGCAGGTATCTGGACAGGCTTCTGTGAAATTACCCTGGATTTCCATAACCAGTGTGTCAGAAATTGCAGCCTAACACAGCCCTCGGGAAGAATCCATCGGTTTCACTGTGGCCTCTCAAAACTCTTCATTCACTCTTTCCTCATACCTTGCACAGGCAAAAGCACCGCTCGGGAAAGTGGCAGGAGAGAGTGCTGTGCCACCAAAGCAGCAGCAGCAGCTTTATTTAGCTTGGTTTTCTAAAGAAGGGAAGTAGATGCAGTAGCACTGTGTGGGTAGGGACAGGCAAGGCCACGCATGTGGATTCCCCCTCATAACCTTTGCGGCTGCTTGCTCATTTCAGACCAAGCTGATAACCAGCTGGGCAGAGTTGTCACAGCTACTTCATTTCTAAACATTTCCTGAAGATTGGCAGCTGGGAAGGTCATAGTGATGAGGAACAGCTCAACCCTGTATCAGACTTCAGAGAATCCACACAGACCTGCCACCTAAAGGCCCAGCTCTATAGGAAAAAAGGCCTCATCAGACACTGTGGCAGCAGGAATAAATCAGCATGAAAGCAGAGCTGGGGGCTCTGGGAACCTGGGGAAGGAGTGCGTCTCCTCCTTCCCTGCAGGAAAGGGTGGTGTGGAGCAGCCAGGCAATCCAAGCTGCACCTGCATCCGTCGCCGGCCGGACACAGAGGGCTTCAGTGCTCCATCTTCCCTCCACTTCCTCCCTCTTGTCTTCCTCATCTCTCTCCTGAATAGGCAGTTTCAGGAGGAGCACAGTGCCCGGATTCTCTCGGGTTTTAGAGAGCATCCGGCGCTCCGTGAATTATCCCGGCGGGCCCTGCTCCAGCAGCCCGCCTGCCCGGCTCGTCGCGCGGCAACACACAGATCCTCAACCCAGCCAGGGATGCGGCAGCACGCACATCCTCAGCACGAGGAAGTAGATGATGGTTGCCCCACACCATCTGCCATGGCACTGACCAAAAACCTGCCACACCGGGCTCCTCTTCTGCACGCTCGCTCCCCTCGGCACCGTGAGCTCAGCCAAAGAAAGCCAAACGCACCACAGCCAAGTCCCAAGTCACCTCTGCACCAGTGGTCCCCCACGTCCCTGCCTGGGAATTGTCCCCTCAGCATGTCCCCACAGAGCAGCCCCATGGGGACAAGGCACCTCCCCAAACCAGCCCCTCGCGCTCCTCCAGCCGAAGGAGCAGGGTGGGTACGGTGCCGAAGAAGGAACCGCGGATGTTCTTGCCACGCTTCCAGAGGAAGGCGTGACATGAGCTCTGGCTTAATTGGTTATTAATAACTTCTTTGTTAACAAGCCAGCCCTAAGGAGGAACCAAAATTTGGCTACTGCTCTGGTGGAGCGCTCAGCCACCCCTCTGCAAGAAATCATTCACAATTTCTCCCTCGATCATTTCTGTTCTCGGAAATTGCAGACCTCCCCAGTGAGTCACGGTGGTGACAGCATGGTCCCCACACCTACGCACGCGTCGCAAGGCTTTTTGGTTGGTTTTTTCTTTTTAAATCTTAGAAAAATAACAGATGCCGTTGTGGAGGGGGAGCTTCTCAGAATCTGTTCAGCCTCCAGGCTGTGTCTGGATGTGACTGAACTCACAGCTCCCCTGGAACAAGCCCTTAGGGAGCCACAAATCGCCCCTGCCCATGGGTGGTTACTTCTGCCGCCCCGTGCTGCCTGCTCAGGGCAAGGAGCCTTCCTCCATGGCAAACACTGGCAGCAAACAGCTGTCCACACCCAAAGCCCACACCTCCCTGCCCAATTGCTTTGGAGCTTTCAGTTAAAGGGATCCTTCCAATTTCTCTCCTACGCAAACCAAAGCAGTGATGTGACCCTCTCCACTTTTGTGCTGTGCTCACAACATGGTGGGTTTCTAGCCCCAACTGTCTGGGGCTGGCTCCTGAGGAGCCACAAGAGACAACAGAGAAACCCCCACTCCCATACATGCTGCAGCACCAGTCTGCCCAATTAACTTTGGAATGGGGACCTTGCCTTCCCCATAACCCACATATGCAGCCCAACAACAAGAAGGAAGATTGGAGGCCAGATACCACAACAGTTTCGCACCCCAGCAGCCTCATCAGACATTTCCAGAGCAGCACTCAGCAGAAAACATTGCTCACACAGCTTAAAGCAGAACCTGGGTTGACTTGGACAAGAGCACCCAGCAGGTCTCAGTTACCCCCAGGTATGTCAGTGACCATGACAAGGTCCCAGGGCAGAGCCCAAGGACTGGCACACCACAGCCACAGAGCACACAACAAGATCTGCTTCCAGCCAGGCGCCAAGTGCATGATCCAGGTAGAGCTGCATAGCTCAGTCCTCTCCAGGTCCCACAGAGGGAAACCACAGCCAGCTGGAGGAAGGACACCTCAGAGAGAGAGAAAGGGACAGCCCACCTTCTGGCTCTTGGGGTGTCCCAGGCTGTCAAGAGGAACCATCCCAGGGAACAGCAGGATCTCAGGAGCATCCCCAAAACACAACTACAGCAGAAAGAAACTCCCCCTCACCAAGCCAAGCCTAGCTACTGGCCTCTATCTCCTTTTGTAGGTCCCAGGAAGATGATTAACCTTCAGCTGTTGCTGACCCTGATGATTAACTCATTAACAATGAGCATCTCTGTACATGATCCTCACCTGAGTCTCCACCACAGCCGTGTCCCTGAACAAAAAGAGACGCAGTGTCTGTCCCCAGAGCCAGGCACTGGCACTGCTCGCATCCATCAGCCCAAAACTGAGTCCTGGGAGCCCCACGGGAAGCGTTCTGTGTCAGTGCCCCTAAGGCTGCTGCTTGTTGTGTCTGGACTCTCCCTCCTCCACCAAAGCAGCATATGACCCGTTCCCAGGAGGCTGGTCCCAGCCACCATCCAAGGCTGCACGCTGCTTGAGGAGGCTGTTTGGGGTGACCTGCCTCCTCAGTGACCCTTTTCTGCTGTGTTGGGGTTGAATTTCACACCCAAGACTTCAAGATTTCCAGTCCTTTTCCAGATCCATCAGCAGGGACAGGCCCAAATGACACAAATGAGATGCCACCACCAGCCCCCCATCCTTGGACTTCCCCCACGGGAGCTGGGGAACATCGTCCCACTTCCCATCCCACCTACACCACGGGCAAGCAGGACCTGCTCTGTTTCACTAGCCCAGAAACCCTAATACCAGCCCCAAGCCCCTTTGTAGACCCCAAGGAGATGCAGCTCCATGGCTGGAGGCCACTGGTGCCTCAAGGGGCCTCTCACGGCCGTGTTGGACCAAGCATGGCCAGCTGGCTCTGGGTCTGCTGGCTGCCCCTCCTGTAAATGCTTTCCTATGGGTCCTGCAGGATGATGAGAGGTTCGGAGGGGTCTGATCCTCCCAGCACTGGCCATGCTCTCTACTCAGTTACACCAGGGTGTAAATTGTGACGCAAGTTCCTCGGTGCAGGCTGGGCTTTACAGAGAAGAAGGGTTACACACAAGGAGGAGTCTGACGCTCAGGAGTTACCGGACGTGGTCTCTGCTCCAGGGTGAAAGTGCTGACTCTGAACCCTTTACGGGCACTGACGCGGCATTTTCTAGCCCGGGATGTTGCTTCCTCTCCGTGTGGGGCCTCAGCGGGGCACCCACTTCCTTGAGAGACGGAGGAACCCCATCGCATCCCATGCCCTGGTCGTGGGTCGGTGCCAGCCCCCAGGCACGCAGACCGCTGTGGGTGACGTGACGCCTCCGCACGGTTCACGCGTGTGGCTTTATCCGCACGCAGCATCCCAGGCGTGAGCTTAAACCCGGGCTGTATCCCCGCAGCCACCTCAGGCCAGCCCCGCTGCCGGGGTACATCACCCCGTCACCTCGCTCTCCGCACCCCAGCACTGCTGGCGTCCCAAGGGAGTAGCCACTTCCCAACAAGCAGCCTAGGGCTGGCGTTCCCGCTCTGGCCCCACTCGCTGTGCCGGTGTGGGGCATTTATTCTGGTCTCCAGGGGCTTGCTGGGGGACAGCTGGTGGCTGGTGCAATGGATCACCAGTTCTCCTCTCTTCCTCACCTGATGTTCCCTTCCCCTTCCTCCCCATCACCTCATCTTTCTGGCTCCGTCCCCAGCCAAACGCAGACCTGGCAGTGCCGAGTCGGCAGCACCGGGGCTGCCTTCCCGATGAGGCAAGGGGAGTTGCCCCACGCCTGACGCGCAGGCTGAGCGTGAGGACTGTGTGGCAGCCCCCACCTCCAGCCCGCGGTACGCTTGGCACGGCCGCTCGGCTCGGTGGGCAGCTCTCTGGTGCCGGGGACGGGCAGAACCGGAGGCAAACGGGCTGCGGGGTTTCTTCTCGGGAAAACTGCCCGTAGTGTGGCACGGGTCCCGGTCCCCTGCGGCTCGCTCAGGGCGGTGTCGTGCCCTGGGTTTCCTTCCACGGCGATGCAAGGGGAAGCACGGTGCGTGTTGGGCTGTGCTGCGTTGCCTCCGGGCACAGCTCACCGCCGGGAGCAAAGCCCCCCGTACATGCCGGGGTCTGCGGTGTGAGCCAGCTCACGTCGTCCAGCCCCGCCGCCATCCAGGCCCGGCTCACAGCCCCGCCACGGGAGGCAAAGCCAGGCTGGAGACACCCGTTCCTCTCCCGTCTTCCCCCAAAATGGCACCGTGGGCGACGGCACAGCAAGGAACCGCAGAGGGCACCGGCTGGAGAGGAGCCAGTGAGCCCGGCATCATCTCGTTAACACAGCTCCCTAGGCCTGCAGCGGAAGGGGAAGAGGCTCTCCTCCCTCCTCTTCCTCCCTCGCTGCGTGGGGATTTTACAGCCAGGTAAACACAGGATGTTGATGAGACGGGCTTGGCAGATTGGGCAACCTGGGAGGCAGCAGGAGCTCCCCGCAGCTCCCACCGCACAGCCCAGGGGCGGCCGTACAGAGCGGCAAGGGCAACGCCAGAGCTGCCTGCACCCTCTTCTGCCTGTCCCCAGGGTCATGAAACTCTGCTGGGTGGAGAGAGAGGCAGCCTGGGCTGGTGATCAAAGCCGGGGCAGGGTGGGCTCCCTGCGTGGGCTCCCTCCCACCCGCTGCTGTGTGCCCTCGGGTGAGCCACGGCACCTCCACAGCCCTTGGGATCTCCTCGCAAGCCGGGCTGATGCTCACCTGAGCAGCTTGCTCCGGGCTGGAGGCTTTGACACCTGACCGATGGCAACTGTGTGGCACTTTCTGCGTCCCTCTGAGCCCTGCGGACACGCAGTGTGCAGGGATGGGGGTACAGACCCCCCAGGATCACCCCCTGCCCGGCGTTGGCTCAGCACCCGCGGCTCACGGCTGGCACTGCAGGGACAGGCTCTTCCCTGCTCCGGTACAGTGTGTGCTGTACAAAATATGGCTGTTTGACAAGGCACAAGAGGGAAGATGGGGAAGGAAAAAAAAAAAGTCTTGTTTTGATGTTTCTTGGATGTCTCAGTCCGGCGGTTAGTCAGCCGCTGGCTCCCAGACTGAGCCTTGCAGGGCTCCGCAGCGCAGCCTCACGGCTGGCAGCCGGGCACCGCGGGGGTCCCTGGCTCCTTCTGGGGCCTCTGGTGAGCGTGTGATGGGGCAAATCTGGGGCTGCTTCTGAGCAGGCCGGAGGGTTTTCCCAGGGGATACAGCAGCTGGAGGCCAGGAGGTGATGGGCATCTCCAGTTTTGCAGTAGCAGGATGCTCGTGGCCCCTTCGAGGGGTTCCCTGGAGGCAGCGTGACACTGCTTGGGTACCAACGGCTTCTCTCCTGGACTCGGGGCACCCCATCCCGCTCCGTGGCACCCAGTCGGGATGGGGCACCCAGAAACCAGCTGAACTCAGGAGCATTTGGCTCCCAACCCCAAAATGGGGCTGCAGACTGCTCCGGCGTCCAGTCCAGCTTGCTCCTGGGGTGGGGGTGCTGCTGTCACCCCCGCAGTGACCACGTGTGCTGAGCCAGCAGCGAGGGACAGCGAGCCAGGAGCAGGCCACGAGAAAGCCACGAGCAAGCAGGAGGGAGCCTGAGCAGGGACTATGGCGGGGGCAGCGGTCAGGGCAAGGGAAGGGGGGACGAGGAGCGGGATGTTGTGCGGGAGGTGGCCGGACAGAGATGCCAAAGGGGCCTCCAGCTTCGTTAGAGCAGGAGTGGAGGGGCATGTGGCACTGTCCCCAGTGTCCCCAGTGTCCCCCTGGATACTGCTGCCATCTGCTGGCAGGACCCAATCCTGCACAGGTCCTGAGTCCAGCCACTGCGCCAAGGCCTGGGGGACCCCCCTGTGACCCCACCATCCTGCGCCCCACTCCCGTGGCACCACGCATGGCTCCGGGCTGGATCCCCCAAGGTGTCCTCCCAGCCTCCCTGCTGCGAGCCCGAGGCAGCCAGGCCCCAAAACCACTCACGGCGTCCCCCCGAGGTACGGCGGGTTGTCACCCGGTGCTGACCTGCTCCCTGGGGTGCAGACTGCTCCCACACCGACCCCCTCCCCATGCTCAGACACCTCCGCACTCGGCTCGCCCACTACCACCGCCTTATTGCGTGCCCTTCACAAGCGGGGCCCCTGCACGTGGGCTTGGCATCGTCCAGTTTGTGCTGGCGGACGCGGGGAACAGGATCAGGCCCTCGGTCAGCAGCAGGGTTAGAGCAGCAGCTCCGCTGGGGCTGGTTTCTCCAGGGAGCATCCGGCTCCGCTTCTCGCCGAGGCTGCCGAGCGGCAGAGGAAGCTCACCCGAGATAGCCGGCTTCCCGCGGCAGTCCGGTCTCTTGGGTCTCACCGGGCTGCGGAAATTCGCTGAGTCCCATCGTCCTCGTGACAGGCGTGCACATACCGAGCCTCTTCCCACGGCCCCCCTGCCCTCCCCGGCATTCCCAGCATCTCCGCTTCCCCTTGGACCAGCAGGGCCATGCTGGGGATAACGGCTGGGTTACAGAATCACAGAATCACAGAATGGTTGGGGTTGGAAGGGACCTCTGTGGGTCATCTAGTCCAACCCTCCTGCCGACGCAGGGTCACCTACAGTAGGCTGTAGAGGACCTTGTCCAGGCGGGTCTTGAATATCTCCAGAGAAGGAGACTCCACAACGTCCTTGGGCAGCCTGGGCCAGAGCTCCGTCACCCTCAGAGGGAAGAAGTTCTTCCTCGTGTTCAGACGGAACTTCCTGTGCTTCAGTTTGTGCCCGTTGCCCCTTGTCCTGTCACTGGGCACCACTGGAAAGAGTCTGGCCCCATCCTCCTGACACCCACCCTGCAGATATTTAGAGGCATTTCTAAGGTCACCTCTCAGCCTTCTCTTCTCCCGGCTGAACAAGCCCAGCTCCCTCAGCCTCTCCTCGTAGGAGAGATGCTCCAGTGCCCTCATCATCCTTGTAGCCCTCCGCTGGGCTCTCTCCAGTAGCTCCTCATCTTTCTTGAACTGGGGAGCCCAGCACTGGACACAGCACTGCAGATGGGGCCTCACCAGAGCAG
>Ga0065711_1040488_pt1 | contig 16906 bp, 8 predicted proteins | sample Hoacrofraction12_FD_59098 | JGI IMG/M metagenome (GOLD analysis project Ga0065711, IMG submission 59098) | Hoatzin crop microbial communities from Cojedes, Venezuela - Epithelial fraction 12 v2 (version 2) | ecosystem: Host-associated > Birds > Digestive system > Esophagus > Crop | place... | reverse complement strand
GCCGCCCACTCCCGCAGCGCCGCCGCCATCGCCGCCAGCCCCGCCGCCATGGCGACCCGCCGACCCGGAAGCGCTCCGCCGGCCCGCGCGTCACTGCTCTGCGCCAGGTCCTGATTGGCCGCGCCGCGCCGAGCCCTCATTGGCCGTTCGGCGGCGACGGTTGGGTTTGAACGCGCGGCGGGCGGCAGTGCTCCCGGTACCGGACCCAGCCCCGATCCCGGCCGCGATCCCGGTACCGGCTCCGGCCCCGCCGCCATGGCTCCCGCGCGAAAGAAGGCTGGCCCGAGCGCGCGCAGCAGGAAGCTGGCGGCTTTCCTGAAGGACTTCGACCGCGAGGGTAGGCCGCGGGGCGGGCGGCGGGAGCGGGCCCCGGGCCCAGGCCGGGTCCCCGGGCCCAGGCCCGGTCCCGGAGCGGTGGCTGAGCCGTGCGCGTCCCCGCAGTGAGGAGCCGCGTCGAGCAGATCCGGGCGAACGGGCAGCGCCTCGTCAAGGAGGTGGAGAACCTGTACAACATCGAGATCCTGCGGCTGCCGCTGGCGCTCCGCGAGCTGAACTGGCTGCAGTACTTCGGTACGGGGGGGGCGGCCTCCCGCGGGCGGCAGGCACCGGCGGCGGCAGGGGAGCAGCCGGGGCCGCCTCTGCCTGGGTCCCCGCGGGCTGCTCGGGAGCGCGGCTCCCTGTGCCTGCGGCCGGCTGCTCGCCCGCGGCCGAGGGAACGGGCTCGTGCTGGGTGCCTGCGCGCGGCGGCGTGCTGCGGTACGTCTGCATGCGCTGCGGTGGCTGTCTCAGCTGTGTGTTGGTTTTCTAAAAAATATTTTCTTTTTAGCTAAAGGAGGAAGCGAAAAGATGCTGGAAGAGGCAGCAACGGTAGGTATCTAGCAGAAGTGGCACGTTTTTCTGGCGGCATCGTGTAGTTCTGCAGGAAGTGAAGGGTTGCTGTGTCCGCAGGAGCGCTGCAAGAGCAGAGGTTACATTCCACAGATGCTGCTGGAAGACTCAGCAGTAAGAGGTGCCAGCTGTACCCAGCACAGGGTTTGGTGCTGGCGCTGCTCCCTGTCAGTCTTTCCTTACCTGCTTGGTTTTACTCCCAGACCCCTGAGAGCACATGTGCTTTTCAGTAAAGCATTGCTAACCTGGTCGAGCAGCAGGGCGCGGGTGGAACACACTTGCGGATGCCAAAATGGCCTGTTAGCCCTGAATGGCAGGCAGACCTCATGTGGTGCTGTCACCCCCAGAATAACGTGAAAAGTCCCAGTCTGAGCACAACAGAAAGCGCGGAGGAGGTATTCTCACTGTGAAATGATTAGGCATTTGCTCTACAACTTGGGCTTACGTGCTACCAATAATCATAATGGTGTTGTGGATGTCTTTAATTTTAGGCAGACTTGGAAATAACAGAAATAAACAAGTTAACAGCAGAAGTTAATCAGACTCCCTTAAAAAGCACCAAGAAAGGTCAGTTTTTTTAAGCATTGTGACGAGTTCGGTGAGATGAAAGCATGTCATGGTTTATATACTGTGAATAATAATTCAGTCCTTACTTACGTCCTTCAATATACTTAAAAACAGGAAAATAATCATACTTTTTTTTCCCCTACTATCTGCAGTAGCTCTACTTAATTTTATTAAAACATTCAAAATAACTCAAAAGAGTACTCTGTCAACCATTTGGATTGCATCGGAATTTGGATTTCAGAAGCAAATTGCCGAAATTGCTTGTGGTTATTTATTGTTTACTCCCGCTGCTAACTAGTAATCTGAAGTTATTATTAATTTTCAACTTGGATAACACTTTATCTTTCTAGTGGAGAAATCTAAACAGGATATTGAGGCTATTGAAGAAGAAGCAGAGCCCCCTTTTCTTCCTCTAGCAAAGAAAGCAAAACATGATAGCCAATGTCTTCCAGAGCCAGAGGCTGAAAACGTGAATCCAAGAACTGGAAAGGTAAAGAGCTGTTCTTTGTGATGACTTCATTCCCGAGATATAAATTACTTACCGAGATGACGCTTATGATAATGTAGCTGTCCGGGGCACTTTGAGGGGGACTTCAAAACAGCTATCGCTTCCTTGAAAATTCTGGTGGTTGGGGAGGGTCACAGAAGCTTGTCCAGAAACAAACGTCATACTCTCCTGCCATGATAAGGAGCCTACTGAGCCCAGCCCTTCGTGTGGAAGCGTTTGTGCGTTGTGGGTGTAGCTGTCACGTTATAGTGAAGTAACTGACTGGGTGAATAATGTGTGTTTCAGGTGAAGACATCCACTAAAAAAGTGCCAGTGTCCAGGACCAGAAGAGCTCCTTCAGCGAGAGTGAAGCGCCTGAGTAAAAGGTAATAGGGGATATCTTTTTCACTGGATTTCGGAAATGGAGAAGCAGCATATGGGGCTCATATAACTTAAATGGAATGGAGTATGGTTTGGTAGGCTGGTTGGTGGTGTTGTGCCATGCTATAGGAAAAAAATCAGTGACCTGAGGGCGGTAAAAGATGGGCGACTCCCTCTCCTGTGATGCCCAGCTATCCCTAGCTTTGGGGTTCACCTTTGATTAGTAACAACCTCTGGTTTTCTGTGGCGATAACCTCATTCAAGTCTCTGGTAAGATAGTGCTTGTACCTTTTATTAAGAGTATTCTTATGAAAGGAGGTTTGTTTATTTCCCTTTAACAGATCAAGCAAAAACAACTTTATCACTCCAGCTACTGGTAGAATTGTTGATATGTCTGCTCAGGGAGGTACCTCCGTGATCACACACAAATTTGATTCCAGGTTTGTATTCTGTTACATTTCTCTGTTGATCTCTTCTGTAGGGGAATGCCTTGACATTTGCTTCACGTAGGTCATCTGTTTGCAACGTAATCCTTAGCGGCTCTTTGAACCTGAAATAAAAGACTTTTAGTCAAAGTCCTTGGAGTGATTGCAGTGAAATTACTTGCCTATAACTTTTTGTTTCAGAGTTTTCAAGACACCAGGTTTGCGCACACCTGCAATAAATGAACGTGTTTACACCATCTCTGCCAACGGCAGCCCCCTTGCTGACAGCAACGATATCTTCATTACAGTCCCTGTGGGAGGAGGGGAGGTAAATCAGGAACTTTGATCTGTAAAACCTGTGCTGGAGGGGTAGCCTGTAACTTCTTGGGGGCCTGACCGGTGTCAGTTCATCCACTCTTGTCTCTTTAGTTGTGCCACTGCAGTTTATTGGGGGATTGATCTAGATTAAAAACCTTTTAAAGTTCTTTTTAATCAGATGTGTGCGCTGTTCGAGTTGGTCAAAACAGAGCGTAGAATGATGTTTTGCTGTGCGTTTAAGTAACACTTAAAGTAGCTTGTGCTGGCAGTAACGTGTTAATGCACTTCAAGGAAGGTATGAGATGAGCTTCTCATCAAGCTGAATGTAGTTCTCTGCCTGTACGTGGTCTCCTAGTATGCTTAGATTTTATTTGCTTTTATTTTTAATTGAATTTTTTTGCTCCTTTTGGCTACTACAGCTGACCAAACGGAAAACCTAAGACTTGGGGTTTTTTTCACAGAGCATTCGTTTAACAGCAAGTGATTTGACCAAGAAGAATCTTCTTCACCTGCATCCGGAGGCCCAAGGAATTATGAAGAAGCTATCAGTAAGTCTGTGTATTTTTGTGAGTTGTGACCTGAAGTTGTAAGGCAGTGTTGTCGCTCTGTCGGTAATCAGGGGACTGTTGAGCTGTAATAGAAACTCCTTATTTTTTTTCCCCTTGTCTTGTGTTTTGGCTTGTGTCAGTGGCCAAAAAGCAGCATGAACTGAGAAGGGAAGGAGAGGGATTAGCTTTACATCACATCTAGCTTAATACAAACTGTGGATAAACCATGCGCTTCTTGAAAAAGAACCATTGTCAATGTTTTCAAAAACTGCGTCGAAACTGGAAGTGCCTTCTACTTCAGGCAGAAGTTGTAACTGGCCTTGGGATGCAAGTGTCTGAGTACTGATTAATTTCCCTTTCTTTCCAGGTTCGTCTCGCACAAGCTTGCAGCGGTGCAAAAACCTATAGATGAAACTCAGTGACTGTTGACATCCCTCTGTAAATACTACATTACATTTAGAACCACTACTTTTAGTTCTTATCCTAATTTGTATCTTCCTTCCATTAATTTACAGAATGGAAGTTAAGAACTATTTTTTCCACCTATAATGTGTAGTGGAATTAGAATAGATTGCGCTTTTTTATTCAGAAAAAAAAAATTATTTCCTTTAGGGTTGAGACCAAGATACGGTTATCTTGGGCTTGCAGACCAGCAAGCTGGATAGAAAAGCTATTCTGGTGTCTTGCAGAAGACATAAGCAGTGGACACAAGTGACTGGAGTTCTTATCTGTCTGGGTAAAGAAAGCAACAGATCAGATTTGTTGCATTTCCTTCCAGGCATGTCTTTTCTCTGCAGATCTGCTTAAAATGTAATGACTATCTCGGAATAGCACCTGAAATACCTGAAGGCAAGTTACTGGTGCCTGGGACTAAATGTAAAGCTTCTTGTAGTTTGCGATGCTGCCATGAATAGCAATCCTTTCGTTCTTATAGCAGACGTTGTATTTGTAACTGGCTTTATTTTTGTAGTGAACTTATGCATTTTATTGTTTTTTAAGAAACAGGAGATCACAGGTACTTAAGCAATCAGCTAGGCCTCTGCCTGACTAGGTTACTGAGAGTAGCCTTAGAGCTGCTGGAGTATCTCTAATGTGAGAGAACTTTGCTTTTCCTACACCCCTTTCAAAATCTGTAAGAGAAGCAGTACTCCTGGAACTGAGTATAGACGGGGAGAAGAAAGCTTGGACTAGTCAAAACATTGTTTTGCCCTTTCTTCTCATCTAAATTGAGTTGATTCAGCGCATGTCTTTGACAAAGAGTCGTATCCAATAAATGCTGTTTGAACAGAACTTTGAAGTGTGGTTAGCTTTGATTCCTGAAATATTATTCTATGTGGATCGTACAAAGTCAAATAGGTAAAGTGGCATCTGCAGGAGACAACCTGATAATCATTCCTCTGTTTCAGCAGAAAAACTAACATGAGAACATTTTAAGTGGCATGTTAAGAGGACATTCGGAGTAAGGAACTTTGCTTCTCTAACTTTCTCTAAGATTTTTTCTAAAAATAAGCCTGTTTCTTTGTTAGCTAGTGCACTGTCCTTTCCAAAGATACCTTTTTGTCCTTGATGTAAAGCCTCTTTGAAGGGGCTGTAAACAAGGATGTTGAGACTTTGGGAATTTTTCTAGGTTTGGTAAAGTTCTGCTTTTGGCAAAAGCCAAGCCTACAGCACGATTAGTAAGGAAGGCTGGGAAAAGCTGCTGGTGGACGTAACTTACGCTTTGGTGTTAATATTTGATGCAGCATGTGATGTGGGAGAAGGTTTGTAGAACAACATTCATACATGAGTTTCCTTTGAAAAGCAAGCCTGTTACTGTAAATCAAACCTCAAGTCTATACCATGTGTTTGGAAATCACAGGAGGCTTTGGAAGCTTCTGAGTCCCAACTGCAGGTGGCAATATTGTAAACTACTAAGCTACAAGTACACTTGCCTTGCAACAATTCGTTGTTGAATTCTGGTAACATACTAATTTAAAAAAGCCAGTTCATTAAGCTGTAAATAAAACTGTAACACACTTACTTGGATACAGATGTGTAAGTCTAGATTCTGCTTTATACATGTCTTTAACAGGAAGAGAAAATTACTAGAATGCCTAGCTAGCCCAGAGAATTCTTCTGTTAGCACGGTCTGCGTTTGAAAGCTGTAGTTACGGTCTTTAAGGCCCTGCGTTGACGTGCTTGTTACACTGTCGGCCATTTCGGTCTCCGGTTTAATGCTGAGGTATGGTTTTGTTTCTTAGTAAGTCCAGGAATTAATGTTTTTGCGAGTACTAGACAGTAGTACTATTCCTCTAGAGTAATGAGTCTGGAATGGCGAAGAGGTGCAGATGTGACTGGGCTGCTTCCCCAGACTTCCCAGCGCAGGCGGGGAAGCCTTGTGCCGCGGCAAGCCTGCCCAGCCACTCTGCAGCAGCAGAGGCACACCTTTGTTTCTGACTCCTGGTCTGTGTGCTACATATTCCTGATTCTTCCAGAGGATAAAAGGCCGTATTTGTGCTGTTATTGGGATTAACACATTTTTTTATGCCAGCGGCAGAAAATTGCTTGCGAAATAGCGTTTAGCACCTGGGAGACTGGAAGAAGCAGGCTCTGTAGAGCTCGGCGGCGTTACGACCGCATTTCAGCGTGTACCCGTTTGGGGTGGCTGTGTGCTGAGCTGGGTCTGTAGAGGGTGGGGGGAGTACAGCTCCAGGCTCCTCTTTGCAGAGCTGACGCTGTTGCTCTGCGCTGGGAGCGCCGCGCTTCAACCAACAATGCAGTTGGTATTCAAGCTTCCTTTTCCAGTTGTCAGAGTGAGCTAATTGTGTCTGACATGAATTAAAGCTATCTGGCAGCTAATAGCTAAACGGATTAATCACCTAAATCCATTTTGCATGCTGCCTGCACCATGGGTAAGCAGTAGGTCCTTCTGCAGTTTTGTTGCTCGTGTAAATTATCGGCATCACTTCTGGCCCTTTTGCACACTACATGGCAGTTGCATTTTGTTTAACAAAGCCAGAACCTCCCTCTTCAGTACAAGGATTACAGGGGCAACAGGGAAGCTGGCTGACGTTGTTGTGGATTTGGGGGAGGTTTTGTTTGTGTATTGTTATTATGCTAGCCTGGCTGTAGTCTGAACTGCCCTTTAAACAGAGTGATGGGAAATAAAAAGCAACGCGGGGAAATAACCGTTCTGTCAGGCTGGGAGAGGCTGCATCCATCATGGGCCGGAGCAGTTCAGCCTACAGAGAGACCAGTGTCAGCTTGTGTCATCTGAGCTGCTGCTAGGTCTGAGCCGCTGTGGGCATGGCTGCAGGGACTGTCCTCTGAACAGAGCCAGCCTGGAGGGGAAAGGCTAGCAGACAGTGGGGTGTCTTCTTGGAATACCGCTTTTGCATCTTCTCTTCTCAAGAACTGAACTACGTGACCTCCAGGAGCCTGTGTTCTGCATTAATAAGTGAGGCTCTGCAGAAGGAATTAAGGTCGCCCATGTTTTGTGGCTGGTTCCATGAGAAAAAGTGGTTTTGCTGGTTGTAAGTTCAGTCATGATGAGTACAGCCCAGGGCTGAAAGCTGTGGCTTTCTTGTGGGAAGGATGGTTTGAGGAGTAATGACCATGATTTGCTAAAAGATTGCTGAGCACTGACTTTTTAAGATCAAAACTCCTGACCTGGACCAGAGCGCTCTCAAAACAAGTTTCTGTTAAGCTGCAGAAGGAGAGCTGGTGGTATGTTCAGCAGCACAGCCCAGCAGGGAGCAAGCAAGTAGCAGGGCATGTCTGTGTTTCACCAGGGCTTTTATAGTGCTGGAGAACTCTAGTCTTGCAGGGGCAAAAAGCCTTCCTGCCTTCCGCTGGCTGGCTGGCACAGAGCTCAGCCTGCTGACCCTCGGGACAGGGGCTCCTGCTCGCAGCGCGCGGGTGCAGCAGTGTGCTGAGGGCTGGGAGGGTGCTCGGGAGCCGCTGTGCTTGTGCTGCAGCTTTGTCCTGGGTGCGAGAACTCCAAAGTTCAGCCCAAATTCATAATGGAAGTGTGAAACTATTAATCTAGAGAAATAATGAGCAGGATAGGTACCCAGTGAGTTGCCTTCCCCAGGATGTGCTGACATTGAACTCCCACAAAGGGACTGTGTCAGATAATGATCCTAATAGGTGGCTCTTCCAGGCAATTTGATAGATGTGCACTATCAAGCATTGTCAGAAATAGCTCCGTATACAAAGCAAGCGTTTATCATCATGGACACCTTGCAGGTGGCCACTGATTCGGTGACATTGTAAGAAATAAATAGATAACAATTCCCTGCTTGCTGATAGAGGGAGTGATAGTTTAGAACAAATTAGAGCTGTCTCTAGGCAATTTTTACACGCAGGAGTTTTTGATTTGAAGGTGCAGGACAGCACATGTACCTCCTCCAGCTGACTTGTGTAATTCCACCAGAAATCCATGTTTCCTGGGCCAGCTGAAGGCATAACAAGGGGCACTATTCCTTAGCATCACTGAAAGAGGTGTGGAGGGGTTCATAAGTAGTTTCTCTTCTCTAAATAGGTGATTGGGAGAATGAAACCCCTGCCAGTTTGAGTTTGGTTGAACAGACTGCATCTCCAAATCTTCTGTCCAATTGCAGTGTCTGCAGCTAGCAGTAAAGATATCCAGCACACCAAAAATTCATTCGTTTGTGGAATTTGTCAGTGATATTGAAAGCACAGATAAGTCTCAGGAGTCAGGGAAATAACAAGAAAAAGTTATTTTCAAAGAAGATTATTTGCTAATCAATAGAACAAATTGTCCTAGTCAGGGTGCACACAAACCGACTTCTCAGTATGAGTTCCCACATCTCGGTGAGTTGGAGAGGGCTGTGTGGGGACCAGTGAGAAGTTCAAGCTGCTAGTGTCAAGTCTGTGATGCTTGATATGATTCCCTTCGACAAGGACTCAGCTTTCAGTGGCCTTTCTCAGTGGGGACGGGTGCTCTCTCCACTCCCATCCCAGCGTGCGTTTCTGTGCTGCCGGAGTGCAGCTGGGACATTGCACCGGCTCTGCGCTGACTTGATTCTTCCTTCTAGCACTTGATAGCTGAGCCACGTGCAGTTTTTAACGACATAAAAAGGTAATCTCCATCAGGATGATGAGTCCGTGGATCCCCGGTCTGCAGCCAGCTGCGCTCCTGCCTGGCTCACAGATCGCGAGGTGCGGCCGGCTGGTTCCTCACCTTGCTCTCCACCCGCTTCTGCCGAAGGGGAATGCGCTCCCTGGAGCCACAGCCGGTGGTGCTGGTGGCTGCTGGCAGATTGCAGCGCGGCAATGAGGAGGCCCAGCCGGCGGCGTTCCGTGGCACGCTGCAGGACTCCCGTCGCACACAGACAAGCGGCCTGCACTGAAGAGCTGCGATTCCACCTGCGGAAAGAGAAGTCACGGGTGGAGCAGCGATGCGCGTAGGGATTCAGCTCTGTGGCTCATCAAACCTTTCCCTCTGTGATTGCTGATGGAATGAGCGCTCCAAGAGCAGAGTTGCAAGGTTTGAACTATCCTTCCTTAGCTGGGGGCACAGCCTGCCAACGCTGCTTAAGCTTCTTTAACTTTGCTTTTTTTCCCCTCCTTTCTTTATGGTATTTTTTTTTTCAGTGAGGGTTTTTGGTGGGTGGTTTTTTACTTGGTTTTTTTTTGCTAACCGACAAAGATTTAACACAATTAACCTGACTGACATAATTTAACAGTTGGGCACTCAATTATGTGTAATGTATTAATTAGAAGACGTGAGTGGTGATGGGCTTTCCAGGCTGGTGTCTCGCCACAGGGAAGCTGTGCTGTGCAGTGTTTAACGATGGCCACGCGGCTTCGGACAGCCGGGCTCTGCCCATCTCCGTCTGCCGTAATGCAGAGTCCCCTGTGGGAGCTTCCAGCCTTTCAGCTGATCCCGTATTGCGTGTCACTGTGTGGCAGGGATTCCAGGAAACATCAAACACCGTGGTTTGCCTTGGATTGAGCTGCAGCTCGTGTTCCTCTGACTGATGGTGCCGCAGGACTCTGGGTGGATGCTGGAGGTGTGCGGTGGGAGAAGAGCCTTGCCTTCCCACACGTGTGAATGCCCAGAGGTGGGACGGGTGGTCCCTTGGCAGGTACACGATGGCTTAGCAGGGAGGGGGATGTTGGCTCTACGGATCTGGTGTTGGGGTTTCATAAGGAGCCAGAGGGGCTGTAGCTTAGCTTCTGGGAAGGAAATTGGTTGATGGTATGGACAGGTTCCCGGGAAGCTCTTGTTCTGTGTGTGGTACCTGCTGTCCCCTGGTCCACTGCTGTTACTCCTGCGTGGTGGAAAGCACAGCTGCAAGGATGGTGTTTGGTCACAGCCCCTCCCTCGGGGTCCTGCCAGCAGCTGACTGGCAAAATGAGGAGGGCTTTGTCCTCCCTGCGGCAGTGCCAGCCTTCGCTGCCTGCATCTGAGGGTCTGATGCATCCGAGGAGTCTGCTGGGAAGGGAACAGAGTCCCACTCCCCTCTGGCCACGGTGCCGTCCACGCAGGGTGAGAAAGCTGGGTGTGCTGAGTGCCCTCCGGCAAGGAGCACCCTTGTGAGCCCTTTCCTGAGGCGTACATCAACTGTTTCCTTCTGTAAGGGGTGCGCAGGAGGGAGGCTGGGTCTCAGCTTTCACAGCCTCACAACTGGAAGTTTGAGCCTGTCAGGAGACCAAAATAAGTATATTGAATTTATTCATAGATGGCAGCTTTCTTAAAGGCAGGATTTCTTTCACAGCTGTGCTGCAAGTCAGATCCATATTGTCCAGTGAATCTCATTTACAGCCAGATAATATGAAAACTGATGTGACTGGACCTTACTGTGGAATTGCAGGGTGCCACTGCTCGGCTGTCACATTGGAGCTGGGGAAAGCATAAATGTCCTCTTAAAATACAGTGGTGGGAAACAGAGCTTACAGGGTGCGGACTTCAGAGCAATTTCATCCCGAGCTCTGATGAGAGCGGGGATGAAATTCTCTACTTATCTCAGAAAATTAGTGCCCATAAGCCACAGAGCTTTACATTCCTCTCTCCAAGAAGCATTATTACACTGAAAAATGGGATTAGACAGAATCACTAATTTTAACATCACACACAGAGAACAAAATCCCAGGCACCCTCCCTGTCTCTCCAGGGAAAGATTTATTGCCTGCTACAATGTGATTAATCTAATTTCTCTTAATAAGGGTGAGACAGTTAATAGGGGAGTCACATCCTCGGGCTCAGTTGCTGCCCCTGAGCCAGGGCAGTGCCTGTCCCCCCAGTGCAGCCCCTCACCCCGGCATCAGGCCCTGCCCGGGGGGAGCCAGTGCTGCCTCTGCCTCCCAGGACCTGGCAGAGGCCAGAGATCACCGCAGGAGAGGGCGAAGGGAAGGGAGCGAAGCCCTCTGCCCCGTGGTGCCCCTGCCCGGGTCCCGGCGAGGGACGCAGCCCTGGCTGTGCTCGCTGGGTCGCTGTGGGTGCAGTTACACTTGGGCTCTGCCGAGGAAGAGGGTGCTCGGGGGGAGCAGGAGGGAGCGAGGTGTTTAAGGCGTGAAAGCAAGCGGGCTCTGCTACCAGCACCTCGGGGGGAGCAGCCATCGCTGCCAAAGTGCTCCCAGGAGAGCACCTCCAACTGCAGCCGTGCTTATTTTCGTTATGAGAAAAGATGCTCTTGCAATCTGGTGGTCTAACGGTGTCCGCTGTCTTCTGCTGTGCTGGTGTCGCGCAGCCCTGCAGCAACTGGCTGTGAGCAGCTTTCAAGGGAAAAATCAATAGTTACTGGTTATGGGTCAATCTTCCTCATAACGTCCTTTCGCCGAGCGGGGAAACTGCCACGATTCGTGTACAATGTGAAATTAATTCGTTTGCTGTGAGGTGGTAACTGGAAGTGCTACCAAGGTCTCAGCTGCTGCTGTGACCCCTCCCTGGGCACGAGCTGAGGAGCCCCGAGCGGGGCTGGGGCACGGCTGCACCCCTGGGTGGAGGGGCCGGGGTGGGGGGAGCGTTGGCCCGTTCGCAGCGTCAAGGCACAGAGCCAGTGGAAACCGGCGGTTCGTCCTTGTCCTGCATCGCTCACAAAAACAGCTCCGGGGGTTGGGTGCTGCCTGCGGCCTCTCCCGGGGAGCTCTGCGGATGGCAGGCAGCGTCTGGCAGCGCGGCTCGGCCGAGACGGCCAGGGGGCTCCCGGGAGGGCCCGTCAGTGCGGCGGGTCGCCGGGCTGAAGAAGAGCCCGTCCCAAAGCGCTGCTGGTCTGGGGCGGACAGGCAGGCGCTGGCGGAAGGGCGAGCGGTGGGAACGGACCTGCCACCGTGTCGGCGTTCCTGCGGCGAGCCGGCAGCTGGGGGTCTGTCCTGCTGCCTCTCCCCCCTCGCATCGCTGGAGCCCCGTGCCTCTCGCACCCGCCATCCTGCTGTCCTCCCGGCTGGTGCTCGCCCCGACACCCAGCTGTCGGGGTGCTTGGCCAGGGCTGGTCCCCATGGCGGGGCTGGCTCCCAGCGAGCAGGGACCGTGGAGCCTGTCTGTGCATTTGCTATTACAGCAATTAAATCCAGCTCGGGAGAGGGTTTCTGTAGTTTTCTTTAGGACCCACGCCTGCTGCACGCTGTCTTTCCAGGCCTTTCCTTCTGCAGGGAGCCTCAGTTCACCTTCAGGAATAACACTAATTGCAGAGTAATTTGGTGTGATGAGCATCTGCAGATGATTCCTTCTGTGAGCAGTAAGTGGATTTTTTCCGTTGCTGCAGCCTGCATTAGCAATGGCAGCATCTCGCTCGGCTCAGCCTTCCTAAGCGTGCGAACGAGGAGGGTCTGAGTTCGTACCTCGCAGCAGCGGCGGCGGCTCCCGCTGTTCTCCCTGTTCTGCTGCAGCGGTGGAAAGCCCTGGGACAAAAAGCTGAGTCAGCACGGAGTCTCCGAGCCCAGCAGCCTCTTCCTTCAGCCGCTTGTGGCTTTCCCTAGGGAAAAGCTGCTGCCAAGTGTCCGAGTGCCCCAGGGAAAGGCTCACGCTCCCCGCTCAGTGCCAGGCCAGCACCATCCCGTCAGCACTTGCTGCACGTCTCCCTGCCCTGCGCCGGGCTGACGCCCTGCCCCGCGCGGGGACAACGGGGACGTGGGTACCTGCCTGGACCCCCGGCCGGTGAGCCTGTGCAGAGTGGGGGCCTGAACACAGAGCCCTGGGGGGAAGCTCTGCAGCCTGCACTGTCAGATGTTCCTGTGTATTGTCTCACTATTCCCTGAACAAAAAGGTTGTGCATTTTCTTCCTACTTCTCCCTGACATGGTCTCTCCGAGAGTCAGAGGCGGAGGGAGCAGGACAGTGAGTAATGGCAGCTTGCAGACGGGTCCCCTCCCCGCCTGCCGTGCGGCAGAGCCGGAGAGGGGCAGGAGGAGGGCTCTGCTGCAGACGGAAAGCTGATTTCCCACTGAGGGTGACCTTGTGGCCCGGGAGCCGGGGAAGCTGGATCCTGATGGCACTTGATTGATGGGATCTGAGGAGCTGTTCTCCCTCAATGTCAGTCAGCCCGCCTCTGCTGCCTGCAAATGAAGGCACAAGAAATCGGGCAGTAGTCAATGCCAGATGGAAAGTGCAATTGAAAGCACTTCTGTCTGGAGCGTGCGGCCCGGGGGGGAGCTTGGCCAGGACAGTGCTGAGCGCTCGGTTCGCGCGCGCTCACAAATGCTCCCGCCTGCTCTCGCTGTTGCTCAGTTATTGCACGCGGAGATGACGGGAGACGCGCTCGGTAGGAGCCTACGGGCAAGGAAACCGCTCGCCAAGAGCTGCCAGCTCTGAGTCCGGCCAGCTCCAGGCAGCTCTTGCAGGCCAAAGAAGAGATGCTGTTCTCTTGCCAGATAGAAAGGGGCAGAGAGCTGAGGCGCAACAGCTTTGCCCTTCACAGCAAACAGCGTGGGGCAAAGTCACCCTTGGTAGCGGTGAGAGCACCCGGCGGTTCCAAAAATGCACCCCGCAGCTCCCTGGGTCTGGTGCTGTGCAGGCAGGGCTGTGACCATGACAGCCTGAGGACTCATTAACTAATTGATCTGGGCAGGGTCTTGCCAGCTGCAAGGAAGGTCTCTGCTAAGCTCTTCTCCTCTATCTACATCTGCTAATGATCTGGCTTTACCTTCTCACCACTTTTTCTGGCTAAACCCTGGCGCTACAGTCAAACTGCTTCTGGTCTTTGTGTCTATTATTGGCCTAAAAAACAACAATTTGCTTTTGATTAGAAGTAGAAATACTATTTTAAATACAGAGCCACCACATTGCTCTTCCTGCTTCTCAAGATGTCCCTGCACTGGCCATATTCTCGCCCTCTTTGGAGGCTGAAATTGTTTGCTAGAGGCAGAACTGCCTTTTGGCTCCAGAGGTTGCTGAGGGATCTTCCTCTGCGGATATTCCATGGCAGCGCTCTCCTGGCCTGGTGCGCGGCAGCGTTGCAGGGTGTTTCCGTTCCTGGCAGAGCGGGTCGGCTTGATTCTGGGCTAATTCCTGCCTGCGAGAGTGGCAGCAGGAGAGTGCTCCCGGTCCGGCTGCCCTCGCGTCAAGGGGGAGCGTGGGGACCCTGCTCCGTGTCCCACCACCCCCGCTCCGGATGGGAGCCCCAGGCGGGAGGGCGCCGCCACCATCCCAGTGAAGCTTTTAATCAGCCAGGGCGGTAAAAGGGAATCTGTCACGTTAAAGTGGAGTCATAAAGCTGCTCTGGAAACCACAGGGCCGTGCAGAATGGCTCAGCTGTGTTTGTTCAGAGCCCAGACATTTTACAGTGCCATAAACCTCCTGGCACGTGGGCTGAGGAGTGTAAATCCTGCTCTTACTCTTCTGCACTGGCTAATGGCAGGGGCATGGGACAGAGAGACACGAGCTGGCACGGGGACTGGGGCTTCACATCACCGTGTCCTTGGTCTCGCACAGCTAGCCTGACGAGATTTATTTTTTGCTGAGTAGACAACTCTGCGCTCCCAGGACACGACAGATGTTGCAGCTTCATCTCTGCAACACTCAAGGTAACGCGACTTGCTGAGCTTCTCAGGCTTCAATGATTTTCCTCTTTGTCACCAGTCTCCACGTCATGTCTCTTCCTCTTCTTTCTCTCGGTGCTGGCCCAAAGCAAGCGTCGTGGCTCCTCATCTGCCCTGACAGTTGGGGTTCTGCTTACAGAGGGGTTTCCTTGCAAAACTGGGATGTGCTGTGGTGGTTGTGCTGGAGGAGCCACTGCTGCAACAGGCTCTGCCAGCAGGTTCGTCCCCGGGGAGCCGGCGTCATGAGTCGAGCACCCAGAGGCACCGTCGGTCTCCGGCATGGGGCTGTCTCCATCGCTCCGGGTTCGGTCCCACTGGGGCTCGGGGACGGAGGATGCATCTCCTCGGCCTCACTGTGCCCACAGGGGCTGCAGCCACCCCAGCACTCGCAGTCCGGAGCAGAGAAGGGGATCCTGGGCGGGACAAGGGGTTTTTTACAGCTGCTTTTCCACCTGCCAGCTCCCTGTGGCTTCCAGCGCGAGCCCTGTTCGTGTGTGGGGACAGGGCAGCACCCTCCACCCACCCTGCTCTGAACGGGGCTGTTCCCTCGCGTCCCGCGGCTCGAGGAGTGACCGGGGTGACAAACTGCCGGTGAAGTTGTTGTGGGGAGTGTGCACAGGCACTAACAGAGTTGTAATGAATTAAATGCTGTTAAAATTGATGCCGGGCTACTGTAATGAATGTGCGTGTGTTGCGAGGATTAGGACACGGGTGTGATGAATATTGTCTATCAGCGCTGATAAAAAGCCTATCATCCCAATACATATTTTCAAAAACTAATTTAAGGCTGAACGAGATTATTAAAAATGAGGAGAGGAAATTGTCTGGGATATATTTAGAGCCCCTTGGTAGGTAAGATGAATTCCAGAAGTCAAAATACCGCCTGTGGGGTGAAAAGGATAGATGCGGATATTGAGGCAGCCCGTGATAAGAAGACAGGGCTGAGGCAGTCCTTCTGCCAGAGGAGAGCAGCTGGGGGAGGAGAGCCCGTGTGCTGGGGACCCGTGTGCTGGGGACCCGTGTGCTGGGCCGATCCCGCTGCGCCGGGGCTGTCCAGGAGCCGTCAGCCCTCGCCGGGGGAGTGGAGCACGGCATTTCTACTGTCCCCGCACATCTCTGCCCCCCAGCCCGGGCTCCGGCCGGTCCCTTCCCACCGCCGTTCACATCTGTGAATGTCTGTGACCGTTTTGCCGCTGCGTGGCGGGCACACGAGCTGCTGTAAGTGCTGGTAAAGGATCCCGGGGGTCCCCTGATGGGAGAGAGCTGCTGCAGAACAAGGTCTAAGAACGGCCTTTGCCATTCATCTTGTGCTCCGTACATCTGGAAATCGGAGTTTTGATCTTGACGGTTCCCTCAGTCTTTCATTTAATCTCTCTGTGCTGTTCACAATGACAAGATCATTAGAAACCCAGATCCTGTTGCAGAGCTCTTCCTCCCGAGCAGTGTGTAACCGCGCGGACGATGCCTGCAAGACAAGAGGCTTAATTGCGTTCTGCCAGCATCCAGGGGGATGTCAGCGAGTCAAATTTAAAGCCAGGCTGGATGGGGGTGGGAAATGCACCTCCATTACTCACCCAGCCTGAATGAGGTTTTGGTTTTATTATCTCCCGAAATAGCCGGTGCCTGGGAGGTGCTGATTGAAGCCATTTGAAAACATGACAACATCCTGAGGACAATAGGTGTCTAATCTAATGAAGCCAGAATGCATTAGCTAAGAGCTGCGTAAAGCGAAGAAAATGCAATTAAAGCATTCCTGAGGACAGATGTCAGCCTACATAGGGGACACTGAGATGAAGACCTCGGCAGAAATCTAATGAAAATAAATGATCTGTTTGAAACATTCCTCAAATCAATAATGGAGTCCAAGCCACCGCCACCCTGCCCCAGCCCTCGGAGGCTGCCACCTTGCTCCTTTCTCACCTGCGTTCTGCCATGTGCTGCAGAGCCAGGGACAGGTCCGGGGCAGGTCGGGCTCCCGGGAGGACGGTGTCTGGGGGCGAGGGCAGCCGTGAGGACGGGCAGGCTGCGGGCAGGGCTGCCTGTGCACGCCCGGGGCAGGGTTCTGCCGTTCACCTGCTCTGCTCTCTCTTCCCACCCAAAGATTTCCGTTAGAAAATTCATTTGTTGTGCATGCACTGCGCCCAGCGGTGCCGTCCCAACCCAGCCTGGACCCCCGCCTGGGCAGAGCAGGGGGGCACGAGCCCACGGCCCCACTGGATGGCAGCTGCAGGGCTGGTGCCCGCTGGGCGGTCGTTGGCACGGGCTGCAGCTTCGCTCGAGGTCTGTTTGCGTTGGTCAGAAGGGCAGGAG
>Ga0065711_1040486_pt1 | contig 16906 bp, 9 predicted proteins | sample Hoacrofraction12_FD_59098 | JGI IMG/M metagenome (GOLD analysis project Ga0065711, IMG submission 59098) | Hoatzin crop microbial communities from Cojedes, Venezuela - Epithelial fraction 12 v2 (version 2) | ecosystem: Host-associated > Birds > Digestive system > Esophagus > Crop | place... | reverse complement strand
CTGTAGTAGACACCAACCACTAGGTTCCCTTTGTTGCCTCTCTCTCCGATTCTTACCCATAAGCTTTCGACCTGCTCGTGGCTATTCTTCAGGGACAGCTCTTCACTCTGTAGTGTTTTCTTGATGTAAGGGGCAACACCCCTGCCCCTCCTTCCTTGCCTGTCCCTTCTGAACAGCATGTAGCCATCAAGAGCTACATTCCAGTTGTGGGATTCATCCCACCAAGTTTCCGTGATGGCAATCAGGTCGTAGCTTTCCAGCAGCATGATTGCTTCCAACTCCTCCCGTTTGTTTCCCATGCTGCGTGCGTTTGTATAGAGGCATTTAATCTGAGCTGTCGGCCTCGTTACCTTCATAGCAGAGCACCCCTTTTTTCCCTTGAGGTGTTTCATGGGTATTTTCTTGTTGGCACCTGATACCTTTGGAGTTGTTGGCACCTGATACCTTTGGAGTTGTTTAGTCACAGCTAAAATGATTCTCGAACATTAATAAATACTAGTTAATCCACTGTTGACTTTTTCAGATGTAGGGTGTGGGAAGACTAGGAGAAAGTGGAGGGGAGGAGAGAGAGGATTTCAAGATGAATGAGGAGTGAGTGGAGTATACTTCCATGTCTGGGCATGGGTTAACGAACGCTTAGGAGCAAAGGATGGGAAAAGAAACAGTGGGAAGGTGCTGGTTTCTGATGATGGTGACTGGATAAAGGAACATGGAAGTTTTGGGATCCTGGACCCCATCCTAGGTACATGTCTTGGGGATGGGGAGAGGGAGAAAAATGGATAAGGAATTTTAGCTATATTAGCCTTTCACTAGTTTTGCGGTTTCTTTTTAAACTCTCTTAAATACCCGAGGTTTTCAGCATAGCTAAAACAACACAGTTTGTGTCTTTGTTTGGTGTTCTTAGACTGACAAGCCTAAAATGTGCTTTCACACTTAGTTTTTTGTTAGCTAACTGTAAGTGCAAGCAGCAAGTGTGTCTGTGCATAGATTCTCGGGGACAATGATGTACGAAGGATCTGGCTGAGGCCAAACCAGAGTTGATTCTTATCAAAGTGTTGGTAACTTTGGGCATGTTTCATCCCTTAAGTCATTGTTTTGTTGTTTTATTTGTAAAAATTAAGATGATGATGATAATAATAACAAAAGGAATTTTACTATCTATTCCCAGAAGCTTTGACTAAGTCATTGTTGTGATAGGCAGACAAAAGCTAAAGGAGCGTGTTTTGTTGCAGACATTCCCATCACTTCTCTCAGTAACTCTTCTGAGAGATTTCCTTTTGGCTTTGTAATTTCTCTGCTGCTAAAGTAGGTCTTAGCCCTAGCATTTACAAAATTAATTTAGCATTCCATCACTCCTGCAGATGTAAAAGATCTCTCACAGTCTGCTTGTGGTGCGCACTCTGCAAGGGGCTAGTCTGCCCCACGTGCTGGCCTGGCTCACATCTGCATGAAGAGGGTCATTGACGAGAGGGGGGAATCTAAGCGTCCTCCAGCGATCTCCTCTTCCCAGGCTGGATGGGGCGTTGAGCAGCCTGGTCTAGTGGAAGGTGTCCCTGTCCACGGGAGGCGGGTCGGAATGACATGATCTGTAAGGTCCATTCCAATCCAAACCATTCTATGATTCTGTGATATAAATTACTCTTATCATTCTAGTTGCTTTTCATCTGCTGTATGCTCTTCCCCCAGTGCTCAGCTGCAGTGGGACATCCCCAGTCTGTCTGTCAGCTAAGCCTTTTACATCAAAAGTAATTTGTCTCCTAATTGATGCGTTAGAGTCTTAGAAACATCATTGCTCATTTGAGTAGACCTTTTGGCTACGTCAACCCTGCGTCTTAAGGGTTGTTCAGATATTGCCATCAGGACCAAACTGCTCTCTAGCAGCCAGAGGTCATCCCTTCACTGAGTGAGTAGCTTCTGAACCCAAGTACACATGGTGGCTGCTGGTGCTTCTGGGAGGTTGGGGGCTTGCGTGGCAGCCATGTGCAGAAGGCAGGCTGGGCCGGGAGCTTGTCGTGGCCACGGAGCATGCTGTGCTCATGGCCATTCCTGCAGATGCCCTTCAGGTGTTATATGGAGATACACACTGGCTTTAATAGGAATCATTAAGTAGAAAATATGTAGGTCATTATCCTGAGTGGAGTGGGAGTTCTTGTGCAGTGCGTATGTACATTGAGGATTGTGGCTGTTATTGTGGTGCATCCGTACAGAGTTTAACTGAAGTTGCTTTTACATGTTTTAAAGTTATTCATAATAGGGTTGGCCACCTCCAGGGTGCACTTTATGTGTTGGCTATCTTTATTGTACTTACGGCATACCTATATTTGTTGCTGAAGGTTAACAGAAATCCGAGTTTGTACTGTACTCTTGGCTAAGTAGTTCTTGGAATTCATGGAGTTGTTTTCAATCCACTGCAGTGAAGCTGAGATTAGAATCTGATTCTTTGGATTTCAGACAAAAAGAACAGTGACTTCTTCTCATGAGTGTTCGTTTGCCTGCCAGTAGAGACTAGATGACTTAATCTCTGCATATATCAACATGTTGATCAAGTTTCACAGCAAAGTATCCAGAGGTAACTATAACAAATATTTAAATATGTAAGCCTGGACTGTAATTTAAGGCCTCACTTGGTTATACAGTTCTGAGTGTAGTGGGAGTGACAGCTCAGGGCTGGATTTTAGGGTAGCTTTATCTGCAGTAATATTCAGCCGTAGGTCTATCAAAACAGCTTTCTAAAGCCACAGCTGCCTGTGGCATGACATTTGATCAAATATGCCTTAATAAAATCAGTGTGAGGTTCCACATCCAAGGGAAAAATCAAGTCTTTGAGAGTATCTCCCTTTCAGATACCTGTTAGGAAGTCATAGGGCTGAGATCCTGTGAAAATGACAAAGTTGGATTACTTGTGGACATGTTTCCTTAGGGAGATGTGGTGGTTGGTTTGCTCTTTCCTTTCTTCGCTTTGGGCGATGCAATGAGTGTAAGGCTGAAGCTCATCTCCTGGGTGGACGTGGGAGCAGAGCCCTTTGCAAAGTGATTGCTGAGCAGCTGCTGTTTACAGAGCGGGATTTTAAAAGCAACGATCATGGACACTTGTGTGCCATGCCTTGCAAATGGAGGTATTTCAAGTGCTTATTCCAGCAGGTCAGCCCCAGGTGCAGCTGAGAGGAATCAGGAGATTGCTGAGATGCAGAAACGCCATAGACTGTACTCATCTCTTCTTTCCCATTGCCAGTCAGAGCCTTTCATTTGAAGTAATGTTATTTTATCATGAGCCAAACATAACTACAGAATTAAGCTAAAACCACACCAGACTGTGGTTTTTAAAACTATCAGTCAATCTGTTAATTTTAAAGAAAAACCTTTGTCCAACTTGCTTTCCTGTACTGATTCTTTTTCATCTCTTAGCATCTCTTCCATGGCCATTCACGAGATGGGACAAACCAGAATGAGAAGTGTGGGTTTTGCCACTGTTTCCAAAACCTATAACTCTTTCCTCCATAAGAGTTTGGACCCTAAGTGGAGCAGACTTCATCGCTGGCTGTATTGTGAACATATAAAGGTTTGGCATCTTCTTTAATATCCAGACTTTCCAATCCAGCCAGAGTTATTCACTTAGTAGTTATGGAATGAAGAAATAAATCTGCAGACAAGCAGTTCCCCCAAGGGAACTGTTTTACCATCCTTGTCTATGTGCTGAGGTTCTTCCCACTGAAACAAGAAACTGGAGGGGAAAGTGGAAATCAGGAAACTCTAACAAGTTTGGGAATATTTCCCAAATTCCTTTGGAGACAGATGGCACTGCCCATCACCTTCAGGTCTTGTACTGTACAACTCTGCAGAATCTCTGGGGTCAAGTTTTCAGTGCAGGTGTTGGCCTGGTGGGCTTGTCTCACCCTCAGCAGTAGGTCCCGAATCTCTATCTCCTAGGAAGGGATTAGTAACAAGCCCTCACATTTCATTTAAATAGACAGATGGGTGCTCTGCTTGCAGTGGTACTGCAGAGACACAGGGATTTGTTCTAGCGATAGCTTTCTCTAATGAGTTCCCAGAGAACATTTAGTATATCTCGGTATTTAGTGTGTGGATGTTTCAGAAGATGACCCTTTAGAAGGAGGAAGCTCATGGAGCAGTTTGATAGGAATGACTGATAATGGGCCAAAATGCTGCCAGACCACCCTGAACTGCTGCTGTCTGGTATGGTCTTGGTGTTCTTCAGAGCCAGCCCCTTCTGGAGGCTCGCTTGCACTTAGGTACTGGGGACACAGCTTCAGGCAGCAAACACGTGGTTTGTTTTGCTGATAAATATGAAAAGGCTTCATGAGGAAGGACAGAATCCTTACTTGTTCCCGTTGTAGAAATGAAGGAATTCAGGCAGATGAACTGACTTGCTTCATGGCCACACAAGACTTAGTGGTTGAGTGAGATACGGGACCCAACTGTCCTCAGATTTTTGACAAACAGCAGACCATGCCCAGAAGCTCTGCCCAAGAGGAATAAGACACTACAATGTAGCTGCGTGCTTTGCGTTGGGTGGGAGCTTTTTACTTAATTTACAGAACTGGTGGACCCAGGAGGACACCAGTCCTGAGAGGGGTTTGGTCGTATGGCAAGCCCTTAAGCTGCTTTTGTGTTGAGTATAACCCTCTTCACCCTTTTGCCATAGGCTGGCTGACTAAACTGCTTCCTTCCATTTAAACCGATATCTAATGTGCTCACTGGTTTTGTCTGGGATCAGAGGAGCATGGAGACATGTGTAAGGTGTTTTGGATCCACGTTTTGGATCCAGGTTCTTCTGCTGCCACCATTATTTTCTGTTAATCCAGTTTGGCTGGAACCAAGAATCACCTGCATTTTCTCTGAAAAGCAAAGCTTTGTGATTTCAGCCTTTGGGACTCTCTTTCCTCTTACCATTTTATTTAATTTGCGCTGCCTTGGACTGCCCTTGTGCAAAGTGTACATTTATGTGTACAGCAGGGAGTGCATAAGGGAAGAGAGCAAAGAAGAATAAATCCCAGATTGTTGCCTTGCTGCTCCCGAGTCCCTCCAGCAGTGCAGGCCCTGGCTACATCCCTGACTGTGCATCGTGTAAGCTTGGCCCAGCTCCCCGTTGGTAGCAAAGTAAGGATTCTGTCAGTTAGAATGTTGTGCACATTGATTTAACTCCAGATTTCCCTCTTACTCCTCCCTTTCCTGTAAGAGAAACTTAATAACGGCAACGTGGTTTTTCTCTAGAAAACAGAGAACCAGATTTAACGTAGTCAGATGTCACCCATGAGCATTTATAGAAAGTGCAGTTTATCTGAGTTAGGGCTCAGAACTGGGGTCCCTCAGTGAAGAAAACAGGTCTCCTGGGCTCCTTATCATCAGCAGAGCTGGAGATAAATGAATGCCACCTGTGAAGGGTTGCCCCAGCCTAGTAGCAGAGCCCTGTGTGGTTAATGAGAAACTTCTCCAGGTGGGATTTTTTCCTTCATTCCTTCCGAGGTATCTGGTAAGGCACTTGGGGTGGGTGATTCATGCTGCACTTGTTGATTACAGTGGTAATGGAGTTGACTAACTTAGATTAGATACACAACTTTTAGCTGGCTGAAATCAGATGAGAAAATTTCCCCACTTATCATCTTGGGTGGGTTCAGTGGCCTCCAGTAGTGCCACCACACTAGTGCCGATTAGAAAAGTGTGTTGGTGGCAGGAAAGAGTAAAGAAAGTATGTAAAAAATTTATACGTAAACAAGAGAGAGAGAGACAGTTTCACTACTAGGTTTCTTTTCATTTGAAGACCTAGGATGGTTAGCAGCTGGTAATGTGCTCTGCTGGAGATGTCTGCTATTGAGAGCATGTGGGTGTTGTGTTTTGTGAAAGCAGTTTTTGGATGAAAGTTCTTGACAAAGGTAAGCACACTGAACTTACAGAGAGTCTGTAGTTGGGAAGCTGCAATTAGGAAGGAAAAAAAAGCAGAAATTAAAAGGGAAGGAAAATTCTATTAGTGCCTGTCTTTGTGGTAGTAAGTAGGTCAGTGAGCTGAGAAAGATCCTAGACAGAACTGGAGTTCTCACACCACAAAATTGGAAGAAAGATGCTGAAGCAGAGGCAGTGATTTAATCAGGGGTTGGTGGTGTAAAGCAAAGACTACTGGATAGGTAGTCAAAATTGCGGAAAATATCTTATATTCTGATTTTGGAAATAAAGATAAAGCTGATATCAGCCCTCCATTCCCACACAGAGATAACCAAACTCATTGTCTTTGGGTTCTGTGGGTGGAGAGGCTAAAGCAGATTAATTAAGGCCATGCAAGAATCTTCTGTTGCACATGTGATTGCTGACCTTGGTGTGAGGTACCGTCTCTGTGTGTGTCCATGCAAGGCAAACTGTGCTGCTGCGTGGGTGGTGGACAGAGCGTGGGACCCCCCTGCAGGAGGCTGTGGTCGTGGGCCGTGCCCAGGAACCGAGGTGCCCTGATTCGGGACCTGCAGAAAGCCATTTGCGTGATGAGCAAGTGACGACACTGATTCCCTCTCCCCAGTGAATACAAGGGGAAGAGTCCAATTATTTTGTACATAATGAGGAAGTCACTGAAAGAGGGACTGGATTTTGGCAGGGCAAAATGGGAGCATTCTCATGCTTCCATTTTTGCAGTGGGAAACCTCATTATTTAGTTATGCAGTTATGAATGAAGTTCTGGCTCTTGAAGTTTTAAATGCTTGAAAGGAGTCAGCAATCATCGTGGTGTATCTGGGGATCACATAAGGTAGTGTAGGAAGGGGGTTACTGGGGGTGTGTGTGACCATATAGCTTAGCTTTTTTGAAAAGCTCTAGGGCTAGTGGAAGAGGAGAATACTTCATAGGTCAGAATATGGAAATGTCAACAGAAAAAAAGAATCAAATCTATTAGTATTAACCATTCTTTTTTTCGGGAAGAAAAATTTCAAACCTATCTGTATGCTTATTAAATGAGGGATTAAAATAGTGATGCTTCAGTTGAGGAAACCTGAAACAACTGGAAGAACTGAGCTGTTGTTGCACAGGAACGGGATGCTGGCGAAATGACAGTGGTGGGTGGGATATGTGTTGGTACTGCTCAGCCAGGAGTGCTCTGGGGCTGACCGGTGGTTACAAAGCTTCAGAAGACTTGTCAGCGCCCTCAGTCTGCTGTTTCTGTGGAAAATATGATGAGAAATCCTGAGTGATCTGTTGTTCCTGAAAATGCTTTGGAATCTCTCAGTGTTTACTTATTTTTTTTAGGTTGCTTTGGTTTTGACAGAAAAGGATTTTCACCCAAATGGAATTGCGTAGGAACATTTTAAAACTTAAGAGTGTACTTCTGTGATTTTCCAGCTTTTCCAATATTTTTTTCCTTTCTTTAGGGCACAAAGTGGGAAAAGAAGTAACAAGATGTAGTTGTCGCACATTGAAACCTGTAGTTGTTCTCCAACAGTTTAAAAAAACTTGCATAAACTTGAATGGGACACTTTAATAAAAAATAAGTGTGTGGATGGACAGAATTAGCAAGCATCCTCATCTATTTTTTCTTTTTTTGTATCTGTATAAATTTACTTAACGTGTAGAGAGACAGTGAGCTGTGCATCTGTTTAGTTTTCACATTAATGAAGCTCTAGGTTGAAAGAAGATGAGGTTATAAAAACGAAGCGCTTCATGGCATTGATTTCTCTGGCCACTAACAAGGCAGCATTTGAATGGAGATGACAACAAACTAATGTCTCTGTGGGCTCGAATGCCAAATTACAGAAAATGTAAATAAATTCACTGAGTCACCCTGTTACTTGGCGGGCTAAGGAAGTTACACAAACCATTTCTAGAGTCTTCTAGGTGTATGTAAAACTAACGATGCAGTACTAAAGGGGTGTGACATAGTAAAATAATATCTTGGTGTATTACAGGTTTATATTTTGGAGCAGGTAGTTTCAGAGAAGAAATAATTCTTCGTTTAATACACAGGTGTGTCGTGGAATCAGTTGCAGGAGTAATGAAAGTCAACCCGCCAAATGACTGGGACTAAAAGGCAAGTTCAGTCTTCTTCAAGTTATTGAATGCATCCATGGAAGTGTTGGGATAAATTAATCCAAGTTATAAATGAAGGAGATGAGTAGAGGCACGGCTGTGGCTCTGTTGCCTCTGGAGCGATGTGGCAGTTCTGTCTCTGCCACAGGATCTTGTTCCTGCGGCCTGTCCTGTGCGGGATTTTGGAGCTACCTCATTGCGCAATTGTCTCTCAAAATAACCTTCATATTTTGGAGCATCGTATTTCTGTGTCTCCATGGCTTTGTTAGTTGTTGTAATGAATTTACAATAAAAAGGTCTCTACCTTTTTATTTTTCTTTATTTTTCTGCCCCTCTTCATCGGTGCTTTGTGTTCAACCTGGGGTAGTAGCATCCAGCTGGAAATATCCCTGCTCTCACATGGCATTAGCTTCTTTAGGCTAGGTACTCCTGCATCAGGGTTTTATTTCCCTGTTGTAAGCATTAAAGTATGTTTGTGCACAAACATCAGCTTTAGGTGGTGGTGCACAAATACAAGTGAAAAACTGGCCTAAGAAAATCTCTAGTGTGAGATGAAGCTGTCTGAGAGAAATTTTAGCTTTACTATAAAATCTCAGCCTAAAATTGAAAAGGGAAAAGACTACTTGCAGCGTACCTTGGCATGTTCATGAAAATGAAGCAAGCAAAACTGGAGTCCGTGATATCATTAGTTTGATAGCACAGCTCCAGAACAGTATTTCACTTCAGGAGGAGTCATCATCAGCTCGATGGATAAAGAATAATTACATTGTTTGCTTTGGTGGGGGTCTTATTTTGGTGTAGTATGGGTATTTCTAATACAAGTCCAAGTTACAGCTAGGTAGAAGGCTTCCTTCCTTTCTGTGATTTCTGCCTGGTTTTGCCTTTTGTAGCTTATAGCAAGTCAGTGGGTGAAAAGAACTCGAAAATATGGTTTGGCTGTTTTTTTCTGTCTTGGTTTTTGTACCGTAAAGATATAGCCCATAAGTTGTGATCTTTGTCATCTTTGGAATTAATTTTTCAAGGCTTTTTTTTTTTTTATTTTTAAGAGATTGAAGGTTTTTCTCTCTGCTTTCCTTATTTTATATGTGTCATGAAAAAACATCACATATGCTGTTTAAAAATGTTGGATTTTCTGATATAGCGTCTTCACTCTGATATGTCTGGTTTAAGTTCAGAGGAGGCAGAGAAGTGACTTTTGGGACTCTTTTTCCTGTTTCTGTGTTGGCCTCAGATTAATATTATTTTTTATTACTTTATGGAAATAGAAATACAGAGAGATAATGCACCTATGCAGAAGTAATATCCGTCTATAAGGAGGTGAGCAGAAAAAATATGTATCCTGCAGAAGTAGAATATATATTAGTTTTATTGGTTTACATTTCTTTCTGTATTTTGAGTTTTAAGAAGTGATAGGGTGAGCTGTCATTGCAAGCTTCAGGTTAATCTGATGTTTTTAAAGTCTGCTTTCCATTACAGTCAGGCAGACTTGCTCCCAATTCAAGTTGCTAATTCTTGACGCGCAGGATATTTTCCTTCTGGTTAAAATGTATTTATTTATTTTGTAGGGAGAATAACTTGCTTAGGATGCTTCTTTTGATCTTTGGTAATGTCACAGACTCAGTAAGACTGGTAAGGTAGAGTGCTGTTTATCTCATTTCAGCTTTACATTCACTGTTAATTGGACCTGAATAATATAACCTCATTGCAAAAACTGTTTTAGTTTGCTAGGTCTCAATATAGTGTCCAGTAAGATGTAGGTATTATTAGTGCTTTGAAATTGCTCCCCGTCTGTAATTGGAAGGCTTCTTCATGTGGTTTTGTGATTTTTATTTGCATTTATTGGATTTTAGGCCTTTTAAGAAGTAGGGAGGGAGGGGGAAAGGTATAGTGAGAAGTGCAAAGTTTTTGCAAAATATGTTGTGTTGTTTTTTTTTTTTAAGCTTGCATTTGTAATATCACGTTTCTAGGGCAACAACTTAATGTAATGCAGAGTAGCAGCTGAAATACTTTTGCTAGCAGCTGCAGAGTGAAGTTAGCAGGACCCACGGTCTGTTCTGCAGCTGATACTGGGAGCTGTGGGGGTGGTGGTTGTCCCCCAGCTCCCCTGCGTGGCTGGTGCCCCCTCGGGGAGCTGCAAGCGGCACCGAGTGATGCCGGAGTTACCCTCCAGAGAGGTTGTAGTGTAGGATGCTGCAAGTTCAGGGGAGTGAATAAAATCAGATTTCCTATAGCTCTGTCTGAGGAAAAGCTCTGCAAGGAGGGAGGAGGTGAGAAAGTGAGCTTTCTCCAGCAACTTGGATTGTAGAGGAATGTGAAACTTCACAGTTTTCTCCCATCTCGCTCTTGAAAGTTAACACAAGAAATAGATAGGACTGGGAGACAGTTTTCTGACAGAAATCCCAGAACCTTCATTCCCAAAAGCTGAGATGGTGACAAGAAGCTGGGTACTCAGCAGGGAGTTACCCGACAATTTTGTTGACTGAGTTAAATCCTCCAGCAAGCAGGTGTCGAGTAAATGTTTTGATTCTTTGCAGTGTATATTTGCATATTTGAAGCTTTCTGGTGCTTATGACTCATTTTAGTTTGCTCAAGTCTTAAAAAGAGCAAACCAGCAAAGCCCTTAATTTTTATGGGATCGCTGTGTAGTGGTTTCAAGCCCTGTGTGCTCCAAGCTGGGCTCCTCAGTGCAAAGGTCCGACTTGTCCTACCCGCATCTTGGGAGGTGATGTGCCTGCAGGTCCTGACCGCTGACATCTTATGGATGGCTGATGGAGCTAGGCTCGTGGACGTTATGGGTATGTCACACCTCAAACAATGTGAGGGATTTTAACCATCGCTGTCTGATAGTCTCCAACCCTGAATCCCTTTTGTACCAGCACCTCTGATGGGTCCCAGTTGCCCTCCCCAGCACGACTTGTATCGTGTTTCTCAGCTAGAGCGAGTGGGAGTGGGTGTAGCAACTCAGGCTGGAGCAGCAAGCAGCTCTGTCCCTTCCAGAACTTCTGCTGAAGTGGTTTAAAGGTTTGATGGAAAATGAGGCTTTTTCTGTAGTGACATTTTGTTTATACAGGTTACTTTTTTTCCTTCATGTAAATATGCCAGGGGGGTGTGGGTGTGGGGGTGGAGGTTGGAGAGGAAGGAAGCATGCTGGGAGACTAACACTTGATGCCTTGAAGCATTTTTATTTTCTTGATAAAAAAACTTTTTCTGTAGAATTTTCAGTTTTGTCACTTCTCATTTACTGGGATCATGACGGATGATAATACGCTCTCTGTAACCTTCTTTGGTGTATTTTTGTCTCGTACATTCATAGATTCCTTAGTACTTGAGGAAGAGCAAGTCTCAACTTACTAGTTGCTAATCAGAACGTGGAAGTGGTATGTTTTTTTTCTAAAAACTGTAATTCAAGGTTATGCATGTGCAAAAATAGCTTTAGGCTACAACAAATATTTTCTTCAGCAGGTCTAGCTCATTTTATTGACATATTATTTTGTAAACTGTGGGTGACTTGCATTGTTCTCAACCAAAATAACTTGCATCAATCAACATAAGAGGGTAATTAATTTACATATTTTCATTGTGGAAATGTTCCAGACTTTTTTTACTGTACAGTGCTAGACTTGAGAGAGGAAAAGTGCAATAACATTTTGGGTTTGTGGTTTGTTTTTAAGTTATTCCTCACTTCTGTTTGTGCTGGAGAAGGCGTTGCGACCTTCTTAAATTTGAGCTTGGCGTAGTGTTGAATGAAAACAAAGCAAGACTTAGGAGTGAAATTGTATTTTGTGACTGTCGCACATCAGTACAGCCTTAATGAGATGAGGAGAGGTCAGCTATTGCGTGCAGTAGCAAAATGTAGTCTGAAATGCTTGTCAAGAGCGAATGCAAGAGAGTTAACTATTTCCTTTCTGCATGAGAATCGGAGGCCAGCAGAGGAGACTACGGCAGATACGGAGACTGTGATGAATTTTGTCAGGGCTGTGCCTGTCACCTCGCCGCTTGCCAGAGACGCATGAGCAAGTGTCCAGCGTGTTGGCTTTGAACAGGCGAGTGCTGGCTGCTGTCTGCATGAGGCACCAAAAGGTCTCAGAACAACCTGGACTTCACCAGTCCATTGCTGCAGTGTAGTTAAAGCAGAAGTTTCTGGACCTGATGAAACGCAGAGAGCAGTGTGGTTATTGCTGCCGACGGAATGACAGGAGGCGGCTTTTGGAAGGTGTGAACTTGTGTCTCTGAAGGTGTAGTGTGATGCCTCTTCCTCTCCTCCTCTGCACCCTGAATATACTCTGTGTATGACTTTATTAATAGCTTTTTTTTTTTTTCTTTTTACCTCCATAAGGTAATGGAGCAGTGAAGCAGGATGCTCAAAGCCTCTGTGTAAAGGGGTGCCATGCACAGGCTATTCAGGCAAATCACTTTACCCATACTCTCATTAAGAATAAAACCTCGTATTTTTAAACCTGAGACAATGTAATGCAAAGAAGTCTTTCTTCATTTTACGTTACGCACTCTGTGTTACAGTGCTTGGTCTGTTGCCAACATATTATACATAGGCACTGTGACCTTAATTCCTCACTTTTAAGCAGGATCCCACCACCTAAGGGAATATCACTGGAGGTGAGAAAGCTGCTTTGGGAGGCAGGGCATCGGATGAGATTTGCCTGACATGAACTAAAGATATCTTTTGGGGAAAAAACAAACAAACAAAATGCTTTTGTTTCTTGCTGTTTTCATTCTTTAAACAGGATTCCTGATATTTCACTTGAGGAGCTGCTCATGAACAGACAGCATTCAGGCTGCTGGCGTTGTCCTCTCTTGCTAGTGGCTTTCTGATGGCACATGTTCCATCACCTTTGCCTATTTATTATTCTCCTGCAAGTGAGAGTGCTGCTGTGATTAAGCTATTGCTGCTGTAGAGACAAGAGCTGCATTTTCTGGCTTTGAGGTCGGGATGTAACCAAGGTGTATGGCGGTACTGCTTGTGCTGACCAAGCCTAAGCTGCTTCTCCGTGACCAGTGCTGCGAAGCAGCAGGGTTGGCCCAGCTCACTGGTAACATGCCTAATCTAGAGAGTATGTGCTGCCTCCTGCTTTTGCTCATAATCCTGGGTCTCGCTCCTCCTGTGCCCATGCAGAAAACCACTGCTTGCGTGCGGTGATGTTTTCAAGCTGGCTGTGCTGGTGATGGCTTGGAGCCCATATTCTGCTTTCACTCAAGTTGGGAACCTTCCCACTTCCCAGCGAGGACTCAGGCAAAATCCAGCTCAGCACCAGTAAGCTCTCCAGAGCTTTCCTGAATTTTTCTCTGGATACCTGAAAGAGTGGATGAATTTCCTGATTAGCTGGCAAAGAATCAGAGAAGTGCTTGACCCAGCAAAGGAGAAGTCCTTGTGTTTATTCACACAGGGACATCAAAGGCAAAGGAAGCCGAAGAAGGTTATATAGACATATGGGCAATGCAACTGTTGGCAACCTGGCAAGGCTGAGTTAGTCCCAGGTGCTCTTATCTGTGCTAACTCTGCTGGGAAGTGTCGAGCTGACTGGGGAAATGCAGTTTTGCTTTCAGTAACTTGATTGAAATCTGGCTTTACTCTGTACTAGTCTCAACGCACTCTGCTTTCCTTTGTTTCCATGAAATCAGAAGTGTCAGGGTACTGCAATTAAGATGCCTTTTTTGACTCAAGCACATTTTCTCATCCCAGTTACTTTGAATCAAGTGGTGCAAGGGCCTGAACTTGGGCTGTCTGCATCCCGAGTCAGTACCTTTCTCTCTGCTCTGTGCATAATTGATGTGATCTGCAAGCAAAAGAGAATTTGTGAGTTAATCTAGTGAAAGCCTGTCCTCAGACCTTCAGTTTTTAATGTCTTCCTAAAAGATAAGTGATGGGTGCAGTAGATGGTGCCAAATACAGAGACCCAAACAATACACCCACGCTGGCAGAGATCACGTATTCCCAATCTTGCTCTTTGTAATGACTTTATGCAGTATGAAAATTCATGAGCATTTTATTTTCCTTTGGGTTTCCTTTTGGGAATTATCTGATCAGCTGTCTGTCATTCTGAGAGTGTCTGGATGCAGTCTGTATTCCTCTTCCATCTCGACTCCTTTTAAAAGCTTCTAATTATGCCATTGTCCTGGCAGCATCCATGGGCTCTTTTTGGAGAGCACGCAAATAACTGAGGCCCAAAGCCAACTGGTGCAACGCTCACTGAGCATTGCGATGCTTAGATAGGCATGAAGGCTGGAGTTGGGTTGCCTAAATACAGATATCTACTGTCACCTTAAGAGCTTTAGGATAGCACATTATTGTTGAAACAGAAGGGCATGGATCTTTCATAGCTTCCAGGATGTGTCTAAGATGCCACCATGGCCCAGTGCTTGGGCAGCTGAAACTCTTGTATGCTTCTGTTCATTAGGCGAGAGCTTGCTATGTGAGGGGGAAAAACAGTCTATCTTAATACAGTGTGGTGCTTCACATTTTTTTATTCTTTCCTGGAAAAAAAGACATTTATTTGATACCAATCCATTTTGCTAGTTTAATATACCCATTGGTTGGGAAGTTGCAATATTTCATTGTTTTAGGAGAAGGTGCAATAAAGACAAGTCGAAAGGTAGAAATGTATTAAAACAAATTCACTGTGATAAAGCTCATTGGGATGTGTTTGTAATTCTTCAGTAGTGTACCATTGCAACAGGACGGGCGATTGGCACTGTGCAGGAGTAAGGTATGCATTGACAGCTTCCACTGTTTTAATTTGCTTTGCTGTCATGTCTTGCAGACTTTACTCTCATGCTATCTGGTGCATTTAATAACTGGTGCATTTAATGACTGGATATTGTTAAAATAAATCTTAGCAAAGGGAAGCTGGAAAAATAAATGAAAGGAGCTCAAACACTAAATGAGAGAAGGGTCCAAGTTTCCTTGGGGTTTTTCGGTTAGAAAGGTATAAAAAAATAAAAATATCTCTGCCTTGATCTGACACTGTGGTAGGCAGTTTGCATCTGGCCTTATGAGCACAGATCTTTCTGAACAGGTAGAATAGGGAAACAAATACAAATAGTGACTTGGATTCTCTAGTCATCTTGGTTACCCAACTTGAGAGAAGCAAAGCCTAACTTTTTTTTTTTCTTCTCTTTATTCCTGAGCTGCACCAAACTCGTGCAGCTCACGGGATCTACCTGTTTTCACCCTTCTTGAATGGGAATGTGTGTTCTTCCAAAAGCCATTTTAAAAACATTTCCAAGCAAGATTATGGTTGTTTCCTGAGATCTAGACTTTTTTTTTTTTGTTCACATTTGGTAAGTAGTTTTACAAACAGATGGTACTGTAGCATTTTAAACTAATTTTATTGGACAACTCATGCATATCTGAGTCCTGACATACACAGGCATGCCCTCAGAAGCGGCTCAATTTACAACATGCTTTGGTGTGTGAACAATGTGGCTGCGTGCCTCCATTTAAATCCAGATGAGCAGCGTCCCCTGTGCTAAATCCCTCCTTGCCACAACTCTTGAGTTGTGCTCAGAGGAGAGAGGTGGACACATCCCCATCTGGGGGTCTGTTCAGGGTTCCCTCTGCAGTGCAGACGTGCTTTTAGGGTCTGAAATCCTGAATTTTAAGCTCTCAGAATCCAGTTGAAGTAGGGTTCTTAAGTATCTCAAAAATCTGTTGTCTTACCACTTCTGTTTTTATTCTGATAGGGAGTTTGGTTAGTGATAGGGATTCAGTGTGCTGTGTGGGGCTTTGGAAGAGGAAGGCAGTAACCGTTGCTGCCATGGAGAAGGGCAAGAAGCAAGAGCACCTCAGATGGTACCTCCTGAGTGCAGCATGGACCATATTCCTGACCATGTCTGGTGACTGGAACAGAGTTCCCGTGAAGCCTCATGCAAGAGGAGAGGGTATGGCCGTTTCCAGTCCCCAGCGAGGAATTGCGCTGCCTCCCTTGAATTCTCCTTGTCTTGGGTTGTTCATCTGACCCAAAGGGGCTGTTGTGACAAGTTCCTTTATGTGCAAGGGCATCAAGAAGCTGGCTGGATTTCAGCAAATGCTGGTGCTGAGTGGTTCCTGTGTTGTGTATATACAGTTGCAGAATGCTTTCAGAACAAATAGTCCTCAGCAAGGCTGTTTTAATGAGCTGGAATGCCGATTATAGCATATCCTACCCAATCTTGCAGCGCTCCACCAAGCTGCAATACCTTCTTTGTTCTTAAAATAGCCCCCACTGGTTCATATTTTAATTGCAGATGTTACAGCTGTCAAAGAAAAGGAGAGACGACCGGATGATTGTGTTGATAATATAAATGGAAGCTGGGGATACATCGAGATCCAGCCTTTAGATCTTCCTTTATTCAAGTGCTATCGCAGATATGCCTGTGTGCTGCAGTGATTACATGGAGCAGAGGCTCCCTAATATGAAGATGACCCTGAAGCGCATTGTGCCTCATTATATCCACCATGTTGACTAAACTAATCTGACAATAAGCATGTAGGGCTACAAGGATTTCGGTGCTAGTAATGGTGACAAATAGGCATCGATGTTAAATATGCTGGTTGAAGCCTGAGTCTTGGTAAATCCAGATGGAATTTACTAGTGCAGAGAGATCGTGATTCAGGAATTCAATTAAAACACCAAAAAACCCAAGGACATGATTAAAATAAGGACAGTTTAAAGCTTGGGCACAGACTGCATGTTTGCATTGCACATCAGTCAACATTGGTCAGAGAGCTAGGGACAACGTGGGGCCGCTGCTGAATGAAGCGGGTGTCCTGGTGACGGAGGATGCGGAGAAGGCAGAGCTACTGAATGCCTTCTTTGCTTCAGTCTTCAGTTCTAAGACTGGCCCTCAGGAATCCCAGGCCCCGGAGGTAAGAGAAGAAGCCTACAAAGAG
>Ga0065711_1040487_pt1 | contig 16907 bp, 6 predicted proteins | sample Hoacrofraction12_FD_59098 | JGI IMG/M metagenome (GOLD analysis project Ga0065711, IMG submission 59098) | Hoatzin crop microbial communities from Cojedes, Venezuela - Epithelial fraction 12 v2 (version 2) | ecosystem: Host-associated > Birds > Digestive system > Esophagus > Crop | place... | reverse complement strand
CCTGGGTAGCCTCTTCCAGGGCTCCGTCACCCTCAGAGGGAAGAAGTTCTTCCTCATGTTCAGCTGGAACTTCCTCTGCTTCGGTTTGTGCCCATTGCCCCTTGTCCTGTCGCTGGGCACCACTGAAAAGAGTCTGGCCCCGTAGTCTTGACACCCACCCATAATTGTACTGATAATAAAGGTAATTGTACTGTTCGTTGCCCAAAGCCATGCTGAGCCTGTAGGTTTGCATCTGAACAGTGTGAAAGGTAGATATCAGTAACAGATCATAGATCATAGATCTCAATAACAACCTTGCTTTGTCAACAGGTGTCCATAACAACATAATTTGGAGGTACCAGGCCTGGAGAATTTGGAAATGTAGGAAAGGATAAGGAGGTTAAGCTTTAGCTGTGTGAGAGCATAAAAATATCAGCGAGTCCTTCTCTGGAATGGATCTTTGATGTTTGACTTTATTGTCAGTTCTTTAATGTTTATGAGGCTTGACATTTTTTAAACTTTTCTGGGCGTCTCAGCGCATACCGAGGTATTTGGGAGGAAAGCAGGGGAAGCTGTTGTTTCTAAAAGAGGCTCTTGTAGAGGGGCCTGCATTGTGCTTGCTGACTGCACTGAGATACTGCAAAGCACTGTCAGAGGAGTGGTAGTGACCTTTTTCTCACAGGCTGAGGGTGGGGAAACATCATTAAAATGCACAGAAATATAATTAGAGAACACCTAGTTAAAATAGCCGCAGTTGTCATCCGTTTTAAACTTGGGCTGTCCTACATCAGACTGCTGCAAATTGACTGTGCAGAAGGAAGATTAGCCTGCTTCTGTTTATCTTGCTCACCCTGTGCTGAAGGGAAGCTCGTGCCTCTCCAAACCAGGTGTGGGGCTTCACGTGAATAAGCAGTTTTAGTGTTCCATTCAAATTTTCAGGTTGAGTGGGGGATGGAAGAAGGAGAATTACATTTTTGTATCATATTTTTACTCACAAAAGGGGGCCTTGGTCTTTGTAAGATCATCACAATGTCTGTTAACAACTTAATTCTAATTCGTCACAATTGAGGTCATTTTAGAATTAACACTTTGCTGTTCAGAAGTTAAAATACTGAGTTGAAATGGGACATTTAGTAGTTGAGCATGATTAATCCACAGCCTTGCTTTGATCAAATGAGTGGAATTGTTTCAGGAAATAACTGCAGGCTTTCTTGCATGGTTTAGTGTTGAATAGAATATTCTTTATTTTTTCCCTTCCCACATTGTTATTGCAAGCTATTCTGAATAGTAATTTTCTTATATGTGTTGTTCACGTCAAATTAAGGTCTTTTTTAACCCTACTTTTTTTTTTTTTTTCTCTGCTAACACTTAAGGCAACCTTGAAGTTCTTTTGAAACTGCCTTGGGGTGCAGTTTACTTTTAGTTTAATAGAATTTTTAAAACAGGGGGAAAGAGGGCATGAGAAATTTTCCAGTGGTATCCAAAGGAATGTGTTTGGAGATTAGTGTAGTGATACTGATTTAACTTTCAAATGTGTAATATCAACATTCCAGACTGTGTGTGTGTATTTGTTTTGTTCTTTGCTTTAATGTAGTTAGCTGAAGAGCGTATTGGAAACATAAGAACAGTTCGAGCTTTTGGGCAAGAAGTGGCGGAAATGGCGAAATACACAAATAAAGTCGATTATGTGCTACAGCTGGCGAAAAAGGAGGCGCTAGCTCGGGCAGGCTTCTTTGGAGCAGTAAGTGTATTTTGGTGAAAGTAAACCGACCGTGTTATGCCAAGTGTCAATTGTTTTAAAATTCATGAGGATACTTATAAATCTGCAAATAAATTATCTGAGTGTAAATTGGACCTGCATGAAATTGTGGGAAGACTGGGCTGAAATTGGTCTCAGTTGCTGTGAAACTGCACCGCAAGATGCAGTGGTACGATAAAGCCGGTTTAAGTCTTCATTTCTGCCCCACGCCCCATAGGCTGGTACTATTTATCTGAGCCCATAGCTCCTGTTCAGGGAACTAAACCGGTGGAAAACTTCCCTCCCCCCCCCCTTAGCTTCTTACAGTTTGGCTTCCTGACGAGAGAAGCGTCAATGCAAAGGAAGCTGGGGAGAGGAGGTCTGCATGATTCCATAACAGCTTGCCGTCAGTTTGCTTAATAGTATTCTAAAGCTTCAACAGAACTGCAGACTATCAACTCTTCTCCATTAGTGATGGCTGAGAGTAATGTTTGGTGTTCCTCTCTGTCTTGGGGAATGAGGTAAAATAAGAATAAAAAAGAGTTTCTTGCTTTTTGAACACTTGTTGGATAGCACAGTGCAGTGGCGCTGGATGTCTGGCTGGCTGTTGGCTTGGTTTGCTTTAGAATTGTTTTTTGTGCAAATTTAACTCGGTCCTCTCAAAATCTAGACCCCCATAGTAAGGGAATTCTTTTGTTAGAAGGAATATTCTGAAACAGCATTTTAGAGGATGAAATTTAAGATGTATGTGACAAAATCTGCCTTTTCCTCTTTTTCTTTTTCCTTAGACTGGCCTTACTGGAAACTTAATTGTCCTCTCAGTCTTATACAAAGGAGGACTACTAATGGGCAGTGCCTACATGACAGTTGGTGAACTCTCATCTTTCCTAATGTATGCTTTCTGGGTTGGAATAAGCATTGGAGGTATGGAATGAGAAATTAGATTTTCTTCATTTCAAAGCATTACAGTCAGTATGGGGGCGGGAAGGAAGAATCTCTTAGAAGATCTGGATTTTTTAAAAAGTCTCTTCCATATGATCTTCCCAAGAAATCATACATAAGTTTTTTCTAAAGATTTAATGAAAATAGTAATTTATAGCTTAATATAAGCCTTTCATTTTCCCAAAGGAATACCAGAGGTTATTTTTTCAGTGTGTGTATGTGACAGATACATTTTACTTCCATTTTTTTCAGGTCTGAATTAAGATACTTGGTATATTGTGTAAGAAATAATGGTATTATATTTTTTAAAAAATACATGGGTCTGTGTTAAACATACTCTATTTAGAAAGGCATGTAGAATTTAGCTGTAATTCAGTATCGAGTGTCTTGAGCTGGAAGAGTGAACAGAGTGCCAGCAGAACACTACACTCTGGTGCTAACCTTTTGTTTTTCCTTGCTGACTGACGACTCCTTGAAGCTCAGACTCTGTAATCTACTGGCCCAGAAACAAACTGTTTTGTCTTTTTGGCAGAGCAGTCTTCGCTGCTGCATACAGGCAGAAATGAAGATAAGGTACTTTGAAGTTTGACAGCTGATTGGAAGTTCTTTAGAGTGAGTCTGTTGCTTCTGATAGATGGGCAGGGCAGCGCAGCTCATCTATACTCTTCTTTTCTGAGAGTACGCCTCATGGGATATCGTGGGAAGCACAAAGATGTGCCTAAGGGCAAAATTCACAAAACCTGCTTCCTTGAATATCAAAATTCCAGTCGCACCCACTCCAACTGCCAAAATCCTTTCTCCTCTGCTTAAATCATTCAGGTTTGGTCAACAGACAGGTAACGTGGCACTTTGAAAACACGGGACAAATTAATGTTAAATAAATGAAAAATAAGGTTAGAAACACTGACAAAATGTCATTGAATTAACTTTTATTTGTGATAAAAACATCTTTTTAAATTCTACTTAAGATAGCCAAAGAATATAGATCTGCACAGAGCTCATTCTCATGGGGACTCTGAGGTAAAGGTGTCTTGTCGCAAGGGGCCTGCCTGCCTCAGCGCCTCCAAAGCTTACAGATCTTCAGTGCCAAATCTGCTCGGCGTGTGCCGTCGTCAGTACGCACAGGAGTTCGTGCGATGAACTGTGAAGTTCACTGCATAGTTTGGGACATTGCCTCTTTTTGTTGTAACGGTTTGCTGTGTTTTCTACCAAATACCGAAGACAGGTTATGAAAATTTAAAAACATTTTCTAATTAGAGTTTGCTGTCCGTGTTATATAATGTTTTTTTATGAGAGGTTGTGAATTTGCACACCTCATGTCTCAGTTTCAAGGCTCTGTGAGGCTCATGCTTTCTCCCCTGTGCCCTGCTCTAGAATGTAGATGTTTGGGCTCTGTTTTCCAAGCAGACAGCTTCTCACGGTGGCTCGTGCCTTGTGGTGCAGGCATGCAGATCCTCCTCGGCAGCAGCATGATGAAATGCCCTGTCTGTGCTTACAGACTCTTGACCTTGTGCTGGGCTTGTTGCTCTGCAAGAATAAAACAGTAAACCTATTTTAATATACCTTGGGTTTTCTGCCCTCCTGAAATCACTCTGAACTCTATAGGCTTTTTAAGGTGGAAGTGGCGCATTCTGTATGTTTATCCTGTTGGAATTCAGAGATTTTGAAATTGGCCACTCTATTTAGAAACACACACAAAAAAATGAAGAAATAAGATGTTTTCTATTTATGTCTTACTCTGGTTTTGGTTTCTGTGATTATTTCAGCTGGAAAGCCCTTCAGCCACACCAGCTCCAAGATGATTCGCACAGCTCCTGAGAGCTGGGACCCAGTACTATGTGCAAGCCTTGTCCTTAGCTTTTGCTTTCTCCAGTAATGTTTGAAGCACATTGACTTGGGAGACATATTTCTTTATATTGTCCTTTTTCCACATAGCTTCTCCAGCCTCAGCTCAGCCTTAGGTTTTGTGCCCTCATTCCCCTGTGGCTGACTCAGCCAGGCTCTCCTACAGTAGTAGAACCCTCTCTGACAAAGAAGGGCGTGCAGAGTGCTCCGTTCTGCTGAATGATTTTGAAAATGTAGCTGGTTGTATGCAAGGCTATTTCTCTAAAGTTGGCTGCTATTCTTCCTGACAGATGGAGGAGAAGGAATTGCTTTGCTTTTTGAGTATACGCAAGCTTACGTGTATTAATTTTTTCTATTTTTTTTCCTTCAGAATGATTTTTTTTTTACGGATATAAATAAGAATGGTCAGTAAGGGTTATTGGTAGCTCTGAAGTGAGACTAGACAGGATTTAAATCAACACATCTGGTCGTGTGTTGGAGTAAAAGATCGCCTACACGTCTGATTCTTCAATGCTGGTGATGATAAGTGTAGTGCAAATTTAACGTCTCCTATGTCTTCCGTTTCATATAGATCCATAACACTGGTCTGCTTTTTGTTTAGGTCTAAGTTCCTTTTATTCCGAACTAATGAAAGGACTAGGTGCCGGTGGACGTCTGTGGGAACTTATGGAAAGGAAGCCCCAGCTGCCTTTTAACGGTGGGTCCTTGGTCTGTTATTGTTCATAGGTTGGTTTTAATCTTATTTGTCACCAGTACTTCAGAAAGAGATGCGGAATACTTAAAGGTAGTACCATCTTACATTCTTTTGAAAGAAACTAGATACAGTGGTAATTGTTCTGCCTTTTCCAAACTACGAATCAGATGATGCAGATTTCCTTTAATCAGACGTTTTGGAAGCTGAAAATCTGGTGATTTTTTTTTCCTTTAGTTAATTCATAATATTTAATAAAATTTAAATATAGTAAATAAAAATATATTGCCAACAACACCTTATTTACAGCTTTATTGTTTGGCAGCTAGACAATGCCCTCCAGTATCGAGTATATTTTGTATAAACAGAATTTGCCCGTCTCCATCAAAGCAGTTCAATGAGCTGCCTGTAGAAGACACTTCCTGTGTGAATTGCTGTTTTATTCAATCAGCTGCGTCCCACTAAGCAAAAGTCATACATGAGTTTTCACAAGCTCTGTATGTTGTTAAGAAATGCAATATAGTGGTGTCCAGGTGAGCTGTCGACACTGTAGTTTCCCTCTGGGTTTTGTATGGTCCTTTAATTTGGAAACTCTTTAAGGGCTGCTGTAAGAGGAAGAGTCAGAAAAGAACATCCAACAGGACTAACAGGTTTTTTGAGTGAGCTCTGGCTTCAGGGAATAGAGTTGTATCTTTTGAGTTCGTTGATACAGAGGGTTTCTTTTGAAATGGTGTGCTGCAAATTTCTGTTCTGCTTTTGTCTCCGTGGGCTGGAATTCCTCGAGTTCTTAATCTGATGGACACCAAGTCACAGCCTGGCCCCTGCCTCATGTCTCTGCACAGCTGCAAGCCTGCCTGTAGGATGCTTGTCAGTGTGCATAGACTTTCCATAGCCATTGACAAGTAACAATATTGTCTCCAGTGGACGGAGGCAGACTGAGAATAGCAGCCATTTGTCCAAAAGGTAACCACCGACTGGCTAATGAAGGGATACCTGCACGCTCTTGCCTTCAGCAGTGAAGCTGGCTTAACCTTCCTGCCATGCCCGACTGACTATCCAGTGCCACGCTGCAGTTTGCTGTGCCCTTCATAGACCTAGTGCAGCTGTTGATTTCATCATCATTTGGATGTGATTTTTTTTTTCTTTTTTTCATCTGTGTTATTTCAGTGGCCTTCATCTTTATAGTGGCCACAGCGCAGAGTAAGCAGTCGTGCTGGGGCAGGAGTTGTCTTCCCACTGAAGGTATTGAATTGTTCAGTTACAGTAGTAGTGACATCCAGAAAACAATCCATGTTTTATAGACTGAACATAAATCAGACAAAGTTTCAGACATCCGTGTAGCATAGGCTTACAGAAAGCTTCTTTTAAGTTTCCTTTCAGTATAAACTAAATACATAGGAAAGGATATAAACCTATGTCTCAAAAAAAAATTACAGTTGATTTCTGGCTCACCAAACAATAAAACCAAGAGACTATTTCTCTACTGTCCAAACCCACCTAAAACATCTACTCTCTTGGCTACTTAGGTTTTATTTTCACGGAATTTCAGCTGTTGTTGGTGACAACAGATATCTCAGGAACAAATTATAATGTCTATTTTTCCTTTATCTAGAATTGAAACAAGTACAATCCTGTGTATAGCTTTTAAATATTTTTACAGTAATATATAGAGGAACGACTTGTGGTACCAGACTTCCTGTATTGCAGTAGATCGCAGTGTTTCAAGCCATGGAATGGGCTGTGCAGTAACTGGCACTGAGAATAAAGATAAGCGATTACTTTTTACTTTGATAATAGTAAGGATTATGCTGCTAGCACAGAATTTAGCAAATACATTTCTTTTCCCAAAGGGAGGTTTACAGACCGTTGTGCTTTTACCTAGCAACCAAGTTACGGGTGCGTCCATGGATTAAAGTCAAGGAAGGAGCCTGAAATTGTGTGCTTTTGCCTTTGGTGTCTCTATGCTACTGTCATTAAACTGAAAGCCTGGAGGAGAGGAGGGAATCTGGCAAAAAGAAAAGCAAAATAAATTATTTGCTCTAGGAAGAGCAGGACTAGTGAAATCTGGATTGCTGCTGATAGGTGTCTGTGTTTCCTATCCACAGTTACTGTTTAACCGAACAAGGGCACGTGCTACCATGTGCCGTGGCTACTTGGGGCTTACTCCTGGGCTGTGTCGGGGAAGAACTGAGGGTTTTGAGTTGCATGTCTTTAGCACGAACAAGCACTGCTTGGGGTTGCTCTGGTGCTGCCAGTTTTCCCCAAACTGGTAGGAACTTTGTCAGTGAGACTCTGTCCCTTGGGAGTGCTGCACCACTGTCCAGTTAGTTTGCTTTGTACAGGTGCGGGTGGCTGGGATTGAACAGGGCTTGAAGAAACTATTTCTTTGTCTTACCTGTTTATAAGCTTTTTTTCTAGTACTGATAGTCTTTTAAGATAATTGCTTAAATCAAATGCTGCGCTCCAGAAAGAATCTGGTTTCATTTAACTTTGGCAATTGTTCATTCATGGTGGTTTGTTGCGGTGTTTCACAAACTGAAATTTTAGTTTCAGTGAACTGTTGCCGAAGAGTTGTTCCTCTGATCGGTCTTTGAATATACTGCTGTTCTGAATTTATTAAATATACTTTCCACTGTAACAAAAAAAAAAAAATCTAAAAAATGGCCATTAATGCAACAAACCTTGCAATGGCTTTATTTCAGTGACAGCATTTGCTTAAAAGCTACGCAGTGAACAGCTGGCAGAGAAGGAACTGCTCCTGGCCAGAGGGGAGGGTGTTTCAAGTAGCTTTTGTGGCTCGGTGAAAGGGCAGTAAGTGATTTGCAATGTTTGTCTTTTTGCATCTGTTCTATGGCAACGGGACTTTGGCCTTCAACAATACCATTTTATTTCATTGCTCCCAATCGACAAAACTTAAATTGTTTATAATACATTTTAAAATTCAGATAATTATAGTAGAAGTGAACATCGTTAGTTGGTAGCAAGGTGCACATTCTCCCTCTTGCTGTAGATAGCCTAGAGGTTCACTGCTAGTGAGCGACCTGAAATTGCATTCAGGAACGAGTGGTGTACCACACTGATTCAGCCATGCCTGAAATAGACCCCCTGTGGTCCTGAGCTGTGGCTTGCAGCTATACCTAGATTTAACATGGAGACAGAGATTTCTGCCGGGGGTCTGTAAATCAAGTTCTAGGAGGGCTGAGCTGATTTTTATTTCTGTTCACGTTTCTGTATTTTGTTCTTTGTCATGCAGAGGGAATCATATTAAGCAAAGACACTTTCAGAGGTGCTTTGGAGTTCAAGGACGTCGAGTTTGCATACCCAACACGTCCAGAAACATCCATTTTCAAAGATTTTAGCCTTTCCATTCCAGCTGGCTCTGTTATGGCTCTGGTTGGCCCGAGCGGTACCGGGAAATCAACTATTGTATCCCTTCTGCTGCGGCTGTATGATCCTGTCTCAGGTATGTTTGTGTGTTGCTCTCATTCATGACGCTTTGCATCTCGGATCCACCTTATAAACAGTCGGGGCTCCTGTGCTCGGGGTCCTGGTGTGACTATTCCGCCGATGCACCGCGCTTCCCTCTGGGTTGTATGGTTACCGTGCCTGCACAGCCTTGCACCTCTGATCCACCAGTTTGTGATTCCCCAGGGGTCGTTCTCAGCTGTTCTTTCTGCCTCTTTTCAGTACTTGTCGAACACACTTGACTTCAGTGTTTCTTAATTTAAGGTACTATCACCATCGATGGCTTTGATATCCGCCAGTTAAATCCACTGTGGTTCAGGACGAAGATTGGAACAGTGAGTCAGGTAAGGAAGAAAGAAGATTTCTAAGTCAATGAAATCATTTTGTGTAATCAGCTGGCTGTGCCTCGCTTTTCATCTTTTGAACTGTAGCTGCTGTTGCGTGTGCTTTATTCTAAAAATAAATATTGAGAGTTAGTCCTATTACTCTGTAGTCTGTTTTTACATAACCGTAGAGGTTCAAAGTGTCAGCTTGAAAGAAAAGGGTCCATGTGGAGACTGGAAAGTACATTGTTGCAAATTGTATAGGTGCGACCATCTTGTTGTTGGCTAGGATTTGGTGAAGAAGGTAGCACAAGGCTTAACCTTTGATCACATTTTGTATTAATGGAAGCTACACAATCGTATTTTACGAAGCCATTTGAAAACTGACCACCTGTGCTCTGTGTTGTTTCAGGCGAACACAATTCCAGTAGGAAAGGGTGAAAATAAGCACTGCTGGTGCTCACTCTTGTAGTGCCCTATCTTTAGCAGCCCTAGACTCTGAAACTACAGAGGGGTCTTCAGTGGGCTTTTAAAAATAAACTGTTTGACCCATTAAAGTATGTATGTTCCTTCCCTCATCTATCCAGATGCTTCACAGTGCAAATAATTATTAGGTTCACGTTCTGATTAAAAGCGTAAGGATAACGGGGTATACGTTGCATTTCAAAACATCTGCTTTATGTAACAATGCCATCAAAAGCTTTTGTGCAAAAATTATTTTCCTGTGGGCACATTGGCATTTTTCTTTATGACTGAATGTATTCCACTTGAGTTACCAGTAGAAGATTCATACTGGTATTCATATTATAACATGTCTCATCTCTGTGTTACAAACAGAGCAGACTTACCTTGTTTCAGACACTTTCCCATCGTACATCACTTGTCCTATCTGCCAGTCCTCTTCTCTGTTTTAAGCTTTAATGTGAATTAAATGCACAAAATGCCATGAAATCTGTGTAGATATTGTTAAGACAAGAATCATCATTGTTGCAAATGGTGATACATAGTAAAGCACAAAGGGAGGGGTTTCTGATGTTGGAATGAATAGCTCTTTCTGAACTCTTCCTCAAATATTCGGAATTGAGGGTTATGTTATGTTTTGTCAGTTCAGAAAGCAGCTTATTTTTTAATTGGTTTTGACTGCCTGTTTTGGTGTTAGGAGAGGTTTTTTATTTGTTTTTAATTCAATTAACTCTAGCTTACGTATTCTGGGTGGCTGTAAAAGACATTAATGCTGGGTCTTGTAAGTTTGATTTATGCTATTTGAGGTATAGGCAATACATGCATGTAATTACAGAGCTACCATATTAGTTATGTTTTTGAATTTATCAGGAACCAATTCTGTTCTCCTGTTCTATTGCTGAAAATATTGCCTATGGTGCAGAGGATCCTTCTGCTGTGACTGCAGAGGAGATTCAGAAAGTTGCTGAAATCGCTAATGCTGCCAGCTTTATCAGAGATTTTCCAAAAGGATTTGACACCGTAGTTGGAGAAAAAGGCATTCTGCTTTCAGGTACATCTTTATATTGCTTATTTGGAAAATCTTGATTATAGAGTGAAGTGAAAATTGTGTTATTTTTTGTTACCAGTTTTTTCTCCAAGTCATAGCCTGCCATAAGTATTAAAAAAATCCCTCCTTCGTCTCCATTCCTCTCCTAAAGTACATGTGCCTAATTCTGCTCAGCCCAGGCATTCAGTTAAAATTACTTCACATCTGTTTTCCTCTTTCAATTTACTGAGCTTTTACCCCCAGGTGGACAGAAGCAGCGAATTGCGATTGCTCGAGCTCTGCTCAAGGTAAGCCAGCACCCAAGTAGCTATTTAATTACTGCTGATTGCATTTCATGTCGAGTACAGTGCATGAGAGTAGACACTTCATTTTTTTTTTTTTTTTTTTTTTAAAAGCGCTTTTAAAAGTAAATGAGTAGTTGACATATATGTGACTGGGGGTGCAGTGGAGTCCCTTCTCTTCCAGACAAAGCCTGAAGCTTTTATCGTCAACTTCCTCAAGCAACTTTGGGTTATGTACTGTAATTCAGAGGAGGCTTCTTAGGGATTTGAGTGCTTGTGATTTTTTTTTTTCTTTTTTTAATTTTTTATTTAATTGGTAAGAGTTCTTAAATGCCAATTCTTAAGTACTATGTATTTCATCTGTGGGTGAAATACTGCTTCATGGTAGGTTTTTGTTACCAGACAGTTATATATAGCAGACTGCAAGCAGAAGGTAGCTCAGCCTCTGTAAAAGATGCACATAAGAGCAGTAAATAGGAAATTGAACTTTTGACTACAGTGCTGCCAAGTATGCATTAAAAATCATCTCCCACCTGTAGTTTGTGTCTTTCAAGTAGTGATGTGGTAATAGTGTTGTTCTACTTTAGTTTGCAAACTAGAAGACAAACACTGGAAGAGTGTTTCTGTTTTGTCCTCTTAGCATTTAGACTTCTTAAAAGTAATGCTTTGAATGACACTTAGTTCTTTTGATGAAACAAGTACACTTAAAGTTTTAAGCTGTATGAATCCTGTTCTCTACTGATAAAAATATTCAGATCTTGTCTAATTGTTATTACAACCAATTTTCCTTTCTTCTTCAGAATCCTAAAATTCTTCTGTTAGATGAAGCAACAAGGTAAGAAAGAAAATAAATGGAAACTTGGAAATTATCTATCTGTAAAACTCGGATATATACGGTGTTCTCTCTTCCTTCTTTTCTGTGTGCCCTTGCACAAATTATCTAGACCCTTATTTTTATCTGCCCACAAAAAGAATGTGCTTTCTAGAATGTGTGAAGTGGTTAAGAGACCTGTGATAAAAGCTGTTTATGCAAAGTGGAAAGGGTGGCTGGTACGCTGTGTTGTAATTTTTCATGGAGTTAAATTTGTAATATGTAGCTTGATTTTGAAACATCTCCTAAAAGCTTTTTGGCATCTTTAGTTTAAATAAAGACCTTAGTGTTAGGGACAGATGGTTATAATACTGCAGTATCACTTGATTTTTTTTCACTGAATTAATTTAGTATTATTTCTCCATGCATATTTTTGCATATGAGAATATGTAATGCCTATAACTTGGATGTGTTCACTAAGCATATTCACAAAACCTCCCTGCAGTTCCATTGGTTCATCTTTACCAACAACACTAAGGGCTTGCAGTTTTAGCAAAATAAATCTAATGCATACAAAACTAACCTGTCTTAAAATAACAAATATCCCTGCTTCCCGTTGCTTACTAGCGCTTTGGATGCTGAAAATGAGTACTTAGTGCAAGAAGCTCTGGACCGGCTGATGGAAGGGAGGACAGTCCTCATTATTGCTCATCGCCTGTCTACTATTCAGAATGCAGATTTTGTTGCAGTCCTCGGACAGGGTAAAATTCTTGAATGTGGAAAACATGAAGAGCTCCTTGCAAATCCAAATGGACTTTTCAGGAAACTAATGCAGAAACAAGCTTTTCTTCAGAATAGTGATACTTTTGCATTAGATCTACAATCCAGAGAGAATCATGTATTAAAAGAAAATGTATGAGAGAATGTATGAATAATGGAAGCTTACAAACTACAAAGAATATAACTTATGTTTCAGTTATGTAAAGTAAATGTTATATTTTTCCAAAATGTACAAAATACTCTTTCGAAACTTAAATGTGTTTAAACTTTTTATTGAAAGCTTTTTAATAATTATTGCAACTTTTTAAAATGTCTATCACATTGAGATCATTTCAGTGTATAGATTTTTCTGCTTTGTGTTAATTGAGGCCATTTAGAATCTCGTTTGCTGTAATGCACTGTATGAGGATGTGCTGCACTCAAGTAAGTCCAGTATTGTAAGGGTAATTAAATGACAATCTTACAATTTTCATATCGTCTCTTCCTTTTTCAAGGAACTTCTGCTTTCTGTCCTTATGCTGGAATTCCAAAACGCGTGACACTAACGTGCTGTGAAAGTTCTGACTGCCACTGCACTGTCCTTTCAGTTACCATTTGTTCTGAAATGTGAACGTTGATTGTGATGGCCATCTGCAGTTACTGTGGAGAATTACATACGAGAACACATTTTGGAGAGTATGGAAGCATGAGTTGGAGGAAAGGTCTTTAAAAAACAAACATACAAACTCAACAAAAAAAGCAACCAAACAAGAAACCTAACTGACTTTACATAAGGACAAAGAAAGTGTATTTTAGTATATTAGTATGTTAAGTCAGCATAGGAAAATCTAAAATTGGCATGCATTTTCTTCCCTTCTCTATTTTTACGGTTCTTTAGTTTCACTTCCCTTGTAAGATCACATCCAAAAGAACATGGTCTTATATCTGTACATTTTTGTCCTTTTTTAAGGCATGTGTACTTTTTCATTGTTACTTAAAATTTCATTCCTAGAAATCTTAGGTTTTGCCTAACTCTCTTATTAGGGACAACTAGTAAACTGCCTTCTCAAGGCCAACTAGTAAAATAATAGCATTCCATTTTTGAATAGCTGCAGGAGGATACATTTGGCAGTTGAAGAGTTGGCTTCATGTTTCCAATGTAAGAATCTCTTCCAATACAATCTCTTCCAATACAATCTCTGTAGACTTTCTGAAGATGCAAAACCCCGCAAGATAATTTAGAAAAGCTAGAAACTTTCCAGGTCACATTAAAACTCATCTATGCTAGGAAAACTTGTTGCTGGAAAACTTTGTTGGCAATAGATGAGATACCTAGTGCTGGGCAAGCTTAAAACATATATCTAATGTGCCATGAATGGCACTTTGTGGAACATTCTGAAAATGCTAGAGAGATCGCTGTGCTAAGGAATTAAAATAAAATTACATCCAGATGTAATTTTATCTTCTGACACAGTTTTACTTGATGCAGATATTGTTTTAAAGATATGCCAGAAATACCACTGACCCAATGTTGAATTTCAGTGTTGACTGCCAATTATTGTCTTTATAATGTATTTAGAGGGTCTTGAACTTTAATCTTTACTCGTGTAATCTCTCCTTACATCAGATGCAACAAGCCCCTTTATTCATGTATTTACGCAGGTTACGGAAATTGCTTGCAGCTGAACTCAATGAATGTTTTATGTCTTCTGTTCACGAGTTCTTCTGGCAGGGGTGCAGTCTACAGAAAAGTGTGAAAAGCTATAGAAAAGCTCTAGTCCACAGAAAGGTGAATGTCTGTCATAACAGGTACGTTGCGTAACGGACTTTATTCAGGTTAGAACCACTCAAAGTAGTCATTGGAACAAACCACAGATCTCAACAGAGTGAGAAAACGAATTTTCTTAGTAATCTGCAAGTAGAAAGCTTTGCTGGCCAACACTTCAGGTGTGTGGTTTACACGCGTGCAGTGCATGTGATGTGTGCACATGGCATGCCGTATGCTTCCCCAGCAGTGCCAGCCAGCGCTGGCTACGGCTGCATTTTGAACTGTAGGAGCCCTAGTAGCTTAATGAGGAAAAAGGTGCGAGAAGGAGAAAAATTAAAGTCTTGCCTTATTTTTGTTACAAGCGTTGAAGACCTTCCTAAGGTGGAAACTGTTGGTGTATTTCTAACAATCCCGATAGGCATCTTCTGCTGCAGACCACTGTTTCATGCTGCTGCCTTGCGTAGCGTGGTCCACAGGGCAACGTAGAAAAGACTTAACGCTGAGAGTATCCGACTGTGCATCAGAAAGAAGTATAAACCAAACTTTCTTAGACTCACTGACGGTGTTTTCCATCATTGCCCCCTCCAGGTTCTACTAATACTGCGTATCATTGGTTTTGTTTAAGCTGCTGTTGGTAGGAAGAGGTTCAGTTCCATGACTGGTATTAACAGCTCAGAACACAGCTGCGCTGCTCCTGGTGTATTCCAAAGAAGGTACTCAGGAATGCTTTTGATCGCAGGTAAATACAAGATAAGTCAAATTAAATTTACCCAACATGTACACTTAATCCCTTTACTGTGTTCCTAATTAGATTTCTGATTCTTGACAGCATGGATGTTTTCCTGAGAGAAATAAGGCACTGAAAATAAAGTGTCTTGAGTAACTTTATTAAACTATTTAATGCTTTGAGTACTGATCACATCATCATCACTGCAGTGAGTGACTGGCATCTCTGAAAGAGCTAAAGTTCTTTCAACTCCGGTTTCAAGTAGTTAGTGCAACTTTCTGCTTTAATCTTCTGTTACAGAGGGCCTCTCTTCTGTCAATCCTTTAATCTTTGAAAAGGGAGTGGATTGCAGTTTAGGAGAGTAATAGAAAAGAATAACCTGCCTTTGTGATCCCCACCAATTCTGTCTTTGTGTTTCCACTGCTCGACATTTTCAGCTGTCTTGAATGGGGAGAATCGTTCCCAGTTGCTTAAGGAGTCTTAAACCTCATGATGCAACGATCCAGTAGATTAATCCTCTGACCTATTAGGGAGCTCTGTGATCTGATGAGCAGGACATTACATTTCTTATGAAGAAGAAAATGGCACTGATCTTTTATGCGCATCTTTGTTTAAACAGCTGCATGGTCCCATAAGGCATGTTCAGTAAACCAATTGATGAGAATTTTGGTTGCTCTGCAGACGATGGTGTTTGCCGCTGTGCTTTCAAACTCCTTTTCTTTCCAAATATGTAGGCAGCTATTTGGGGCTAGTTTACCCAAGCAGTATTTTCTACACTGTTTTTCAATCCATCGATCAATAAATAAAAAACAGAAGGAAAAAGATTATAAATCCCATATATTTTGAAGTTGTGGCTCTAATGCAAGTCCATTATTTCCATTCTCTTAGTTCAAGCCCCTGCTAGGTTAGTATCATCAACACTGCCTGCTGGACGTTCACCTTTGCATGTGAAAAACAAACACCACACCAGAACTGGTTAAGTCTCTAACCGATACAGCATAAAGTATTTCTGTGTTGAAAATGAGATGTAAAGGTCGAGTCATATCCTCTCTCCTTTAGATGGAGCTCTGCACACAGGGCTGGGACAGCAAAAGGAAGCTGAGTAATTCCCTGAGGAAGTGCAGCAAAGTGTATACAGGACTCAATCAGCAAAACCCGACTGCCCACACTGCATCACCTTAAGTAGTTTAGAAACGAGATGTGAAGGGGAACTTTCAGTTTTTACAGCAATCTGAATGTCACCATTCATGGATGTTAGGGAATGTGGATGGCAGCTTGAATTTTACCGGTTTCGCAATTTGCTTGTTTGTGTGTGCATCTTGTGGTTTGTTTGTTTTTTTTTCTTGATAAACAACAGTAACATGATGATTGAACATTGCTGTGTGGAGTGTAACAGAGAAGGCTATTATACAGAAGGATCCTACATTAATATAACAGTATAGTGCAGCCCCACTAATGTTTGTATTTGCTTTTTCCATAAAATCAAAGCAAAAGGAGATGGGATGAAGTTAAAAGGCAAAGCACTGAAGCAAATGGGTGCCTCATGCTTCAGCGCTGCCAGATGAAGCACCTCAAGTTTATCGCCTCTGTGTTTCAGGTTCAGTCATATTGGAGCACAATCCACGCACAAAGCTTAACAGCCATAATTCTTTAATCAAAGAACATATTTTTGGAAATTGATGGGAAACTTTTGAATATTCTTAGTTAATTTTATCTTAACTAATTAGCTTCATTGGTAAGATATATCCCACTCAACTTCTTCCCCGACGGTACACACATACCTTCTGAAAGCTCTTTTTCATACAACCCACTGCTGTTATTTTCTTTCAGTGAGAAAATTTAGTCCCCCTTTAAGACTAAAATCTAATTCTGTACTGTTGAATAGTTGTAGTGCATGACTGTTCCGTACGAGAGACGTGAAACGTTACGATGATTGCATAGAGTATGTTTTCTTAGGGTTACAAGGATGATGAGGGGACTGGAGCATCTCTCCTACGAGGAGAGGCTGAGGGAGCTGGGCTTGTTCAGCCTGGAGAAGAGAAGGCTGAGAGGGGACCTTAGAAATGCT
>Ga0065711_1040485_pt1 | contig 16907 bp, 13 predicted proteins | sample Hoacrofraction12_FD_59098 | JGI IMG/M metagenome (GOLD analysis project Ga0065711, IMG submission 59098) | Hoatzin crop microbial communities from Cojedes, Venezuela - Epithelial fraction 12 v2 (version 2) | ecosystem: Host-associated > Birds > Digestive system > Esophagus > Crop | place... | reverse complement strand
AGCATATCTTCTAGGAGGATCTGTTCCATGATCTTCGCAGGCACAGAGGTGAGGCTGACAGGTCGGTAGTTCCCAGGGTCTTCCTTTCTACCCTTTTTGAAAAGGGGCACAATGTTTCCCTTTTTCCAGTAACTGGGGACTTCCTCTGACTGCCATGACTTTTCAAATATCATGGGGAGTGGCCTGGCAACTACATCAGCCTGTTCCCTCAGGACTCTGGGATGCATCTCATCAGGTCCCATGGACTTCTGTACATTTAGGTTCCTCAGGAGGTCCCGAACCTGGTCTTCACATACAGCTGTAGGTATGCATGCAGGAATCCCCACATCTGTGTCTGAGTGAACTCATTTAAGCCTATGCTTGATAATTCTATGCCCCTAAAGCAATTTATGTTCTCTTTATGATAAGAACTACACCTGGATTTCACCTGCAATGTTATTTCAATGGTACACTTTAAAGAGGGCTGTTTTGTCTCAGTCAGTGTGCCGTGCTGTAGCCTGGCTGGATGCCACGTGCCCAGCAAAGCCACTCTGTCAGTGCCCTCCTTAGCTGGACAGGGGAGAGAAAATATGACAAAAGACTCATGGGTCAGAATAAGGACAGGGAGAGATCACTCAGCAATTACTGTCACAGGCAAAACAGACCTGACCTGGGGAAATTAGTTAAATTTATTACCAATGAAATCAGAGTAAGGTAATGAGAAATGAAAACTAAATTTTTAAACACCTTCCCCCAACCCTTCCCTTCTTTCCAGACTCAACTTCACTCCTGATTTCTCTCCTTCCTTCCTCAGAGCGGCACAGGAGGACGGGAGTGGGGCTCGTGGTCAGTTCATCACATGCTGTCTCTGCCGCTCCTTCCTCCTCACGCTCTGCCCCTGCTCCAGCATGACGTCCCTCCCATGGGAGACAGTCCTCCACGAACTGCTCCAATAGGAGTCTTTCCCACAGGCTGCCATCCTTCACGAACTGCCCCAGAGTGGGTCCTTACCATGGGGTGCAGTCCTTCCGGAACAGGCTGCTTCACTGTGGGTCCCCATGGGGTCACAAGCCCTGTCAGCAAACCTGCTCTGGTGTGGGCTCCTCTCTCCATGGGTCTGCAGGTCCTGGCAGGAGCCTGCTCCAGCATGCGCTCCCCATGGGGTCACAGCTTCCTTCAGGCACATACCCCTGCTCCGGTGTGGGGTCCTCCCCAGGCTGCAGATGGATATCTGCTCCACCGTGGACCTCCATGGGCTGCAGGTGGGGATCTGCTCCACTGTGGAGCTCCACGAGCTGCAGGGCAAAGCCTCCCTCCCCATGGTCTGCTCCATGGGCTGCAAGGGAATCTCTGCTCCGGTGCTTGGAGCACTTCCTCCCCATCCTTCTGCACTGACCTTGGCTTCTGCAGGGCTGTTGCTCTCACATAGTCTCACACCTCTGTCCCGCTGTAATTATCAAGTTGCGCCGTAACTTTTTCACCTTCACAGTGTTATCCCAGAGGTGCTATCACTGTCGCTGATGGGCTCAGCCTTGGCCAGCGGCAGGTCTGTCTTGGAGCTGGTGGCATTGGCTCTATCAGACATGGGGGAAACTTGTCTCAGCTTCTCACAGACGCCACCCCTGTAGCCCTATGCTTCTACCGAAACCTCACCACTCAAACTCAATTCACAATGTTAATTGCAGGCAACCTGTGACTGTTTGTTAAAATATAAATGCCAGATCTTCCTTCAACATTTTTTTCCCTGTTCAAGCTAGGATAGACTTAAATATCTTCTCAACACCTCAGTGACACAGCTACTCAGAGAGTCCATATAGCTGATCCCTTACTGGCAAATAGTACTGACTGAAGGCAGAGTCAAGGCAGTTTGGGATAGTGGGGCTTTTTTACTTGGTAGGGATTTTGGGGGTATTAGTAGTAGGCAGAAGAACAGTAAACAATACAATGCAGCCAGAAACTCATTTGGATGGGAAATGGGCATCAGATCAGTAGCTTATGTGACAGAGATTCATAGTAAGAAAGACCAGATGGAAGAAAACAAGCCACCTCAGCTCTATTTTAAACCCTCCTCTTTGTTTTATGGGGCACTTTATTCCATTTGCAGGTAATTCCATTATCTGTCAGTTTTAACACTTCCTAGGCTTTGATGCACTGCAAATCCACAGCAAAACAATGGTATTATGCATATCCATAATCACAAAATACTGCTGTTTTAGACATGAAAAACTCACATGTCTGAATGCCTGTCCATTTCACCTATCAATCAGCTGGTTCAATAAAAGATGGTACTTCTATCTACAAACCTTTCCTTGTTGTAGTCTTTCTGCAACATATGTACCTACATCAGAAAATAATCCTAAAGGTCATGTCTTTTCATGATTATCAAATCGGTCACAAAGAAGCCTGAATTTAACGGTACCATGCTCTTTCATTTCAGCCATGCTCTCTGCTGCTTTGCCATGTGCCACTTCCTCTTTACTTGCTTTAGCAGCTGTCCAACCTGTTTAAGCTTAGGCACATGTCTAAGTTCTTTAACACCCTCATATAATAGGATATGAATTACTGAAAAGGTAGACAAGGATGCTGATTATAAGAATAAATACTTTTTTTGTTTTGCAAGATTACCAAGAATCAGCACAGATTACCAAGAATCAGCGTAGATTTTTATTTGTTTGCTTGCTTTTTACTGAACAAGAGTTATGGATAAAAAACTATATTTATTTACAAACAAGAGACATGAAACTTACTAGAACAACAAACATACAAGATACATGATTGAACTTATCATTAAACGTTTTCCTTGGCTGTTTCAGCATGTCAGCCAATTTATAAAATTGTAGAGATCATGCTATAGAGTCATCTCCAGGAGAGTTATTAAGAGAGGGATATTTCCCTTTCATCCTGCTGTTAAATAGCATAACATGGGAAGCAATAATAATCTCATGTAGGGGCAATTTGTTCTTGGTTTTAATCTGAAAATATTATTTTTTGCTTTTCTTCCTTGTCTTGCTTATTACACCCCACAACCCTATGAGTGGACAGCACACAGTATGAGCTTGCAATACTTAAACCTTTCCATTCCTTTGTGACCTGATTAATTTTTCTATTGTTTCTTTCTCTCTTGATTTTATGATATTCTTAAATTAAGGCATTTCTGATACCCCTTTTCCAACATGGCACTGGAGCACTACAATCACATCAAGGTACAAGGCACTTGCAAGATTCACCGTGGTGTCCTTGTTTCAGCTGGGACTGAGTTAATTTTCCTCTCAGTAGCTACTGTATTTTGGATTTAGTAGGAGAAGAATGTTGATAACACTCATGTTTTTAGTTATTGATGTGAAATCCAGGATCTTTTTCTAGTTTCTCATATTCAGCTAATGAGCAGGTGTGCAGGAGCTGGGAGGGAGCACAGCCAGACAGAGAGCCAAGCTGGTCAATGGAAATATTCCACACCATAGATGTGCTTGGTTTGTGAATGGGGGTTGTCTGGGGCAGGAGCTATCTGCTCTTCCTAATTCCATGAGTTTGAATCTTCTCCTGTCCAGGAGTCTAAACTTTTTTGGGAATCTCAGAAATTTGTGATTCTGGGGTTCCGGGATCGCTGCTCAGGCACTCACTATGAATTGGTTGTCAGGTGGTGAGAAAAATTGTATTGTACCTAGTTTGTTTTGCCTATTCATTATTATAATTATCATTAGTAGTAGTAAATTAGTATGTCCTTTGTTGTCTTATTAAACTGTATTTGTCTCAACCCACTAGTTTCCTGTTTCGTCCATTTCTCCTCCCCATCCCACTGGGGGGGAAGGGGAGGAGTGAGTGGCTGTCTGGTGCTTAGTTGCTTCGTTGAACTACAACTGTTTAACTTTGCTCAGAATCTACAGACGACAACAAGAGTGAACAACTTCCACCTCAAAGATCACTAGATTTCAGGGAATCTCGTCACACCCATTTTTACCAATTTTATGTAACTATAATTATTTGCAGCCTGATCTTTAGAAACTTGTGTTAGTACAGTTATACGTAGATGTAGCTTTTTGTAGGCTAAAAATCTCTGAAGCACAGAACATTCAAAGTGTTAAATGCATATTCTGGAAGAAGATTCCATAAAGAAATAGCAAGAAAAACAAATGACAAACATAGAGAGTCAACAGCTTTGCAAAAACTGAGGTCCTAAAAACTTCACGAGAAAAATCATAAATGTGCGCATACTCCTATGTGCACACACATCATGATACTGGGCTACAGAAATTCAAAATCCTCTTGTGGGTCCTTCCTGTATAAACCGGAAAAAGGGTTTTATTTAAAATAAAAGTTTCTTCATAATTGACATTAACCATGTACACTGCTTCTGTAGTAAACAGAGAAAATGTGGGAATACTTGCTCACTTTTCTTTAAGTACCTAACTTGCAGGGATGACTCATCCTCTACAGGTTTGTGTTTTTTTTCTTTGACCGCAAAGACTGACCTAGATTGAATTCTTCACTCTTGAAGAGGAAATCAGGATGAGATGACATCTACTTATGGTGTTGCTGTACTGCTGTCTAAAAAGAAGACTACTGCCCAAACTATCTTGGCACAATTTAGTGTCAAATCCACAGCTGCCAACAGTGAGGAATTCAAATTCACATGTATGCAAGAACTGGCACTAATAATGTATACGACAACAGTAAAACCTCACAGTAATAAATTTGGTTACAGTGTCTGTCATGAAAGGGTCTGTTTTGTTGTCTACGCAAAAAATACTTAGTATGTTTAAAAGAATATTTGCTTTATAGTGCTTAACTTTGCTATCATGTACTTTCTTTCTACAGGACCAATCATTCCGCAAATGGGTCATTATTCAATACTTCCTTATCCCCCTCAATGAATCTGTAATACAAAGCCTAATAACTAAAAACTGTTGAAATTTGTACTGAACAGAAAATGAGTAAATTTCTTCCTCAGTATTTTTCTGTTTTCATGTCAACTCAATGCTTTAAAGATGGTCATAAGACAGTTTAAAGCCAAAATAAGCCTCTTTGGGATGCTACTTTTGAACAAAGTCCTTTTCTTCAGGCTTGTTAACCTTCTGAATCTTCAACCAACCCCTACTCCTGTTTGTTTTTATTTCATTAGTGTTCACTTTATTTTTCCCCTTTCCACACATCTAATGCCTGGATAGAAATGTTTGAATGCTTTAATCCAATTTAATTACAGTATCTCACCAAAGATGACTGGGGTTTTTTTTCTTCACTCTAGCTTTTGCTACATGTTTCCATCAAATTCCCCTTCCTGCTGAAAGCACACATGCCACTACATGACAAGTCATATCAAGGAGCTGAACCAAATGCACACTATCTCTGTTGGGGAAACTGCATTAGTGAAGAAACTGCTTCCAGCTGGAACAGTCATCTGATGCAGCTCAACAGGCAGCTGTACAATTGCTAGCACAAGGATAAAGGAAAGAGCAAGAAAGCATAAGTAGGTTGGAAGAAGGAATAAGAAACAAATGGGCTGCGTGAAAGAAACAACTCTTCCAACAGCAGCCAGCTCAACACAATCATCCCACTGCAGCCTTTCCCTCCGTATGTGCGTATTCAGACCCACCCACTCTGTGCCCATATGCAACTCCTTAATCTCATTTCTTTGCCTGTCAATTCCCTGCTCCCTCAGAAATTTCCTGTCTCAGTTTCCACCACTTCTCAGATGAAAATCTGTCTGTTCTAACAGTAGAGGATTTTGTCATGTGTTCTCTGCCATGGCTATCCTTTTGCCATATTTTCTCCTGTGCTTCAGCTCTATTTCTTGGAAGTACTGAGAACTGCAGGAGCAACAGAGTACACTGAGATCCCTGGAGCAACAACAACAGTAGTTAATTCATCTTCTTTGTTCTTGCGCCATCTTCACAGGATGAAGCAATTGACGTCAAAAAATAATCTTTGACTATTTTATTCACATGATCCTCTCTTAACTGCTAGTTCTGCTCTTTGTATCTGTCCAAGCAATGTCTAGACACTTGCAAAGCCTCTCCTTGTGGAATACTGATTCCCAGATAGAAAAGCACCTAAATAAAGCTACACTATCAATACAGACCTGATACCAATAGACACTGCTGACATTTCTGGAGCCTGAGACAAAGGCATTGCATTTCCCTCCCAGGGTGACATTTCCATCTGTTCTGCTCCCTGCTCTCCTTGCTATAGAGATGCATTGGTACTTGGTATGGCAGACTGGATTTCATCCACCTTCAGACAGCAGTATGCACTGCTGGTTTCCCTAGAACAAACTTCTTGGCTCTGTTAGGCTGGGAACTGTTGCTTCTAACTGAGCGTGAACTAAGCCTATCTCCCTGGCTGGCTCTGTGGAGTCTCCCCTGGCAGTAGCAAAATCAGCCTTTGATATCGCAATGTGAAATTGCATGTCCCAGCTCTAAAGCATCAGAGCAGAAAGGTTTCTCAGTAGAACAGTTTCGAGAATCAAAATGGGCAGAAGAACACCTTTTTTTCTTAACCTCATTATGAGAAATAGTGAAATGATTTGAATAGAGTTCAGCCTGAGGCAGACGCCTGGCATGGAAAACTTCCGTCTCAAAGTTCAGGTGAGAAAGTGCTAAATGTACATGACATAATGCAATAGCTAGTTTAGGTGATATTGTATTATCTTCCACTTATATTTGTACATTGGGATGAATGTTGTGTACTCACTACAAATATCACTCTCTAAAACTATGCAGATTATGGAAAAATGCCCATGTATGCTTTTCTCAGTTGCCAGCACTGCAGGCTAATCTCAACCTCGTAGCACCCTTTTGTCTTATGCTGAAAAGAAGTGAGCAATTTTACCGAGCTGAGTTATTTTTATGATATATGGACAAACATTCTCTGAGGGATAGGCTGAAAATACTAATTAATTTCCATTCCTGACCTAAGCAAGATTTCCAGCTTTCAACTGTGACAGCCTAGTGTAATAGCCTTCAGTGCCACCTGACATCTAGAGCTATTTTTACTGCATAAATCTCATTTCTATCAGAATAGGGTTCAATACGACCTTTATATAATGTTCTGATTTAGTCTATATTTTGCTTGGAGTATATGGAAAAGTAATTAACAAGTTAGCTTCAGGCACTGAAAAATAAAATATGCACTTCAAGAAGAAAAAGGAAAAGGAATTGTTACAAATGTGTAAATCAAGTTAGGCAAGAGAGTAAATCTCTGTTACAGACCCTGGGGGAATGGCAAATCCTTTCCCTTAGAATAATACGGAAATACGCTTTTCCTCTTAGAAGTGTGTGAAACAGAACAGCTTTGCATACCACGGTAAAACTATTGTGCCCCAAAAGACAGCCTGAGAGCATGCTGTCACAAAACTGCACCACTTTGGATGCTGCTGTACTGTGTGTAGTAAACTGAAGTCCTTGAGACTAGATCACACACATCTTTGAGGTTTTGAGGGTGAAAGGCTAAGCAGATTAAATATCTCATGAACTTTTTGGAAAGTTTCATTTCAGTAAGCTAGGGACAGCTGTTTACTTTGTTTTTTCTTTTCTGATAATCATCAAAGGAGTTACAATTTCAACTTCTTACAATCAATAGAAGACCATTAGGGCATTATTTTCAGGAAGAAAGGATACCCTTTGTGAAATCCAATTTCATACACACAATCAGTTACATATTTTAAGGCAAACATATAGTATAGTTAGCATGTAAGGATATAAGGGTAATTCCTATGTCAATATTAATGTCAGTGAGATCTCAAATGATTTTCATTTGAACACATAATGTGGTCCTCTGAGAATCAATGAAATGTAGCCAGCACTTTTATCAACTGGATTTCTTCTACTCTTTGATGAACAGTGCAGCACCAAATGGTAAAAGCATCTGTTGACATGAAGGAAGGAAAGACAATGAGAAATTAATTACAATATTCCACTGTTCAAGCAAAGGACCTATCTAATATTCGAAGCATAGAATCACAGAATGGTTTGGTTTGGAAAGGACCTTCAAAGATCACCTCGTTCCAATCCCCCTGCCTTCGGTAGGGACCCCTTCCACCAGACCAGGTTGCTCAAAGCCCCGTCCAGCCTGGCCTTGAACACTGCCAGGGATGCGGCATCCACACCTTCTCTGGGCAACCTGTCCCAGTGCCTCACCACCCTCATTGTAAAAAAAACTTCTTCCTTACGTCCAATCTAAATCTACTCACTTTCTAAACCACCTAATATCAAACTATTCTAAACTATCTAATATATAGCTATCTAAGATGGTGCTGAGTACACCCTTCCTACCTTCCACCATAAATAGTCATGAAAAATGGGAATCTTAAATATATGATATTATGAATTTACTTCAAAACAAAAATAAACTAGGACAAGGGCAAACCTAGTGTTTTAGTAATTTTATGTGTAGTGTTTCAAATCTATGAAAAATTGCAATACAGCAAATTTTTAAACTCAAGGTTATTTAGAACAAGAAAAAAGCACTTATTTTTTGCCAAAAATATGGTTCACATTTTTACATCTTTACAATACAAATTCCATTTTGTTCTTTTAAACTCACCATGTCCCATGACAAATTTTATTTCTAAGCAACCGATAATTTCACCAGAAAATTGGTAAAAATTTCTGCTTACAGCTAATACAAGATCACATACTGGTTTTAAATCTGCACATTAGTAATGATTAGCACTTATGCCTTGCAAACACATATTAAATACGTTGCTTTATTGTCTCTAACGTGAATCTGCAGAGGTCCTTAAGAGAAACCCAACCCATGACATAGGCTGATTTTGTAGGAGCAAGTACATAATTTCCACTCTATTATACATTATGAGCTAGAAAGTAGATGCTGGCTTTGCTTTGACATTTTAGCATGCTACTCACAAGAACAGAGTCAGCATGTGAGCACTGGGACACTACATCAAGTAAGGGCTTGTGGGTGCGAAATCTCCATAAGAAACTGCTCCTTTCACAGTAGGGCTCTCAGTGAGTCCAGGGAAAATCCCTGGGAGATGGTGGAGCTCAGGGAAGTAACATTATTTCTTCCTAATATGCTAGTAGTCTAAATCAAATTTACCCAAATGTTAATGTGAGGAAAAGAGAGAAATATAGGAAACAAGTAGAAAAGAAAGCAGAACTCCATTATAGCTACAGAAATCTAGAGGATGTCTAATAGCAAAACTAATAGAGTCTCTCTTAAGAAGTATCTAGGTTATGCCCAGTAAGCCAGTTTTGAAATACCTGTTGCTTAAAATGATTTGTAACTACTTTAAATTTTTCATCTTTTTCAATCTTCTGTTTTTTTAAACACAATGACTGATCCATAGTTTTATATTCTGCAAATCGGTTCAAAGCCAAACACTAGGGCCATATACTGTGGTGCCCTGCTTTAAAAGGTTTCTTAAACACAAGAATACCAGGGGATGATCAAAGCACCAGTTTTAATAGCCAGATAAACTTGGGAGTTTTCCTAACAGAAACAAACAAAAACACATAACTTTGGAAGAAACCTAAATTTCAGTTATTACTTAACTCCACGCTCACAGAGTAAGGTTAATGGTCAAATCTTAAACAGACAACGTTAAGTTCTATCTCTAGTACAACTTTCTTTCTGCACTTTTATCTCTAGTACAGCTTTCTTCCTGCAACTTCTCCTACTGTGCTTTTCCATTCAAATCGTTTCATTTCTTTTTCTGCGTTAAACTGCATTCTAGACACTTTCCAATAGAAGTCCCCTTCTCCACTCCATATGGCATTTTCAACTTTTGTTGTTTATCAGAAGTGATTTTTTTCTTTTTTTTTTACTTCTTTAGGCAAAAAAAAAAAGCTGCTAACATAACTTTTATAGAAGTCAAAATTCCAAATAAGAAAGGGAACAGGTTAAATATCACACAGAATTGTAGAAAAGCAATATTATTTTCTATGGGAAAAAGCAGACTGCTTGTAGTAGTTGCACACAGATATACAATACAGCTGTCCATACACATACATACCATGCCACAAGGTTGTTTTGGGGATTACTTTTTACTAATGTCTTTGAAGCAGAAATTTCTGTCGTATATTGAGTCTACTACCTCTTCAACACACAAATTTCAATAAAATATTATTAAACTCAAACTGTAAAAAATCTTAAATTGTCATGAAAGTCTTAATACATTTGTATATTGTATGTAGCTGGAATATGAAGACACAAATGCCAGTTACCCCAGACACTAGGCTTAAAAAAAAAAATCAATGACAAAAGCAAGAAATGGCTTGAGTTAAGTGATGATCTCAAAGGGCACGTATTAATTGTTTCAGTCAAAATCACAGTGTAAAGGCAAGTGAACAAAGTGCCACATGTTATGTTGTACTCTGTCTCATCAAGTCTTGGAAGAATTACTCTTTGATATCTTTAGAAATTATTCCAGACTCCTTGAGGACAGGAGGGGAATATATAAAACCATGGGGAAACATTTCTGAGATGCAAAGCTTCAAAGAGCAGAATATTCAACAGAAATTGACACATCAGGCTTAAAATCAATTTTCAACAAAGCAAACTCCTACTAGTTCAATAAAAAGCTTTAAACGACTCATGCCACAGGTGTAGATGGGAAACGAAACATGGGAACAAATCTCCAGAAGAACTGTCCTGAGATTTTGCAAGCTTGCAGGATGCATGAGCTTCTGGTAGAACTATTTAATTAACCTGAAAGTCAAAATAAATGAACAGATAAGCAGAAGTGGCTCAAAAGAGAGTGTTTAGATGTCTATGATGTCATAAAATCATAGGTGTTTAACTGGAATGGAAAAAGAGCACTAGATCAATGCTTATTCAGACATAGGTCTAAGGAAAACCTTGTTCAAACTGTGAGGATCATTTGAAAAACTCCATGGTTTAGTTTTGACTAAAAAGCATGCTAAAAAATACGTATGTTTTGTCTTAGATGAAATATGTTTAATGAGTTATAGTTCATTAGACTGAAGCATTCTGAACCTGAAGGAATGCTTGTGAACTACCATTTCTATAGAAACATACTCACAGAGCTTTTATTATTACAGGATTATTAATCTTCAAGCTAGTGGTTACAAAGGTCAGAGCAAAACTTTCGTAACTTTACTTCTACAAGACTACTCATAGAGGGCGTTGCCAGAGAAGCTGAAATCTGTCACAAAGAGCACAGTATGGGAAATAGAACTGTTTTACACCTTCTACTGAACAGTGTAAGAAATTCTAGTTTTGATCCCAATCACGGGTCAATTAAAAATTTATAATGTTCATAAAATGTTCAAATAACATTTACAATCTTTGTAATATTAAAGTATGCTCTGCAATTTATCCTCTCTCATGTTTTTTAACAAGTAAAGCTGTTATTTGAAAAAATACCACATTACCCTCCAATTAATCTTCTCATCTTTCCTCCTCTATAACTGTTATACTAAAAGCAGTCTCTGAACTCAGAGTGTTTGAAAGACAATCAGAAGGTACTTCTAATGATTTTGAATGCTAAGTGATGACCGCTGGGCCTTGCAGCTGGAAGTGTGTTCATACCTCCTCCCCAACACTACTGGATTAGCACTAGAATCAGGAGGTTAATTACACTCCACTAAGATAAATGTCACAAACTAGAGGAAATTTGCTGCTTTTCTTGGAAAAGAGCAAAATCTGGTAGCTGATAGGACTTTCTTTCTGCCTATGCAAGGCACATCCCACTGAAATTATTGTGAAAGGCTCTAGGTGACCGCATAAGGCTTTGGATGCAGTTTCTATTTGTATTTCAGCACCCCTGCATCTTTCAAACTGCATGACTGCCTTCCTACTCTGAGGAAGAGGAATCCGTTTTAAACAGAACACACAGGTTTGTAAATGTCCATACAATCTGAGAAATGAGTCATGTTAAAACAATCCCATAGGAATGCACTAATCTGTTACTTTCAAACTGACAACATCTGGTCATATATAAAGCAAAATCAACAGAAACTGTAAATTATAAAGCATCTGAAGAGCTAGTAACATTTATTAAACTTTGAGATATAAACTAATGTTAGGTAAAGAGTAATTACTTTTTTATTCATAGATTTTCCTCTGGAAAAGCTATAACAAGTAATATCTTTATAATGAAGGTTTAAAAATAACTGCATTTTCACATGCATGCTCTTCATCAGTAAATTTAAAACTTTTTTCCTGGTCTTAATGCAAAAGTCTGGTTTTGATTGACTTCCCCAGAAGCAAGATAGTGTACTTTATTGCTTAAATTTGTATTGTGCTTCTTGGTTGCACTTTCACTGCACCCAATTTAAGCTCCAATCTAGCAAATACATCCTTAAACGCATGCTCACAAAGACAATAGGTCTACTATGCATTGACTATTCAAATACTATGTACTTCACTGCTTTGGTGAGGAAGTTCCAAAACAAGCTATGTACACTTGTCCAGAAAATTATTGTTTCATCTCATGGAATTTCTAAAAAATATTATCTATACTTAAATATAGCTAATTTTGATCATAGTCACCTTTCATGCAAATGTAGTTGGGTTATACTCTATCAATATCTAGCAGAAGAGATTAAGATCCCAGGTTTGCTACTGAAGCCAGAAACTAGAATTATTTTCCCCAAAAAATACGTTTGAATATGTTTAAATGTTTGAATAAGAAAAACAATCATTCTGTGCCTGTAGAAGTTCAGTCAAATTAATTCTCCAAAAAGATTCAGATCAATTTAAATTTTTCCCAAGAAAATAATTGTTTCAAAATAATTCCAAAGAATCTAATTATGTGGAGTATCAATGTCTTAGAACCAGCTTAAATATCAAAAAGTGTTACTGTTGCATTAATTCACTTACTTTTGCAGATATTGAGTCGTGTTCCCTTGTAACATAATTTCAGAGCAGTTGAGATTTATTTGCACAAATGTTTACAAATATGTGTTTTGTCTCACACTGTAAATCTACTATGTACCATTTACACCAGAGGCATTTGTTCATCTGTCCAAACCAAAGAACAAAAACATTCTGGTGCTGTACGTTCGTGTACTTCTAGCTGTTGATTTGTCTATGTGGGAATATCTATCTGCATTGCTGTATCAGTGTAACTCCCACATGTATACTCTTACCGCAAACAGCATCGTCTCATGGAATAACTGATATGAAAAGGTTATCGGTCTTTCCATTAAGAGTTTTCATACAGAAAATTACACTGGCATAGCTATTACTGCACAAATAATTGTGGCACATTTTTAGATGCCAGCAAACCCTGAAACACTTATGAACTATAACAATAAAATTAATAGCTAAAATTTAGGTGCAGCTCATTCCACCAATCACAAGCAAATGATTTGAGTTTGAAACATATCAGGTCTCGGGGGAAATACTTGACAAAATCCTGGCGAAAAAGATGTTATTGATAATATGTAATTCAAGGAGATTATGAACATTTGGGAATATTCTGTGAAGACATTCATTGTAAATTGGCTGAGCTTTGCTAAACACAAGAATTATGTGGAAAAACAAAAAAAGCAGTCATACTAGAGCAGAGTAAAACAAAGCAGTGAGAAGTGATTAAAAACAAACCATTTAAACAAATACAAAAGCAAATAAACAATGTCATCTGGCCCTCCAAAAGGCAATGGCTCCTGAGGAACTGAATATAGAATCTGTAGGCTTTTGTGAAACTATTGAAATTTCAGCTGGTACGTCTAACAGATCTGCAGTGGAGCCCATGTGGCTGTCTTATAAATTCCACTTCCCTCTTTTTACCCATTTTCAGCTGATATATCTGTTTAGCTTGGACAGATCACAGTTATGGGCTTTCACAAAAATGGCAGCAATGTTCAAAATGGAAAGAGGGAGGCCATATCTTTATGAGATGCTTCAACTGGCTGCAACAGGAATGACGGTTATACAATGCACAACCATAGGAAGATTGTCTTGAACATTACCGCAGCATATCCATATATGCGTCTAAACTATCTCCAGAAGATGTGCATACTTAAACCAATTCCATAAAGGAAAAAAGGGGTACTCTTTTTGTTTCCTATGTAAAAGAATCTCCTTTTGTAACTGACACTTCTATTGAACAGCTGCAATAGGTTTCTGTAAAGATCTTTTCCATGGAAATTTCAAGACTGACAGATGTCCCAAGAAAAGGATAGTTGAAGGCTGATATTTAATAATTATAATATATACTCCTCATGGGTGTGTTAATACTCTATATTTCTTTCCCAAACTCTTCCTTTCTCTGTTTTGCAGTGTTGTTCTCATCTCAGTCATGCTTTCTTTCCATTCCACTACTATCTTCATGTTAAAAGCTCCCGTTTGCTTCTTGCTCTGTTCAGTGCTAGTCTTAACTATTCTCCCTCTCTCACATTCTTCTCTTGGCTTTGTTCTCCGTCCTTTCATTTATTTTTCTCCACCGTACCCTGATTACTTATATTGCTCCCAAGTTGTAGGTTAGTGCCATCTTTCTTCCTTCATTCTCTTTCCTTACCTTTTCTCCTTTGGTCCTCTGGAGACCTTTACTTCTTTTAACAAGCCACTATAAAGTGACTCCCTATTCATTTGATGTTTTAGCTCGCTGAGTTTATACAACTCAGTGCCATTTTAAATATGTTAAGCTGTTTAGTGGCATTCTTCTTTTGTACTTTGTTTTCTTTTTCTTTAAATACTCCCAAGTTAATGGATTGCCAATTAATTAGAAATAGTTAATCTTTGCAACCAAATAAACACTACGTGTTTGTGTCTCTTGGGGAGCTCCTAAACTAAATTTTATGACTGTGTTGTTAAGCGTTCTCACTACTTGGCAGCCTGTCAAAGGAAATTAAAGTTTGCTGAGCATATATCCAGGCCACAGTTTGCAGAACATTTTTTTTGAGCAGCATGCTTCTGCATCCACTGTCCTTCTGTTCCTTCACTGTTTGTTCTCAGGCTGCACTGTCTTTAAGGATGCCAGTCTTAGGGATCATGGAGATGACTGAGCTTCATCAGCACGAAGACAGATAAAAAACTAGCACAAACACTGATTTTTTTGAACTCCTAATTGCTTTTAACCTGGTTTATTGTGTGAAGCCAAATGTGCCAGCTTAACCAAGGAAGAAAAGAAAAGGGAAGGAACATGTGGCAGAGAAGATTTTGAATTGCTACTGGAGAAGCATATCTCCTATCGATTCCAAATTGATGGAAAAAAGACAAAATGAAGGCGAGCAGACAGAAAAAAAATCATAGAATCATAGGTTGGAAAAGACTTCTAAGATCAAGTCCAGCCATCCACCTAAAAACACCATGCCTACTAAACCATGTCCTCAACTGCCATATCCACACGTTTTTTAAACACCTCCAGGGATGGGGACTCAACCACCTCCCTCGGCAGCCTATTCCAATGTCTGACCACTCCTTCAGTAAAGATTTTTTTCCTAATATCTAATCTAAACCTCCCCTGATACAACTTGAAGCCATTGCCTCTCGTCCTGTTGGTAGTTACTTGGGAGAAGAGACCAACACCTGCCTCACAACAACCTCCTTTCAGGTAGTTGTAGAGAGCAATAAGGTTCCCCCTCAGCCTCCTCTTCTCCAGACTAAACAGCCCCAGTTCCTTCAGTCACTCCTCGTAAGCCTTGTTCTGTAGACCCCTCACCAGCCTCGTTGCCCTTCTCTGGACACGCTCCGGCACCTCAATGATTTTCTTGTAGTGAGGGGCCCAAAGCTGAACACAGTACTCCAGGTGCGGCCTCACCAGTGCTGAGTACAAGGGCACGATCACCTCCCTACTCCTGCTGGTCACACTATTCCTAATACAAGCCAGGATGCCGCTGGCCTTCTTGGCCGGGCAGCTTTCCAGTCACTCCTCTCCAAGCCTGTAGCGTTGCATGGGGTTGTTGTGACCAAAGTGCAGGACCTGGCACTTGGCCTGGTTGAACCTCATACAGCTGGCCTTGCCCATCGATCCAGCCTGTCCAGATCCCTCTGCAGAGCCTTCCTACCCTCCAGCAGATCGACACTCACGCCCAGCTTGGTGTCATCTGCAAACTTACTGAGGGAGCACTCAATCCCCTCATCCAGATCATTGATAAAGATGTTAAACATCTTTAAAAAGAAAACAGCCCAACACTGATATGGCTATTTAGCATGTGTTATACACAAAATCAACCTGGTTAAAATGGTTTAAAAAAGAAATAGCTCCCAAGGAATGGTTACCATGATGCAGATGTAATCACAAATTATTCGTACCTGCTGAAGTTGGTTCCTCTTCAATTGAGGCTGTGCAAAAAGCCAGCAGGGGTGGGGGGGGAGGGGAGGGGGACAGGGACGGGAAAGGGAAAGGGAAAGGAAAAGGATGGGAGAGAGACATAAATACAGATGAAGATATCCATAGAGTGCTAATTGTTATATTATTTACATTTTCTTAATATATGAGCAATAGGACATTAAGAAAAACTTTATTCTAAGTAGTATGATCAACTTGAGTAACAGATGTTTCATCTTAGTGGAAAACTAAGCTAAAATGAGTTATCTTAGCTTACATTTGTAACGTTACACTCTTAAACTTTCCCTCTAATTTAGCCGGTAGGATAGGCTGCAATAACAATGCTCAACAGAAGAGTTTCAATCAACTCCTTTGCAGCCAAATCCACTGCTAGAGCTACCTGTTGCAGTACTAAAAGGGAGCTGTTCTTGAGTTAAAGGCTTTTAAAAAATCAACTGCAAGACCCAGGTATTTGGTTAGCTAATGAAGACTGGTGTCTGATGACACAGCTAATCCAGCTGCTGCTTAGCAGTCAATGAGAGGCAGAGTCCACACCTTTTTTCCTATCTCTCCATCCTCCACCTCTTCTATTCCCTTCAGTTTCCCAACATGGTGCTGGCAGTAATGAATTAATGATTCTGAAATTAAGTAGTTAGGGAGCAAATATGGCAGTTTGGGGGTTTAGGTTGTTTTGGGTTGTTGGTTTTTGGTTTCTTTTTCGGGGGGGGGGGGG